>Ga0302325_10026271_pt1 | contig 12092 bp, 13 predicted proteins | sample Palsa_T0_2_FD_201948 | JGI IMG/M metagenome (GOLD analysis project Ga0302325, IMG submission 201948) | Peat permafrost microbial communities from Stordalen Mire near Abisko, Sweden - Palsa_T0_2 | ecosystem: Environmental > Terrestrial > Soil > Palsa > Peat permafrost | place: Sweden: Abisko...
CAGCGCTCTGAATTCGTACTGTCCGGATTCTGTGGCAGCCGACGGAGGGCAGGGCGGGACACAGGACGGTCCAGGCAATGCGGATGACGCCGTTCGCGCGGGTGTCTTGGGCAATGGAGGAGTGGGTGAGGGGGACGGGACCCTCGCGGGTGTAGACAGCGGTGGAGGCGGCGGCGGCGGTTACTACGGCGGGGGCGGCGGGCGCGACAGTTCTCATGCGGCGTGTGGAGGTGGCGGAGGGGCAGGATCGAGCTATGTCAACCCCGATGTCGCAATTGGCCCACCGACGTACTCGACGGCGGGCACGGACGAACAGCCCTCCCTCACCTTCCTTTTCAGCGCGCCAACATCTGTTACCTCCTCCTGTGCGACAACCGATAACGTAGAAACGTGTGTCTACGACCCCTCCGCGGCCGCGCAGGAGTTGACTGTACCGAAGGGCGTCCGGCAGATCGCCGTTACTGCGCTCGGTGGCCAGGGCGGTTCAGGGTCCTCCTCGGCGGGGGGCCTTGGAGCGGATGTCAGGGCAAAAATGAAAGTACGACCCCACGAAAAGCTCATCGTTTACGTTGGCGGCGACGGCTTGTCGAGTAGGAGTGGGACTGGCGGAGGGCTGGACGGCGGCAGTGGAGAGGGCGTTGGCGGCGCAGGGGCTTTTTGGAACGGGAGCGGCGGCGGGGGCGGCGCATCCTCGATTCAGACCTGTGCTGATTCCAATCCGCGGTGCCGGCAGGAGTACTTCTCCAAGAGCGATCCGCGTCTCCTCGTAGCCGGCGGAGGCGGCGGGGGTGGTGTCAACAGTTCCCTGTCGGGTGGCGGCGGTGCTGGCGGCAATGCCGATGCGGTCGCCCACCACGCTGGCGCGGGTGGCTCAGGGCTTGGTTACGGCCGATGTGGGGCCACGCCGTCTCCCACCGGTGGCGCCGGGGCGACGCAAACCCAACCGGGACAGGGCGAGGCGAGCGAAGGCTCCGTCAGTGCCGCCGGTGGGGCCGGACACGGGGGCGCGGGGGCCGATGAGCGAACCGCGCGCATATATTTCGGAGGCGGTGGAGGCGGCGGTTACTACGGCGGGGGCGGCGGCGGCGATGATGACAACTCGCTGTGTGGCGGGGGAGGGGGAGCCGGATCGAGCTGGGTGAACCCAAATGACGTGGTTCGCGGCTCCGTCTCGTACGCAACCGCTCCAAAGGGAGGCATCAGCGGCTGCGGAATCAAGGTCTCTGCCGCATCTCTCCGTTGGCACCAGATCAAGGGGACCTGCCTCCTGATCCGAATGAAGCGGTAGTACTCAGCACTGATATCTAGAATCGCAAGGAAGAGCAGGGCCAGTAGACGTCCCGAGGGTTAGGGCCGCGCATGCGGCCGTCCCTGCTCGGATCACTCCACCGGACGACCAGCGAGCTGGTCGGAGCACTTGGACGTGCCGGCCTATGTGCATCAAGGCAGGCGATGATACTCACTGTCGAAATAGACGAGAGGATCAAGCTCGTCGCCGGTTCCATGCCCTACCGCTTCCGCGCGACCGATATAGATGTCGTGGTCGCCGCAGGCCATGCGCGACTCCAGCCGGCAATCGAGCCAGGCGATGCTCTCGGCCAAGAGCGGTGAGCCTGTAGCAGCGGTGAGATGGGCGACATCGGCGAAGCGGCGATCGACCAGCGGGGCACGCCCAGCGAAGCGATCGGCCAGGAAACGGTGCCGGTTGGTGAGCAAGCTGACGCCGAACGCGCCAGACTCGCGAATCTTGTCGCCGGTTTGGCTTTCGTTTCCTAGTGCGATAAAGACCAACAGCGGATCGAGCGAGACATATGAAAAGGCGCTGACGGTCACGCCGGAGTATTCGTCCGCGGAGGAGGCCGTGACCACCGCGACACCGCTGGGGTAATGCCGGCGCAGCCACCGCGCGATGTCTTCCGTGGGCGGGACGCCCTGATGCTCCTCGAATGCCTCGGGTAGGATGACCGGTTGGCGATCCTCCGGCGCCGAGGTGCCGAATCTGCCGGCTATCTCTCCCACAGCACGCTCCTCTCTCTTCTCAGGGTAGCGATGACCAAACGGGACGATCCCGTCCGGGTCTGCTTGTGAGTAGCACTGACAGAATCTTTGAAACGGGCGGGCACGGGATGCGTGCATTCGACACGTTTATCGTCCAGGCCTGCCCGGAAAGAGGTTGTCGCGGCAAGTGCCTTGGACCGCGCGGCGGGCGGAGGCACGGACGCACGCTGACTACTTTGGAGGGTGTTGAGCGAATGAACAATGTCGACCTTCGGGGCCATTGTGCGAGAGCCTGCTCTGAACTGTCGTTGGAAAGGCCGCCTGACGGGGCGGCATAAACGCGGCAAAGCCGCTAGAGAACCTCTTCGTTCAAAACTCATGCATTGGTCATGAGTTTTTCGGGCCGATCGTGCACCGCCGCTTGGGCGGCCAGAGGCGGAGCCTCACTGTGCTACGTCGGCCCGCTGACTGTTTTGACTCTTCGGTGTGTCGAAGACGACATGCACGGCTCCGCTACATCAGCGTGGCGCCGACATTCATGAATCGGAGAGGGTGGGAGTCCATGTATGTCTGGGCTACGTGGTCGCGGGCATTTTCAACGCCCCGCTGACCCTGCCGACATCGACCATGGCAGGGCGGCGATGTCTGGCTCGAGCCAGTCGGTTCGGGCCTCGTCGCTCATGAGTCGCTTCTCGCTCCAGTGCTTCCAAGGCAGCCGCTTTTCGAGGAGGTGAGGTTCGGCCAATATCAGGTCTTCGAAACTCAGGGCATAGGGATGATGCCGCATCGCGTATGCCATCAGCAGCACCCAGAACCGGGTGATTGTTTCGTGATATTTCGCCGAATGACCATGTCTAGCCGCGAAGGTCTTGATCGTTTGGCTCACCCGTTGGTAGGCTTCCTCAACGCCGGCTGCCTGCAGATAGATCCATGTCAGGCGTAGATGGTCGCGGTGGTGAAATCCGGGAATGGTCCCATCCTCGACCTTCCGGATGAACTCCTCATCGGTCATGCGTCACCTCCTCTATTGCTCGGATCACTCGCTCGAAGCCGGCTAGATCGGTGTCCGTGACTCGACTCGCCACGGATTCATCCAGCCAGTTGAACAACTCGCTGACGTCGGCCGCGACGTCACAACCTGTCTCGGTCAGTTCCAGCCGCACCGACCTTCTCGATATCGGATTTGGGCCCCTATGCACCAGCTCGCGAGCCTCGAGCCGGTCCACGACGTTGGTCAGTGTCGACCGGCGGTGGCCGAAGTGATGGTGAGCGTCGTTGATGGTGCCGTCGGGGTGGTCGTGAAGAAAACCGAGTATACTGGCCTCGGCCTGAGAGATGCCTTCGTCCCGTAGGGACAATTCAATCCATACGCCTGCGCTATGCGTACCCCGGTGCAGCGTCGATAATAGTCCCATTTCGTATTATACGCTGTGGGACATTCGCGCGGGCCGTCACGTTGCCGCCGATGGAAGAGTGAGCGGTAAGAGGCTCAGCGCCGGTGAAATCTCGAGTGACCCTTGACGGCAATTATTTACGGCGGCAGAAGGGCTCGCGGCAAAATTGGGTTCGTTTCGCAGAAAACACATTTGGACGGGAGCGATATAGGATGGGCGCCCGGATTCAAGAGTTCTTCGCCCACAACGTGCTGACACATCTCGTTGTATCGGTGTCTCAGCGAATGTCAAGGGTCGCGAATTTGTGAGGCCGGAATAAAGATAGGTCAGGAAGCCTAGCCCACGCGTTCAGCGCGGATTTGGCCCGCGCTTTCATGATTCGGGATGAGTGGAAACTCATGCATATCTGCTTCGAAAGAGTTCGTCGTGGCAGGCGCCTTGGACTGCGCGGCGGGCGGAGGCACGGACGGACGCTCACGCCCGCCGAGGGGGTTGAGCGAGTCAGCTCGGTCGACCGTCAAAGGCCATTGTGAGGGCCTGCTCTAGAACTGTCGCTGGCAAGTCTGTCTGGCGGGCGGCATAAACGCGGCAAAGCCGCTAGGCTACGTCGGCCGCTGACAGTTTTGGCTCTTCGGTATGTCGAAACGACATGCACGACTCCGCTACACCGGCGGGGGACTTTCATAAATCGGGGTGGCTGGTAGCGCGCGTATATCTGAGTACGGGATACGGGGACTTCGCAACTCGGTGTTAGACGACTCCAACCGCCTTTCTGCCGTACGGACAGAGGTCGAGCACTTTGCAATCCAGACACTTGGGAGAACGCGCTTGGCAAATCCGGCGGCCATGCCAGATGAAGGTGTCCGCGACTTCCGTCCAGCGTTCCCGGGGCGTGATCTTCAGCAGATCGATCTCCACACCTTCGGGGTTGCGGGCGCGGCTGAGATCGAGCCTTCGGCTGACGCGGAAGACGTGGGTATCGACGGCGATACCCTCGGCACGCCCGAATCCGTGCGAGAGGACGACGTTCGCGGTCTTTCGGGAGACGCCGGGCAGCGTTATCAATTCGGCCAGGGTTCCCGGCACAATGCCGTTAAACGAGGAGAGCAGGGTTCGCGCCGCGCCCTGAATGTTCCTTGTCTTGTTGCGGAAGAATCCGGTCGTGTAGATCATCTTCTCGACATCTTCCGGATCGGCTTCGGCAAAGGCTTCGGGGTCGGGAAAGCGGGCAAACAGTCTAGGTGTGACCATATTCACCCGCCCATCCGTGCACTGAGCCGACAGAATCGTAGCCACAAGCAGCTCGAATGTCGAATGGTACACCAGTGCTGTCCCGAGGCCCGCATAGTCGTCGTGCAGGCAGTTGAGGATCTCGGTCATGCGCGCCCTCGCCCTGACTACGGATTCGTGACGCCGGGGAGCTTTCTTCACAGCGGGTCGAACATGCCATCGTCGAATTCGGGTAGGTCCAGCGGCTCGCCATCTTCGGGATCGGGCGGGATTCGATCCGCAATCTCCTTCAACCGGTGAGAAAGCCGTCGCAGCAGCAGGTACAACGCGCTATAGTCGGACTCGTCCATCCAGTGCAGATCGTGGCACAGGTGAACGGAGGAGCGGATGCGGGCCTGCTTGCCGCGGGTCATGTAGAGCAGACGGCGAACCTCGGCCAGATCTTCTACCGCGAATGCCTGTCGGCATGCCGTCTGCATGAGGCCGGCGGAGTCTTGCATCTCCTCCCGTAGCGAGATGTCGTCGAACTTCATCGTCACTTGATAGACATAGTCGGCGATCTGGCCAACTTGAAAACGGATGTCGAACTCGTCCGACCAGGGAATGACCGTTCTGCGAGATCCCATCCTAAAAGCCGGCCGCTTCAAGCGCTTGCAGTTCCTTGCTGGCGAGCGGATGGCCGATGAAGGCACGAATGCTTTCGGAGGCAGCGGCCACCGCTGTTAGATCAACACCCGTTTCGATGTTCATGCCGTTGAGCATGTAGAGCAGGTCCTCGGTCGCTAGATTGCCGAATGCGCCGGGGGCGAACGGACAGCCACCGAGGCCGCCGGAGGAAGAGTCGAAGATGGCAATTCCGTAGCGCATCGCTGTCACCACGTTGGCCAGCGCGGTTCCGCGGGTGTCATGAAGGTGGAGGGCGATTCGTCTGGCGTCGATCTCGGTCAGAACCGCGTCCAGCAACCGCTCGATGTCAGTTGGCACCGCGGCGCCGATGGTGTCGCCGAGCGACACTTCATCAACGCCCAGGTCCAGCAGCCGACTGCAGACATCCAAGACCTTCGCCGGCTCAATCGGGCCCTCAAACGGACATCGAACCGCAGTCGAGATGTACCCGCGGATGAAAGGCAATTCCTCAGCCATATCGGTTCGGAGGCGGTCGGTAATCACGCGGAAGGTCTCGATGCTCTCGCCGATCCCGGCGTTCGTATTTCTGCGATTGAACGTCTCGCTGGCAGCCGTGAACAGCGCGATCGCTCGCTGATCGAGAGCAAACCGGCCGGCGCACCCAAGCCACAGCTCGAAGCCCTTCAGGTTCGGAATGAGAGCCGAGTACCGAACTCCCGGACTCCTCTCGATGCTATTGAGAACGTCGGCCGCGTCGGCCATCTGGGGCACGGCCTTTGGATTGACGAAGGACGTTACCTCGATGTCGGTCAGCCCGCTCTTGCTCAGCGCGTCCACAAACGCGATCTTGGTCGCGGTCGGAACCGGATCATTCTCGTTTTGCAGGCCGTCGCGCGGCCCGACTTCGACGATCCTGACTCGCGCCGGGACGGTCGATTTCACCGAAGCGTTTCTGCAACACGGAGGCACGGAGGCACAGAGGAACACAGAGGTGAGGGATCGGGGTGGGACCGAAGCGCGATCATTCGGGGCCGATCTCGATGAGGGGCTCACCGGCCGGCACGAGATCGCCGACAGCGTGATGGATTGTTCTGACCACTCCCGTGTGCGGAGCCTCCAAAACGTGCTCCATCTTCATCGCCTCGATCACCATTAGTGCCTGGTGGGCCATGACCCGATCCCCCAGGGACACGTCGATGCTGATCAAGGAGCCGGGCATGGGCGACGAGACCATGCCAGCTGTCTCGGTCCGACGGAGATGGCCCGCCGGGCCCCATCCGCTCTCGAGAATCGAGGCCGGATATACGGCGGTCCGGTCGTACGTGCCCAGGCGTCTGAGAGTCCCAAGTTTGCCATCCTCGTCGCCGTCCGGCGCCGATTCCCACAAGAATCTCGACGTCTTCCTGCCCTCTCGAATCCAGAAAGTCCCCGATTCTTGGTCCTCGCGCAGGCGACCGAAGCGGATCTCACCCCGCTCGCGCATCGAGTCGATTCGAATCAACCACGCCATATCTGGCCGACGACGGCCCTCTACGAGATGGCTGCGCCCCCTCACCTGGCACGCCAACCGGCAACCCTGACCAGCCAGACGCCAGCCACCGGCCCCGATCCATGGCGTTGGCCGCGCTCCAGCAGTGCTGTTCGAAGTGGACCAGACTTCGCCGGAAGCGATCGTCGTGCCCACAAAGATGGCCAGAAGCAGATCGTCGTCTTGGTCCGAAGCGCCAGCAATCGGGTTCCCCGACCATGACTCGGTCAGCTTGGCCGTGGCCTCGCCCGCTCGCAGCTCCGGCGTCGTGACCAGCCAGCGCAAGAAATCCAGGTTCGTGACCGGGCCCACGACCCGGGTTGTGGCGAGCATCTCCGAAAGCTGGTCCAAAGCCTCGGTTCTCGTTTCCCGGCGCGCGATGAATTTGGCGATCATCGGGTCGTAGTGCCGGCTCACCTCGTGGCCGCTCTCCACGCCTGTGTCGACACGGCCCCCGCCGCCGAATTCGATGCTGACGATATGGCCGGCCTGAGGAAGATATTCGCTATACGGGTCCTCGGCATAGAGTCGAGCCTCGATGGCATGCGACTCCAGCTCAATCTCGTCCTGGTCGTATCCGAGCGTCTCGCCGGCCGCGACCCGAATCTGCTGGATCACCAGATCCAAACCCACTACTTCCTCGGTCACCGGATGTTCGACTTGGATCCGCGTGTTCATCTCCAAGAAGTAGAACTGGCCGTCCTGCCACAGGAACTCGACCGTTCCGGCGTTGAAATAGCCGGCTGCCCGAGCAGCGCGCAGGCCGGCATCGCAGATGGCCTGACGCTGCTCGTCGTTGAGCGCGGGCGATGGAGCCTCCTCGATCACCTTCTGATGCCTTCGCTGGACTGAGCAATCCCGCTCATACAGGTGAACCAGGTTTCCGTGGCTGTCGCCCAGCACCTGCACCTCGATATGCCGGGGAGCGATCAGCAGTTTCTCCAGGAAAAGCCTCCCGTCGCCGAAGGCCGCAGTTGCCTCCCGTCTGGCGCCCTCCAGCGCCGCGGCCAGCTCGCCCTCCGACCCGACCTCGCGCATGCCGCGGCCCCCGCCGCCGGCAGCCGCTTTGACCATCACCGGATAGCCAATTCGATCCGCTTCCTGTCGAAACGTCGCTTCGCTCTGGTCTTCGCCGTCGTATCCCGGAATCAACGGAACTCCGTTCTCCGCCATCAACCGCTTGGCCGCGATCTTGTCGCCCATCAAGCGAATGACCTTGGGCGGAGGGCCGATGAATACCATGCCGGCGTCGATCACGGCCTGAGCGAAATCGGCATTTTCGGACAGGAAGCCGTACCCGGGGTGAATGGCCTCGGCGCCGGATCGTCTGGCCGCTTCGAGTATAGCCTCCATATTGAGGTAGCTCTCGGTCGCCGGCCCCGGTCCGATGCGGTACGCCTCGTCGGCGTGCAGCACGTGGAGCGCGAATTCGTCCGGGTCAGAGTACACGGCCACAGCCTCCGCGCCCACGTCATGAATTGCCTTGATCACTCGCACGGCTATCTCGCCGCGATTCGCGACCAGGATCTTTCCAAACGGTGGCTCCCAGTCAGTCACCCATGCACCATCCAGCGCTCAAGCGCCCGTCCGCCAGCTTGGCTCTCGCTTCTCCAAGAAGGAACGCAACCCCTCCTGTCCCTCGGCGCTGGTCCGCACTCGCGCGATCCGTGCCGCGGTGAACTCGCGCCACTCCTCTGGCCCACGATCCACAATTCCGCGAATCAGCGCCTTCGCCTCCCGGATCGCCTGCGGTCCCGCCTGGCGCACCTCGGCCACAACCCTGTCCACTGCCGCGTCCAATTCCTCGGCAAGCACGACCTCGTGCACCAAACCAATCTCCCTTGCCAAGTCGCAACCAAATCGCTCTCCGGACAGAAACAACCGCCGTGCCCAGCTTGGTCCGATCTTCGGAACCACAAATCGCGAGATGACCGCCGGTATGATCCCCAGCCGCGTCTCCGTAAAGCCGAATATCGTCCCCTCGGCCGCGACCACGATATCGCACACCGCAATGAGCCCCATTCCGCCGCCCAGTGCCGCGCCATGCACCCGCCCGACAACCGCTTGCGGCGCCTCGTCGATGGCCGCGAACATATCGGACATGCGCAAGGCGTCCTCCAAGTTCTCCTGTTCGCTGAGGTCGAGGCTCTCCCGCATCCAGTTGACATCGGCGCCGGCGCAGAAGGATTTGCCTTCACCCTGCAGCACGACCGTTGTGACCGACTCGTCCGTTGCTAACTTCTGGAACGCCGCCGTCAGCTCCGCGATCAGTTCGGCGTTGAAGGCGTTGTGGGCCTCTGGGCGCCGCAGCGACACGGCGACTGCGTCGAGCGTGTTGCGGGTTACCTCTATCGCGACGCTCATGCGGTACGGTATGGAGCCCGCGACGGCGACATTAAGAGGCGAAAAGCATGGACACGAGGATCGATTCGAGTCGCTGAACGCATCATATCTGGCCAGTCGAACGCATCCGTCACGCACCCGCGGGGCCGACGGAGCCTAACATGGGTCATGAGACGCCTGCACGTTACCTTCGTTGGGATGTACCTGCTCGCATTGCTTGGGATGTGGGGACTGTCTCTGGTCGCGACGAAAGATGCAACTATGGGGTTCCTTCCGCCCATTCCATCCTTGCCCTCCCCACTCAACTGGTTCTTGGTTATGAATGCCGCATTCGTCGCCGCATTTCTAGCTGGGTGGGCATTCATGAGGCGCCCACGCGTCTGGCACGAGAGCAACGCATGACGGAAAGACCGGAGTAGCCGCATCACATCCGAAACACGCCGAAACGCGTTTCATCCCGCGGCCCGCGACTAGCCGCATCTAGGCCCATGCCCAAGACCAGCCTGGTATCGACCGGGTCGATGATGCCGTCGTCCCAGAGCCTGGCCGTGCTGTAGTAGGGAGAGCCTTCGTGCTCGTATCTCTCCATGATCGGGCGAGTGAACGCCTCGCGCTCGACGTGGGTCATGGTCTTGCCCTGGCGCCCCAGCCCATCCAGCCTCACCTGCAGCAGGACGCTGGCCGCCTGCTGGCCGCCCATGACGGAGATTCGGGCGTTGGGCCACATCCAGAGTTGGCGTGGCTCATAGGCTCGCCCACACATTCCGTAGTTTCCGGCGCCGAATGAGCCGCCGATGATGACCGTGAACTTCGGCACCTGCGCGTTGGCGACCGCCATGACCATCTTGGCGCCGTCCTTGGCGATCCCGCGATTCTCGTACTCCTTGCCCACCATAAAGCCGGTAATGTTCTGCAGGAACACCAACGGAATGCCCCGCTGGCAAGCCAACTCGATGAAGTGCGCCCCCTTTTGCGCACTCTCGCCGAAGAGGATGCCGTTGTTGGCCAGAATGCCGACCGGAAAGCCCATGATGTGGGCGAAGCCGGTTACCAACGTCGGACCGTACAACGCCTTGAATTCGTGGAAGCGGCTGCCATCCACGATGCGGGTGATGACCTCGCGCACATCATAGGCCCGGCGCAGATCGACGGGAACGACTCCGTACAGCTCGTGAGCTTCGTATCGCGGCGGCTGCGGTTCGATCCGGCCATCAGCCGCCGGCTGGGGACGATTCAGATTGGCCACGATCGAGCGGACGATGCGCAGAGCGTGATGATCGTCTTCAGCGAAGTGGTCGGCCACGCCCGATATTCGCGTATGGACATCGGCGCCGCCCAGTTCCTCGGCGGTGACCACCTCGCCGGTGGCCGCCTTGACCAGCGGCGGCCCTCCCAGGAAGATAGTTCCCTCGTCGCGAACGATGACTGTTTCATCGCTCATGGCGGGGACGTACGCGCCGCCCGCCGTGCACGAACCCATTACCGCGGCGACTTGTGGAATCTTCTCCGCCGACATCATGGCCTGGTTGTAGAATATGCGGCCGAAATGCTCGCGATCGGGAAAGACCTCCGCCTGCAGCGGAAGGAATGCTCCGCCGGAATCGACCAGATAAACGCAGGGTAATCGGTTCTGAAGCGCAATCTCCTGCGCCCGAAGGTGCTTCTTGACGGTCATCGGGAAGTAGGTTCCGCCCTTGACCGTGGCGTCGTTGGCGACGACCATGCAGGGCTCGCCCGCGACTACCCCGATGCCCGTGATGATGCCGGCGGCCGGCGCCTCGCCGTCGTACATATCCCACGCGGCCAGCGCGCAGGTTTCCAGGAAGGCGGAGCCCGTATCAAGCAAGGCGTCCACTCGATCGCGAGCTGTCAGCTTGCCCCGCTCCCGGTGCCGCTTGACCGCCTCCTCGCCCCCGCCTACCCGCACAGAGTTGAGACGCGAGTGCAGGTCCTCGACCAACGCCGCGTATGCCGCGACGTTCTCTTTGTAGGGAGCAGACGCGCAGTCGACGCGGGACTCGAGGACGGGGATAGCTTCAGCGCGGGGTGGTTTCATGCTGTTCGCGGGGGATGGTCGGTCCGGTTTGTTTGTTTCTGGTCTCTAGTTTCTTGTTTCTTGTTTCTGGTTTGGGCGTGACGGCTGGACAGACCGAACCTGACGTGGCAAACCGCCTGCCTAATCTATGCCGTGCGCAAGACGTTTCCGATCCATGCCGCTGCCTGTCCGGCACAGGACGCGCACGTCCGCGGCGGCAACCAACAGACGACGAGAAACTTCAGCACGAGCCGCGGCTTCGTCCTCTCCGTGCACGAACGCCCCAACCATAGCACTGCCCGTCCGGCAGACGCGCGAGTCCGCAAGTACGTCCAACCAGGAACCACAAACGAGAAACCAGAGACCAGAAGCTCCCAACGAGCCCGGCGTCATCGTCTCGTGCTACGGGTCCCCCGATGTATCCGGTGCTTCCGCTTTCGCGCGACGTGACAGATGCAACTTGCGCATCATCCTGGCGCTGCGCCGCTCCTCGCTTTCGTCGAGATGATGCAGTTCCTCGCCGATCTGGTGGTTCAGGCTCTCGCGCGCTATTTTGGCGGCGCGCTCAATCGCGTTCGCTATGGCCTTGGCTCGGGAGCGGCCATGGGCGTTGATCATTACCCCGTTGACGCCGAGTAGGGGCGCCCCGCCGTACTCCTCGTAGTCGAGCCGCCGCTTGATTCGCCGGAAGGCAGGCTGCATCAAACGCGCGCCGATTTTCGATAGCGGGTCGCGGTTTACCTCGCCCCGAATAAGATTGAAGATTTCCTCCGCTACGCCCTCCGCCGTCTTGAGCAGAATGTTACCGGTGAACCCATCAGTTACGCAGATGTCGACGGTGCTCTCGAAGACTTGATTTGCTTCTATATTGCCCACATAGTTCATTTCCATTCGCCGCGTCAGAAGCTCGTGAGCCTCCTTCACTACAGCGGTGCCC
>Ga0302325_10026272_pt1 | contig 12092 bp, 8 predicted proteins | sample Palsa_T0_2_FD_201948 | JGI IMG/M metagenome (GOLD analysis project Ga0302325, IMG submission 201948) | Peat permafrost microbial communities from Stordalen Mire near Abisko, Sweden - Palsa_T0_2 | ecosystem: Environmental > Terrestrial > Soil > Palsa > Peat permafrost | place: Sweden: Abisko...
GGTAATGAAGAACGCGCACGCTCCCTACTCGAACTTCCACGTGGGGGCGGCCATCCTGCTGACCAGCGGAAAAATCTTTTCCGGCTGCAACGTAGAAAACGCTTCGTATGGAATGACCAACTGCGCCGAGCGCACCGCAATCTTCTCCGCGGTTGCCGCCTTAGGCCCAAAGATTGAGATTCGTGCCGTGGCTGTCGCCAACGATCACGGCGTTGCTTGCTCGCCCTGCGGCGCATGCCGCCAGGTCATCTACGAGTTCGGTCCCGACGCGACAATTTTCTTTCAGGGAGCCGCCGGTCCCAAGCAGGCTCACATCACTCAACTGCTCCCGGAGGGATTCCGCCTCCAGTGATCCAGTCTTCATCATCTGCGCGAATATTTCGCGCCATCGATGTCATCCGTAAAAAGCGGGATGGCGTCGAACTATCGCGCGAGGAAATAGAAGGGTTAGTCAACGCTTATACCAACGGCGACATTCCCGACTATCAGGTTTCGGCATGGTTGATGGCGGTAGTGCTGAAAGGGATGACGCGCCCTGAGACCGCGGCGCTGACCGATGCGATGCTGCACTCCGGCGATGTACTGGATCTCTCTTCGCTGCCCACGAAAAAAGTCGACAAGCATTCGACCGGCGGCGTGGGCGACAAGACTTCCCTTGTACTCGCTCCGCTTGCCGCCGCCGCTGGCGTCGCTGTACCGATGATCAGCGGGCGCGGCCTGGGCCACACCGGCGGAACGCTCGACAAGCTGGAATCGATTCCCGGCTTCAACGTGAATCTCTCCGTCGCGGAGTTCCGTCGCATCCTCAAACTCTGCGGTTGCGCCATGATCGGGCAAACAGCCGAGATTGCCCCCGCCGATCGCAAACTCTACGCCCTGCGCGACGTCACCGGCACAGTGGAGAGCCCGTATCTGATCTGCGCCTCCATCATGAGCAAGAAACTTGCGGAGGGAATTGACGCCCTGGTGCTCGACGTGAAGACCGGCTCCGGCGCTTTTATGAAGAGCGAGCAAGACGCCGCGTTCCTCGCCGAACTCATGGTCGAGACCGGCGAGCGCATGGGCAAGCAGGTGGTCGCACTGATCACGGACATGGATCAACCACTCGGCAATAGGATCGGTAACGCGCTCGAAGTAGTTGAGGTCGTCGAAGTCCTCCGTGGCGCGGGTCCAGAAGACCTGCGCGAACTATGCCTCGAACTGGCCGGGTGGATGCTTCATCTCGGCGGCGTCTCGAAAACAGTCTTTCAAGGAAAGCAGGAAAGCGCGAAACTGATCTCCTCCGGCAAGGCGCTGGAAAAGTTCCGCCGGATGATCGAACTGCAAGGCGGAGACCCGCGCGTGATCGACGATGCCAAGCGTCTGCCGCAAGCGAAACATACCATGGATGTCGTAAGCGTCAAGACCGGCTATGTAGCGGCGATGCAATGCGAGCAGATCGGCACGGCATGCGTCATCCTCGGTGGGGGGCGTGAGCGAAAGGAAGATTCCGTCGATCCCGCCGTAGGCATCGTGCTGCACAAGAAAGCCGGAGATCGCGTTGCCTCCGGCGAACCGCTGGCCACGATTTACTACAATGCCGAAGCGAAGGCAGCGCGGGCCCGGCAACTGATCGAAACCAGCTGCGCAATATCAGATGCCGCGCCCGCGAAGCGACCGCTGATCCACAGAGTGATCGGGAGACAGTCATGATCGGCAGCCGGTTTTGATGCTGGCTTTGAAAGGGCGCGGCTTCAGCCGCGCCGCAAATGTTGCAACCATGAAGCGCGGCTTTAGCCGCTGAGCGCGTAGCTTGGAACAATCGGAGAACTGAATGGGACGCTACACGGGAATTCTCGGCCTGCTGACCATGCTCGGCCTCGCCTACGCTTTCTCCACCAACCGCCGCGCCATTCGGTTGAAGACCGTCGCCTGGGGACTCGGACTGCAGATCGCCTTCGCCATTTTCGTCCTTCGAGTCGATGTCGGCCGTCGCGCTTTTCAGGTCATCGGCGATGCCGCCAACAAAGTGCTCAGCTATTCTTTTTTCGGCTCGGAGTTTATTTTCGGTCCGCTCGGCAAGCAAAACTCAAACGTCGGTTTTATCTTCGCCTTTCAGGTTTTGCCAGTCGTCATCTTCATCTGCGCGCTGTTCGCGATTCTTTATCACGTTGGCATCATGCAACTCGTCATCCGCGGCATGGCCTGGGGCATGACCCGCATCATGGGCGCCAGTGGCGCGGAGTCGCTCAACGTCGCTGCCAGCATCTTCATGGGACAAACGGAAGCGCCCGTGACCATCAGGCCGTTCCTCCCAGACCTTACGCGCTCTGAACTCATGACTGTGATGACCAGCGGCATGGCTCACGTCTCCGGCTCCATCATGGCGGCATATTTTGCCTTCGGAGCAGAGCCGCGCCACGTGCTCAGCGCCGTCATCATGACCGCGCCGGGCACGATTCTTGTCTCCAAAATGCTGGTGCCCGAAACCGAGCAGCCGCGTACCGCCGGCAAAGTCATTATGCCTGAAGGGGAAGCGGAAAAAGAAAAGCACGAAAACCTTCTCGGCGCCATCGCCCGCGGCACCGGCGACGGACTGCACATGGCCCTCAACATCGGTGCCATGCTGATCGCATTTATCGCGTTGATCCACCTTCTCGATGGCATCATGGGCGGCATTCACAACCACATCGGCTGGTTTCCATCGAGTATCGAGGGACCCCTCGGCGTTCTGCTCTCGCCGGTCGCCTGGCTGATCGGCATTCCCTGGCATGATTGCCCCATCGTCGGCAACCTGCTCGGAACCCGCATGGTGCTCAACGAACTGGTCGCGTTCACCATCCTCGGCCCCCAGAAGGCGGTGCTCGATCCACGCTCCTTCACCATCGCTACCTTCGCGCTCTGCGGATTCGCCAACCTCAGCTCCATCGGAATTCAAATCGGCGGCATCGGTGCCCTCGCGCCCAACCGCCGCGGCGATCTGGCGAGACTCGGCTTCCGCGCCATGCTCGCCGGCACCATGGCAAACCTAATGTCAGCTTCCATCGCCGGCATGCTGCTGTAAAGTTTCGCGGAACCGCGGACGCAGCTTGCCCTGAGAGAAGTCGAAGGGTCCGCCCTAGCAGCGGCGCCGCCAATGTAGGGACGGCCGCCCTCGGCCGTCCAGCCGCGCAGCGGCGACTTTTCTTCCGCAGGCGAAGCATGCGTTTCATTCTCGCGAAACTCCTTCCCCGAATGAACCACACCGCGAACATTCTTCCGCCCCCACGAATCTCCGTTGCACAAACTTGCTAAACTTCGGTGTCCCAACCTTTCAAGAGGTACTCATGAAACGATTTTCTTTTGCTGTGCTGGCCGTTTTCTCGCTCATCGCTGCCGGATTCTCCCAAACTCGCGTCATCATCGATACCGACCCCGGCGTCGACGACGCCATGGCCATCATGCTCGCCCTGAACTCCCCCGAACTGAGAGTCGAGGCACTCACCGTGGTGCCCGGAAACGTCGACGGCCGCCAAGGTCTGGAGAACGCCCTGAAGCTGGTTTCGCTGGCCAACCGCTGCGACGTTCCCGTTGCCGGCGGAGCCCAGCATCCGCTCAATCAGAAATTGATCACGGCGCAATTCTGGCATGGCAAGAACGGCCTCGCCGGTGTCGATCTCCCCGCATCGAGGTGCAAAGCCGATCCGCGCTTCGGCCCCGACCTGATCATCGAACTTGTGCACAAATATCCGCACGAAGTCACGCTGATTCCCGTCGGTCCGCTCACCAACATCGCGCTCGCAGTCTCGAAAGATCCTTCGATTGCCGCGCTCGTGAAAGACATCGTTATCATGGGCGGTTCGATCTCCGGCGGCAACGTGGACGGAGCTGCGGAAGCCAATATTTACGGCGATCCCGAAGCCGCGTCCATCGTCTTCAATGCCGGATGGATCGTTACCATGATCGGTTCCGACGTTGGCGAACGCACGCTGATCACGCGCACCTATCTCAAAGACTTGCAATCGCTGCACGGACCGGAGAGCGACTTTATCGCCAAGCTCGCCGATTTCTATCTGACGCGCTCCGAGAGCAGCGGCTACCAGGGCGCAGCCATGTACGATCCTCTCGCCGTAGGGACAGTGATCGATCCCACGCTGGTCACGTTGAAAGACATGCATGTCGACGTAGAAACCAAAGGCGAGTTCACGCGCGGCGAAACCGTCGCCAACCGCATGGGATCGAACGAGAAGAACGTGCTGCACGGCGACCACTACGAAATCGAGGGCGTGATTGACTTGAAGCCCAATGCGCGGGTCTGCCTTGCCTCGAACGCCGACAGATTTCTGCAGTTATTCATCAGCCGGATCAAAGGCAAGTAGTGCGACCCTAAAGCCGCGGACTTCTTTTGTGAAGCCCCGGATTTTGTGGAGCCCCGGACGCCCTCGTCCGGGGTTTAGCCCCGCAAATGTTTGCGTGCCAAACCGGGCGGACGAGGCGTCCGCCGCTCCACAGGCCGCGTTAGCCGCTGGCATGCGCCAGCAGCAGAATCGCCAGCCCGTAAAACACAAACATCAGCGTTAGAAATATTTTCGCCCTCGATCCCGCGCCGGCGAATTCTTTCCACGCAAACACCCCCCACAATGCTCCCACCATCGGTGCCGATTGCCCGATGGCATAAGAGAGCGCGAAGCCAGCCGATCCTCCGGCCACCACGTTGCACATGGTCCCAATGCCCCAGATGATTCCGCCGAGCAAGCCCAGCAAGTGCCCCGAGGGCGGACCGCTGAAAAATCCTGCAAGGCTCACGGGTTCCCCCTCCAGCGGTTTCTTCATGAAATACAAATTCCAGATGAAGCACGAGAGCAGCGCGCCCAGGGTAAGAAATACGACGGAACTGTAGGGCGAGAGTGCATTCCCGCGCGTCGCGCCATAGGCCACAAACGGATTCCATAGCCCCATCAGCACGCCTGACACGATGCAGATGATGATGCTCTTGCGCGACGCCGATCGTCCCGACCCCAGGCTGCCAAACGCCTTGCCGTCGAGAATCACGGCGATCAGCGCGCACGCCACGCCGGCTGCAATCAACGGCAGACTCCCCTTCGGTTGCAGGAAGTAGCTCAGCATGGTGCCCACCACCAGAGCGATTCCAATCGATACCGGCAACGCGACCGCCAGTCCTGCCATGTCGATTGCCGCCACCAACAGCAGGTTCGCGAGATTGAAGATTGCCCCGCCTACCATGGTCCAGAGGATGTTGGAGTTGTCGGCAGAATGTACGTTGTTAAGGAAGCTGGTCGAATCGTGGCCCGTACTGCCCAGCGTGAGCGCGCCGACCAGTGAGATAAGAAAAATACCGATGGCATAATCCCAATAAAAAAGTTCGAAGCGATAATTCTTCACGCCCTTGTACGTATTGGCCCACGATCCCCAGCAAACCGCGCTGGCGACCGTCATCAACAGCGCAACTGTAAAGTTCGGCGGTGTGAACATCGTGGTCCCCCTTTAGGAAAACGTGTAACTGTACTCTTCTTCGCAATGAGCGACAAGCGCGAACGCAATTCGTGCAGTACCCGGCAGACGAGTCGACCCGCGCTGTTATGCGAGGCGTCATCCCGACCGCAGCCGCTTTTCAGGCGGAGGAGGGATCTCGCGCGGAGCGCTGCGTCTGCCGTCGCGAGATCTCTCCCTCCGCCTGAAGAACGGCTCCGTTCGAGATGACTCCAGAGGTGGTGACGCTTCCCAACCTGGTCCGACGACGGCTCTCTGCTATGCTTCGACCCGTGCCGCGCACTTTCCTCATCGATACTGACACAGCTTCCGACGATGCGGTTGCCCTGATCATGGCTCTGCGGTCGGCCGACGTTCAGGTGGCCGCGATCACGGTCGTGGCCGGCAATGTGCCTTTGCCGCAGGCCACGCGCAATGCTCTCTACACGGTGGAGTTGTGCGGCGCGCACGTGCCGGTCCACTCAGGCGCGGCGAAGCCGCTGCTGCGTGAATATCAGAATGCCACCTGGTTTCACGGTCGCGATGGTCTCGGTGACCACGACTATTCCCCCCCGCGGCAATCCGCTCAGGCGCAACATGCAGTCGACGCCATCATCGAGACCATCGAAGCGAATCCCGGAATCGTTCTGGTTACGCTCGGACCGCTCACCAACGTTGCGCTCGCGATTTCCCGCAAGCCCTCGATCGCGACGAAAGTCAGCCGCTGCGTGGTGATGGGCGGTAATCCCTGCTGCGAAGGCAATGTCACGCCGGCGGCTGAATACAACATCTGGGTCGATCCCGAGGCCGCGCAGATCGTGATGCACAGCGGACTGCCCGTAGAGTTGATCGGATGGCATCTGTGCCGTGGAGCAGCCGTGCTCGGCCCGAACGATATTGCAGAAGTCGAAGGATTCAATACTCCGCTGGCGCACTTCGCCATCGAGTGCAACAGCTACGCCCGCGCCGCGCTGAAAATTCAAACCGGCGAAGACGGCATCTGCTTGCCCGACCCCGTCGCCATGAGTCTGGCGCTCGATCCGACGATCGGAACCGAGTGGAGCGATCACTGCATCGAAGTCGAGACGCAGAGTGAACTGTCGCGTGGCAACACCATCGTCGACCGTCTCAACGTTGCCCACGACGAACGTAACCGATCAGTATGGCGGCGAGCGTTGCAACAAAAAGCCAGAGTCTGCTGGACCATCGACAATCTGCGCTGGAAAAAGGCGCTGTATAAAGCGCTGCGTTAGGAGCGTTGTCGACCGTTCGTGCCGGGACCAGATAGTGCACCGAAAACAGGGCAAAGTGGCGCTAACGTCTTTGGACTGACGCACTTGCGGCGCAGTATCCCTGTGGAAAAAATAGCTGCTAATCGACTGATAATAAATGAGTTAATTTCGTTAGTTAAATCGATGTAACTTACCGCTGCAGGCCCGTGAAATTGGATCGAGCTGTGGGTCGAGGGCCGACGTCCGATCGCATCAGCGCGCCGCCTTCGCGCGGCAAATGGCATTGTGGCAAACCATGCGCGCAACTTGTGGAGGGGCGGATGCCCTCGTCCGCCCTGCATTGCTACGTCGAGATTCGTGGCGCTAATCCCCGGACGAGGCGTCCGGGGTTCCAAGAAAGGTTCTAGCCATTCACTTGTACGTACGTTCCGCGGCGCAAAAATTCTCCCTGGCCTGTCTTGCCCAGAAACTTGTCTCCCTCAACGACAACTCTTCCTCTCGACAGGACTATGTCGGCCATCCCCGTGACCTGAATCCCTTCGAACATGGAGTAGTCGACGCGCATGTGATGCGTGGCCGCGCTGATGGTGTGTTTGCGCCTGGGATCGAAGATCACAAGATCAGCGTCGCTGCCCACGGCGATCGTTCCCTTGCGGGGATAGAGGCCGAACAATTTTGCGGGAGTCGTCGAGACCAGTTCCACAAAGCGGTTCGCGCTGAAGCGTCCGCTGGCCACGCCGCCGGAATAAATCAGGCTCATACGATGCTCCACGCCAGGGCCACCGTTTGGAATTTTAGTGAAATCGTCGCGGCCTAATTCCTTCTGCTCCTTGAAACAAAACGGACAGTGATCGGTGGATACGACCTGCAAATGATCGCGCTGCAGGCCGTTCCACAGTTTCTCCTGGTTCCATTTTTCGCGCAGCGGCGGCGTGAAGACAAATTTCGCAGCTTCAAAGCCGGGCGCGTCCATGTTTTCGAGCGAGAGATATAAATACTGCGGGCAAGTCTCGGCGTAAACCGGAAGTCCGCGATCGCGCGCCTCGCGAATTTTTTCCAGCGCGTCGTTGCAACTTAAGTGCACGATGTAAAGCGGCGCGCCCGCCATCTCCGCGAGAGCGATCGCGCGTCCCACGGCCTCAGCCTCAGCAGTAGTGGGGCGAGTCAGCGCGTGATACCTCGGCGCCTTCTTTCCTTCCGCCAGCGCCTGCTGCACAATGACGTCGATGGCGCTGCCGTTTTCCGCGTGCATGCAGACCAGCGCTCCGTTCTTCGCCGTATTCTGCAGAGCTCTGAAGATGCTGCCATCGTCGAGCATGAACACGCCGGGATACGCCATAAAAAGTTTGAAGCTGGTCACGCCTTCGTGCACCAGATCATTCATCTCGGAAAGCTGGCCGCCGGAAACGTCAGTGACGATGCAGTGAAACGCGTAGTCGCAAACAGCTTTGCTCGCGGCCTTGCCCATCCACGTATCGAAGGCCTGGCGCAAAGCCTGCCCTTTGTATTGAATGGCGAAATCGATCAGCGTGGTCGTGCCGCCAAATGCTGCAGCGCGTGTGCCGGTTTCGAAATCATCGGCACTGGTAGTACCGCCGAAGGGCATGTCGAGATGCGTGTGCACGTCGATGCCTCCGGGGAGTACGAGTTTGCCGGTGGCGTCGATGGCGACATCGGCGATGTAGGTGTCGGTCGCCGTTACTACCGTGCCGTTCTTGATGATGGTATCGAATGCCATCCCATCCTCCTGTCCCAACTTCACTGTTCGATCTATGTCATGTCTCTTAAGAACTGATCAGTAGTGTTCTTCGTTTTGCGCTCTCTGCGGCTTTCCTTCGCGTGTTCTGCGTTTAAAAGCTCTTGAACGCTGAGTGCGCAAAGGAAACGTCGCAGACGGCGCAAAGAAAAACGGTTCGATGAATACCACGTTCGGATGTCGAGGAATTGTATGCTAAACTGCCGGGCCTCAGTTCGGCTCGATCGTGCACCGAACCCTGCACCAGGCCTTGTCATTCCGAAGCGCGGCTTTCGCGCGAGGAATCCGCTTTTCCGCCTGCGCCGGCGAAAGCAGGTTCCTCGACTTCGCTGCGCTCATCTCGGAATGACAAGCTGTGAGGAGACGGTGAGTAGGCAGTATGTACAACGTTAAAAAGGGGATCCAGCCATGCAATTCGGAATCACGCTGAAACCTGATATTTCCATTGAACGCATCGTGGGGCTCACGCGGCAAGCCGAGAGCGCGGGGTTCGAGTACGGCTGGATGTTCGATTCTCACGTGTTATGGATGGAACCGTACCCGCTGATGACTTTGATGGCAATGAACACGAAGCGCATGCGGCTGGGAACGTGCGTCACCAATCCGGCGACCCGCGACCTGACCGTGACCGCGAGTTTATTTGCAACGCTGAATCTGATTTCTGGCGGACGCATGGAACTGGGCATTGGACGCGGCGACAGTTCACGGCGCGTGATGGGAAAGAAGCCGGTAAGTTGGTCGCAACTCGAAACAGCCGTGAAAGAATTCCGCGATCTGACTTCGGGGAAAGAAGTACAGCACGACGGGCAGCCAACGCGCATCAGTTGGGCGAAAGATTCTCCGCGCGTGTGGATTGCAGGCTACGGTCCTAAGGTATTGCACATGGCAGGACGCGTGGCCGACGGAATTATTCTGCAGTTTGCCGATCCGGCACTGATCGAGTGGTGCATGGGATTTGTGAAAGAAGGCGCGAAAGCCGCGGGGCGCGATCCCGCAAACATCGAAGTGATGGCGGCCGCGCCGGTGTGGGTCTCTGACGACCTGAAGATTGCGCGCGACCGCGTCCGCTGGTTCCCGGCGCTGGTGTCGAATCACGTCATGGATTTGATCCGTCAGTACAAGCCGGAAGACTTGCCGCCGGCGCTCACGTCGTTCGTGCAGGATCGGGGAAAATACGACTATCAGCACCATTGCGAAGTGGGCAGCGATAATGCCGAGTTTGTTTCCGATGAAGTGATCGATCGCTTCTGCCTGATTGGGCCGGGCGAGGCGCATCGCGCGAAGTTGCGTGCTCTGCAGGCGGCGGGCGTGACCCAGTTCAATATTTATCTGATGTGCGGCGAGGAAGAGCAGACGCTGGTGGATTATGAGCGGGACGTGCTGCCGGAGTTTCTGGGTAAGCGTTAGAGCTGACTGTGGATTCCTGGATTGTGGAGGCCCGGATTGTGGAGCCCCGGACGCCATCGTCCGGGGTTTGCGTCACGACTTGCATCCGATCTTTTCGCTATCTGTTGCGTGGGCGGACGAGGGCGTCCGCCGCTCCACGGGGGCGCTTTGTGGCCATCATCGCGTAATACGCCGCGAACGAAATCGCGAATCCTACGAACCAGGAATAATCATACAGAAATCGTACTGAGGGAATCGCCAATCCCGAGAGGGCGATTCCGGCGCCCAGCACCAGCGCGATGACGGCACGCCAGTTGAATCCGTGCGCGTACTCATACATACCGTCGCGTAAGTACAGATCCTCGACGTTCAGCGTGCGGTGACGAATCACAAAATAGTCGCAGATCATGATGCCCGCGACCGGGCCGAGAAATGCCGCGTAGCCGCCGAGCCATCCCATGATGAAGGTGCTGTAACTGCTGAGCAGTTTCCAGGGCATGAGGACGACGCCCATGAAGCAGGTGATGACGCCGCCCGTGCGAAAGCTGATTTTCTTTGGCCAGAGATTGGAAAAATCATTCGCCGGCGAAACCACATTGGCTCCAATGTTTACGTTGAGAGTGGCGAGTAGAATCGCCAACAGCGAGATCGCCACTGCGACCGGCGAATGGAAGCGGCTGAGGAGTTGCACCGGATCCCAGATCGCCGTGCCGTAAATCACAACCGTGGCCGAGGTGACCGCGATTCCGACGAATGAATAAAGCGTCATAGTCGTGGGCAAGGCGAGTGCTTGTCCGATGATTTGCTCGCGTTGATTGCGAGCGAAGCGGGTGAAGTCGGGAATGTTCAGCGATACCGTGGCCCAGAAGCCCACCGTGCCATTTAGTGCGGGAATCAGAAATTTCAGGAAGTCAGGAAAACTGGTGAAGCGCGACGGCACGGAGAGCATGGGACCAAATCCACCCGCCGTGTGATAAGCCCATGCCAGCAGCAGCACGCCAACGCCAAGAAGAATCGGTGCACTGATGCCTTGCAGCACGCGGATATATTCGATCCCCTTCAGCACGACTGCAAGGTTGATCAACCAGAAAATAAAGAAGCAGACGGCAGTGCCGTGCGGAAAATTCTTCCAGCCGGGAAAGAGAACGGCGAGCAGCGTGCTGATGGCCTCGCCGCCGATCCAGGCTTGAATGCCGAACCATCCGCAGGCGACCAGCGCGCGCAACACAGCGGCGATGTTCGCGCCCAGTACTCCGAATGAAGCGCGCGCCAGTACCGGGAACGGGATTCCATATTTCGCGCCGGGGTGCGAGTTCAGGAGCATGGGCGCGAGCACAATCACGTTGCCGATGAATACGGTGGCAATCGCTTGTTTCCAGTTCATTCCGCCTTGGATCAGGCTGGCGGCCAGCATGTAGGTGAGGATGTTCACCGACATCGAGATCCAGAGCGCCGCGAAGTTGTAGGTGCCCCAGCGGCGGCGCTCGGGGCTGGCGGGCGCGAGGTCTTGGTTGTAGAGCGGGCTGGCTTCGATGCGGGAGAGAGATGCGGGAGCGGTCATTCTCTACTTTTTCCTTGTGTCATTCCGAGCGAAGCGAGGAATCTCTATTCCGGCTCTACGCTTAATAATGGCGGTGCGCTCAACCATAGGGACTGCGCGATCGCTCCGCTTCGCGGAGCGCTTTCTCCGCTCAGGAGGACAGCACTTAGAACGTATCTTCTACGATCTGCTCTGCGCCGTTAATGGGCCGTAGCTGTCGGGCCGGCGGTCGCGGAAGAACTGCCAGACCTTGCGGACTTCGGCGATCATGTCCAGATCGAGATCGGCGACCACGACTTCGTCTTTATCGCGGCTGGCCTGCGCGATGATCTTGCCGCGCGGATTGCAGAAATAACTCTTGCCGTAAAATTCGCCGATGCTCCAGGGCTTCTCGGTGCCGACGCGATTGATCGCTCCGACGAAGTACCCGTTGGCGACGGCGTGGGCGGGCTGTTCCAGTTCCCACAAATATTCCGAGAGCCCGGCGACCGTAGCCGAAGGATTGAAGACGATCTCAGCGCCGTTCAATCCGAGGATGCGCGCGCCTTCCGGGAAGTGGCGGTCGTAGCAGATGTAGACGCCGACTTTCGCGTACTTGGTTTCAAAGATGGGATAGCCCAGGTCGCCGGGCGTGAAATAAAACTTTTCCCAGAATCCGGGATGGCAGTGCGGGATGTGATGCTTGCGATACTTGCCGAGATATTTTCCGTCGGCGTCGATGACCGCTGCG
>Ga0302325_10026275_pt1 | contig 12091 bp, 7 predicted proteins | sample Palsa_T0_2_FD_201948 | JGI IMG/M metagenome (GOLD analysis project Ga0302325, IMG submission 201948) | Peat permafrost microbial communities from Stordalen Mire near Abisko, Sweden - Palsa_T0_2 | ecosystem: Environmental > Terrestrial > Soil > Palsa > Peat permafrost | place: Sweden: Abisko...
CGGCGTGGCGGAGAAGGATCTCGCGCACAAAGACTCGCAGATGGAATGCTACGCTTGTCACACGTCATGGGCCACGTCGTGCGCCGGCTGCCACTTGCCCATCGAGGCGAATTGGAAGTCAGCGACCCACAAATACGAAGGCGATACCGCGCGCAATTTCGCGACATACAATCCCCAGGTTGCCAGGGACGACATGTTCCAGCTCGGCCACCACATGACGACAAAAGGTAACATGATCGCGCCCGTGCGCTCGTCGTCTGCACTCATACTATCTTCTACCAACATCAATCGCGAGCGAATATACGTGCAGCAACCGCCGATATCGGCGATCGGGTTTTCCAGCCAGGCTTTCGCGCCGCACTTCCCGCATACCGTGCGCAAAACGGAAACCAAGACCTGCGACGATTGCCACCTCTCCTCCGCAAATGACAACAACGCCATTATGGCGCAACTTTTCCTTCTGGGCACCAACACGGTCAACTTCGTGGGTATGCACGCCTGGGTGGGACTCGAAGGCGGTTTCGAAGCAGTGCGCGTGACCGAGTGGAGCGAGCCGCAAGCTGTGTTCGGCTCTTATCTCCATCGATATGCCTATCCCGATTACTACAAAATGCATGTCGAAAAAAATCACCGGGAATTGGTCGATTGGGTGCGGGGCGAGACCGTAGACGGAAACCTGAGCGGCGAATCGCATCCCACCGAGGACATTCGGAACATTACCCAAGGCACCGATGGAGCGGCGCGTTGTCTGCAGCTGAGGGGCGAATTCATGTATGTCGCAGAAGGGTCAGGAGGCTTCCGTGCCTACGATGTCGCAAGCATCGCCAACAAGGATGTATCGGACAAGATTTTGACCGCACCATTTTCTCCGCTCGGTCAGAACATGCACGTCGATACGCGGAATGCGACCTGCATGGCCCTGCCGACCGATCAGCCGATTGATCCGACGCGCAATACCAAGGCTATGCGCGACGCGAATGACGAGCAACCATTCCATCCGATCTACAACTATGCGGTTATCACGGATTCCGAAGAAGGCCTGATTCTCGTAAACATCAATCCGCTCGCGCAGCGCGACCCACGCCTCAGGTTTCTCAAACGCGCCGTGACCTACAATCCCGGCGGCGCGCTGGACGGTGCGCGTCACGTCACGCTCGGCGGCCACTATGCTTACATCGCGGCGGCGGCTGGCCTCGTCGTGGTGGACCTTGACGACCCGCTCCACCCTAAGCTTGCGGCAAAGATCGCGCTGCCGGATGTTCGCGCGTCGGCACTGCAGTTTCGCTACCTCTTTGTTACTGACGCGCGTGGCCTTGAAGTGCTCGATGTGACGCGTCTCGACAGTCCGAGAGTGGTCCGGGGCGCAAGCGTACCGCTGGCGGATGCGCAACGCATTTATGTCGCGAGGACGTATGCATATGTTGCTGCCAAGGCCCAGGGTCTCATTATCGTGAACGTGGAGAACCCCGAAAGGCCTTCGATCTATCAGCGCGTTACACTCGACGGGAAGCTCGACGATGCGGAAGATGTGATCGTTGGCTCGACGAACGCATCCATGTTTGCCTATGTCGCCGACGGCCGGAACGGCATGAAGGTGCTTCAACTGACCAGTCCCGCGAGCCAGCCAAACTTCTACGGCTTCTCGCCGGCGCCAAAGCCGGAACTGATCGCGTGGGCGCACACGCCAACTCCGGCTTTGGCTCTGTCGAAGGGGTTAGACAGGGATAGAGCCGTCGATGAAACGGGCCATCAAATCGCTGTGTTCGGACGTTCCGGGTCACGACCATTTACCAGGTCGGAGATGGAGCGGTTTTTCCTCGACTCGAAGGGTTCAGCTTATCGCGTCACGGACTCACCCTCTCTTGACGATTGGGCGCCACGCCGCTGAACCGCTCGCCGACCGAATTCAATCCCTGGCGAAAGGGAATTGATAAGTCGCGGCCGAAGCGAAGTCTCCAGCCACACAGAAGTGTGTTATGAGTTCGCCGTTGTTCCAGACGAGAAGCGAATAGCCCGGCGGTTCTTCGACCAGGATGTCGCGACCATCCGGAATGCGCACATCCACCGCCGTAAGATCCAGCGCGAGCTGTGGCGACGTGGCAGGCGCGACAGAAATCGCGTGGCCGGCGAAATTCCCGAAATAGGCACGGTGGACGTGTCCGCTGACCACAGCAACAATCTGCGCGCGGCCATTGAGCGATTCACGCAAGCGGCCTATCCATGCCGATTTGGGATCGGGATCCATCCACTGTATGCCGCTGGGAATAGGCGGGTGGTGGAGCACCAGGATGGTGGGCGTGTGCGGGGCGTCGTTGAGTGTCTGTCTCACCCAGCACGCGCGCTCTTCGCAAAACGCACCCTCATCTTTTCTCTCGTCAAGAGTGTCCAACATCACGATGCGGATGCCGCTCAAATCGACCGCGTATTGCACAAAGCCCCTTGAGTCGACCGGCGTGGCGGGAAAAGCCGCGTGAAAGGGCGCTCGCAGATCATGATTTCCAACGCCGAGATAGAGAGGTATTTCGACTTCGGCAAGAATTCTTCGCAGTTCTTCGTATTCTGCGGGGTCTCCGCGGTCGACGAGGTCGCCGGACGCGATGATCGCATCCGGCCTGGGCTTTCGTTCATGAACGTCGCGCAGTACCGTGCGCAACCTCATTTCATTGCGCGTTTTGTTCACGGGATCGCTGTCGGACGTGATGTGCAGATCGGTGATCTGAGCCAGGCTCAGCATTTCAATCTCCTCGTCAGGGGAATGTCCAAGTCCGGCTAGAGTCCCGGGGGCAGTCGCCAGGGTCTCTCATATATCTCACGTGCCGGTGGGTCCCCAGTATTGTGGTACCCATGGCATTCGGTGCAGTTGGACGCGGCCGCTTCGCCCCAGGGCGCGGTGGCATTGCCATGACACAGCTTGCATTGCGAAATTCCCGGAATGATCACATTCGACAGGCTTTCCGAACTGTTCGTCGCGTGACATTGCACGCAGCCGGGCTTCCCATTTGCGTTCAGTAGATGGGCCGGAACCGAGTGATCGAACCCGCTTCGAGGAAGATACCTGTTGGTCAGTTGAACGCGGACAACTTTGAATTCCACCGAATCCGGATCTTTCGGTGCCACGAAGGCGTGGCAGCCATAACAAAGACCCTTGGTAGCGCCCGCGTTCGTAAACAGGGCGCGAATTTTTCTCGTGACGGTTGATGTCATCGACGTAAGGGATTGGTCTGTGCTCGTTTCCTCCGAAGTTCCCGGTCGCAGACGCGTCGTTCTCAATCCCGTGTCGCCATCGACATTGTTGATGCTACGCATTTTGGCGATCGCCTTCGCGATATCGCCATGGGGCAGCGTGTCAGGCCTGCCATCAATTCCTCGAATTCGCAATGAGTGGCAGGCCGAGCAATCTTTGGTCATCTCGATCGGCAAAAAGCCTCGTCCCTCCATGTCAGGCTGGTGACAAGCCGAGCAACTGAGCCGTCCGTCCGGTGCGACCGGCTTGGAGTTCTCCAAGGCTTCCCTCGCCACGTCACCTGTCGGCGACAAATGTGTCCTGTGTGAGAATTTCAGACCTTTGTCGAACGGGCCGTCAGTCATCGAATCCCTATCGAAATTTGGCCGTCCACGTGCCACCAGGCTGGCCATCAGAAGTCGAAAGTCCGGATGTTGACCCCAGTCCACAACGTCTAGCACGGCCGTGTCAGGAAGGCGCGATTTGAGCGCGGCATGACATGACGTGCAATCTGTCGTCAGGGTCTCTGCGGTGGTCGCCTGTGTCGCAGCCATACGATGACCATCGTTGCCGACATGGTCGGTATGGCATGAGATGCAGCGTTGACCAGGACGATTCATAAAGTTCGAAAGATTCGCAACAGCCGGATGTTCGAAAACCCCGGCTCCGCCTGTCGCACGAGACAGTAAGTTTTGAGCGGCGTGATCTTGGGCGGGGTCCGGCGGGAAAAGCGACCCCATTCCAAGGACACGAACGGCGATTGCGGTCGATGCTTTTGCACCGGGTTTGTTCTGATGACATGCAAGGCAGGCTGCATCGAGAATTGCGTGAAATGCCTTAGCGTGACACGCTTCGCAGTTATGCTGAAGGAAGGAATGGCCTTGCGAGAGAGGGCCGGGCGACCATTGTTCCTGGGGGGCCACAGAGCTCGCATTCAGATTTAGGAAGTGAAAGGCAACAGGAACCGCGAGGCCGATTGCGAGAACTAAAAGTCCGAGCAGCCATGCGGCGCGACGCAGACCGAACGCGTTCGGTGCGAGTGAGAAGACCTTCCGCTCGCTGCTTTGATCTGCAATCTCGCCGCCATCGCTGGCATGAGTGACGGTTACGGCGACTTCATCCTGCGTCGTTTCTGGACCAAATGCGAGCAGGTAACTTGCAAACACAAGTTTGGGGCGGTCCGCGACCCGGAATTTGGCGCGCCGGACGACTGTGCCGTGCGCTTCGAATGTATAGTCGCCCAAAGCCTCGACTGCGACCTCGCCGCGCCCCGTGATGCGCATGTCAGCGTGATGTAAACCGATCGTCAGGTCGGGTAGCTGAATGTCGCAATCCGTGCCACGTCCGATACTCGCCACGTCACCCTCAACGCGCTTCGAGCGTTGTATCGGCTCACCCCCGTGTGCACGCTGAGTCACGCGATGGATCGTGAAGCTCACTTGGACCTCAGAGGAAAAAGAAAACGCTGACGATGTGCGCCGTCAGCGCCGCCAACAAAGCAAAAGTCATGGGCACATGGACATACAACCAGGCCTCCAAATATGTACGCACGCGCACATATCGCCTGACCTTTTTCAACATCTCCTGCTTGCGGGCAAGCATTCCAGCGATGCGATCCAACACCGCTCCTTGGGCATCCGATGCCTTCCGGCGCATGCGCCTCAGCCTGCGGATAGCGCGTCGATTGCCGCAGCCAAAATAGAGGCCGGTCAGCCTCTGGAACAATCCGCCGACCAGAATTGTCTTGTCCAGCGACAGTTGGACAGCCGCCGCCTGCGAGCGATCGAGAGGCTGTGCCGCATCCGATATTCGTCCGTCGAGCGAACGTATGATCTCAAGCATTTGTCTCTTGGTCATGTCGCCGCGCACGTCGCTGAGGCGCACGGGCAAATAGACGTAGCCGAATACTCCAACTATGCCCGAGACGATGACTGCCCACATCAGTGCGTAAGCGAGGGTGTGTATATTCCAACCGAAATTAAATCCGGTGTGAAGCGTTACGAGCACAATCAGCGAGAGTCCGAGATAGACATGCGCTGAAACCCAGGCTTTGAGAGACCAATGCCCGGACGTCATCGCGCGTTTGCGAATGCCAATCATCGTCAGCCACACCATGATCAGTGCGCCGATCGTCCCTAGCGTGTAGCCGAGTGGCGTGCCCCCGCTATGTTGCAGCCGGAAGCCCGCTGGCGCGTTGGCCCACCAGAAAGTCGCTATTGCTGCGACGTTCAGGATGATGGCGACTTTCATCCAACGCAATCTGCCGTGAAGCAGAAACGTCTCGTGATAGGCGATATCCGCGCGTTCGCCGTAGCTGCTTCGATCGGCCAAACTACTCGCGCCCCCGTTCCAGCAACGCGACCGAAAGAAAACTCTCCGGTGATACACGTAACGCCGCCCCAGTGGGGCAGGCACGAACGCACGCCGGGCCGCCGTTTTTGCCGGCGCACATGTCGCATTTGACGGCGACTTTCGGCGCGTCCACTCCCTCGCGGGCGTGCTTCATCCTCCATTTCTTGTCAGGTTCGCCCGGCCCGGGACCCGACCCAAACAGAAGCCACATCAGAAGGCTCGGCTTTTCGGGCGGCACGCTGTCCATTCGGATAACACCGTACGGGCAATAGCGCAGGCAGTTGCCACAACCGATACACTTCTCGTCGATATTTACTTCGCCGTCCTCTCCGCGATGAATCGCATTGGGTGGACAGTCGGTCATGCAATACGGATGCTCGCAATGCCGGCACGACGTAGGCACGTGCAGATGCGCGTATGTTTTTCCCGCCTCGCGATCGAGCCGTGAAAGTCCGTCGTGGATGTCGGCGCAAGCGCGCTCGCAATTGTCGCACCCGATACAGAGCAGCTCGTCGATCAGCAACACGTCGGTTGCCTCGCCGATGCCCTGGGCCACCAGGAATTCGGCCACCGCGCTGTACATATCAACGACGCCACCGAATTTTTTCTTTTGCTGTTCGATAAATCTGTTGACCTTTCGGCGCGACGCCATCTCGGCTTCGAGCCTCAGGCGCAGGCGATCGTTACGTCCCAGCAAGCGAAGAAAGGCGTCACCATTGAGGCGGACGATTTCCGATTTTATCGCGGCGCTCACCGTCGCTATACGCTTTCCGCCGTCAACAAGCGCCATTTCTCCGAAATAGGATCCGGCAGGGATGTAGGACAGAAACACCCGTTTGCCGGCAATCTCCTTTTCCACGATCATGCTGCCATATCGCACAACGTAGATATCGCGGCCTTCCTCCCCTTCGCGAATCACGGCTTCGCCTGCTTTGACTTCCTTCAACTGAGCATCGGTGAGCACTTCCGCGATATCGTTTGCCGAAAGCCCCGAGCCGAAGATTTGCAGAATCTGGCGCTCGATATTGATGCGATTGATGGTGTTGCGCGCCTCTGGCACGGTTGCCATCAGCTTCAGCGCGGACATGCGCTCGACTTCAACGACGATGCAATCGGTGGCCGCGCGTACAGTAGAGCCGCGCCGGCGGCCAGAAATCAGGCCGACTTCGCCGAATATGGAGCCTTCGCCAATACCCACCGTGACGGACGGTTTTTTCGGGTCTGTTTCGACGAGAACCGACCCGCCTGCGAGCCCGAATAGCGATGAACCAATCGCATTGCGCTTGAAGATCGTGGCGCCGGCCCGGTAGGCGTGCACCTCGCAATCGATCATGAACTCTCGCATCTGAAGCGGCGACAGGCCGTTCAATATCTCTACATTCGAACGGAAGTAGTCGAGCCATTCGGCAACGGTCCGTCGCCCAGGTAGAGCCGAAAATTTCCTCTCGAGTATGGGTTCATCCGCAGGCTTCAATGTCAGATTGCCGTGAATATATTCGACGGCGTCATAACCTTGATTCGAGCAATGTTTGATCAGCGGATAACCGGCCAACGCTCCGATCACGTAGAGCCCCGGCACCGATGTTTCGAATGACGACGACAACTGCGGATAGGCCGTCGGCGAGTCGTTGGTGAATCTCACACCAATGGACTCCACAAATTTCCTGGGAGGCAGGGAGCCCAGCCGCGCGATGACTCGGTCGCACTGAAACCTCTGACTGCCCTCAGAGGTTTCCACGGTGATCCAGCCGGGCTCGATGAGAGTGGGCGAGGCGTTGACGAGAATTGCTATCCTGCCGGCTTCGTTGGCCTGCATCAGAACCCTCACATTGGCCTCTTTGGCCCGCGCAAAATCTTCCGACCGATTGACCATCGTCACGAAGTTGTTCTGGCCAGGATCCTCGACCAGTCCGAGCGCATTCTCGATTCCTGCATCGCCGGCACCAATCACGAAGATGCGCTCGTCTATATAGGCCCCAGGATCGTCGAGCTGATATTGAACATGGGGCAGATTGGCGCCGGGACAGCGCAGCAGATTGGGATTGCTCTGTGTTCCGATGGCAAGGATGAGGTGTTCCGCTAGGACCGTTTCGCCATTTGCAAGCGAAACGACGAAATCGCCTTTCGAGCCCGAAATCTTGCTCGCCTCAGCTCGCAGGCGGACATTGATTTTGAGGGACTTTATAAGGTCGTTCCACGTGGAAAGCAGCGCTTCGCGCTTGCTGGCCACAAACGGACAATCGGATCTCAAAACCAGCTGGTTCGGAGTAGCCATGATGTATTTTCCGCGCTGGTAGCGGAAAATCGTATCGGAAACGTGGTCTGTCTTTTCCAGCAGAACATGGCTAATGCCCAGTTTTGCGGCATGCGCTGCAGCACTGAGGCCCGCTGGTCCTGAACCCAGTATGGCAATCTGAACTTTGTCTGTCACACGGAAGGCCCCCCCGACCATCCGTCCGGCGTGCCTCACAGCCCCATCCTGAGCACACTGACTGGACACAACACTATTCCGCATTTCGCTGTGTGGCGCTATACCCTTGTCACTGTAAGGCGATGGCGGGCATCAGGGCGTGGCGGCAGAAATAGGGCAGTTTTCGCTTATTCTTTCTTTCCTGCTCGCACTTGTTCAGGCCGTCGCATGCCTTGTCGGGGCGGCCCGCCGCGACGCAGCGTTAATGGCGCTTGGACGGAGCACATCGCTGCTGCAACTCTTCTTCGTCGCCAATGCGTTCGGCGCACTGGCCACCGCTTATCTTGAGAACGATTTTTCGGTTGCGCTCGTTGCCGCGCACAGTAACACGTCGCAGCCTGCGATATATCGCGTCGCAGCGACCTGGGGCAGCCATGAAGGATCGATGTTGCTCTGGGTGCTAATCCTGGCGCTGTACAGCGCTGCGCTTGGGCAATTCGGATCGCGCTTACGCGAGAGCCTCCAGGCCCGCGTGCTTGGGATTCAGGCGCTGATCGCGGCCGCGTTCCTGGGATTTTCACTTTTCACTTCCAATCCCTTCGCGCGCCTCGATATCGCTCCGCCGGACGGCAGCGAGCTCAATCCGCTGCTGCAGGATCCCGGCCTCGTGTTTCATCCGCCGGTGCTCTATCTCGGCTATGTCGGATTTTCGATGGCATTCGCATTCGCCATTGCTGCGCTGATCGAGGGTCGCGTTGACACGGGATGGGCGCGATGGATTCGGCCCTGGGTGCTGGCGTCCTGGATATTCCTGACGATTGGCGTGACGGCGGGAAGCGTCTGGGCTTACTACACGCTCGGCTGGGGCGGTTGGTGGTTTTGGGACCCTGTCGAGAACGCGTCGCTGATGCCATGGCTCATGGGAACAGCCTTGCTTCACTCGTCTTTGGTGCTTGAAAAGCGCGGCGCGCTCGTCAGCTGGACGATTTTGCTCGCGATCCTGACCTTTTCATTCAGCCTGATCGGAACATTTCTGGTGCGGTCGGGGGTGTTGACCAGTGTGCACGCTTTTGCCGTAGATCCGAGGCGCGGAATCTTCATTCTTGCAATCATCGGCTGTATCACGATTTCCGCCCTGACTCTGTTTGGCTGGCGGGCGCCCATGATGCGAAGCGGAGCCATGTTTGCGCTGGTGTCTCGCGAGAGCGCTGTCACGCTCAACAATCTCCTGCTGCTGACTGCAACGGCTACGGTATTTCTTGGAACATTTTATCCGATTTTTGTCGATCTCCTAAATGGGCAACGAATCTCCGTGGGCCCGCCCTATTACCGGCTGATCTTTGTACCGCTCGCGGTTCCGCTGCTGATTCTGGTCAGTTTTGGGCCGATGTTGAATTGGCGTCGCGGTAACTTGCCGATCACATTCGGAAAACTGCGTTGGCCGTTTCTTGTGGCCTTGGCGGCGATATTGATCGGCGTCGCATCGTTCGGTTTCGAAAAGACCTTGGCCATCGCAGGTTTGGCACTGGGCGTGTTCCTGATTGCCGGCGCGTTCGCTGTTCTTGCCGTGCGGTGGCGGTTGTTCGACGGACATCGCCCCCGCATCGGGCATCTGATTCGGTTTACGCCGCTTCCCGTCTGGGGTCTTGCTGTCGCACATGCGGGGCTTGGCGTGACAACAATAGGCATCACCGGCGTGTCGGCGTTTCAGACGAGCAACGTGCTCACCATGCAAGAAGGCCAATCCACCGAGCTCGCTGGCAGACGCGTACGGCTTGAATCGATTGCGAATGTTCAAGGCCAGAACTACCAGGCGACCAAGGCATTCTTCAGTGTTGAATCATTGACCGGAGAGCGCGAATTGATCTCCGAGCGCAGATTTTATCCCGTGAGTCAGACGCAAACGACAAAGGCCGGAATCGGTGTCGGGATATTGGGGAACACCTATATCTCAGTGGGGGATCGAACCGCCAACGGCGGGCTTGTGGTACGACTCTGGGATCATCCGCTCGTTGATTGGATCTGGACGGGAGGTGCGTTGATGGCACTCGGCGGAGCGCTGTCGCTCAGCGATCGGCGGGTTCGTCTGGGCGCGGCCCTCCCGGCGGAAACGCGACTCACCAAAGGCACAAGGCCGCAACCGATATGAGGCGCCTTGCGACCATATTGCCGGTGGCGTTGTTCGCGGCCCTGTTGGTCGTGTTCGGCCTTGCACTCAATCGCGATCCCTCGAAATTGCCGTCGGTGTTGATTGGAAAGCCGTTACCCGCGTTCGATTTGCCCGCGGTCCAGTCAGGAACGTCCGGCCTGAAATCGTCCGATTTTCGCGGCCAGCCGATGCTTCTCAATGTGTTTGCCTCGTGGTGCGTCGCGTGCCGTTCGGAACATCAGATGCTGCTTGAGTTGAAGCGCGAAGGCGTGATTGTCGATGGTATCGACTGGAAAGACGAAGCGGTCGATGGCGCAAGATGGCTTGACGAGCAGGGCGACCCTTATATGAATGCCGGAAATGATCGAACTGGACGTGCGGGCATCGATCTCGGCGTAACAGGCGTCCCGGAAACGTTCGTCGTCGACCGCAAGGGGCGCGTTCGATACAAGCATATCGGACCGATCGAAAGGGAAGATTGGACAGACATCATCCGACCACTGATGCAGAGGCTGCGGGCCGAATCATGAATTGGAGATGGCTGTTCCATGTGGCGATGCTGTCGGTCCTGGTTGTTCCGGCCTATGCCGTGTTGCCGGATGAACAACTGGCAGATCCAAAGCTTGAGACGCGGGCGCGACATATCAGCCAGGAGCTGCGCTGCGTGGTCTGTCAAAATCAGACGATCGACGATTCCGATGCCGAGCTTGCGCACGACCTGCGAGTAATCCTTCGCGAGCGATTGCTCGCCGGCGATACCGATGCGCAAGCGGTGTCGTTCATCGTGAATCGCTACGGTACCTACGTTCTGTTGAAGCCGCCGTTTGAACAGGAAACATTTTTCCTGTGGCTCGGACCCTTCCTCGTGTTGGCCGCCGGTGGAGCGGTTGTCGTATTCTACCTTCGTGGAAGAAGCGCTGTCGCGCACATGACGGAGAAGGCGTTATCCGCTGACGAACACGCAAGGCTCGCAGGGTTACTGGAGCAGAGAGACGCCACATGATTCTCTGGATCATCCTGACCGTTCTGACATCGCTCGCCGTGGTCGGTGTGACCATCCCCCTGATGCGTCGCCACGACCTGAACGGCGTGCGCGACACCAATGTCGCAATCCTCAAGGCACAGCTTTCCGAAATAGGCAGTCAGCACGCCGCTGGCGCTGTCAGCGGGTTGGAAGCAGAGGGCATGCGCACAGAGATCAAGCGCCGCATACTGGCCGAAAGCCTGTCGAACGAACCCAATGCGCGTCCGATGGACCGGCGTGCGCTGCCGTGGGTAGCGGTCGCCCTGGCCGGAGTGATCGCGCTGGCCGCGACCGGTCTTTATGCCGCTATCGGTCGACCGGATTTGACGGCTGGCCGCATGGTTCAACCGGGCCATACAGCTGAGGGTGATGCGTCTCACCCCGTTGCGGACGTTTCCACGATGGTCGCGCGGCTTGAAGAACATTTGCAGCAGTCGCCCAACGATGCCGAAGGATGGCGCATGCTGGGCTGGTCCTACCGATCGGTTGGCCGTTCCGCGGATGCAGCGAAGGCGTATGCGCGGGCCGCCGCGCTTGATCCGAGCAACGCTGAATATCGATCAGCGGAAGGGGACGCGTTGGTTGGTGCGGCAGGAGGGCAAGTGACAGGCGATGCGCTTGCCGCGTTTCAGACAGCCGTGAAGATTGATCCGGCGGATCCGCGCGCGCGCTATTTCCTCGCGCTGTATGAGGATCAACAAGGTAAGCACGACGAGGCGATGGTTGCATGGATTGCGCTCCTCAACAGCGCTCCGGCAGGTGCCCCGTGGGCGGGCGAAGTGCGTGATTTTGTAGTGCGCGTCGCGCGGGAGCGTCACATCGACGTTTCCGGGAGGCTGCCGCCGCAAGCCTCCAGCGTGCCGCCACCGGCATCTTCTGCCCCCGCCGCCGAGCTGGGCGCAACGCCGGGCCCGACACAAGAACAGGTTGACG
>Ga0302325_10026276_pt1 | contig 12091 bp, 12 predicted proteins | sample Palsa_T0_2_FD_201948 | JGI IMG/M metagenome (GOLD analysis project Ga0302325, IMG submission 201948) | Peat permafrost microbial communities from Stordalen Mire near Abisko, Sweden - Palsa_T0_2 | ecosystem: Environmental > Terrestrial > Soil > Palsa > Peat permafrost | place: Sweden: Abisko...
ATGCCTTGCGGGTGATGACGGTAAGCTTGGGCACGGTGGCTTCGGCGAAGGCGAACAGCAGCTTGGCGCCATGCTTGATGATCCCGCCAAACTCCTGCTGCGTGCCGGGGAGAAAGCCGGGAACGTCCTCCAGGGTGACCAGAGGAATATTGAAGGCGTCGCAAAAGCGCACGAAGCGCGCGCCCTTCACGGAGGCGTTGATATCCAGCACGCCGGACAGGAAGGCCGGCTGGTTGGCGACGACGCCCACGGGGCGGCCGTCGAGACGCGCAAAGGCCACCACCAGATTTTTGGCGAAGTGTTCGTGGACCTCGAAGAAATAGCCGTCGTCGGCGATGGCGTGGATGACGTCCTTGATGTCGTAGGGCTGCATGGGGTCGGCGGGGACCAAGTCGTCCAGAGACGGCTCGGCGCGATCGGCGGGATCGGAAACGGCGCGGCGCGGGGGATCCTCGAGATTGTTGGAAGGCAGGAAACCGAGCAGCTCGCGAATCATGGCCAGGCACTGGGCGTCGTCCTGCGCGGCGAAGTGGGCCACGCCGCTGGTAGCGTTGTGGGTCATGGCTCCGCCCAGCTCCTGCTTGGTGACTTCCTCGTGGGTGACGGTCTTGATGACGTCGGGCCCGGTGACAAACATGTAGGACGCCGAGGCGGTCATGAAAATGAAATCGGTGATGGCCGGGGAATAAACGGCGCCGCCGGCGCAAGGGCCCAGGATGGCGCTGATCTGCGGGATCACGCCGCTGGCCAGGGTGTTGCGCAGGAAGATATCGGCGTAGCCGGCCAGGGACATGACGCCCTCCTGAATGCGCGCACCGCCGGAATCGTTGAGGCCGATGAGCGGCGCGCCGACGCGCATGGCGGTGTCCATGATTTTGCAGATCTTGGAGGCGTTGGCTTCGGAGAGCGAGCCGCCGAAGACGGTGAAGTCCTGCGCGAAGACATAAACCAGGCGGCCGTCAATGCGGCCGTGGCCGGTAATGAAGCCGTCGCCGGGCGGGGTTTGTTGCTCCATGCCGAAGTCCACGCAGCGATGGGTGACGAACTTATCGATCTCCTCGAAGGAGCCTTCGTCGAGGAGCAGGGCGATGCGCTCACGCGCGGGCAGCTTGCCGGCATGGCGCTCGCGTTCGCGGCGCTCGGGGCCTCCGCCTTCTTCGGCGGCGGCGCTGCGGCGGCGCAGCTCGGTTAGCTCTTCGCGGGGTTTTTCGCCGGCGGCCATGGATGCGCGCTTGGCGCGCGGAGGGATTTTACCCCAGGGGCGCGAGGAAAAAGCGTGAAAAGGGCTGCGGCAGTCCGGATCAGGGGAGGGGCGGCGCGACACGGCGGAAAATGCGCACGGCGATGTGCGTGCAGAGGAAGACGGTGCCGAGAAGGCTCCCTATGCCCAGGAACAGCTCAGCAATCTGGGCGGCGAAGCGCGCGAGGGGATTGGCGATCAGGGAGATGCGGAAGGCGGCATCCAGCAATCCCGAGACGGTGGTCAGCGTCAACACCGCGCCAAGAGCCATCACCAGCATTGCCGCCGCGCACTTCTTCATAAGCGATCGTTGTTACAAGATTTTTTAAAAAAGACGGCGGCGCCTTCAGTGCACGCCCGACCAATCGTCGGCGACCACGATGGAGTTGCTGGGATTCACCGGATCGTACTTGACGCTGGCGGGCTGGCCGGCCACCAGGCGGTCCAGAGCGGCGCGCTCGGACAAGGAGGTGATGTCCTGGGCGGTTTCGTAGCTCACACCGGAAATGGAGTAGCTGTAGCAGACCAGTTTGCGGCGATCGGCGGAGGCGGCGTCCGGCCGGGGACGCGCGAGCCGCGCGAGGCCGTGAATCTCTTCCGGGACGGCAGGCATTTCCATGATATCGAGGACACGGCCCTCGGCGATGCGGCCGATCTGATTGATGCGCGCGCGGCGGCGGCGCTCGGCATCTTCGGGATCGCGGGGACGGCGGGCCCAGCGGTACAGCGCGGTGCCGGCGACCACGGCCAAGCCGGCCGCGGGAAGGACCATCCACATGCGCGCGTCTAGCTTCCCAGGATTCAACGGCCGGCCTGGCGCGCGGCGCCATCCACGAGACCCAAGGCGATGCCCTGCCGGATTTCATTCAGGTTGGCGGTGTCCAGAAAACTTTTCATGACGGCCTCCCGATTGTCGGACGCCGCAGCGTCGCGGGCGGAGCCAGGCAGATTTTAGCTCGGCGGAGGCACGGGCGCCACAGCGGGATTTCATTATGGAACGTCAATGGCAATCACGGCGCTGGGGGCGCTTTCATTTCCGGAGGTATCCACGGCGGATACGCGATAGAAATAACGGCGGCCGGGCTGCGCGGACATGTCGCGAAACGCGGGCGCAGGCAGGAGATCTGGATTTAGACGCTGGCCGGACGAATCCGCCTGGTCACTACGATAAACAATGTAGCCGGCCAGGTCGGGTTCGGAGTTGATGGCCCAGGTGAGCTCGACATACGGAGGCGTGCCGGCAGCCGCCGGAGTGAACACGGCTAGGAGCGACTGCGGCGCAGCGGGGGGAAAGACGTCTTTGGCAGAGACAGTGACGAGATTGGAGTCCGCGGATTCCACTTCGTCGGAGCCGTAGGAGATTACGCTGCGCACGCTGTAGAGATAGATGTGGCCGAATTCGAATACGGTGTCGCGATATTCCGCGGGCGAAGCGGGCGCACCGGCAGCGGACGCCGGGGGCGCGAGAACCGGCGCCAGAGGCTGTAGCGACAAGGACAAGTCCGGCGAAGGCGGAGTTGGCAGCGCGCCGGCGGCGCCGGGCGCCGCTTTGTTGGGCACGCCATTGGGCGCTGCGTTATTGGGCACTGCGGCGGGCGGCATGTGCACTTCGACGCGGTAGACGCGAAAGGAAAGCGCGCTGGCAAGGGCGGCTCCGGTGCTGGAGCGATCGGGCGGCGTCCAGTTCAGAACGATGGCCGGCTCGGTGACCGCGGCACGCAAATCGTCAATGGCCGCCGGCGACGGATAAACGCGAAGGGCGAGCATGGCGGAAGGCTGCGAGAGGCCCCCTTTCGATGCGCGCGTGCGGACCTGGTAGAGCTGCTGCATGCCAGGGGCGCGCGCGACATCGGCGGCGTCGAACGGAACCGAAAACTGGAAATGTCCGGCGATTTGATAATTTTTCGTCATAGCGCCGGGAATGGTGTTCACCAAGCGGGTGTCGGGATTTTTCGGCAACACGGCCCCGGGAGCCAGAGAACCGCTGTAGATTTCGACCGAGGGCGGCGCGGCAAGAGAAGGAGAATCCTGATCGGTGGATTTCGTGGGCAGCGTGAAGGTGAGGACCACGGCGTCGCCTTGCTGGCGCGCGGCAAGGTCCATGACCGTCTGCGGCGTGACGAGATGGCGAGCGTCGGGGGCGCCGGGGGCGCCGCAGCCGGACAGAGCGAAACCCGCGGCAGCGACTGCCAGCCACGCGACGGTCACTGCAAGCCGTGCGGGCGCGGCGCGGGGCCCCACGGGAAAGACCGGCGGCCGACCAGGTCCTCGGCGCGCGGCAGAGGCGTTACGCGGCGAAGACGAGGCGTCAGGAATGGGCATCGGCGGATTTGCGAAGCTTAGAGAATGTAGCGGCTCAAATCCTGGTTTTTGGCGATTTCGGCGAGCTGCTTGGTGACGTACGCGGCATCCACTTTGACATTCTTTTTCTTGAGGTCGGGGGCGTCGAAGGAGATTTCGTCGAGCACACGCTCGAGGATGGTGTGCAGGCGGCGCGCGCCGATATTTTCGGTCTGCTCGTTGACCAGGACGGCGAAGCGCGCCAGGGAGGCGATGGCGTCATCGGTGAAGACCAGCTTGACGCTTTCGGTGTCCAGCAAAGCGATGTATTGCTTAATCAAGGCGTTCTTGGGCTCGGTGAGAATGCGCACGAAGTCCTGCTCGGTGAGCGCGCTCAGTTCCACGCGCAAGGGCAGGCGGCCCTGCAATTCGGGGATGAGGTCGGAGGGCTTGCTGATGTGAAAGGCGCCGGCGGCGATAAACAGGATGTGGTCGGTGCGCACCATGCCGTAACGCGTGTTGATGGTGGTGCCCTCGATGATGGGGAGGATGTCGCGCTGCACGCCTTCGCGAGAGACGTCGGGCCCGTGGCCGGATTCGCGGCCGGCGATCTTATCGATTTCGTCGACGAAGATGATGCCCATCTGTTCGGCGCGTTCGGTGGCGATGCGCGTGACGCTATCCATATCGATGAGCTTGTTCTCTTCTTCCTGGATCAGGTAGTCGAAGGCCTCGGCCACGGTCATCTTGCGCTTTTTCTTTTGCTGGCCGAAGAAGCCCGAGAGCATGTCCTTGACGTTGATGTCCATCTCCTCGATTCCCTGGTTGGAGACGATTTCAAACGCGGGCATGGAACGCTCGCGCACTTCGACCTCCACGAGGCGCTGATCGAGCTTGCCTTCGCGGAGCTGGGCGCGCAGCTTTTCGCGGGTGCGGTCGGGGGTACGGTCAGAGTCGCGGCGGAGCGCATCGGTGGCCGGTATGGGCGCGGGAACGGGCGCGGGGGCGCCGGCGTCGACGGGAACGGCACTCGGCGAGGGCGGGAGCAGAAGGTCGAGCAGGCGCTCCTCGGCGGCCTGCTCGGCGCGCTCGGCGACTTCATCGAGTTTTTCCTCACGCACCATTTCGATGGAGGTCTCGACCAGGTCGCGCACCATGGACTCCACATCGCGGCCGACGTAACCGACCTCGGTGTACTTGGAGGCTTCCACCTTTACAAAGGGGCAGCCCGCGAGGCGCGCCAGGCGGCGGGCGATCTCCGTCTTGCCCACGCCGGTGGGGCCGATCATCAGAATATTTTTCGGAAGGACTTCCTCGGCCATTTCGGGAGAGAGTTTCTGGCGGCGAACGCGGTTGCGCAGGGCGATGGCCACGGCGCGCTTGGCCGCGGCCTGCCCGACGATGTATTTATCGAGCTCGATCACGATTTCACGCGGAGTCAGCTCGTCGAACGACGGCACGGCCTCCGGTTCGGGCTGCCGCTGCTCGCCTGGGAGATAGATCACCATGCCCTGCCTTCCGATCCGCGATTCATAATTCTTCCACGGTAAAGTTGCTGTTGGTATAGATGCAGATTTCGCTCGCGATGCGCATGGCTTCCTGGGTAATTTCCTTGGCGGAGAGTTTGCTGTGCTTGAGCAGGCCGCGCGCCGCCGCCAGCGCATAGGAGCCACCCGAGCCGATGGCGCAAACGCCGTCATCGGGTTCGATCACGTCGCCATTTCCCGACAGGAGAAAGGTGCCCTTGGCGTCGGCGACCACCAGCAGAGCCTCCAGGTGACGCAGGGCGCGGTCCTTGCGCCACTCCTTGGCCAACTCCACCGAGGCCTTGGCCAGATTGCCGTGATGCTCCTGGAGCTTACTCTCGAAACGCTCAAACAGCGATAGGGCGTCGGCCGTGGAACCGGCGAAGCCGGCCAGAACCTTGTCATTGAACAGGCGCCGAATCTTGCGCGCGGTGTGCTTCATCACCTGCTGCCCCATGGTGACCTGGCCATCGCTGGCCATGACTACTTTGGAGTCGCGCCGGACACACAACACTGTGGTGCCGTGTATCGGCGGATGCGATGCGCTTGTGGTCATCAAAATATTATACAGCTAGGTTTGCCGCGCTGGTGTTAATCCGTAGCGGAATCGGCGGACAGCCCGCGTGTGCACGGACGGCGGGAGCCACGAATCACTTTTGTTTTTTGCCGCTTTTGAACTCGGCTTCCAGGCCGGCGCGTGTAAAAAGATCGGGAGAAAGACCGACGTTGGCCTGGCAATCGCTATAAAACAGCTGCGTAGTCGGGCGATCGTTCACCAGCACGGAGGACTGGAAGGGAACTTGCATGCCGCCAATCAGGTGGTAATTAGAGAAGGTGCGGGAGGTGTCGACGCGAAGGTTGGTGACGGAATCGCGGGTCAGAACCGAAAAGCGCACCGGCAGATGCGAATGTTTATCGATGGCCATGCGCATGTCCTGGTGCTGGCTGTCGGAAATTTCCACCCAATCGACTTCCTTCAGGTCCACCAGATCGCTGCCTCCGTAGCGCAGCAGCAAACCATCTTCATTGAGGCGCGAGCGCAGAAGGGTATTCATATCCGTTTTGAGCTGGGCCCTGAAGTCGACCAGGGCGTCGGGTCCCAAATCCGTGACTCCATCTTTGCGGAGCGACCATGCGCCATCCTCGCCATAAACCATGACCACGCGCCCGTGGGTATTCACGGGAATTCCGTAAATGTCGGTGATGAAAGTCTTGGAGTCCATTTCCGTGCGGCTTTTATCGGGGTACACGCGCTCGAAGCGGGCTTCGACGGATCCTTCGGACTCGCCGTTTGCGGTGTCGAATTGGCCGAAGCGTCCGCGGCAGTCGAGGTCGCGAGCATTCAGATAAACCTGACCGCCGAGGGCATCGGTGGCCTGGGCGAGAAGATCCCTGGCCTTGGCCTCGCTGGCGGCGGGCATAAGTTCGCGGGGGTCCTGTGCGCGAACGGGAATCGCGGAGAACGCAAGAATCGCAGCGGCAAGGGATGCCGCGCATTTGACGAAGGCGCGCGCTGGTTTCATCGGATCGCCATGAGTCTACTTATTTCCAGGGCATTGGTCATTTATCCATTGATTAGGAGGTGTTTGTACGGGGCAAGGTTGCCCTAGCTATTTTTTCGCGGCGTCGCCGGCCTCGGTGACCAGTTTGCGAAATAGTGAACCGGCAAGGGCATTGCCATCGTCGGGACTTTGGCCGTTCCCGGAACGATTGGATGGCTGCGCGGCCGGCGGTGACGACAATGCGGTGGCGCCGGGACGCATGCGCTCGGGGTGCCACTGCACGCCCACGATCCATTCGGGCCCGCCAATCCATTCCACGGCTTCGATGACTCCGTCGGGAGCGCAGGCGGCGACGCGCAACCCGCGGCCGGGCTGGCGGATGGATTGGTGATGCGAGCTGTTTACGCGCACGGTGGCGCCGGCAGCAAGCTCGGCGAGGCGTCCGGCAGCCGGTGCGGCGGGGCGTCCGCCGCCATTTCCCACGAGGCTTCCGCCGTCGATGCGCACCAGGTGGCGCGCACCGGGGGCATCTCCGTGGCGATCGTGTTCCATCGGCGCGTGCAGCTCACTGGGGATGTCTTGGACCAGCGTGCCGTGCTGATGGACGTTGAGAATTTGCGCGCCGTAGCAGATGGCCAGGACAGGCTTGTGCGCGGCGAAGGCGTAATCCAGCAGGAAATCGTCGGTGCGTTCGCGCTTGATGTCGGGATCGGCGGTTTGTGGGAGGCGGCGCTCATCGTAACGGCGCGTATTGACGTCCGAGGCGCTGCCGGGCAGCACCATGCCGTCGAGCGATTGGGTGAGGCGCTGCAACTCACCATTGGGCAGGAGCAGCGAGACTTCCACGGCCTCGCCTCCGGCCTCACGCACGGCGCGCAGGTAGCGCTCGTACGCGCGGCGCTTGCCGGCCTTTTCGGCGGCGGAGGAGACCCACGGGACACCAATGCGCGGGCGGCGGTCGACTTTGGGAGGCATCGGAAATCATCGTAGCATCAGCATCGGCGAGGTCTCAAGGCGTCGCTTGCGCAAATGATGGCGGTAGACGACACATTCGGCGCGATGTGGATTATGCGATGCTCGTTGGGTTTTCTATTTTTTGTGTACCTTGGGCCGAATCCTGTCGGCACCTGCCGGGGTCTTCCCCTTCAATCGGGCATGATTGTGAACCACGGCAGCGCGGATTAGATTCTTCAGGGCGCGCTCATCGATTCTGTCACCCTCGTGGAGATCAATCGCCCGCCATCGATTGCCTGCAAGGCCGGCGTTGAAGAGCTTTTCTGGATCCGCAAGGCTCGCGCCCTGAGAAAAGGTGAGTTTTACCTTATCCTTGTGAGCGTTGGCCACTACGATGAGTCCATCGTGAGACCAACACGGAGAGCCCATCCATTTCCATTCCTCGATTATGCCGGGGTCGGCATCGTGAATGATTTTGCGGAGATTGGCGAGCATTTTGCCGCGCCAGTCCGCAAGGTTTGCGATTTTCTTGTCAATACGTTCGGACGGGTTCATTGACGCTGTTTCGTATCCTGAACTTGTTTGGTGAACCACAGACTTTAGCCCACTTCCTTAATACGGCCTAAGGTTGATACCCGTCCGCCATCCATTTAGCGAATAGTTCGATGCGAGATTGAGGCCAGGGACCCTCTCCTCTTGGCGGCGGGGGCGGCATTACGGCGCCGCCGATTCCCCGAATTCGATCAAAGATGGCCGCCGCGTGCTTCTTCACGTCATCATAACTAGCTAAATTGAAGGCTTTACTCATCCCGTGAACGTCTCGTTCCGTAAAGAGCGGGCGAATGTCCGATTGAAAGCTTGTCAGGTTTGCCATTGCGCCTCCCGGTGCCGGATTTTGCTTCAAAGCGCCGGATGCCTGCTGCTTTCAAACAGCTTGCGAGTCCGGGTGTTGCTCCGTCCCCGTCATAGATGACGGAACGCGATCCCGAGAGTCAAGGAATCTCAAAGATGTTATAAACGAGTTTCACCAGGAAGCGAACGGGTTTACCGCTCTTTGCCGCTAACACAATTTCCCGGCCTGTACGGATTGCTTCGGATTTATCACGGGCCTGCCAGCGAAGTCATTTTACGATGTACCCGTTGCGATGTACTGGGCTTTTGTCCAGTGGCTGCCTAGCCATCCGGCTGATGTACGGATTTCTCCGATATGGGACAACCATGGCGGAGGCAATTCATGGAAAACATTCTCATCAATCTCTCCAACGAGCTGGCCAAGCTGGCTCAGGAGGCAAGTCCCAGCGTGGTGGCCGTGCACGGCAGGCAACGCTACTCATCCAGCGGAGTGCACTGGCGGCCTGGCGTGGTGGTGACGGCCGAGCACACGCTGCGGCGCGATGAAGACATCCAGGTGACGTTATCTAACGGCAAGACGGTGGACGCAACCCTGGCGGGACGCGATCGGGGCAGTGATCTGGCGGTGCTGCGAGTGGAAGGATTGGCCGCGCCTGCTTTGCAAATCGGCCCGGCGGAATCGGCGCGCGTGGGAGACCTGGCGCTGGTTTTGGGGCGATCGCGCGACAGCGGACCGAACGCCAGCCTGGGAATCGTCAGCGCAGTTTCCGGCTCGTGGCGGACGTGGCGCGGAGGCCAAGTGGAGCACTACATCCGCCTGGATGCCACGCTCTTCCCCGCGTCCTCGGGGGGAGCGGTGATCGACGCGCAAGGGCGGGCCATCGGAATCGCAACTTCCGCGCTTTCGAGGATTGCGGGGCTGGCGATTCCCGCCGCCACGGTCAATCGCGTAACCGATGGACTGCTGGAGAAAGGTTTTCTGGCCCGCGGTTACCTGGGCGTCGGAGTGCTGCCCGTGCCCATCGCGGAGGCGTTGCGAAGCAAGCTCTCGCTGGCCAATACCCGGGGCGTGATCATCATGAGCGCGGAGCCCGGCGGGCCCGCGGACGCGGCCGGCGTGCTGGTGGGAGACACTCTGCTGGCGCTCGACGGAAAGGCCATCGAGAGTCTGGAGGACCTGCGCTCCTTCCTGGACACCACCGCGGCGGGAAAGAAAGCGCAGGCGAAACTGCTGAGCGGAGGCAAGCTGACGGAAGTCACGATCACCGTGGGCGCGCTGTCGCACGCCAACGGGTAGAATTTCCACCGGCATGATTCGCGTTCTGATCAAGGCCGCCTCATCGATACCGCAGGCCGGACTGGAAGCGCTGTTTCGCGCCAGTCCGGCTTTTGAGGTTGTCGGCGCGGGCGGCCGGCACGGCGCGGAAGATTTCGCGTTCGGCGATTCGCAACTGGGTTCCACGCAACTAGGCGACCTGCAACCCGACGTGGTGGTCGCCGAAATCGAGACGCAGGACGAGGAAGCCGTGCGCGAGCTGCTGGATTGGGCCGCGGCGGGCGGCGCGGTGGTGCTGCTGGTGGATGGGCCGGCGGGAGAATGGGCGCGCGAACTCCTGCGCGCCGGAATCAAGGCCGTGCTGCCGAACCGGATTGCGGAGGCGGAAATACTGGCGGCGGCCGAAGCCGCGGCCGCGGGGCTGGTGATCATGCACCCCAGCGATCTGGACGCGCTGCTTCCGGCGCGCGCGGCGGCAGCCGGGGGCGTTCCCGCGGCGCTGGCGGAGCCGCTGACTCCGCGGGAGATCGAAGTGCTGCGATTGCTGGCGGAAGGGATCGGCAACAAAGAGATTTCCGCGCGCATGGCCATCTCCGAACACACCGTGAAATTTCACATCGCCTCGATCATGGGGAAAATGGGCGCAACATCGCGCACCGAAGTAGTGACGCTGGGAATACGCCACGGGCTGATTTTGATTTGAGCCACGGCGGAGGGCGGCCAGAAGCGCGCTGTCCGCAACTAGCGAGAACCGCTTCCGACCGGAGGGTGCGCTTCCGCCGTGGGCGCGGCGGCGCGGCTTTGCCAGTAGCGGCGGAATTCGCCTACCAGATACAGAGAGCCGGTGGCGAAGACCACGTCTTCGGGGGCGGCCCTCTCGATGGCGCGCTGCAGCGCCACGGCGGGATCGGGAACGATTTCCAGCGACGAAGCAAGATGACCGGTCATTTCGGCGAGGGTTTCGGCGGAGAGAGAGCGCGGCTGGCGCGACTGCGTGAGGATGACGGTGGCGGCATGGGGAAAGAGCAGGCCGGCGACCTCGTCCACGGCTTTGTCGCGCAGGGTGCCGTAAACCAGGTGAATGCGGCGGCCGGCAAACGTGTCACGCCAGAAGGCCACAAGCTCGCGCGCGCCGGAGGGATTGTGCGTGCCGTCGATGTACACGATGGGGCTCTCCATCATGCGTTCGAGGCGGCCGGGCCAGCGCACCTCGGCGAGGCCGCGGGCGATGGCCGCGTCGTCGATGCGGAAGCCGCGCTGGGCCAGACAGCGCGCGGTGGCCAGCGCGGTAAGCGCGTTGCGCACCTGGAAGCGGCCGGCCAACGGGAGGCGCACTTCGATCTCGCCGATCCCGCCGTCCGCGCCGGAAGCGGCGTCCCGCGGCGCGGCGACGAAGCGGTAGAAACCTTGCTCCTCGCGAAGTTGGGAGATGCGATAGGCGGATTCGGGTTCGATGACGCGCGCGTTTTGCTCGGCGGCGCGGCGGCGAATCACTTCGCTGGCCTCGGGCCGCCCGGCTGCGTTCACCACCCAGGCGTTAGGCTTGATGATGCCGGCCTTTTCCGCGGCGATCTGCTCGATGGCGTGGCCTAGAAAATTTTCGTGGTCGAAATCGATCGCGGTGATGACGGCGACTTCGGGGGTTATCACGTTGGTGGAATCGAGGCGTCCGCCCATGCCGACCTCGATGACCGCGAACTCCGCTTTTTCCTGGGCGAAAAACTGAAAGGCCATGGCGGTGACGCATTCGAAGTAGGTGGGATGGGCCGCCAGGGTCCCCGCCGCGAGCAGTTCCTCGATCACCTCATGTACGCGCGTGAAAACCTGCGCAAAAGCGGCGTCGGAGATGTCCGCGTCATCGATGCGCATGCGCTCATTGATGCGCAGCAGATGCGGCGAGGTGTACAGGCCGGTGCGCAATCCCGCCGCGCGCAAGATGGCGGCGAGCATGGCGGCCGTGGAGCCCTTGCCGTTGGTGCCGGCGATGTGAACGGTGGGATAGAAGGTATACGGACGCCCCATGCGTTTGGTGAGCACGGTAATGTTCTGAAGATCGAACTTGGCGGCGCTGGCCTGCTGCGGGGAAGCGAGTTCGCGGCCCAGGGAGAGCAGGTATTTGACGGACTGGTCGTAGTTCATATGGCGCCGTTCCTATTGGGTATTGAGGTTGGGCATTCCGCGGCGGTCAGGCCAGGAACAGATCGAGCGCGTTGGCGATGTAACCCTTGAGGTCCTTGCGGTGCACCACGGCGTCCAGGAATCCGTGCTGCAACAGGAATTCGGCGCGCTGAAAACCGTCGGGCAGGCGCTGGCGGATGGTTTGCTCAATAACGCGGGGCCCGGCGAAACCGATGAGCGCGCCGGGCTCGGCGATATTGAGATCGCCCAGCATGGCGTAACTGGCGGTGACGCCGCCGGTGGTGGGATCGGTGAGCACGGAGATGTACGGCAGGCGCACATC
>Ga0302325_10026277_pt1 | contig 12091 bp, 7 predicted proteins | sample Palsa_T0_2_FD_201948 | JGI IMG/M metagenome (GOLD analysis project Ga0302325, IMG submission 201948) | Peat permafrost microbial communities from Stordalen Mire near Abisko, Sweden - Palsa_T0_2 | ecosystem: Environmental > Terrestrial > Soil > Palsa > Peat permafrost | place: Sweden: Abisko...
CACACCGCGCAAAGCAGCCTTGTACCTCCACAACCTCACGACGATCCTCGCCGACACCGGCAGCCTAATATCACCCGGTTCTCTCAGATATGCTATCCCCTCCGAGCCGCCCACCGTCCACGACCTGTTGCTGCAGAGATCTGACCGGTCCTTTGCGTTGGTGGTGTGGGGTGAGCGGTTGAGCGGGACCGATAAGGTCACGGTGAATCTCGGCCAGCCCGTCAAACGAGTCCAAGTCTTCGACCCGACAGCCGGCACGGACGCCGTCGAAACCCAGAACGGCGTCCCATCGGTATCTTTGATTCTAAGTGACCACCCGGTCGTCGTCACGTTCGGGTCTCGGTGAGTCCGCCCAGCCACCAACACGCAACACGTGGTTCGTGGCCGCCCGGAACCCGGTTAGAAGTTAGCATAATTTTTTGGCGTCGCGAAGGCAATTGTACAAGAATCTGGGTTCGGATGCGGAGAGCCAAACCTGGCTAGGGAGTCTCCCTAGTATCAGAAACTGGCCCCGGGGAGGGCAACGACACCCCGAAGAGACGCTCGCCAAGCGCGCCGCGAAGAAGCTGCGATGCCAAGCCGAGTCATTCGCCCCGGCGACATGTAACTGACATTGACGCATTGATGCAGGCTCAGTCGGACGAACTTGGGTTAGCGTACGGCCGGGGTTGGAACCACCGTGCACCAATGCGTTCCCGGTAGCCCGATTTGTCAGCCGCAGCCAGTTCTGTCCCCAACTTTCCCAACAGAAAAACCGGTACCCATCCGGCCAGGAAACCTTCGGCTTGAAATTAGCTCTTAGAATCGACGGCCCTCGTCAGACACGGAGTCTTCAAGTAAGAGGGGCTTGCCTCCATAGGGTCGCCTTTGCATTGCCGGCAACGCGAGCAAACGAAAAACTGGCCGAATTCAGAGATCAGTGATACAATCGTATGACGTTCTTGCATAAACTGGCGCTCCGGTTGACACTCCGTAGTAACGGGCATCTTGACGACGTCCACTCCGCCCAGGGGAGCCTCTGACAACCTTGACTAATCCCATTGGATTCCAACACTAGCAGCTTATTGTCAAACGCTTGCGCCTAGATTGGCCGAACAGTCGAACGTGATCGTTCGGACGACCCTGGTATCTGATCAAATCATGCACTTCATCGGACCGAAAGGGCCCGTACTCATCGGCCATGTCGGTGAATCGCACGCCAAGAACCTGCCCCACCATCGGCACGTTTCGCAGATCTCCACCCACCGGCCGCGGCCACATTCTTGCTGTGGCGGAATTTGATTTTCCCAGTAGATCCAGAGCATCCGCTCCTCGCAAAACGGACGCACCCAGGGTTCGGTTCGGCGAGGCTCGGCATGCCTTGGGTCGAGATACCGTATGGGTCGCTTCTTGCTCTGCTCGAGCCACCGCACGATCTCGCCCCAACGGTATGGGCACTCACGCAGTGTGTCGCGGAGCACTTCTCGTTCCGGGATCCTGAAAGGATCCCGGAAGGTGGCCGAGTTTCGTCTATTTTGGCGTTCCGAGTTCAAAACGGACGACTCCCAGGACCCCGCGCCGCCAATTTCAGGGAGTTTCTATCCGCGAACTGCGCGCTCTCAAGAAAACTCCCGGCGGTCTTGGCCCGGGCCAGTAGAACCCCCTTCCAGACATGGGATTTTGGCGTATTTCCCGAAGGATTTGATCCGCCTGGACACGTTCTGAGGGAGGCGGCAGTCCGCGAAGAGCATCCAGCCTGATTTGGGTAGGACCGGCCGGACTCCACCCATAACGCACCGCGATCCCGGCGGAATCACTCAATGTGCCGCTCATTGGCAAGCGATCTCAGAGCATGCAGAGGCCGCCGGCGTCGTTTTAACCCCGGCAGCCTCTTACGCTCTTCTACCGAACGGACGCCTGAGAGGCAGGAATGGGTTCTGCCTGCTTTCTCTGCGCGTCGGCGCCAACCTCATCCGGCAACAGATCGGCCAGCATGCCCATCACCCGATTCTTAAAGTCGCCCACATAAGCTTTCTCCTTACCCGCGTCCATCGCCTTTAACGCACGTTCCGCAACGCGGGAAGCGGACTCTTTCGACTCCTGGCCGGCCTTGGTGTTATCCATATGCGCGCGGTGGAAGAAATTGGTCTCCGTAGGCCCCGGCAGCACGGCCGTCACCTTAACTTCCGTCTCATGAAGCTCGCTCGCGAGCGATTCCGAAAAGAGTAGGAGGAACGCCTTGGTGGCGCCATATACCGCCTCAAACGGCGAGGGCATAACTGCTGCCACCGACGACGTGAACATGATGTGCCCAGAGTTACGACTCACCATGTCGGGAAGGACCCGTTTGGTGAGGTGAACCGCGCCGCACACATTGAGGCTGATCATCTTGAACTCTTCTTCCAAGTTCGTTTCGGTAAAACGACCTCCCACGCCGACACCGGCATTGGCGCAAAGCACGTCGATGGGTCTCCCCACACTGCGGATTCTCTCGCAGAGTTGCTCTACGCCATCGTGGGATGCAAGGTCGACGCAGACGCTGGTCACTTCCGCGCCAAGCGCTCGGAGGCCCTCTGCACACGGCTCAATTGAGTCGGTTTCTGAGGCGACCAGCAGATCGTAACCGCGGCTGGCCAGTTGTCGGGCAAGTTCTAGCCCGATGCCGCTGGAAGCGCCTGTAACGACTGCAAATCGCCTCTCCTGGACCGCGAGATCTGCCTCCGCCACCTCTTCCGCAGGTTCAGCTATAGGCTGACTTTGTCCTAGGTCGCCCGCCGGAAATTGCTCCCGGTCAGCAACTGTCGTGGTTCCCATCGTCGAAGAAGAAGATTCTCCCTCCAGCGCCGGTTGGAGGTTTCGGGGCTGGCTTGGTCCCGGCTCGCCGGCCGACATCGGCTCGCCATCCAGGAGGGTTGCGTTCCTCAGCAGTGGAGAGTCATCTTCCCCTTCCATCGTCGGATCCAGGTCTCCGGGGTGACCTGTTCCGAGTTCGCCGGTTGGCAACGGTTCCCCATTGGAGAGGGTCCCGTTCCTGAATAGCGAAGGAGCATGGTCTCCTCCCGCCGTCGGCTGCGGGCTTGGCGGCTCGTTGCCCGCCAAGCTCATGGTCTGCCCTGGCCCTTGACGAATAAGTTCCGCATTAGAATTGTCAATCATTTTTCTGATTTCTCCTTTCACGAAGCGTAAGACAGCCCCTCTCGCAACATTCTGTTCGTAAGCCTTTGGTGCATCCTCGGACTCGACGTCACTTGCCAGGTGAGGGGTGGATTGTGTCTTGCGTATAGCCCTACGACTTAAGCAGAAGCGCAAAGGGTCCCCGCCATTCGCGGCGGAGGTCTCCGGGCCGAGGCATCTGGTTGCGACCAAGGCGTAGCTTTCGACCTATAAACTGGGATCCCGCACGGTTCTCACCTCGCATAGTCGCTTACGGGGTGCGATTCTCGCTCCAAACGCAGGATGGCAGCGACCTGATGGGCTTGAATGGACAGTCGATCACGCTCGCCAACGGCGACATGTCCGCTTTGCTAAGTGCAGCGCCAATAGACGCGCCACGGCGGGATCAATAGCTAACGACCACTCACGCGGACAGCTCAGCGGAGAAGCTCTGTCCGAATCTCATGGGCCGCTATCAGTCCCAGGGGCCTGCGGTTGAGGTAGGTCGCCACGAAGACCACTAAGCGGGAAATGTCGAAGAGCAGCCGGGATGACCGGGTGTTCAACATGTATGAGCGCGGATTTTCTCCGCAGGCACAACAGTTCAAGTAGGCCACGCCCCCACAAGGCTGCGACATCCGAATACCCGAGCTGGAACTCGCCGCTGATTGGATTGGGGGTGTGCGGAATCGCTGACGAGGTCGGTCGGCGTCGGAGTGCCCCCATCTATGAGCGCAAAATTGATCAATGTGGTCCTGCACGCGAACGCGTTCTAGTGATTCCTCGGGATTTGCGTCTGTGCGGACCCAGTCCAGAATATCCCTTTTCACGCGCCGTCTCCTACCTGCCCGCTCTACGCGTTCAACGCAACTTTTCCACAAGAGTCTAATTATTTCTTTCAATCAGGCTCCAAACTCCAGAATTGAACTTACCTTACGCCGCACCGACCTGGCAGTACCCATCTAAAAAGTTACTTCATCCTTAACAATCCGCCATTTATATTTCAATCGCGGATTCTTGTGGTTTGGCCACTCTGAACCCTGCCGAACGGGTAGCGAGCTACGCAGATGGCGCCCGGGTCCGTCACTTCTGTGCCTTCATTATCGACCAGGTTCCTGGTGCGCGGGGGTCGAAGCGATAGAGAACGACCGCATCGAAGGGTCCTTGCGGGATGAGATTTTGCGTAACAACGGCCGCCTGACCGGAGAGGATGATCGCCAGAGAACCAGGGACGAGTCTGCGATAGTTGGTGATCGCGCAATTCGATGTTTGGTTGCCGGCACGAACCAGGATTCTCTCCGTCAGGAAAGGCCGCGCGAAACGCCCGTTGTGGCGCGCGTATCAGCGGGAGCATTGCTCCTCGCCTCTCGAGCAGACAGGCATAGAGCGACGGCCCGACCAGTAAACTGGGATTTCGAATGGTTCTCCTCCTTTCCGTTCTCGGCCTTATCGGGACGACGCAGGCTTCTCAGCAACCCGTCGAGGCCCTCCTCTATTCGACGATGGCGTCGACCTTTGCCAACCGCCCCGAATTCGCGATGGACGGCGACCCGACGACCAGCTTTCGGAGCTATGGCGACATGGGGGATGGAGACGATTTCATGGTCATTCTGTCTGCCCCAATCCCGGTTCGGTCGATTCTTGTGAGCACCGGTGACGGATCGAAAGAGCGGCTGACGAACGGGATCCTGGAGACGAGCAATGACGGATCCTCGTTTAGTCAATCGGCCTCGTTCCAAGACGACGGAACGGCCGTGGCGCGCGATATCAAGACGCCGGTGAAAGCCATCCGAATTCGTCTGAAGAGAGGCTCGTCGGTTCCCCATTTGGACATTAGCGAGATCAAGATCGACTCTCCAGTGGCCATCTCGCATGTTCAGGAGGGCCCCGGCCGCGGGTTCGTGGACATCTCCCAAGCCCCTGATTTGGCGGACTGGGCAGCGCGGGCGGAGAGCCAAATGGAGTCGTTTTGGGCCGATACCGACGCCATGCTCTACACCGACAAGTTCATTCCACCTAACGCCGTGAACGTGGTTTACCGGACGGGGCCCCGCGTTACGGGAGTGGCCGCAACCGGAGGAGGCGTGATGACGGTCAACTCAGCGTACGCTCGCAGATTCCCGAAAGACACGGGCTTGACGGTCCACGAGACGACTCACGTAGTGCAGTCGGGTGGGAGCCCGGGATGGCTCATCGAGGCAGTCGCCGACTATGTGAGGTGGATCAAGTTCGAGCCTCAGAACTTCACGTTTTCAATCGACCCGGCAAGGGCGACTCCGCACGATCCCTACCGAACCGGAGCGGCTTTCCTGGGATGGATCGCGCTGCACTACGACAGCCGAATCGTCACAAAGCTGAACGAGGCGACCAGGTTCGGGAACTACCAAGACGGACTCTTCGAGAAGTATTGCGGCAAGCCTATCGACGTCCTGTGGAAGGAGTTCCTGATCGCCTATCAGACCGACCGGGCGCACTTGTTCACGCTGCCGTTGCCTCCGGCGATGCAGCCGAGAGATGTGCCGACCGTCTCCGGATCTTCAACGGATGTTGCCTTGCCGTTCGACGGGGTGGGCATCGTGGCGGACGGGGCCACGTTCGGGAGCGGTTTCGACGGCGAGGGGGCCGCCTATTCCGGCGCACTTCTGCAAAGTCCGGTGGTATCGCACGGCGTGAAATTCTCGCTTCAAGCGCCGGGCAGCAAGAACATCCTTTCCTCGATCGGGCAGTCGATCGCGCTTTCCGGCACTCACAAGTCGGTCTGGCTTTTGGCCGCCGCCGAGAACGGGCCCTACCGGAACCAGGAGTTGACCGTAACGTACGCGGACGGGACGACGGACAAGCTCCATCAGAATTTCAGCGACTGGTTTCAGCCCGAGAGCTTTCCGGGCGAGGTTATCGCCGCGACTACGGCCTACCGCGACATGGCGGACGGCAGCCGAGATAATCGGGCTTTCAACGTCTACGCTTACGGATTTCCGCTGCAGGCAAAGGAAGTGAAGTCGATCACCCTCCCGCAAGAGTCCGGCATCCGGATCCTGGCGCTAGAGCTTGCGGACTGATTGGACTGGCCGCCGACGCGATGGAAACAAGACCGGACACGCACACCATGAGCGAGCGGAACATCCTAGCCGTTGGTTCCACATATACCCTTAAATGAAACGCAGCCCAGGCGTGGGCAAAAACGACCTGCTTTCTTGTCAGATTGTTCGCTTAAGCCGCATTCAGGGAGTCTGCAATTGAGACTGATGTCTGACGATCTGCCAAAAAAGAGCTTGGCTTGTGGGTCAGGGATGATGGATACTGAAGCCAGCGCCTTATATATGGGTATATATAACCGCGAGCGTCTGCATTCGCGACGTTGCTGGGGAGGGCGCTGACCGATGAATCGGGAACGACCCGTCTTTGCAAGGCCCTTATGTATTCACCCTTCTTCAATGCCCACCACGCTCCGATTGGCGCGTTCGCCAGCTTTACGCTAGGGTGCAAGGGAAACCGCGGCGGCCTGGGCTTGGAGTTAGGGGGACCCGCCAACGAGAACGTCTACGTTGGGGTAGAGGACCAAGATTCACCCGGGTGCTTTAGAGTTCTTCCGTTCGTCGAGCCGCAGGATAACGCAGCCGAAATTTACGACGCCGAACATGCGTCCGGCTTCAAGGCCGAGCGGGCCGTCGTGCCCTTTGCCGACTCGGATATCGAAAGAACGCTGGGACCTTCGGTCGACGTTTGGCGGGCCGGCGATCTCACGTTTCGAATCATCTCGCCGGTGCGGGGAGTGCCGGACCCGGATACGTCCGGCGAGGCCGAGTTACGCGACGCCCTCACCCCGGCCGTTTATGTTGATCTCACCGTCGATAATTCGGCTGGAACTATCCCACGTAAGGCGTTCTTCGGCTACCAAGGCTCCGCTCGAGATGCGGGGATGCGCACTATCGGCGAGGACGGGTTGGTTGGAATCGCCCAAGGGGTTTCGGCAGGGATCGCCACGCTCGATCCCGGCGTCTACGCCGGAATCGCTTTTCAACCCGAACGAATCCTGACGCCGGCGAGTCCCAAAAATCTAAACTTCCTGGTGGGGAACCTCGGCCTCCTGGTCGGAACCGTCGCGGCGGGATCCGTTCGGACATTCCGATTCGCGGTTTGCTTCTTCCGAGAGGGAACCGCGACCACCGGCGTTCGCACGAGATACCTCTACCGGCGGTACTTTGATCGGCTGGAACGCGTGATGAGGCATGGCTTGGACCGCTTCGACGCGGTCAGCCGGGAATCAGCGGATTTCGATCGACGTCTCAGATCCAGGCTTTCGCCAGACCGATACTGGATGCTTGCGCATGCGATTCGTTCCTATTTCGGGTCCACCCAGCTCCTGGAATCGGAGGACGGCCATCCGATCTGGGTGGTTAACGAGGGCGAATACCGCATGATGAACACGTTCGACCTCACCGTCGACCAGGCATTCTTTGAGTTGGCGCTGAATCCTTGGACGGTCCGGAATGTTCTGGACCAGTACGCCGAGCGCTACTCATACACGGATAGTCTGCGCCGGCCGGGTTCCGCCGCGGTCTACCCTGGTGGGATTGCCTTTACCCACGATATGGGGGTGGCAAATGCGTTCGCCCGCCCCGGCCACTCAGGCTACGAACAATCGGACCTGAAAGGCTGCTTCTCCTACATGAGTGCCGAGGAGCTTATGAACTGGATCCTCACCGGGGCTATGTATGAGGCTCATTCCAAAGACTTGGCCTGGGCGGTCGCGCACCGGGAGATGTTCCTGGCCTGCCTGCGAAGCCTCATTGCTCGAGACGACCCCGAACCTGACCGGCGCAATGGACTGGTCGGGCTGGATGGCGCCAGATGCAGGAGCGGCTCGGAGATCACGACTTATGACAGCCTGGATGCCTCGCTTGGTCAGGCCAGAAACAACCTGTATCTCGGGGTGAAGGCTTGGGCATGCTATGTTGCGCTAGCCAGCCTCCTGAGTCGGCACGGTGAGACGGGCGCTGCGGCCGAAGCCGACGTCCAAGCAGCGAAGGCGATAAAGTCCGTTGTCTTGGCGGCAGACGAAGAGGGTCTTTTGCCTGCTCTTATTGGAGAGGGTGTGGAGGCCCGGATTATTCCAGCCATCGAAGCCCTCGCCTACCCTTACGTCCTGGGCTTGCCAATCGATCCACAGCTTAGGGCGGCCCTGACCAGGCATTTCAAGGCGATACTCAAGCCGGGGGTCTGCCTGTTTACGGGCGGGGGGTGGAAACTGTCCTCCACAAGTCAGAACTCATGGCTCAGCAAGATCTACCTTTGCCAGTTTGTAGCGGAGCGCATCTTACAGCAACCTTGTGATGTCGCTGCGGATGCGACCCATCGATCCTGGCTCCAAGACCAAAAGAACGGCTATTACGCCTGGAGCGATCAGATGCTGGCCGGCAAAGCGGTCGGGTCGCGATATTATCCGAGAGGTGTGACCGGAATCCTATGGATTAGCTGGAGTGAGCGGCCGTTGCAGGACTTGGCACAAGTTCTGACGGAATCCGTCTTCGATTTTGCTTGAGCATCGCTATGTTTGGAACCGTGATTTCTCGGAGGCGCGCAAGCGGAATCGCCGATTAGCGCGCGAGGGGGCTTCGGATGGGTCCTTATTAACCAGCGTCACGGAGTTACCTGGGATGGATGTACCCCTTTCTTACCCTGGCCCCTGCGGGCGAAGCACGATCGAGCGAAGGTTAATTGCATGCCAACTCGCAGCGTTCTTCGGATGAATCGTTACCCTGTACTCGCCGGCTTTGTCGAAGGACAAAGCGCCCACCGCCACCGCTTGGAAGTTGTCCCAGGCGCCCGTGTTTGGAGCGACGCCCGGCAAAGACTGACTACCGCTTTCGATGACGAAGTCCGCACCGTCGTTGATAGTCGCGATGTACGCAGTTACGGAGTAGGAGCCGGGAGTCAGCACTTTCACTATCCAAGATGCGGACTCGTCCGCGGTGAACCAATATCCAATGTCGGGCCTTCCACCCTTGGACTCGATCTGAAGCCCTTCTCCATGCAACTCCGCAAGCAATGCGTCGAGCGATAAGACACCCCCGGCGGTCGGCGATACTTTGGGGATCACCTTGGGGATCGGCACCGGCTTGAGACGGCTGCCTTCTATCCGAAGGCCGGCGGTCAGCGGCGAGGGGCCTAGTTTAGGCACTTTGACCAACAGCCCGTTACGATCTTGGCTCCAAGCGACTTTGCCCTTGTAGCCAAGCAGGCTCACACTCGACACCGTGTTCTGCTTCGGGTTGGGTGTCTTTGCCAAGGACCGGATCAAGATGATTCCGTCCTGGGGGTATGCAAGCGTGATGGCATACAGTGATCGACCCTGGGTCGTGAATCGGATATCACGGGCAGTGTAGGCCATGTCCTCATTAAAGCTGCCCCCCCTCGCGCTGATGTCTCCTTCCCCGTAGACACCCCACGGTCGTGAACCATAGATTGCCTTCTTGTGAATCGCGGTCCAGTTGGCCATCTGGCTAAGCATCTGTTCGACTTCGGGATCGATCGAGCCATCGGGGCGCTGGACGACGTTCAACAGCAGGTTGCCGTTCTTGCTGACGACATCGACTAAAGTGTCGACAACCCAACTGATCGGTCGATACTTCCAATTGCGATTGTAAAACCAGTCCCCGATCGAAGTGTCCGTCTGCCATGGGAAGGGATTGACTTTGCCCATGACGCCTCGCTCCAAGTCTTGAACCCAGCGTCCATCCGAGGCCTGTTTGCAGTTATAGACCACCCCCACATGTCCGCCATGGCGGGTCGCATCCTGGTTATAGAAGTGAGCGATCATGCTCAACCCCACCTCGTTGCCGAACGGAACGGAGCCATCGCTATAAAGCAGATCTGGGTGGTAGTTGTCCACCAGTTCCTTAATCTCTGAGTACCACTCCCGTTGCCACTTTGGGTTGTTGCTATACCAGGCGGTGTCACCCGGCTCGGCCTTCTCGTGGTAGAGATCGACGTACTTGGGATCCGCGCCGTCATATGGGACGCCGGCTTTCGGGCCCGTATTGTCCGAGCCGTGGCTGCCTTGGAACCACGTGAAACTGGCGCCGAGGTGCTCCGAGACTCCAAAGCGGAGTCCATTTCTCTTGGCCTCTTTCTGCCACGTCCCAACCACGTCCTTGTGTGGCCCCATCTGCACGGCATTCCACCGATGGAGCTTGCTGTTCCAGAGGAAGAAGTTATCGTGGTGGGAGCCCATGCTGACGAAGTACTTGGCGCCGGCACTCTTGTAGAGCTTCATGAGCCGGGCGGGGTCCCACTTTTCCGCCTTCCAGAGAGGGATGATGTCCTTGTAACCAAAGCTGGAAGGATGGCCGTAGTGGGCGATATGGTAGTTATAATGCCCGCTACCTTGCTCGTACATCCCTCTGGCATACCAGTCACCATCCATCGGAACCGACTGCGGCCCCCAGTGGGCCCAGATTCCAAACTTGGCGTCCCGGAACCACTTGGGGTACTTGTACTGGGTAAGCGAGTTCATCGTTGGCTTGAAAGGCCCGGTGGCGATCGGTAAGGGCGGTCGAACCGAGGGTATCCCTGGGACGAAGGAAGAGGGTAGCAATATGTAAAGCATTGGATATGTAAAGGTCAGTGCCAGGAGTCTAGCTCTTGTGATGAAAAAGAAGGAACCCAGGGTGGTTCCTGCTCATTGGGCGTTGGATGCCCGCCTTCCCATCTTCACCACCGGGAAGTTAAGCGCGAACGTGTTCTTTTAGAGTCATCAAAGAGCCGCTGGAAACTCCTCACTTGCCGGCGTCGGGAACAATAGTTACGTTTGGTGGCGGCGAACCGCCTGCGCCTGGCTTGTATATTGACGCCGGAACGTGGATAACGACTTTCTTGCCTGCGCGAATATCGGCGCCCGTGGTGTCATGCAACGACTGCCACTGCGGGCTACCTGGTTGAACCGTATCGCGACCGTCGCCGCACCCGCAAAGCACAACGACCGACAAGGCTACGACCGTCAACAATTGAATTTCTTTCATAATGGATTGAATTTGACCAGGAGACTCTCGCCGTCCCCCTAACGGCGGACGGCGAGATCTGACAAATCGCCCGAATTACATCGAGGAGATATTAAACGGGCACTGTAACCACCAGTAGTTGCCGGGGATAATGCCCTGGTGCAGGGGCATGTCTGTACCCCACTGCGCTAGGTCGCCGTCACAACCGTAGTTATAGGGTTGAACGTTCGTGCGAACGAGGAACTTGGCGTGACCATCAACGAAAGCGTAGACGTCGCCATCGTTCTGGGTGCTCGATGGTCCTGGGAAGGTGCTTCCCAACTCTTGGATCGACATCTCATACAAACCCGTGGGGCCCCACCAATCTGCGATCTCCGGTTTGACCGAAGCGCAGTCCTGCGTCCACCATTCGCCGGTCAGTTCGATCAGATTGGCAGGGGAGGACGTGGTCGTCTGCGACACGCCAATCACGGCGCCATTGAATTCATAGCTAGCGTTTCCGGCGCCGGAAGCGGGATCGTAGTTATAAGCACCGTTGCTGTTCTGATCTGGCGCGGTAGACACAAAGAGTCCGAGATTCTTTACGTATGGGTAGATGTCTTGGCACCAGTTGCTTCCGGCAGCCGGATCCCGCCAGCCGAGCGGATCGCCGGCGCCGGCGTCATTATTGTTGACCGTATCCTGCCACGGATAGAGGTCGTCGTAATCATTCTCGTACATAAGGCTGGCGAGAGCCTGCTGCTTGACGTTCGAGAGCGAGGTGGTCTTCTTCGCGGCGAGCTTGGCTTGCGCGAACACGGGGAAAAGGATTGCCGCGAGGATTGCGATAATCGCAATAACGACAAGAAGCTCGATGAGGGTGAAACCTCTATGTCTCATAATTTGTGTACCTTCTATGTATTGCCGGGGTGTCACCTCGAGCTTCGAGGCCACACGGTATGACGAGGGCGAAGAGGTCG
>Ga0302325_10026279_pt1 | contig 12091 bp, 9 predicted proteins | sample Palsa_T0_2_FD_201948 | JGI IMG/M metagenome (GOLD analysis project Ga0302325, IMG submission 201948) | Peat permafrost microbial communities from Stordalen Mire near Abisko, Sweden - Palsa_T0_2 | ecosystem: Environmental > Terrestrial > Soil > Palsa > Peat permafrost | place: Sweden: Abisko...
GTCAACTCGGCCCTGAGACAGGTTGTCAACAACAGACCACTCTTCTGCCACCCGGACTGGATGATGCAGGGGCAGGACGACGCTTCCAGCCCGGATGCGTACCCGGCGGGTAACCATGGCCAGTGCCGCACTGGTTACGGATGGATTTGGGTACAGCCCTCCGAACTGGTGAAAGTGCCGTTCGGGTGTCCACACCGCAGAAAATCCACTAGCGTCCGCGAAGCGAGCGCCGTCTATGAGCAAGCGATACTTTTCCCGCGGATCGCCGTCATCGTCGGCAGCGAAGTAGAACAAGCTAAAGTCCATAGCCTTCGTACGCCGGCCGACGTCGGGTCGGGCTGTACTACGTTGGAGGTTCCTGGGATCGCCTGCTATCACGACGTGCCCACCGCGCACAAGGGGCCAGAGCAATTCGAGGACCGAGATATCGAAGGAGATGCTCGTTACGGAGAGCCAAACGCCTTTCGCGGTGTCCGGTCCGAGCCGCTGATCCATGGCGGCGAGGAAATTGCTCAGAGCGCGATGGGGGATGACCACACCCTTCGGGCTGCCAGTCGAACCGGACGTGTAGATAAGGTAGGCCGGATCCTCCCCGTCGGTCGGCGGCAGTCGCCGTGGGCCTCCTGCGTTCGAGACGCCAGGATCTTGAGTGCTGATGTAGGCGATCTCAGAATTGGTCAGTGGCGCTTTCCCGCTCATCGCCGGGGATACGAGCACGATTGGTGCTCCAGAGTCCTTGAGCACCAGCGCGACCCGAGCCGCGGGATAGGACGGGTCCAGCGGAACGTAGGCGGAGCCGGCCGTGAGGATAGCCAGCATGCCGACAACCATGTCCAGGGACCTGTCAGCGTATAGACCGCAGACGACGCCAGGGCAAGCGCCCGCCTGCTGGAGCCGACGAGCGAGGGCATCCGTCCGCCGGCCAAGGTCGGCATAGCTGAGAGTTCTGTCCTCGGATGTCAACGCAGGAGCGTCGGGCGTCTCGCTCACCTGTCGAGCAAATTGCGCTTGGATACTCGGCGGAACTTCTTTCTCGTGCCGCGGTTGGCTCCACTGCCGGATGATGTCCAGCTCGGCTTGCGGCAGGAGCGGAAGGCGGCCGATTGAGTCTTCGCTCGAATCGGCCACGGCCGAGAGGATTGTCTCGAGATGATTCGCGGTCCGTTGCGCAGTTGCCTTATCGAACAGGTCGACATCGTACTCGACAAATCCGAACAGCATTCCGCTTTTATCTTCTGTAAGTTGGAACAGGAGATCAAGTTCCCCGATCGCCTCGTCTGCCTCCACGGTCAGCTGGAGGTCGTCCAGCCTTAGCGCAGTATCGGTATCGGTATCAAAGGCGAACATAACCTGGAATATGGGGGCGTGAACCGCGCTTCGATCTACGTTCACTGCCTCCACGACCCGGATGAACGGAAGCTCGTTGTCCAACGCGGCGAGCGTTGCGGCTCGGGTACGTGCGAGCAATTCTCGGAAAGTCGGGTTGCCGGAGAGGTCGGTCCGAATTGCTACCTCGTTTAGCAGGCATCCGAATAGCCCGTGCGTTTCCGGCCTAGTTCGGTTCGCGACGGGCGTTCCTACAATGATATCCGTTCGTCCCGAATAGCGGTGCAGGACGGTCTGGTAGGCGGCGAGTAGCACAATGAACAGCGTGCATCCTTCTCGCTGTGCTAGTTCCCTGAGTCCAGCGGTCACCTCGGCCCGTATGGTCACGGGTACCAATGCGCTACGAAACCGCGGGTTGGCCGGCCGTGGTCTGGCCAGTGGAAGGTCGAGGCCGGCCGGGCATGCGCTCAGCTGTTTCCGCCAGTACTCAAGGCGATTCCGAGCCACCGGACCTGTGATCCACCGTTTCTCCCAAGACGCAAAGTCCGTGTACTCGATGGGCAAAGGCGGCAGCGGTGACACGTCGCCGCCTCTAGACGCTGAGTACAGTGCCTCCAGTTCCGGGAACAGAACCTGCGCAATCGACCATCGATCGCAGATTATGTGATGTATTGTTAGTATGAGCAGATGCTTTTCAGGTTCAAGGACAAGCAAGCCGGCCCGCCACGCTGGCATGGTTTCGAGGTCGAACTCCCTGGTGCACATTTTGGCGATGACGCGCTCTGCCTCCACGTCACGGATTGAGTGTTCGTAGCCGCTAACATCAATGACACGCAGCATCCCGGGTCGAGCCGGCTGAACAACCTGGTGTAGGGCACCGTCCACATAAGCAAACGTAGTTCGCAAAGATTTGTGTCGTTCGACCAATTGATCGAAGCACCAAGACAATGCGGCGACATCGAGCGGACCATCGACGCGGATACGCATCGGAAGGGCGTTGCGGGCGCCCAGCTCTTGGAGCATCCAGAACTGCGTTTGAGCATAAGAGGCAAGGAAGGTCTCATTGTCCGACGATGTCGGCATTATCCGATCGAGTGGCGCGGCTGGGTGCAGCGTCAGGTCTATGACAGCCTGTGCTACCTGAGCGACGCTCGAGTTCTCGAGCAGGATGCGAAGGGGCGCTTCAACGCCATGCAGACGGGATAGGGTCGAAATGACCTTGATGGCGGCCAGCGAGTGACCACCGAGGTCAAGGAAGCGATCGCCGCGCCTGACCAGGCCGACGCCTAGGACCTCGGACCAAGCCTCTGCGACTTGGTTCTCGATGACATCCATGGACAGAGCGGAGCTAGCTGGCGAAGACGAACCCGCTGTCGGTGTGCCCTCCGTTTCGAGCGATTGGTAGTCGATCTTGTTATTAGCTGTAAGTGGCAAGTGGTCGATCGGGACAAAGAGCGATGGAATCATGTATTCAGGTAGTCGCTCACTTAGGTACGCTCGCAATTCTGCACCAGACGGCGCGTAATCGTTCACGGCGGGCACGACGTAAGCGACCAGTCGCTTGCCTCCGACCGGGTCCGCAGACGCCACCACGGCAGTCCCCTGGAGTCCGGGATGATCACTCAGATGGCTCTCGACCTCGCTTGGCTCCACCCGGAAACCACGGATCTTCACCTGCCGATCTATTCTTCCCAGAAATTCAAGATTCCCATCCGCCAGCCAACGGGCCAAGTCTCCGCTGCGGTACAGTCGGTCGCCCGGCTCGCCAAAGGGATTCTGAATGAATTTTTCTCTGTCGAGATCGGGGCGATTAAGGTAACCGGCGGCAAGACCCTCCCCGCCAATGTAGAGTTCACCAGGCTCCCCGATAAGGGTAATAGTCAAGTCGGAGTTCAGTAGATACACGCGAGTGTTCGAAATAGGCTTACCTATGGGGACTGATACTCCTATGGCCTTAGCATTGACAATCGTGTAGCAAGTCGTGAAGGTCGTGTTCTCCGTCGGGCCGTATGCGTGGATCATTCTGCAGCCAGGCAGAGCCAGCGCGGCTTGCCGGACGTGAGCCCCGGACACAACTTCTCCCCCGAAGACCAGCTGTCGGAGGCTTGTTAGTTTATCGATGTGACTGTCTCCAGCGATCTGATTGAAGAGAGCCGTGGTCAGGAAGAGTGTTGTCACCTGCTCGCTGCGGATCATCTCCGTGAGCATCTTCAGTGACGTCCGCCCCGGGCGGGGGATTACGAGGTGCGCGCCATTGGCCAGTGCGCCCCATATTTCAAACGTAGATGCATCGAACGCCAGCGGGGCGAGCTGCAGGAACTTGTGCTCAGGAGAGAAGTCAGCGTAGTCGGGGCTGCGAACAAGGCGAACCACGCCGCGGTGCGGGATGTACACGCCCTTCGGTCGGCCGGCTGAGCCAGAGGTGTAGGTGACATAGGCTACATCATCCGTTGTGGCATAGACGCTGCCGGACGGCGTGCGGGAATACTCCGGCGCGTCACCCGGGCCGCGGTCAAGACTGACCACGCGGCCGTCAATGAAGGGCAGTGAGCTGATCAGGTGGCCTTGCGTAAGGACAACGGAGATGCGAGCGTCCGCGATCATGAAGGCGAGACGTTCTCGCGGGTAAGCCGGGTCCAGCGGAACATACGCGCCGCCGGCCTTGAGAATGGCGAGCAGGCCGACGATCATCTCGATCGAGCGCTCAGTGAAGATCCCGACCAGGGCACCGGGCTGAACGCCAAGGCTACTCAGATGGCGGGCGAGGCTGTCGGCTCGGTCACGGAGCTCCGCGTAAGTCATTAAATAGTCTAGGCAACTGACGGCTACCGCGCTGGGATGTCGGTCGGCCTGCTCATCGAACAAGTCGTGCACGCAGCGGTCCCCGGGATAGGAGACAGGGCCGCCGCTGAACTCTGCCAGGATCCGCTGGCGTTCCGACTCAGCTGGTGATTCACTTGAGCTATTACGAGAGTAAGGCTCCATGTCCCATCACTTCCGCTGAGAGCCTGCTAGCGAACGGGGCGCCATGTGAGTGCCTGTTTGAGATCCTCCGGCGCGGATCATGAAAGGTGATCGCTGAAGGGCCTCCCGGCCCGAGTGATCCGAGCCGTGATGAGAAGGTAGTGACACGCCTGGTTTCAGGGACGGGCCCACCCGCAGCCGCAAGATGCGGCCGTTGCTCGGCAATGAGCGTTCCGGCCTGCGTTGAGAGCTTTCAATCCTCGCTAGGCGTGCTGTGATGGAAAGATGCGGCTATCTTGTATCGAAATGTTACCGATGGTTTCTGTGGCTAGGGGCATGCGCCGGGCCTGGATTTGCTAACGAATCGGTCACAATCCGCTCGAAGTCGGCCTCCGTGCCTGCACCTGAGCTCTGGTCCAGCGGCGCGAGGACGGGCGACTCATCGCAGCATGGGGAGCAGGAACGGGTCGAGGTACTCGGCGCCGACCACGGCCGAGCCAGGATGGCGACCCTTGGCTAACTGTCTCGCCTCCCGCTTACGGAAAGGACTCCTCATGCATGCTCAAGTAGAGCGTCCACTCGAACTCATCTTCTGGCCCGGCAGCTTCGGCGAGCGCGGCTTCGAGGCTGTGCTGGACGCCGCGCAGGCTGGCCGATTCACCGCCGCCGCGATGAGCCCCCTGACAATCCATGAGCTGCTGTCCTCGGGCCGTGATGCGGCATGGCTGAGGGCCGAGGCTACCAGCCGCGGCACCCGGCTGGCTCAGCTCGACGGCGCGACTAGCTGGGCGCCGGTGCGGTACAGCGAGGACATTCCCGAGCCGCTGAAGGAGCGCTTCGATTTCTCCGACACTCAGATCCTCGACCTGGCCGAGACAGCCGGCATGGACTCGATCCTGGCCGCCGGGGCGTTCGGCCGCGGCGCCATCCCTCTGGACGATCTCGTTGCGTCCTTCGCCGCGTTCTGCGACAAGGCCGCAGAACGGGGCATCCGAGTCGAGCTGGAGTTCGTGCCGTTTTGGGGCATCCCGGACCTGCCGACGGCGTGGGATATCGTCCGCCGGGCCGACCGCCCCAACGGTACCCTGATGATCGACAGCTGGCACCTGTTCAAAGGCCCCGATCCGCAGGATGCCCTCGATCTGATACCCGGTATCCCCGGCGATAAGCTCACCGGTTTCCAACTGGCCGACGCGCTCATAGCGCCCCAGTCCAGCACGCTCTTCGGTGAGGCTTTCTTGCGCCGCTTCCCCGGAGATGGCGAGCTGCCACTGGACCAGCTCACCCGGCTGCTGCTGCCCAAGAGAAGCGTCGTCCGGGTCGGCGCCGAGATTTTCGGCGAGGCCATCGACAGTCTCGACGCCCGGACCGCAGGGGTCCGCGCGGCGGCCACCGTCGCGGCGGCGCTGGAGCGGGCCTTCGCCTGAACGCCCGGCCGTCGGGGGAGAGCGGCGGCGGGGGAGCCTGGCTCAGGCGCGCGGCCCGATCACGCAGGCGCTGGCGTTCAGGACTTAGCGGCTGGGATGAATGTTGCGATGCGGTCTAGCCGGGCAGTCACCGGCGATGTAACCTGGCCCCGCTCCGTGTGCGATCGACGTGCTGACGTCCTCGAGGGGAACGGCCATGACTCCAACAGCCGCAGGCAAAGTCGGAGCGCTTCGCGCAGCAATGGACGGGCCGGTTATCGGACCCGGGGACTCAGGCTTCGATGACCGGCGGCGAGTGTGGAACGCCCAGATCGACCGGCGCCCATCGGTGATCGCCCGCTGCGTCTCGGTAGCCGACGTGGTCACGGCGATCGGATTCGCGCGTGAGCACCGGCTGGAGATAGCGGTGCGCGCGGGCGCGCACAACACTGCAGGCACGGCCGTCTGCGAGGACGGCCTGATGGTCGACCTGAGCCTGCTGAACGAGGTTGTGGTCGACCCAGTCGCCCGGCGGGCATGGGTCGGCGGGGGCGCTCTGCTGGCCAATCTGGACGTGGCTACCCAGGCCCACGGTCTTGCCGTGCCCGTCGGTCTTGTCAGTCACACCGGCGTCGCGGGACTTACCCTGGGTGGCGGCATGGGGTGGCTGACCCGCAAGTATGGCCTGAGCATCGACAATCTGGTCTCAGCCGAGGTGGTCACCGCTGACGGCCGGGTGCTGCGGGCCGCCAGCGACGAGCACCCCGACCTGTTTTGGGCGATCCGCGGTGGCGGTGGCAACTTCGGCGTCGTCACCTCCTTCGAGTTCCGACTGCACGAGGTCGATCCGGTAGTGCAGTTCGGGCTGTTTTTCTGGCCCCTTGGCCAGGGCCCGCAGGCTTTGCGGCTAGCCCGCGAGATCACCGCGGCGATGCCGGGCGAGATCAATGCCGTGTTCGGTGCGTTCAACGCGCCGCCAGCGCCCTTTGTCCCCGAGCGGTATCATTTCGCGCCCGGCTACGGACTGGTGCTGACCGGGTTCGGATCTGCACCCGAGCACGCCCAGCTGGTCACCCAGATCCGCGAGAGCCTGCCGCCGCTGTTCGACCTCGTCACCCCGATGCCCTATGTCGAGCTGCAGAAGCTACTGGACGAGGCCCACGCCTGGGGCTTTTACAGCTATGAGAAGGACGCCTACATCGCGCAGCTGTCCGACGAGGTCATCGAGGTGGTCACCGAGCACGTACCGCGGATGAACTCACCAATGTCGGTGGTGCTGTTCTACCGGCTCGACGGTGCGTACAGCCGGGTCGGCGATGACGAGACAGCATTCAGCGGCGGGCGTTCGCCGCGGTACGAGGCCTTCATCAGCGCCCTGGCACCGGACGCCGAGGTGCTGGCCGCCGAACGCGGCTGGGTCCGTGGCCTTTGGGACGCGCTGCGCCCGTACGCTATCGGCAGCGGGGACGGCGATATCAACGGCACGGCCGACTTCCAGGACGATCGGGTCCGCGGAAGCTACGGCACCTCCAAATACGAGCGGCTGGCCAGGATCAAAGCTGAGTACGATCCGGACAACGTGTTCCACCTTAACGCCAACATCCGGCCGGCCTGACGCCGCCCTGCACCCCGGCTAGCACCTGAGGGCATCATCCGGCGGCACGTTTGGTCACAGCCAGCATCATCCAGGCAGCCGCGGCCCGGCAACGGCATGACGCCACACATCCGCAGCGGAAACGTGACCATCAAGCGCCAGTCACCCCACGCCACGCACAGTGCGCGCAGGCGAAAGGACGTGAACGCATAGCTGGGGCGTTGCCCAGCCCGACGAGCCATGCGCGTGCAGTAAAGCGCACCAGACTGCACAAAAGAGCACTTATGCGCACGACTGCTCTGAGACGGGAAAGCTGGGAGGCGGAGACGGAATCGAACCCGTGTACAGGGCTTTGCAGGCCCCGCTCCGGCCCCTCTCGCATCAGGGCCACAAGCCATACCATATCGGCACTAGCCCCTCGCATCCGGCGGTTTGGAGGGTAGTGGAGTGCGTTGCAGCATGTTGGAGGCTGCTCGGCTCGCGGGGGCGAAGCCTCGCGAGCGTCGTAGCATCGGTACGAGGCGATCGCCAGCAGCTCGGCGATGTCGGCCTGCCGCGGATACCAGCGGTCCAGCTTCATGAGTTCGACGACGGCATGGCCATCTTGAAGGCATTCTTCAGCTCGGCGATCCGACCGCTCTGGAACTCCTAGGTATCAACGGACGCCGGGCCGTCCCCAACGCTTTCCAATATGGAATCCGGCCCGCGCTCTAGCCAGTCGTGCAACGGGCTCCCGATGGCGCCGTTACTACGTTTGACCCGTGGGTGGTCGAGGTGCGGCCGACGGTATACTTGGCGGTATGACTGTCACAACGATCAAGGTTCCAAAGGTGACGCGGGATCGGCTGCACCGTCTGGCGGCTGCGGACGGGCTGACGCTGGCACAGGAGATCGAGAAGCTCATTAATCGGCACTCTCCGCGGGCCAAGCCGACCGTAGGCGGTTTTCGGAGCGGTCGGCCGCTTACAGCTGAAGAGATTGATGCGGAGCTTGCTGACGGGTTCGGCACGCAGTGACCCTCATCGTCGACACGAGCGCCATCCTGGCGATTTTCGACGAGACCTATGCCGAGCATGACGCGATCGCCGAGATCGTCTCCGCTGAACCAGGTTTCCTGGTGGTGTCGCCGATGGTCGTCGCGGAGGCGGACTACCTGCTGCTCTCGCGCCTGGGGGCTCAAGCAGCGCGTACGTTCGCCCAGGACATTGTCAGTGAAGCCTACGAACTGGCTGAGTGGACGGCCGAAGATCACGCCATGGCTGTCGGTGTCACCGCCCAGTTCAAGGAGGATAAGGACTACATCGGCGTCGCCGATGCGTCCAACGTCGTCCTCGCCGATCGTTATCGGACGACTACGATGCTCACCCTCGATCAGCGCCACTTCCGGCTGCTACGTCCGCTCTGGGGTGCCGAGCACTTCACGCTGCTTCCATACGACAGGTGAGGACCGGTTGGTTGCGAGCAATGCTTTGAAACCTGTGGACCGGCCGGGAAGGGTGTGAGCGTGAAGGAGCGTGTACCTTCCCGGTGATCGAGTCGTAGAGGTCTCAGCACGCAGGCGGTGCTCAGCGCGGCAGTCACGCAGGGAGGTAGTTCATCGCGCTCGGCGAGATCCGCGCCCCGCCTGTCCAGCAGCGGTGCATGAGCGTGGCTGCCAGTCGGCCGGCACTTGTCAGGATCGGTGTGAGCTCAGGCGATGGCCGTAATGTCGCCGTCGTCGAAGTAGATCGAGATGATCGACAGGCGCGGTCCCAGCGGAACCTGGCAGGATGGAAGGCAACTCCCCGTCCCCAGTCGTATTTTTTCCAAAGGAACAGCACGGACCACGATGACCATGGTGACACCGCTCGCCACCCGCCTGGATGAGCACGTCCGCCATGCTATGTCCGCTGGGCTACCCCTGGAGGCCGCTGGCGCGGACGCGCAGGTCCGGCCGTCTGACCACGCGGACTACCAAAGCAACGGCATCCTTGCCCTGGCCAAGCCTCTGCGAGCCAACCCCCGCCAACTGGCAGCCGCGGTCGCGGCCAGGCTCGAGGACGACGACCTGATTGCCGGGTGCGAGGTCTCCGGGCCGGGGTTCCTCAACCTGACCCTGGCCGACCCGGCGATCTGGCGGCAGGTCGCACTGCGGCGCGAGGACCCCAGGTTGGGGATACCAGCCCATGACTCCGGCAGCATCACAGTGATCGACTACTCCCAGCCCAACATTGCCAAGGAGATGCACGTCGGCCACCTGCGCAGCACGATCATCGGCGACGCCCTCGCCCGGGTGCTGGAGTTCGACGCCGCCAAGGTCATCCGGCAGAATCACCTTGGCGACTGGGGCACCCAGTTCGGGATGCTCATCCAGTACCTGTTCGAGCACCCGAAGGACGATCTCGGCCTAGGCCAGGGCGAGTCAGGGACCGAGGCCATCTCCCGGCTGAATGCGCTCTACCGCGCCGCGAGGCAGGAATTCGACACTGACCAGGAGTTCGCCGACCGCGCCCGGCTGCGGGTTGTCGCGCTTCAGGCCGGTGACCCCGGCACGGTCACCGGGTGGAAAGAGATCGTCGCGGAGTCAAAGGTCTACTTCAACGACGTCTACGACCGCCTCAGCGTGCTTCTGACCGACGAGGACGCGGTAGGCGAGAGCTTCTACAACCCGTTCCTCCAAGACGTCGCTAACGACCTCCAACAACGCGGCATCGCCGTGCGGAGTGACGGCGCGCTGGTCGTGTTCTTCGATGACATCCCCGGGCCGGACGGAAACACCGCCCCGCTCATCGTGCAGAAGAGCGACGGCGGCTTCGGCTACGGTGCCACTGACCTCGCCGCCATCCGTTACCGCACCGGCACCCTGCACGCCGACCGCCTACTGTACGTCGTAGACGCGCGGCAGGCCCTCCACTTCCGCATGGTCTTCGAGACGGCACGCCAGGCCGGGTATCTGCCCAATGACGTCCAGGCCGTGCACGTCTCGTTCGGTTCAGTTCTAGGCCCCGACGGGCAGCCCTTCAAGACACGAGCAGGGGTCACCGTCCGGCTCATTGCGCTCCTCGACGAGGCCGTCGAGCGGGCAAGGGACACAGTCGCCGAGAAGAACCCCGTCCTCGACCCCGCCACCCTCGCCCGCCGGGCAGCCGAAGTCGGCATCAGCGCGGTCAAGTACGCGGACCTATCCACCGGCCGTACCCGCGATTACATCTTCGACCTCGACCGGATGGTCTCCCTCCAGGGCAACACCGGCGTTTACCTCCAGTACGCTTACGCCCGCATCCAGTCCATCCTCCGCAAGGCACCGGTCGGCGTGCCAACGGGCATCAGCATCGGCTTGCCGCTAGAGCCGGCGGAGCGCAGGCTGGCGCTCCTGCTCGACGGGCTAGACGATGCGCTTCGGGGAGTCAGGGAGAATTATGAACCGCACCGCCTGTGCGGGTACCTGTACAGCCTGGCCCTGGCATTCACGGGCTTCTACGAGGCGTGCCCGGTCCTGAAAGCCCCGACCAGGGAAATCATGGACAACCGTGTAGCCCTCTGCCAGCTCACCGGCAGCACGCTCAAGCTCGGCCTCGAACTCCTCGGCATCGCCGCCCCCGCCCAACTCTGAGCCTTTCGGCTCCGCCAGGATGCGGTCTATTGAGCGTCCTGATCAGGGCGTAGTCGCGGACGTCCGGGCCTTGCCGTTGCCGGTGACGCGCAGCAGGTCGGTGACGACTGGACTGACAGTGTCGACGGTAACTGGCGCGTACCGGTTGAGTTGCGGTGTGTACGGATGCCGGTGGTCGTATTCCGCCTCGAGCCAGGTGAACGGGTGCCGCAGGTTGCGCTGCTTGCTGTTGGTGTCGCTCTGGCCGTGCTCGGCCTGGTAATCGCGGAAGAACCGGCTGAGGGTTCGCGCGTCGCAGGAGGAGAAGTCCTCCTCTATGCCCTGTCTGGTCATCCGAATCCGGCCAGGTCAAGTTACCTGAAAGGGAGGCGGAGACGGGAATCGAACCCGTGTACAGGGTCTTGCATGCCCTTGCCCCGGCTCAGGCCGGGGCGTGCGCAGTGAATCCGGCGGCTGCGGCTGCCTGCGCGAGCCGGGAGTCGTAGGTGACGAACCCGCTTATCGTCTTGCCGGACGAGCGCAGTTGGTCTGCCGTGGCCAGGTGAATGGCATCCAGTGATCGCAATCCCGGGTCGGTGTACGCCGCGGCAGTCGCGCGGACCGCCGCGTCGATTTCGAAGCGCGCAAGCCGGGCGAGGACCGGGGCGACGCCGGCGAGCTTGTCCGGTGACGAGCGGCGGATCGCCCGGGGGAGTTCCACCTCGGTCAGCGTGGAGGTGACAGCGGCTTCTCCCGCCCTCGCGTTGAGCCACGCCGCCAGTGCCGCACTCTCTGTCTCCGGTCGCACCAGCTTTACCAGGGCCGAGGTGTCAAGGTAGAGCATCAGTATCGCTCTTCATCTCGCAGTTGCCGGATCAGCTCGCCCGCTTCCGGGCCTTCCGCTGCGGCGCCCTGTGGTGCCTGCCATGGCGCTGGTTCAGTCGGCGGTAGCAGTCGGCCCGCCGCGACCAGATCGTCAATCTCGGCATGCAGGACCGGTACCAGGCGGGCAATGACACGCTGATGCCGCGTGATCTCGAGCGTCTCGCCGCGCTCAACCCTGGCGAGGACCCCGGCTGTGTCCTGATTGAGTTCCCGCACTGGTATTGCTGTCATGGGCCAAGTGTAGTACGCCGTCTGACATAGGGTTGACGGTTCGCGGGTCCGCCATTAGAGCAGCAGGTTTCAGGGAGGCGGAGACGGGAATCGAACCCGTGTACAGGGCTTTGC
>Ga0302325_10026281_pt1 | contig 12089 bp, 10 predicted proteins | sample Palsa_T0_2_FD_201948 | JGI IMG/M metagenome (GOLD analysis project Ga0302325, IMG submission 201948) | Peat permafrost microbial communities from Stordalen Mire near Abisko, Sweden - Palsa_T0_2 | ecosystem: Environmental > Terrestrial > Soil > Palsa > Peat permafrost | place: Sweden: Abisko...
CCAGGACCCTGTCGTTCACACCTGGACTTACAAACTCGATAAGGCCGCCTGATATGATTCGAACTTCGGAAACGCTGATCTAGTACCTCGGCACAGTGATTATGACTCTTTGGACGGGACTGGATAGGCGCGGCCCATTTTGGCGCGGGCTTTTTCGGTCGTGAACATCCATTTGATGCGGGCGTTGGCGGCGTTTCGTTGTTTTTCCCATGCGGCGATTTCACTGATGAGGCGCTTTGGATCGTCGATTCTGCGATCCAGGCACTGGCCGCGGAGCACACCGATCTCGATCTCGACCATGTTGAGCCAACTGGCATGCTTGGGGGTGTAATGGAACTCGAGACGGCCCAGAATTCGCCGGGCTTCCGCGGGCTCAAATGCCTCATAGAGGGCGCCAGCCGAGTGGGTCGACAGGTTATCCTGCACGACCCGGATGCACGCGGCATCCGGATAATGGACATCGACGAGTTCGCGCATGCACCGGGCGTAGTCTTCCGCTGCCCGCCGCTCGGTGACCTTGACCTTGCGCCAGGGCCGATGCACGTCGGTGCAGACGAAGAGATTGACGGTGCCGTTGCGGCGGTACTCGTAATCGTAACGTTCGAGTTGACCCGGCTCGGCCGGGATCGGCTGGCGTACCTCGCCGATCAACTGGACCGGGCTCTCGTCGAAGCACACCACCGGCCGCTTGGGGTCGGGCGCTTCGGCGTAGAGGTCGAGCACATCTTCCATGCGGGCGACATACTCGCCATCGACCCGGGGAATGCACCACATATCCCTGCGCCAGGGCTTGAGACCGTTTTCGGCCAGCCGCCGGCGCACCGTCTCGCCCGACAGGCTCTCGTGCCCGGTGAGCTTGACCATGGCGTCGGCCAAAAGTTCCAGCGTCCAGCGGGCGCGCCCTTCGGGAGGGTTTGCGCAAGCCGTCGCCACCAGCAAGGCTTCTTCCTTGCCGGTGAGCTTGCGCTCCGCCCCAGGACGCGGATCCTCGCTCATCGCCCGTTCCAGATTGCCTTCCACGAAGCGCCGCTTGGTCCGGTACACGGTGGAACCGCCCACCGCCACTGCGCGCGCAATCTCTTCGTCGCTGCAGCCGGCATCGGCCGCCAGCAATATCTGGGCGCGCTTGAGTTTGCGGGCGGCTCGTTTGCCTTTGCTCAACATCGCGGTCAGTTCACCGCGCTCGGCTTGGCTCAAATCGACCCGATAACGTACATTCATCTCGACCTCCTGGTTGGAGGACCGGACGAATCGACAAATGAATCGAAAATCAGGCGCCGCTCGCAACCTCAGCGCTCAAGGCTTCACCGAAAAGCAAGGCCAATACTTGGCCTTCATCTACACCTATTCGCACATGTTCCGCCGCCCACCCGCCGAGACCGATATGCAGCGCCACTTTCAAGTCAGCCCGCCCTCGATCCACCAGATGATCGTGACGCTCGAACGAAATGGCCTCATTCGGCGTCAACCCGGTGTCGCCAGAAGCATCCAAATCCTCGTTGCTCCGGAACACTTGCCCATCCTAGACTGGCTCAAAATCAACCAGTCATAATCACTGTGCCGAGGTACTAGTAGGAGCAGGGCGCAGAGCCATTCCGTTGGCGTTTACGGTCACCAGGGCCCTGAAAACAAAAGATGTTCGGGCCGCCGTTCATAACCACTGTTCGCCATTCGCCCGCGGGAGGCCGGCGCCGAGCTACGGGGTCGTCCGCAACGTCCCGGGCGCCGAACAAACAGCCGCATATCCGCCTTTTGGGCACTTCGTGCGCTTCTCGCCCGCGCGAGGCCGCCGCCGAGCTACCGGGTCGTCCGCAACCGCCGGGCCGTCGTAAAAAGAGCTGCAGTGTAGCCCTTTACGCTCTTCGCCTGCTTCTCGCCCGCGCGCGAGGCCGGCGCCGAGCTACCGGGTCGAGCGCAACGTCCGGGGCGCCGAACAAACAGCTGCATAGCCCCGCCGTCCTCTCTCTGCTCTCTGCAAATCCCGCGCGCGAACGCAGGTGAGCGCCGAAGCCGACCGCCGAAGCCACCAGGCCCTGCCCGCGGTAAAAATCTAGCACGTTCTTCCAGCCTGAGGCGAGCCTGGGGCCTAAAGCTGGGGCCTAAAGCTGAGCGTTCCGAGGCAGCCGAAGCGGCGACACGCAACGGGTCGCCGCGGCGTCCGCGCGTGGTCCCAGCCAAAGTGCTCAGGCGAGCGGCGTAACGTCACCGCGGGGTACCGTTGTGCTGCCCTAAAGGCGCCGAATAGCTTGCATCGGCGCAGTCGCCTAAGCGCTACGATCTGAGGACGGTCAAGGGGCCGCCCGACTGCTCCGAAAGATCGCGGTGAGGTCGGCAGGCATTGAGCCGGCCCGCCAAGCTTGCGATTGGGAGAGAATGATCACTACGAGTGCAAGGAGATAAGGCGTTGTCGCCAGCAAGGACGGGGAAATCGCAACTCCTCCAGCCTGCAGGCGCAATACGGCGGTTTCGCTGACGCCGAACAGCAGGGCGGTCGGGATGACGAGATAGGGGTTCCAGCGCGCCACGATGACGAGGCCGACCGCGACGAGCCCCTTGCCCTTGGTGATGTCCTGCGCCCAGGTCTGGGTGTAATCGACGGACAGCACCGCCCCGCCGAGGCCCGCCAGCGCTCCCCCGAGCAGGATGGATTGCAGCCGCACCGATACCGGCCGGATTCCGAGCGCGCGTGCAACTTCGGCGGATTCTCCGACCGTGCGCCAGATCAGTCCGGAGCGGGTGCGGTAGAGCCACACGCCGGCGACGCCCGCGAGCACGAGCGCCAGCGGGGCCGTCGGGGTGACCTGGTCGAGGATGGTGCGGATGAACGCGGGCGCATCGGCAAAATGCGCGCCGAGCGGGCGCAGCGAATCGACCTTACCGCCGACGAAGGCGCGGCCGTAATACGACGTCACTCCGAGGCCGATGATCCATACGGCGAGACCGGAACCGATCTGGTTCGCGCGTGCGCCGAGGACCAGCCCGGCATGGACCGTCGACAGGACGACGCCCGCGGCGGCGCCGGCCGCGAGTCCCAGCAGCGGATCGCCGGTGGTGGCCCCCGCCGCAAAGCCGAAACAGGCGCCCATCAGCATCTCGCCCTCGACGCCGAGATTGATGACACCGGTGCGCTGAGTCAGGGTTTCACCCAGCATGACGAGGAGAAGCGGGGTCGCGCTGCGCGACGATGCCGCGATCCAGGTGGCGAGCGTGATGGCATCGAACTCAGCCATGGGCGCGCCTCAAGCGGGCCGAGACGCCGCCGACCGCGAGTGCGGTCGCGAACAGCAGGCCCTGCAGGATGGTGGCGCTCGCCGCCGGAACCTTGGCGAACAGCTGCAGGGAATCGCCGGCTGCGATCAGTCCGCCCACCAGGAACGAAACCGGGATGGCGATCACCGGATTATGGCCGGCGAGCCAGGCGACCAGAAACCCGGTTAGCCCGTACCCGACCGAAATTCCCGGCTGCAGGCGGCCCTGAATGGCCGCGGTTTCGCAGATTCCGGCAAGCCCACCGAACGCCCCGCCGAGCGCCATTACCACCATCGCCTGCCGCGAGAATGACAGGCCAATCATCCGGCCGACCTTGGCGTTGCCGCGCAGGATGGCGAGTTCCAGGCCCCACCGGCTCCGCGCCAGGATGACACCGAGCACGAGCGCGATGACGAAGGCGAACACGAGTCCGGCATGCACCCGGGTGCCGAAGAAGGTGCCGAGGCTCCCGGCCGGAAATGCGATCGTCGCCGGCCAGCCCAGATTGCCCGGGTCTTTCCACGGGCCATAGACGAGTGCGTTGACCAGCAGGGCGGCGACATAATTGAGGAGCAGCGTCGTGATGGTCTCGTTGACGTCGAGCCGTCCGCGCAGGAAGCCCGGCACCAGGCCCCAGATCGCGCCACCCGCGATGCCGGCCGCGAGCATGGCCGGCACCAGGATCGCCAGCGGCGCATCGCGCCAGGCGAGTGTGACTGCGGTGCCGAAGATCGCCCCCATGAACAACTGCCCGTCGGCGCCGACCGAGACGAGACCGAGGCGCGCCGGCAACAGGGTCGCGAGCGCGCACAGCAGGATCGGCGTCGTCTTTACCAGGGTCTCGGACAGGGAATAGCTGTCGCCCACGGCGAACATGGCCATGTCCGCTAGCGTTGCGATCGGCGGCTTGCCGATGATGACGAAGAAGCCGGCCGCGGTCAGAAAGAAAATGCCGACCATGGCGAGCGCAGGTGCGAGGCGCCGGGCGTAGCGCTTCAATTCCGACAAAGCCGGCTTTGATGGGAGTTCAAGCAGCACGCGTCCGGCTCCCGATACCCGTCATCATGCGGCCGATCCCGTCCCGCGAGGCGTTGACGCGCGGCACGGCGCCGACGCAGCGTCCGCTGTGGAGGACGGCAATCCGGTGGGCGTAGGCGAGAAGATCGTCGATATCTTCGGAAAACCACACGACGGCGGCGCCGCGCGCGGCGTGCTCGAACATGTAGCGCCGCACCGCGGTGGCGGCGTTGATATCGAGGCCCATGGTCGGGTAGCAGGCGACGACGAGTTGCGGCGTTCTCGACAATTCGCGGGCGATCACGAGCTTTTGCAGGTTGCCGCCCGACAGGGCCCGTGCCGCAAGTGCCGGATTCTGCGGCCTTACGTCATAGCGTGCGAGCAGCGCAGCGGCCCGTGCATTGCGATGCGCATCGCCCGCGAAGAAATCCTGGCCGGCGAGATTGCGCAGGTCGAGGTTCACGGCGAGATCGAGATCGGCCACGACCGCATTGTCGAGCGGCCGCTCGGGAATGTAGGCCACGGCATTCGAAGGCGGCGGCGCCCTGTCGCCCTTCCATGCGAGGGAGGCACCGTCCAGCGTGGCATCGCCGGCGATCACCCGCGTGAGCCCCGTGAGCGCTTCCGCGAGCGCGGCCTGTCCGTTGCCGATAACGCCGGCAATTCCCAGTATTTCGCCTGCTCCGACTTCGAACGTCACGTCGGCGGCGGGACAACTCGTGTCGTCTTGCGACGTGGAGAGCGCACTGACCCGCAACAGCGGCCTTGGCGCGGCCGGCGGCGGATCGGCCGGCTCTGCAGCGACCGTCGCGCCCACCATCGCGGTGACAATCGCGGCGGGCGACCGGTCGGCAAGGCGGCTCTCGTCCATGAGCCGGCCGCGGCGCATGACGGCGATCCGGTCCGCGCAAGCGGTCACGTCGGCGATCTTGTGGGTGATCAGCACCACCGCCTTGCCCTGGGCGGCGAGGTCGCGGACGAAGCCGTGAAGGCGCGTCGCCTCCGCCGGAGTGAGGACGGAGGTCGGTTCATCGAGGATCACCACGCGCGGATCGAGGTTGAGAACCTTGGCGAGCTCGACGATCTGACGCTCGCCCACCGCGAGATCCTGCACCCGACGTTCGGCGTCGAAGCCGGGGGCGAGCCGCTGGAGCCATCGCAGCGTCGACACCACGGCCGGCCGGCGTCTCGACTGCCACCATGGCGCCCGCGGGGACGCCGCCAGAAGATTTTCCAGCACGGTCAGCGCCGGGATCAGGGAGAATTGCTGGAACACCATGCCGATGCCGGCCGCCATCGCAGCCAGCGGTGAGCCGAACGCGACCGGCCGGCCTTCGATTGCGATCGCGCCCTCATCGGCGGGATAGAAACCAAAGAGCACGCGCATCAGAGTGCTTTTGCCGGCGCCGTTCTCGCCGAGAAGCGCGAGAACCTCGCCCGGGTAAATGTCGAGATCGACGTGATCGTCGGCGACGACGCTGCCGAACCGCTTGACGATGCCGCGCATGGCGACCAGCGGAGCCGGACCGGGGCTGTCGTGCCTTGATGTCACGCCCGATGATCTCGCTTCGGGGCGGCGCAGTCCACCACGAAGATGGCGTCGACCTCTACCGCCGCCCGGCGCGGCAGCGTCGCCACCCCGACCGCCGTGCGGGAATGAAGGCCGCGTTCGCCGAACAGGTCGCAGAACAGGTCGGAGGCGCCGTTGATGACCTGCGGCACGTTCTCGTAGTCGGGGCAGCAATTGACGAACCCGCCGACCCGCATGCAGGCGACGACGCGGTCGAGAGACCCGTCGCACGCCTCCCGCAGCGCGGCGAGGAGGTTGAGCGCGCAGATGCGGGCCGCTTTGACGCCGGTCGCGAGATCGTGCTCGATGCCGATCTTGCCGCGGTAGGCGACGGCGCCGTTCCACTCGCAGATCTGCCCGGCCAGAAATACCGTGTCGCGGTTGCGGCGGAACGGCACGAAATTCGCAATTGGGGTCGGGACCCTCGGCAGAGACAGGCCGAGCTCGATCAACCGCCGTTCGGCAGAGGGAAACGTCGATATCAGCGACATGGTACCCGGACGGGTGCCGACCAACGGCACAATGGGGGAATAGCGCGGCGAACGGTCAGCGCGACGCGTCCAACGCGGATTGGACGGCCGCCGACCCGGTTACGAAACCGAACAGCAGCTTCACATTGTAGAGCACGGCCTGAACGCAATAATTGGGCGACGTCGTTGCAGTCGCATCTTCGATCAGGATGGTGTCGTAGCCGAGAAAGCTCGCGTCCTCGAGCGTCGTCATCACGCACTGATCCATGTTGACGCCGCCCACTAGCAGCGTCTTGACACCGAGATTGCGCAGGATCGAGTCCGTCTCGGTGTCCCAGAAGGCGCTGAAGCGGTGCTTGACGATCTGGACGTCCTGGCTCCCGGGATTGATCTCGTCGACCACCTCGGCGCCCCAGCTGCCGCGGCTGATCACCTCGGAGCGGGTTCCCGGCACCGGTTCGGCTAGCCCGGGCTCGTCGCCGCGCGGACTGTGGGCGTGCCGCAATGACGGGTGAATGTTGAGGAGATCCTTGCGGACGCCCCAGTTCACCCAGATGACCGGCAGCCGCTCGCGCCGGAATGCCGCGACGAGCTTGCGGATCGGCTCGATGGGCTTGCGGTTGGGCGAGATGTCGATGCCGCGCGAATGCAGCCAGCCGCCGGCGCAGCAGAAGTCGTTCTGCATGTCGACGATCAGCAGAGCGCACTTGTTGGCATCGATCACGATGTTCTGCGGTTCCGCCGCGATGGCGAGCGGGCGCACCGGGGGCGCCCGCCGCGTCATGTCGACGGTGTCGTGGGTGACGATCCAGGATTGACCCGACGCCGCGCCCATCTCCACGGACGGTTCGGCGGCTGGCAATTTTTGGACGGACATCGAGGCTCTCCCGAAACGACACCACGATCTGAACTTCTACTTGGCCGAGCCTATGACCCCTTTGACCAGGTAGTCCATGGTCTCGACCGCCTGCTGCGGCATCTTCTCGCCGGGCGCCGCCGCGGCCTTGCCGTCCTGCTTGGTGATCGGGCCCGTCCACACCACCTTCTTGCCGGCGACGATTTCGTCCTTTTGCGCGAGCACCTTCTTGCGCACGTCCTCCGGCACCGCGGCGCCGAACGGATCGAACACCGCCGCGCCGCTGGCGAGATTGCCGCGGACATGGGACGGCTGCCACTTTTCGGCGCGGACCTCCTCGACGAGTTTCTCCATCATGGGCCCCCAGTTCCACGACACGCCGGTAAGCCACGCCTTGGGCGCGCGGTCATGGACGTCGACATCCTTGCCGATGATATAGACGCCGCGCTTTTCCGCGGTCTGGGCAATCGTGATCGGGCTGTCTACCTGCTCGGCGATGACATCGATGCCTTGATCCGCGAAGGCGTTGACGGCCTCGGCCTCCTTCTGGGGCTCCCACCAACCGCCGGTCCACACGACGGTCGTGGTCGCATTCGGATTGACGGATTGCGCGCCCAGCGTAAACGCGTTGATGGAGCGCAGCAGTTGCGGGATCTGAAAGGCGCCGACAAAGCCCAGCTTGCCGCTCTTGCTCACGGAACCTGCGGTCACTCCGGCGAGGTACATGCCATCGTCGGAGTCGGCCCAGTAGGTGCCGACGTTCTTCGAGGTCTTCAACCCGCCGGCATGGAGGAAGGAGACCTTTGGATATTTCTCGCCGAGCTTGATCGCCTCGTCGAGATAGCCGTAACTCGTGGCGAAGATGATGTTGTGGCCGGAATTGATCAGCCGCTCCATCACGCGCGCGACCTCGGCGGTTTCCGGGATCCCCTCAAAGGCGGTGGTCGTCACCCCCTTGGCGTGCTTCTCCACATACTGCCGCCCTATGTCCATCGACATGTTGTAGCCGAAGTCTGCGGCCGGGCCGACATAGATGAAGCCGATCTTGGTTTGCGCGGCGGCAGGCCCCGTGAGCGCGGCGGCGAGCACGCCGGTAAGCCCCAACAACCCTAGTCGTTTCATGGTCCTTCTCCGATTGCTGCCTGGTGCGACCTGCATCCAGAAGGTGGCGCTAGCTCCAAGCGGCCAGCGTAGGTAAGTAAGAACCTACTTACCCATGCATTTGACGTGCCATCGACTCAAGACCGCTCTTGTCCCCTAGGTCGATATCGATCGTCCTCGCTGCGAAGTGTCTGGCCCGGAACTCGAATTGACACTGGGAGAACGGCGTCGGGGTGGCCTTTTGGCGGGGCTGCCACCGGGATAAAGCTCGATCGAGACGGCGACTGATGATCGCGGCGGCACGATTGGCTGCATTTTAGGCACGGCGAGGTGCGATCCGCATCTTTCAAACACAATGCTACCGATGGGCCGCGACGAGCCTTCCGACCATGTCGCGGGCGATCCGCTTGTGCTCGGCAAGCCACCCCTTTTCGAACACGTCGCGTTCGAAAATCACCGAGAGGGTGTAGCCGTTGGAAAGATGGAAATAGCTCAGTGCAACCACCACGACATAGAGCTGCAGCGGGTCGATGCCGGCGCGAAACGTGCCGTCGGCCTCGCCGCGAAGAAGCAGCCGTTGAAACAAATTGAGCACCGGTGAAGAGATGACCGGGGTCCGCGGCGAGCGCTTGAGAAACTGGGCCTTGAGCAGGTTCTCGCCGCTCAAGAGGCTGATCAGCCCGGGATGGGCGGCGAAATGATCATAGGTGAAATCGAACAGCAGAAGCAGTCCTTCCATCGGTGCGACATGGTCAACGTCGAGTTTCAGTTCTTCCTCGCGCAACTCGCCGAGCGCATGCTCGAGCACTGCCACATAGAGCCCGGCCTTGTCGGTAAAGTAGTGGTAGACCATTCTGATGTTGGCCCGGGCCGCGGCACAAATACGGTCGAGGCGGCCGCCTGCGAAACCCTTGTCCGCAAACTCGTGGAGCGCAGCAAGAAGGATGCGGTCGCGCGTGCCCTGCTTCGATCTCGAGCGGTCCCTCGCCTTGGTGCGGACGGCCGGCGATTGCGAGGCGCGCCGCCTGTGAGAGGTCTTCGATTGCACGGCCTGGGATCGCACGAGTTGTCCATTGATCGAATGCCAAGCCGTAAGTAATTCACTACTTACCAGCACGTGGCAAGCCGCCCACCTATCGGCCACAACACGTGTCGGATGGGCTGCGGGGAAGGTTCGGGCGATGACGCGCGCGATGTATTCTAGCCTAAGCGCTTGCGCATCTCGTACATCGGGTCCGACGGAGCGTCCCCGAGCGGCTGCGGCTCCACGGGTTTACTGGGCTCTTGGCCCGGTGCCCGGTGATGTTCGGACCACGGCGATCGCAGCGGCTCAAGGCGCGCGTGCGTGAGCGCCGTGCCAGGGGGGCGCGTCAGGCTACGGGGTCGCCCAAAACACCAGGGCCCTGAATCAAAAGCCTGATATTTCGCCGTTACCCTCTCTCCTGATCCCGCGCGTGCGGGGGCCGAGGCCGACCGCCGCCCGCCGGCGATGGGACCGTGCCGTCGCCGGATCCAAAGGCCGCGGCCGGCCGCGGCGCCGAGGGGGCCCCGACCGGCGCCGCGCGCCAGAGCCGCGAGGTAGGGCGTCGCCCGAAACACCGGGCCCTTGAAAAAACGTCCAGATAGCCCCGACGTCCCCTCTCTCTCCGACTTCCCGCGCGCAAACCCACCAAGCCGACCGCCGAAGCCGCCACCACGACCGAAGCCGCTACCACGACCAGGACCGCGACCGCGGTGCCGGGGATGGGGCCGCTGCCAAGCCGGGCCGGCGGGTCCGGCGGGTGCCGCGGATGGCGCCGCCCAGCCCCAGGGGCCGGGGAAAAGTTAGCACATTCTTCAAACTTGGGGCAGGCCTAAGCTGAGTGGCGCAGGCAGCCCAAGCGGGTCAAAGCGCTACAGGTGAGCGGCGTAACGTCACTGCAGGGCATCGCAGCGGCGCTGAACCTTCTGACAGCGGTGAGCCGCTCTGCGCCGACGCGGTGTAGAAGAGGCGGCGCAGGACGGCGGCGTGCTCGCCTGGGAACTCTGCAAAGAGGCGGGATAGCGGCAGTCCGTCGGTGGCGGGTGGGTACCGGCTTGCGGCTGTACGCCAGATCGGCGAATTTTGACGGGTGTCGAAGCCAAAGCATGCATTTTATTTGATCGCGATCCGTCGCGGCGAGTGGCCCAACCTATGGATCTGGGAGATATTTCATCGTGGCAGACCGCTGGAGGACAGAATTTGGGGCGGCTATTTTAAATCCGCATCCAAGGCTCTTGCAGCCGGGCAACCGGCGCTCGGCGAAATTCTGCGTCGGACCGCGCCGGACGCCGTCAGTCTGGATCAATCTTCCCCAAAGCCAGGATCGCGGACGTCCCAATGACGACGGTTATCCAGTTGGCTCAAAGTTGGGCGGAATCTTCATTGCGCGCAGTTGCTGTCTGATTGGCCCAGGCTTCCCGGCCCGCGAGATGGGACCGCCCTTTCGCCTTCATACGGCTGCTGATGCTGTCTGATGGAGCGTGTCGCAGGTTGACGTGACGAGTTTTCACACCGGCGGCGGCGGTGCTCACTGTCTTCTCCTCGGACTTCGCGCCGTGCTTTGGCGCCGACCGGTGGGCGACAAAAGCGAGACGATGCGTATTTTCCCGCCTCTGATTTTGCGCCCCGACCAATTGCGCGCGCATGCAGCCGGTCTGCGATTTGGTGAGATCGACATCCAAGGTGCTGTCGGTAACTCGAGGGGCCGGTTCGGCAGGTTCGCTTCCGGCCGTGTCGGACTGAGGACGAGCCCCAACTCGCCTTTTCCGCAGCGTTGTCGCCAATTCGTGCCATCCGGTAACGGGCTGCACATGCGCGGGATCGATCCCGCGCATGGGGCGGTGCAATCCAAATTGCTGGCCATGCGCGTCCAACCAGCTCCAGACGTTGTCGTCAGACAGGCCATCGACACTTGCAAGATCGACGGCACAACCGTGGCCGTACCCGCCCGTTGCCGTGCTCCCCCCGTGGAAGGAATTGCCGGCGCGTGCCTTGAAGCCAACCGCCAGGCTCTGTCTGAAATCATCTCGGAACGCGCTGAGTATCGTCCAAGCGATCCCAGCCTCGTCCATCGCATGCCCGGCGGCGAAAAGCTGCTCGCGGAAATCCGGGTCCATGCCGCCGATAACGTAGTCCTGCGTCGAGAGCCCCCAGACGTCTGCGGCCGCGGCATCCTTCCAAGTGAAATCCCCGTGGGAATCCGACTTCGTGCTGGAACGCTGATAGACACGCCATAGATACTCTTTGACCTCGTCGAGGGACCTCGAAGCAGCCGACTCAGATCCGGGCTTCTCGTCGGGAGACGCGGGCTCGGCAACCGTATCGTCTTGCAAATCAGACGGATCGCGTTGCGACGGCGACGCAGTGATTGCTGTCACTTCGGCGTTTTGCACAAGGGTCACGGCGGACGCCCCGCTCGTCATCGAACCAACGCCGATGCAAACCAACGCGGCGAGCGCGCCCCCAGATTTCCGTTTGGCGAGCATCAAGATCTCCTGACCTTTGCCGGCGCAGCTCGCTCCTGCGCAGCGACTACGCTGGGGCAACTGAAGCATGATGCGGGCCAAGTCTGCTTCGATCGCAGCTTGGTGGCTGGAAAGCTGGCGAATGCCCCTAATGACCTCACTCGCTCATCATTCGCGCCCGCGAGGGCCGCAGCCGCCCGACCGGCCCGGGCGCGGGGCGCCGGCGCCGAGCTACCGGGTCGTCCGTAACCGCCAGGCAGCCGCACAAACAGCTGCCCCGCCTTCCTCTCTCTCTCTCTCTGCAAATCCCGCCCAGGAAGCGCGCGCGCCGCCGCCGCCG
>Ga0302325_10026282_pt1 | contig 12088 bp, 15 predicted proteins | sample Palsa_T0_2_FD_201948 | JGI IMG/M metagenome (GOLD analysis project Ga0302325, IMG submission 201948) | Peat permafrost microbial communities from Stordalen Mire near Abisko, Sweden - Palsa_T0_2 | ecosystem: Environmental > Terrestrial > Soil > Palsa > Peat permafrost | place: Sweden: Abisko...
CTTCGCGGCCGAGGAAAATAAATATTCCATTCTCACGCGCATACCACGCTCCCTCACATTGCCCGCATCGTCACCTCGCTGCGCATACTGGGCAAATTCCGCGTTCGTGGTGATGCCTTTATCTTTCAATAGTTGGATGATTCCGCCAATCTGAGCGTCAAGGGTTTCGAGATAAGGCAGCATTTCCTCAAACACTTGTTCGGCAGGGAGCATCTTCTCAAACACAGCAGGGTCCACTTTCATCTCATTCTCCTAGCCCACTATTCCCAACGCGCAAGGGCTGTCTGGGAGCGGGCGACACCGTGGCCCCAGTCTCTCCATTGCAGATCACGTCCTACCAATCCCGATTGATGAGTTGCCCTTGGCACCTAAGGGTAAAACTCAAGCACTAGGCTTGCTGGTCAAAAGTGAACAGCATACCTAAACGAATAAATGATGAAGGTGGACCTTCGAGTCTGAAGCAAAGTGGCTCGCACCGGGCGGAGACGCCGCTAGGGATCTTCGGGATTCAATCCTGACTCGATTTCTCGCGGTTCACACTGCATTGAGCGAGAGCGCCGGCGTCCGCTTGCTCGCCCAAAGCTTTCCGGTGTTTGTCTCGGTCGACGATTTTGCTGTGCTGATCAGGAACTCCGGCGGCGGTACAACTGAAGAGGTACCCTTTGAAGAGCGATCCCAAGATCCTTTACATGCGCGTGGATTATGTGGAACCAGTGCTCACTCGACGTACCGCCAACGTGATAGCCGGTGAATGCAATCCCAACCTCGTGGACCCACCCGGCCTTTGGGTTATCATCTCATTCCGATTTGGAACTCCTTATTGGACAGCCATCGGACAGTCGACGTGCGAGTCCGTTTTCGGAGCAACTTGCCCAACCAATGAAACGCCTGTCGGCAACGATGATCCCAACCAGCCGTATACTTCCCTTGCTGTGTGCGCCAAATGGTCGGTCATTGATCGACACGGGCGATACATGCGCTGTCTGCGAGAGTCAGCTAGGGAGCAATAAGGAATCCGAAGGATCGTTAGGTTATGAGCCCACAAATGCTAGTAATTTCAACAACTTACAAGACGCGGGTGGCCACCTAAAAAGCTTGTAAGGAGCCCTTAGGAATCGTTATTGGACAGTTAAAGGACAGGCGGGGTTTCACAAACAGCACTGGAATTTCGCAAGAAGAAAATAGCCGTTTTATCGGAATTTTCGGGCTGTCGGTGTGTCGAAAATGTTCGAAGACGCTATACCCTTTGGGCGCAAAACCGATCGCGGTCGTCATCGAGAAATCCGGTGACGACCGGCAGAGCCTTCATACAAGGTTTCAGCACCGTCAGGGTGGTGTCTAACCGCCTGTCCAGGCCGACGCGAAATGTGCGAGCAGGCTTTCAAAAAAGCTCCGTTTCACCTCGCGCTTGCGCTCCAGAGAAGCCTCGGCGTCGCGGACCCGATCTTGCCATGCTGCGGAAGGAGTCGTTCCGTCATTTTGATATCGACAACAGAGATCATCACAACAGCGGTCGCTTGCGTATCATGGGACAATATCTCGTATTTCTCGTTGCGACTGTGCTGGACAGGCGCCTTCCCCGCCGTGCCGGTTATCACCGTACTCTTGTAAGGGCGTTGTCCGACGCCGATCAACTCAGAAACGTTGTTTTCGTCTCCACGAGCTACGACATCCTGATCGACAATGCCCTCACCGAAGAGCCCGCCGGGGGTTTCGACCTGGATTATGGCATCGAGTTCCGCAATTTCGATCCGTCTTTCGTGGGCGACAATCACTGGAGACGGCCGAATCTGACCAATTGCGTACAGCTCTTCAAGCCGCACGGTTCCTTGAACTGGCTCTTCTGCCCGACCTGCAGTGAGCTCGAAATTACACCCAAGGAAAAGGGCGTTGTCACGCGGGTCATCTCGGATTTCACAAAGAAGCCGTGTTCCCGTTGTACAGGCGCGCTTTCACCGCTGATTGTGCCGCCGACCTTTTACAAGGATCTGAACAATGCTTTCTTAAGCACGATCTGGAATCGCACCGACATCGCGGTCCAGAAGGTTAGGCACATCGTCTTTTGCGGCTATTCATTCCCTGATGCGGACATCCACATCAAATACCTTCTCAAACGAGCACAGACGAATAGAGACGGAGATCTGAAATTCACAGTGGTCAACCACTATCCCGGCAAAGATGCGGAAGTGGCCGAGCAAGAGAAATCTCGCTATGAACGCTTTCTTGGAAAAGGCGTCAACTATACCGATAAAACTTTCCAGGACTTCTGCAACGATCCGTTTGATGTTATTCCACAGGCCGCTTAACAGTCCGCGAGGTGAGATCATGGCAAGTAGCGAGTGCGTGGGATGCGGGGTGATTCTGACGGGTGATATAGCCACGCGAGAGCACATCCTGCCTCTCTGGCTCGCCGAGGAGCCTCATCTGCCCGGCGTGAGCTACAAGCACTATCACCATAGGGAAGAAACAGAATCAGACGAATTGCTCAGAAGCCATGACCTGCGCAGTTTCGCCATCAAGAACGTCTGCGCTTCCTGCAATAACGGCTGGATGAGCCAGCTCGAAGGCGATGCCAAGCCGATATTGCTGAAGTTACTGAACATGGAGGTAACCCTGCTGCAGATGGCGCAAGACGAACGCAGGATTGTCTCGGCCTGGGCGATAAAGACGGTTTTCATGATCGCAAGCGCGCAGCCTGAGATTAAAAGCTTGCCCTGGCATCTTTTCGGGCTCCTTGCCTTAACTCCCCGCCATGTGCCGGAAGAGTGCCCCGTCGTTGCGGGGCAACAGCATTTTATGGACGGCTTCATGCATGCTACGCGCACGGATATCGGGCGTTCAGGAGGTCTGCCCATCCATGCAAGGATCGCCTTTTCCATCCGCAAGCTGCATTTTGTGGTCGTCATTCCCTTTGCGGCGGGCGAGAGGTTGGTAAGAACGACAGGGGTTCACTTACCACTCTGGCCCCTGGATGCGGAGATACGAGTGCGCTACGCGGCCTTCCCAACGTTATCGTCACCTTCCGAACTTATCAACTATCTCGTGGATGCAGTAGAATGCGGCATAATCAGCCGCAATGCTGACTTACAAGCGAAGTAGCTCAGTTGTCATTCGGTTGGCAATCTGCCGCCCCAAGTGCCAAGGCTTGAGTGTCATGCAATCTTAGGCTAGTGAATCCAAAAATACCTCCTTGGCATCTCATCATGTGAGTAGAAGGAGGGTCTGCCGTGGATCTCTCCCATGTGGGCCTGCCGTACCTGATCGCAGCCATCGTTTCGCTGCTTGCCATCCTTTTCACTATCACGCGCGTTTGGTTCAAGGAGCGTGATGATCTTGATAATTCCCGCAAAAAGAATGACCTGCTGACCCGGCAGAAGGACGAAACGCACGAAAAGCGTTCACGTGCCGAGGCCGACGGGGCTGTTTTCCTGCTTAGAGAAAGCATTCGTCGCAGAAGTTAATCGGAGGGTCCGAATGGTAGCGCATCTTGCGTTGTCGGGGTCTCTCGTTACTAACGTCGTCCTGGCCGTGTCACTCGCCTGTACCGGCTACTACGTCGTCGAACTTCGTCGCCAACTCGCAAACGAAAAGTCCGCAGCTAAAACGTGCGCGGCAAAGATGGTGTTTCTGGAACGGCGCATTTTCAAATTGCGCCGGGTCCTTTCAACAAAACGGGATCAGATCGCCCAGTACAAGCATGAGGCGCATTGCGCGCGGCTGCGCGAGTGCCACATGCAGGATCGCGTGGAAAGGTTGAGATCGGCCCTTTCGGTGAAGACTCGCCAGATGGAGAACCTCTCTGGAGTCTACCAGCAGGAGTTGAAACGCTCGGACATTCTGGCGGCGAAGCTGGAAAAGGCCACCTGGGAGTGGACGTTCCACGAATCGCAGCATGGATATTACAAAACGGAAGTCGAAAACCTTCGCACGGAGATCAAGGTCCGCGACGCCGAGGCTTCTCTGGAGCGCAAGCGCGAGGTGAAACGGAGCTTTTTTGAAAGCCTGCTCGCACATTTCGCGTCGGCCTGGACAGGCCCCAAGGACAGCATTGTGAAGTACCAGACGGCGCTCACGACAGATCAGTTTCTCCTGATCGCTCATGGCACAGCTGCAGAAGTGGCCAAGGCGAAGGACATCATCGAAACGAGGCATCCTGCCGAATTGAACATGTATTCAGGCGAAGCAGTAGCAGCATAGTAAAGCGGATCCTGCTTCTTGGCCCAGTTACGGCCAAGGTACCGCATGACAGGTCGGAGTATAACGAAGAGCGCTGGCAGCAGAACCCAAGGGCCCACTTCGCATATCTTGGTAATTTTGGGAACGGGTCTATTGCGTTTCGTGCGACCTGCCCGTGATCGAGACCCGGGAGACCATGGGCGCGAGGACGTCAATCAATTGCCGGTCAAGTGAAGACGAAATGTATCAAACTAACCCACGAAAGGAGTTATCAAGATGACATCCATAATAGCCTCACGAAGGAGAACGGTAAGCTTCGTTTCCGGGATCCTTCTAACGCTCCTCGCCGTAGTCTTTCTAGCCAGCGCCGCTACGGCGGAAGAACCAGCCAAAGTGATCGCACATTTAACGCTGCCGGGAACGGCAGTTCGGCAGATGTTTTTGCAGCAGCGCGATGGCAAACAATACCTCTATCTTCAACAGAGAGACCATTTCACGCTGGTGGATGTTACGGACCCGAAGAACCCCACCATTGACGAGCGGGTTGCCTCGCGGGGCAGCCTGGAATGGATGCAATCCGGTATCGCACTTAGCGTAGCTCCGGAAAAAGGATCGACAGGCGAGCAACCCGGTACAGTCTCTACTCAGGTCGTGAATGTGATGGACATGAGCGATCCCAAGCATCCGCGGACCATTCAAACCTTTACCGGAGTTACGAGCCTTTTGCCGGACGACGCGCGGAAGCTCGTCTTTATCGCCAACAACGAAGGCCTCACGGTGCTGAGCCACAAACAGCCCGTCCATCTGCCTCTGTGCACGTCCGAAGACTGGATGAAGTCGGAGGCGCAGTGCCGGTAGCCTTCGAGGGCTGAAACTGAATTGTGCGTGAGTCCGCCGCCGAGGGTTTCGACGATGCGGTAGTGGGAGATGGTTTGGCCAATCTCCGAAGATTTTTTCGATTTAATTCTCGCGTCACCCAACGGAGAATCTGCGCCAGCGCGGGGGCGGGGCCGTCAGGCTAAACGAACCCCTTTTACCATTACTGCAGAGGCTTACTGAGAGGGCAGGTCCCTCTGCTTCTGTCGTTGTTGAATTTCTTCGTCCGTCAGCCGCGCGTCGTAAATCGATCGCGCATCGACGCTACGAGCTATCAGTGTCGCAATTCCCACGACAAGTAGCATCGGCAAGATGAAAGAACGATCTCTCCCCGTCAATTCCATCATTAGAACTACGGCGGAGATCGGACCCTGAGTTGTAGCTCCCACCACAGCCCCAGCTCCGAGTAATGCAAATATTCCTGGTGGAGCACCGGGCCAGAAGTGTGACCACATGAGCCCTAAGACGCCGCCGAGCATGGCTCCGAAGGTCAGCGAGGGCGTGAACATCCCGCCGGGCGCCCCACTGCGCATGCACAAGATCGTTGCTGCAGGCTTCAAAACGAGTAACACAAGCATCAGAAGCGGTGCGACCTGGCCCGTGAAAGCGAGTTGCGAAATATCTTTTCCGTTGCCAAGAACTTGCGGGTACCAGATCGAGATGATCCCGAGCGCTCCAATGACGATGAGCGGTGCCGTGATCCGTCCCCAACCCTTCGGTCGGTGGCGATCCGCCCAGGTCACCATTCGAACGTAGCCAACGGACGCCAGACCTGCGATTGGTCCCACGACCAATGCCCACAAAATGATTGACGCAGAGTCAACGAAGGCCGGGATCACGTACGTAGGCGCGTTGGGCAACGCAAACCACGAAACTCCCGCCGCAATCATCGACGCAAAAAGGGCGGGAAGGACAAAACGGAGCGCCAGCTTTCCGCGCATCACTTCCAGTGCAAAGAGTGCACCGCCCAAGGGAACTCCGTATGCCGCGCCCATTCCGGCACCCGCTCCGCAGGCGACCAGTAACCGGCGCTGCTCATCCGACAAACGCCCTTTGTCAGAAAAGAAGTTGGCGAATACCGCCCCAGCTTGTTTCGGAGCGCCCTCGCGTCCGAGCGATACCCCGAGGCCAACGATAATCACGGAGAGCACAGCGCTTCCCAGCGTGCGCAAAGCCGGCATTCGCCCGGCGTGGAACCAAATTGCAGCAGTTGTATCGATGCCGTTTCCGCTGGAGAGATGCTTGAGCAGAAGTTGCCCGAGACCGGTGAGCGCAGCAGCAGCGAGAAGCACTACGATGTGCCGCATCGGAGTCGCATGTTGAGCCGCATCCAGGACGTTGGTGGCCGATCCACTCCAAGCTATGTGCTGTACGACTTCCAGGAGCCGAGTCAGCGCTGCCGCTCCGATTCCTGTACCAACTCCCGTAAGCACGACGGTTAGCCAGAAGCGTACGGCGTCCGGAGACTGGAGCGTCGAAGGAATGATGTTGCCAGCTGCTGTTGCCAAGGATCCGGAGGTAGTCATGCTCATGGGCGTCTTCCCTCAGCGGCTACCTTCGTCGGCAGCGAGACTCATCCTTCAATTCGATATCGATATCATGCCGCGAATCATGCTCAGCGTTTTCGACATCATGTCACCTTAGGCGGCAGGCAAGCAATGTAGCTTTTGCTTGTCGTCGAACAGCTGATTCTGAATCAGCGCAATGTGCCGCTAAAGGGTATCAGAAAGCGGCTTACCGCAATACATTCAGCGCGAATCGGGATGCCTCCGGACATTTGCCGCGAGGTACGACGGTGCAGGTTGTGCCTGAAACTGTAGCTTTCGGCACAGGATCAGACCCCAACTTTGAGGACGCTAACCGGGCTGTTTTCAGCACCGACGGAGGCGACTGGAAACGGGGATTCTGGCACACGTGATCCGTCAACTGAATGCCACGCCAAACATGACATCACCTTGGAGAAGTCGAAAGCAAAAGACGGCCACTGATACCGCCAATCCTTATAGTTTGCAACGGAAGGCCGAAGCAGCATGCTGGCAGAATCCAGTAGGACGATTCGGACGATCTTGCAACAATCGCGAAATTGCGCCCATTTCTCGGAATTTCCAGAGCGACCCAGGCGGATTTATTTCTCTGCACTTCAGACTGTGTGGCGGAGAGAGTGGGATTCAATTTACTGCGCATTACGAATTTAGGAAGCACACTTTTGACTTGCCGCATTTTGGTATCCTCTGGGGATTTCCACGTCGATTCTAAGCGATGATTCCGCAGCAAGATCAAGGCAGCGCAGTCCTCTGCTTTGCCTTCCAGCGCACTTAGCAAAGCCTGCCAGTACGCGCTTGCACTGTGGAAGAAGCTGACCCGCTTCTTGGAGTATCCCGAATTAGAACTAAGTGGGTATCTACAGCTTAGCTAGCAGGATTTCCAGCCAAAAGACGCCATTCAGGGTTGTCGTCGAGTGGTAGCCGCTGGATGTGCCACCGCTTCCATCTCCCTCGCGATCCTTTCGATCAACCCGCCCTCGTAAAGATCGGAATGCGTGCGGCCCTCGATGAATGTGAACTCTGCGCGAATGCCGAGTTCTTTCAGCGTCTGCTCGAGCAGGCGCGCGGACTCATCGAGATGAAAGGTATCTGCCGTGCCGACATAAAGATGAATATGATCCTGTAGCTTGGGTTTCAGAACCCCTGCATGGGCGCGGATCATCTGCGCGATGTCATATTTTTCCCAGGCATCTTCCACCACCGGATCGATCGCGCCAGTATCGCGATCAAAAAGCTGCTGCGGACGGCCATCCTCGCCGCGCGGACTGAACACCCACTCGAACGAGGTCATTTGTCCGCCATATTCGCCGAGCACACGCTCCTGGCGCGCGAACTGCTCCACCGACTCCACTTCTTTGCCGCCGACGCGGACCAGCATCCAGGGCGAGTCATCCGCCTTGCGATAGAAGTTCTGTACCGGCCGCGCCCGTAGGTTCGGGCCCGTGAAATTGCGGAAATCGGAGGGATCGGGAGCTGTCGGCCATGTTCCTCCGAACACGTCGGGATAGGTTACCCCCAGCCATAGCGCTGCCCAGCCGCCGGAGGAATGACCGGTGACGAATCGCCCACGCGACACGCCCGTCATGCGGTACCGCTTTTCAAGATGCGGGATGAGTTCTTTGGTGAGCGCCGTTCCCCATGGCCCGTTGTTCACCGAGTCGGCAAATTCGTGCGTTCCAGCCGGGCAGCTTTCATCGAGTAGCACATAAATCATCGGCGGCAGCTTGCCCGTCGATAGCAGTTCCGCATACCGTGGCGCGATCTTGTGCTCAATTGACCACATGTTGCCGCCGAACCCATGCGTCCAGTAAACGGTCGGATAACGGATTCCGCTCGTCGCATACCCGGGCGGCATCAGTACGACGCCGCGCATGTGAATGTCGCGTCCCCAGAATTTCGAGAGCACGGGGCTGACGAAATCGAGCCGGTCTGCATTCCGCGGAAGGGTTGGCCCCGCCACACCGGGATTTTCCAGCGGCACGCGCTCGGTGAGGGTCAGTTCGACGGGAGGAGCCTTGGCCGGATCAAAGGCCTTAAGCTGCACGATCTTGCTATAGAGATCGCCGGACGAGGCGAATTGATATGCGGCGTTATGGTCGACATCAAGCAGAGCCATGGCGTAGTAATCGCCGGCAGGCGCCTGCGAAAGCGGTGCGGGGAAAGCGAGCGCGTCGGCATCGATGTCCACCCTGCTTCCCGGCTGCCAATGTCGTACCTCCTGCGCTGCCAACCACATGAAGGCCGCATCCGGGCTTTGCGGAGCGTACATGTCGCCGTTCCCTGGCGGTTTAGAGCTGAGGACGACAATCATTCGGCCTGAGGCGTATTGCTTGTCAGCTTGCGGTGAAAGCGTCACTCTGAACATTAACGGAGCAGGCGCCGCAGGCGTTTGCGCCAGCAACGAGACAGCAAACACCAGCGGCGCGATGTACCAGTGGTTGAGTTTGAGGACGCTACTTTTTGTAAATTTCAGGACCGAAGGCAACACTGAAGGAGATTGCATCTTAGATCAATCCTAATGTCGACGCCGCCAATTTGTCGTGTGTTCCAGCGGGCGGCACACGCAACTGTGCGGTACGCACTATTTACTCTCTTGCGCAAGGCTAAAGATTTTCCAGACTCGGACCGATACAGGTGTTGTCAAATGATGGGCAGCACACTTAAACTCTGCGCCGAGAACTCTCGCGTGCTTTCAAATGTCACACACTGGTTCGGGAAACTCCAAACATTAGCGACAGCCGTCAGGCGCTCAATTCACCGCCGCCCCGCCGCAGCAACGTTTGTATTTCTTCCCGGAGCCGCAGGGGTACATTTCATTCCGTCCAACTTTGGTGGCGGTGCGCCGTGGTTCGCTTGTGTGGGCAGCGAGCCCAATTTGCCGATGCTCACGAAAATACTGGTAAGCCTGCAACAGCCCAACCGCCATGTGCACGATGACTTCTTCGCGCTTCTCTGGGCTGATCGGCTTGGGGCGCATCTCTGGGTCTTCGTCGTGCTCGTGGCAGAGCATCATCATCGGGATCAGGCATCCGCCGTGCTCCTCGTCATTGACTAGCTCGGCCCAACCATCGTGCCTCATACCCATGCCCCGCATGAAACCGTGCGCCCAGTCAGTGCCCTGCGCCATGCCGTCCTCGTCCTCTAGCAGCAGCGGCACGTAGACCTCGCCCTTGAACAGTGTCCCGGCGATGTCGTTCCAGTGCCGCATCATAAGCCCCAAGATCTCGTTCGCCTCATCGAGGCTGCCGAACTCATAGGTATCCGACATTTCGCCGCCGAAGACCTCCGAATAATATTCGCTCGGCATGACAGGTTCCGGCCCCGAAATCAGGGCGGCGAAGAATCCGTCGAGTTGCTCGACGTTCATCGCCCTGCCGCCCTTGCACCCCTTGAGGAAGCCTCCGAGGTGATCAAGTTCGGCGTCGGTTAGCGGCTCGTTGTCGGTAAAAGTTCTCATAGTTTGTCAGCCTCACACGCCAGACCATCTCCCAACTTTCGTGACGCGCACACTCCCATCCGGCTGCCCACGTACTGAAACCTTGTCCAGCCGCGCCGCCGCATACAAGCCGGAGCGGAATCGGTTTCGGCTCCTCTCGTCCGTACCAACGTCCGGAACGTCGAAGTGCTGACCTATTTTGAGCCTGTGAACACGCTTAGCAATCTTAGGGTACTTGCGCGGTTGCTCAACTCGGGGACGGAGATAGGAGTGTTGCAGTGCGATGCAGTGTTGATTGCTCCACGACGCATCGACAACTTGGCGGGCAGGTACGGAGCCGTGGGAGTCAACCCAGTTGCGCCTTCGCCGACCGTAGGCGGTGGACGAGTTGGCGATCTCCTCGCAGTCGCCGTTTCGCGTTGTAGGCGAGAATTCTCCCATTGCGAACTGAGGGCGGGCGCGGATTCCCTCGCGGGGGATTGTATCAAGAGCCGAAAACGTCGTTGACGATTCGGAAGGAAAGGGAGAAGTCAGTCCGCCGCCGCCCCGCCACAGCACCGCCTGTGCGTCCTGGCGGAGCCGGAGGACACGGGTCGTTCCGCCCGATCTTGGGGGCGGTAAGCACCCAGAACCGTGTCAATGAATAGGGCAAATCAACTGGCTCCCCTCAGAGCTTGGGCGTTTCGGCATTCCCAATCACCTGATCTAGCAGAGGATCGCTCGCAGCCTCATCGGGTTTTGTGAACAGTGCCATCAGGCTTGCGACATCAGGATCAGTAACGGCGCGAGCCGCCAGTCGGCGGTGAACTTCTTCCGGCAAAGGCATGATTTCTATCCTCCGCAGCAAGCTTAGGAGGCAAGGAGTCGGAGAACTGTTTCATATTGCTCACTCACTCTGGGAAATTGGAGAGTACCGTAGTCTTAGACCCACGCTCGGAGGCAAACTCGTTGTAGCCGTGACCAGACCACACGTCGCTCACGACCACCAGCGCGATCACACGTGTCAGCTATTTTGTCCAAAGAATCCGCTGCACATTTCTGCTACGGGCGCAGCAGTAGGTTGTGGTTCTGGCGAGGAGGGCTTCAGTGATTGATGCCATGAGGAGACTCGTTTTTACGCGACGTTGCTTATCACGCCTCGAAATATTCTCGGCGGTTTACGATCCCAGCGTCGATTGGCTGGACGATGATATGGGAATATCCTGTCCCCGAGCCTGCAAATTTCCCTGCAATTCCAGAACGTGTCGAAACCTTCATTTTGACCATGACCAATCGAACAAAGGCCTTTACCGTGTTGGGACTGATCTGCATGCGGGTGGCGATCTCTTTGCTGGTGAGCCCTTGCAACAGGAACTCCACGGTTTCGCCTTCTCGCTGAGTCAGACCAAACTGTGCGGAGATTTCTGCAAGCGCCGAATGGCTGCTCGCTGTATCCCTCTCTAGCAATATCGCGAATGCGGGTTGCAGGGAATGATCTCCATTACAGTTGACTCGAAAGCTGTTGCAGATGTAACGGCGTTTACCCGACTTGAATTCTTTGACGAAAGCCGTTCCACCCTGATGCCTATGATCGAGGAGGGTGGTGCGTAAGCGCGTATGGCACTTAGGTTGTCGATAGTTAGGTAAATGCGCTGATACTCGGAAAGAGGAGGCTCGAATCATGTACAACATCGAACGCGATAAAACTGGCGGTGCAGTCTTGGCATGCAAAGCGTGCTCTCACGTCGAGCGCGTCAACGAGTTCGATGACAGATTTGGTAGCCGTCGCACGCAGGCGACGCAAGCGATGCTGACTCACACGCGCAGCGAGCAGGGCAGAGAGTCTGTGGGAGGCCAATGTCCAAGGCCCTAGAGTCGTGGGTCTGACAGGTGACTATGACAACAACCGCGGATGTCGCCCTCAGTGTTGAACCACAGGGGCCAACGCGAGGAAGGCCTTTTCACATTCCAGCAGATCAAGGTTGTCGTCAATGCAAAGAAGCACTGCGCCGTGGGTGGGCATAGTTTACCTGCGCGTGGCTACACTTCTAAGGATGTTGCCATTATTGAAACAACG
>Ga0302325_10026283_pt1 | contig 12088 bp, 12 predicted proteins | sample Palsa_T0_2_FD_201948 | JGI IMG/M metagenome (GOLD analysis project Ga0302325, IMG submission 201948) | Peat permafrost microbial communities from Stordalen Mire near Abisko, Sweden - Palsa_T0_2 | ecosystem: Environmental > Terrestrial > Soil > Palsa > Peat permafrost | place: Sweden: Abisko...
AAGGTACCCGACCTCTTCGATCCCGACGGTTTCGTTGCAGCGCTGATGATCGTGCATGCGATCGAGAAAAGCGACGGATCGAACGTCAACGACATGATTGCGGCACTCTCCGGCTGGACGTTCGACGCGCCGAAAGGCACCGAAACGATCCGGGCACAGGACCACGCGATGCTGCAACCGATGTACATCACGAAGCTCAGCGGCGCCGAGCCGCAGCTCCTTCGTACGCTCGATCCCGCGGCCGTCGCGCCGCCCGTTTCGGCATTCAAATAGTCCCATGATCGGGGCGCCCCCGGTGCTGTCGGTCCAAGGCTTGAGCCTGAGGATCGGGGGCGTTTCGATCGTCGAGGACGTTTCGCTCGATGTGCGCGAGGGCGAGTTTCTCGTCGTTATCGGGCCGAACGGTGCCGGCAAGACGACGCTGTTCAATTTGCTTTCGGGCGTTACCCGGCCAACGGCCGGACGCATTACGCTCGGCGGCCGCGACATCACGGATGCGCCGCCCTACGTCCGGGCACGGCTGGGTCTCGGCCGCACGTTTCAAACCTCGACCGTGTTCGGTGCGTTGACGACGCTCGAGAACGTGCGGCTTGCCGCGAGCGCCGCGCTCGGAACGAGCGCGCTCGCTTGGCACCTCGCCGATCGCGAGCCCGAGCCGCTCGCTCGCGCGCGCGCGGCGCTCGTGGAGGTTGGGCTACAGGCGCGCGAAAACGCGCGCGCCGCATCGCTCTCGCACGGTGAGAAGCGAAAGCTCGATCTCGCGATCCTGCTCTGCACGAACACCGCCGTCGTCTTGCTGGACGAACCGACGGCCGGTATGGCCGTTGAAGACATCCCCGACATGGTACGCCTCATCCAACGCATCCATCGCGAGCAAGCGAAGACGGTGTTGATGGTCGAGCATCGGATGGATCTGGTGCTGAGCCTGGCCGACCGGATGGCCGTGATGCATCACGGCGCGTTACTCGCGATCGACACGCCGGATCGCATCGTCGCCAACGAAACCGTGCAGTCGGCATATCTCGGTGATCCGCTGTGAGCGCGAGCGCTACGCTGTTGCAAGTCGACGACTTGCGCGTGGCCATCGGCGAATCGCAGATACTCGGCGGCGTTTCGTTTCGCGTGCGCGAGGGCGGCATCACGGGGTTGCTCGGACGCAACGGCGTCGGCAAGACGACGACCTTGCGCGGAATTCTCGGGCTCGTACCACGAACCGGCAGCGTAACGTTGGCCGGCGAAGAGCTGACGGCGTTGCCGGTTCACGAAGTCGTGCGACGCGGGGTCGCCTACGTTCCCGAAGACCGCGACGTGTTCGCCGGGTTGACGGTGGAAGAGAATCTGCGCTTGGCCGAGCGCGCCGGCTCTGAGTTGCGCTACCCGCTCGTCTACGAGCTTTTTCCGGAGCTGCGCGAGCGCGCCGCGCAGCGCGCCGGAACGCTGTCGGGCGGTCAACAGCAGATGGTCGCGCTCGCGCGCGCACTGCTGAACGCGTCGAACCGCATACTACTGATCGACGAGCCGACGAAAGGCTTGTCGCCGCTCGTCGTCAAGCGCGTCGTCGAGGCCCTGCAACGCGCCGCGCAGGTCACCACGATCTTGCTCGTCGAGCAGAATCTCGCCGTCGCTCGGCATCTCGTCGCGGACGTGGTCGTGCTCGACCAAGGCCGCGTCGTGTTCGCAGGCGACGTGGCGGAACTGATCGACGATCCCGCCCTCGCGCGCCGCCACCTCGGCCTCAGCGCCACCGCGACCGGACACTGAAGCCGTGAGCACGCTGGTTCTCTTGCTCGTGACGGGACTGGGCCTGGGGGCGTTGTATTTTTTGGTCGCGGCGGGGCTGTCGCTCATCTGGGGCTTGATGCGCGTGCTGAACTTCGCACACGGCGCGTTCTTCACGGTTGCGGGCTACGCGGGCTATTTCGCCGCGGCGGCGCTACCCGGGCTGCCCCCGTGGCCGAGCTGGTTTCTCGCCGCGCTCGCGGGCACGCTTGCCGGCGGCCTGTTCGCAACGCTCACGGAGATCGGACTGATCCGGCCGCTCTACCGGCGGCCGGTCGGCCAAGTGCTGGTTACGGTCGGTCTGGCGCTCGCGACGCTCGCGCTCGTGGAAGGCGCCTTCGGCTCGGACCCGCGCGTGGTTTCGCTCCCGGGCTGGATGACCGCGACGACGACGATCCTCGGGGCTGCGATTCCCAACACGCGCTTCGTCGTGCTGTTGCTCGCGCTCGTCGTGCTCGGCGGCCTGTTGTTCTTCTTGCAGCGCACGCGTTACGGCCTCATCGTTCGAGCGGGGGTCGAAAATCGCGACATGGTTTCCGCGCTCGGGATCGACGTCCAACGCGCGTTCACGCTGGTCTTCACGATCGGCGGGTTGGCGGCGGGTTTGGCGGGCGTGCTCGGGGCCACGTACTACGGCACGATCGATCCGAGCCGCGGGACCGCGATGCTGATTTCCGCGTTCATCGTCGTGGTGATCGGCGGGATGGGCTCGATCGGCGGTTCGGCGCTGGCGGCCGTCATCGTTGCGCTCGTCCAGCAGTTCTTGAATTTCTACGCCGCCGCCGGAACCGGCGATTTTGCGGTCGTGCTGCTGCTCGCCGTCGTCCTCTTGGTGCGGCCGGGCGGCCTGATGGGGAGGCCGCCGGCATGAACCGGCGCACCGTGGCCGCCGCACTCGCGCTCCTCGGCCTCTTGGCGCTGGCGCTTCCGTTCGTTCATGTGACCGTACCGGGGCTGTTCGAAGGACCGCTGGATAGTGCCGGAACGTTGAACCTGCTCGGCCTGTGCTTCGTCTTCGGCGCGCTCGCGCTGACGTACGATATCGTGTTCGGGTTCACGGGCTTGCTCTCGTTCGGCCACGCGTTGTACTTTGCGACCGGCGTGTACGTAACGGCGATCGCGCTCGTGCGCTGGCATTGGTCGCTCCCGCAGTCGCTGGCGCTCACGGCAGTGGTCGCACTCGTGCTTCCCCTCGCCCTCGGCGCGGTCTGCCTGCGCGTGCGGGATATTCCGTTCGCGATGGTAACGCTTGCCTTCGCCGAAGCGGCCTCGATCCTCGTGCTGCAAAACCCCTACGGCCTCACCGGCGGCGAGGAAGGGTTGGCGCTCGGCGGAAGCGTCTTGCCCGCGGCGCTCGTCGGCGTCGCCAATACGGCGCACCTCTATTGGATCGCGGCCGGCTTGCTGCTGGCCACGTGCGCCATCGGCTGGTGGGCGGTCCATTCCCCGCCCGGACGCGTGTGGCAAGCGATTCGCGAAAACGAACGACGCGTCGCCGTGCTCGGCCTCAACCCGTTCGCCTACAAACTCGCGTCCTTCACGCTCTCCGGATTCCTCGCGTCGGCCGCCGGGGTTGCATATCTTCTGCTGCAAGGCGGCGCCAATCCGCAGATCACGACCGCGAACTTCACCCTCGTACTGCTCGTTATGGTCGTGCTGGGCGGAGTCGGTACGCTGTGGGGCGCGGTCGTCGGCGGAATCGTGTACGAATACTTGGACTTCCGGCTGGTCGAGTTTTCGAACACGGCGGGCGTGCAGAACCTACCGCCCGTGCTGCGCGTCCCGCTCTCCGAGCCGCTCTTCATCCTGGGCGTGCTCTTCATCGTGCTCGTGCTGTTTCTGCCCGATGGACTCGGCGGGTTGATCCGCCGAATCCCAACCCGCTCGCGTTAGCGCGAAGCCGCCTGGGCCACCGCCCGCGCGGTGAACACGTCGGCCATCGCCGCCCGGTAGGTCTTGGAGGCCTGCGAATCCGAGCGGACCTCGACGCCGCTGGCCGACCCCGCGCAGGCCGCCGCAACGGCCGCCGCGTCGTCCGGACGGACGCCCGCGAGGGCCTTTTCGACGCCGCCCGCGCGGTACGCGTGATCCCCGACGCCGGTGATGCCGATCCGCGCCGACGTGATCGCGCCGCCCGCCAGTTCGAGCACCGCGGCCACGCCGACGATCGCGAAGTGCGACGCCGCGTGATGGTACTTCGCATACGCCGAATGCGGAGCCGCATCGAACGACATGCTCACGAGCACTTCGCCCGGACCGAGCGACGTCTCGAACATGCCGCGCTGGAAGGCGCCCGCCGCGTCGTCGCGACGACCCGCTTTGCTCGCGACCGTGAAGGTCGCGTCGAGTGCGAACATGACGGCAGCGTAGTCGCAGGCGGGGTCGCCGTTGGCGCACGCGCCTCCGACGGTTCCGCGGTTGCGAACCTGCGGATCGCCGAGCTGGTTCGCCGCCTCCCAAAGCACGGGCGCGTGACGGCGCAGTTCCTCGCTCGCGGCAAGTGCCGCGTGTTTGGTCGTCGCTCCGATCGTGAAGCGCTTACCGTCGAAGGAAATCCCGGCGAGCTCCGAGATCGCGCCGATGTCGACGAGCACGCCCGGCTCCGCCAGGCGCAGCTTCATCATCGGCACGAGGCTGTGGCCTCCGGCGAGCACCTTGGCCGCGTCGCCGTGTTTGGCCAGGAGGGAGAACGCTTCATCGAGCGATTTGGGACGGGCGTATTCGAAAGCTGTCGGAATCATCAGTGCGGCGCTCCGTTGCGAGTGGACTGCATCGCGCTCCAGAGTTTCTCCGGCCGCAACGGCATGTCGATGTGTTTGACGCCGAAAGGCGCGAGCGCGTCCATCACGGCGTTGACGACGGCCGGCACCGAACCGATCGTGCCGGCTTCGCCGACGCCCTTGATGCCGAGCGGATTGACGTCGGTCGGGGTCGAGGTGTGCGCCGTCTCGTAGGAGAGGACTTGCTCGGCGTGCGGGATCGCGTAGTCCATGAAGCTTCCCGACGTCAACTGGCCGTTTTCGTCGTACTCCGCGCTCTCGTACAGGGCTTGACCGATCCCTTGCGCGATGCCCCCGTGGATCTGGCCTTCGACGATCAGCGGATTGATGATCGGGCCGCAATCGTCGACCGCGACGTAGCGCTCGATCTTCGTTTGCCCCGTCTGCGCGTCGACCTCGACGATGCAGACGTGGGCCCCGAACGGGAACACGAAGTTCGGCGGTTCGAAGCGCCGGGTCGCATCGAGCCCGGGCTCGACTCCCGGCGGCAAGTTGACGCCGCGGAAGGCGAGGAAACCGACCTCAGCCGTCGTCATCGTCTTCGACGGAACGCCTTTGATTTGAATTTTTCCGTCGTGGTACTCGACGTCGTCGGGACTGGCTTCCCAGACGTGAGCCGCGATCTTGATCGCCTTTTCCTGAATCGAGTTGATCGCGAGCTTGAGCGCTGCGCCGCCGACGGCGGTGCCGCGCGAGCCGAACGTGCCGACGCCGTACTGGACGCGGTCGGTGTCGCCGTGCACGATGACGACGTTGTCGATCGGCACGCCGAGTTCGTCGCCGACGATCTGAGCGAACGTCGTCTCCTGCCCCTGGCCGTGCGGCGAGATCCCCGTCATAACCGTCACGCTGCCGGTCGGCTCAACGCGAATCGTCGCGCTGTCCCAACCCGGAGCCGGCATCGCCGCTGAAGGGCCCATGCCGCAGACCTCGACGTAGGTCGAGAAGCCGATGCCGAGGTAGCGTCCCTGCTGGCGCGCTTCCGCTTGCCTCACGCGGAACGCTTTGTAGTCGACGAGCCCAAGGAGCTTGTCGAGCGAGCCTTGATAGTTGCCGCTGTCGTAGACCAGGCCGGTCGCGATCGGATGCGGGAACGCGTCGGCGGCGATGAAGTTGCGTCGACGCACCTCGACCGGATCGAGCCCGAGTTCACCCGCGACCCGGTCGATCATCCGCTCGACGAGGTAGGTCGCCTCCGGCCGGCCCGCGCCACGATAGGCGTCGGTCGACATCGTGTTCGTGAATACGCCGACCAGCTTGCACTCGAGCGCTTCGATGTTGTAGCAGCCGATCGACATCATCGGCGTGAAGGTCGCGATCGCAGGCGTGAGCAGGTGGTGGTAGGCCCCGAGATTCGAGTAGATCGTCATCCGCAGGGCTTTGATCCGCCCGTCCTTGGTGGCGGCGGCCTCGACGTACTGGATCTGGTCGCGGCCGTGGGTCATCGTCTGAAAGTTTTCAGAGCGCGACTCGATGTACTTGATCGGCCGCCCGAGCTGGCGCGCCGCCCATGGGATCAGGAGCTCCTCGCTGTAAAACTGGAGCTTGGCGCCGAAGCCGCCACCCACTTCGGGTGCGATGACGCGGACCTTGGTCTCGGGCAAGCCGAGCAAGATCGCCAGATTCGTCCGCAGCAGGTGCGGAATCTGGGTCGAGGTGTACAGCGTGAGCGCGCCCGGACCCGTGTCCCACTGCGCGAGCATTGAGCGCGGCTCCATCGGGCACGGCACGAGCCGCTGGTTGACCAGACGCTGCTTGACGACGATGTCGGCCGACGCGAACAGCGCATCGACCTCGCCGACCTTGGTCGGCAACTCGTAGGCAACGTTGCTCGTGAGACTCCCATGCGCGAACGGGCCGCCGGCGACCGCCTTTTCCATGTCGACGACGGCCGGCAGCTCGTCGTATTCGACGACCACGGCCTCGGCCGCGTCGCGGGCCGCGTATTGGCCCTCGGCGACGATCATCACGATGGCCTCGCCGACGAAATGGACCTCGTCGGTCCCAAGCGGCGGGTGGGGCGGCTTCAGCATCCCCGGGATGTCGGCGGCGACGGGCATCGAGACGTCGAGTCCGGCGGCGCGCAGATCGGCTGCGGCCCAGACGCCAACGACGCCCGGCGCGTTTTTCGCCGCCGTGAGGTCGATGCGCCGGATCTTCGCGTGCGCGTACGGGCTGCGCACGAAAGCGGCATGGAGCAGCCCGACGACTTGCACGTCGTCGACGTAGGTGGCCCGGCCCGTGATCAGGCGGGGATCCTCGCGGCGCCGTACCTTGGCGCCCATCAGCGTCGTGAATGCCATTAGTCGCCCCCTCCGGCCGGCAGCAGTTCGGCCACGCTGTGGCGCGGCCCAGCGGCGCGCATCGCTTCGGCGGCCGAACGCACGGCCCGCACGATGTTCTCGTAGCCGGTGCAGCGGCACAGATTCCCTTCGAGCCCGGCGCGAATTTCATCGTCGCTCGGGTCGGGATTGCGTTGCAGCAGGTCGACCGCGCTGACGATCATTCCAGGCGTGCAGTACCCGCACTGGAGCCCGTGCTTGGCCCAGAAGGCCTCCTGCATGGGGTGCAGCTCCGCGCTCGCGCCTAGCCCCTCGATCGTCGTGACCGAGCCGCCGTCGACCTGTACGGCGAAGATCGTGCAGCTCTTCGCGGAGACTCCGTCGACCAGGACCGTGCACGCGCCGCAGCTCGAGGTATCGCAGCCGACGTGGGTTCCGGTGAGCCCGAGCTTATCCCGTATGGCGTGCACGAGCAGCGTCCGCGGCTCGACCTCCAGGGTGTGATGCTTGCCGTTGACGTCGATCTCGATCGTAGACATCGTGCTCCATCCCTACGCGAACGTAGGCTTTGAAGCTACGCCCGGAAAAATCACTTTCCTGTGCCCCGGACCGGCCACGGAATTGGCCTTCCGGGCGGAGAACGATGGGGGAAGGCGTCCCCGGGCGATTGCGCGGCCTCCAGACCACTTGGTATGGCAGCCCACAGTCCGCTCGCGATTCGCATGTTAGTCTTTATAATGCAAACCGTCGCCCAAAGCAGGAGTACTATTTTGATGCTCAAGAGATACGCCGCCGTCTGTAGCTTTGCGCTCGCGCTCGGGGCGGCCCCGTTCGCAGCGTTCGCGGCTGCAACGCCGGCACCGATGCCGGCCATGGACATGTCCGGTATGGATTGTTCGACCGCCGTTACCAAAATGGTCGCGGTCATGACCCCGTCGTCCAGCGAGATGGCCGAAATGAAGAACGACGACGCCGACAAGGCATACGCCGAGATGATGAAGATGACGGTGATGCATGCCGCGATGGCCTCGAAGATCGAAATGAAGTGCGGCAAGAACTCCAAGGCGATGGCGATGGCAAAGAAGATGGAAGACGAACTTCAGGACAACTACCTCACCGTCGAAGCGACGATGATCGCGTTCTAATCGGGCCCGGGCGCCCGGTAGGCGTCGTCGAAGCGTAGCCGAAGAACTCGGCATGGTCATTGAAGACGCCTTCGACGTCGCCGCGCCGATCGAACGAACGTGGCCCGTTCTGATGGACGTGCCACGCGTCGCCGGATGTATCCCGGGCGCCCAGATCACCGAGGTGATCGATCCCAAAACCTACCGCGCGCAGGTTTCCATCAAGGTCGGACCGGTCAGCGTCGGCTACAAGACGACGATCACGATCGAATCGATCGACGATGCGACGCACACGGCGACGCTCAACGTGCAGGGCGACGAAGTCAAAGGCCGTGGCGGAATCCGCGCCAAGGTGGTTTCGCACGCCGAATCCGGCGCCGACGGCAGCACGCACGTGACGTTGTATACCGACGCGCAGATCAGCGGCCCGATCGTCTCGGTCGGCGGCCGGCTGATCGAGAGCGTGGCGCGCAAGACGGTCGCGGCGTTCGCAAAGAACCTTACCGGCCTGCTCTAGTGGCGGGCCCCCGGCAATGATCGACGAGGATTCCGCGCATCGCGCGAAGATCGCCGAACTCGAGCGCCGGCGAACGCAGGCGCTCGCGCCCGCCGGGCCCGAGGCGAACGAGCGCCAGCGCGCCCGCGGCAAACGCACGGCTCGCGAGCGCGTCGACGCGCTCGTCGATCACGAGTCATTCGTAGAGCTCGACATGTTCGCCGTACACCGCACGAGCGCGTTTGGTCTCGACGAGCGCGAATTTTTGGGCGACGGCGTCGTGACCGGTCGCGCGACGATCGGCGGCCGCCAAGTCTTCCTCTTCTCCCAGGATTTCACCGTGCTCGGCGGATCGCTCGGCGAAGTGTTCGCCGAAAAGATCTGCAAGGTGATGGATCTCGCGGTGCGCACCGGTTCTCCGATGATCGGGATCAACGATTCCGGCGGCGCGCGCATTCAAGAGGGCGTCGTGAGCCTGGGCGGCTACGCCGAGATCTTCTGGCGAAACGTGCAGGCGAGCGGCGTCGTGCCGCAGCTCTCGCTCGTCGCGGGCCCGTGCGCCGGCGGCGCCGTCTACTCGCCCGCGATGACCGACTTCACGATCATGGTCGAGAAGATCGCGCAGATGTTCATCACCGGGCCCGAGATCATCAAGACGGTCACGGGCGAGGACGTCACCTTCGAGGAACTCGGCGGCGCTTATACCCATGCCACCAAGAGCGGCGTCACCGATCTGATCGCGGCCGACGAGGACGAGATGAACGAGCAGACGCAGCGGCTGCTCTCGTTCCTGCCCCAGAACAATCTCGACGACGTGCCGCGCTACGCGACGCAAGACGATCCGCAGCGGCTCTGTCCCGAGCTCGACGATCTGATCCCCGATGCTCCGAACAAACCCTACGACATCAAAGATGTTGTGGTCTCGGTCGTCGACGACGGCGATTTCTTCGAGATCGGCGAACTCTACGCGCCCAACATCGTGATCGGCTTCGGGCGCATCGACGGCGGCACGATCGGCATCGTGGCCAACCAGCCCAAGGTTCTGGCGGGCGTGCTCGACATCGCCTCATCCGTGAAGGCCGCGCGCTTCGTGCGCTTCTGCGATGCGTTCAACATCCCGCTGCTGACGTTCGTCGACGTCCCGGGCTTCTTGCCCGGAACCGCGCAAGAGTACGGCGGCATCATCAAACACGGTGCGAAGCTGCTCTACGCGTTCGCCGAGGCGACCGTTCCGAAGATCACCGTGATCACGCGCAAAGCGTACGGCGGCGCGTACGACGTCATGGCCTCGAAGCACATCCGCGCCGACTACAACATCGCCTGGCCGACGGCCGAGATCGCCGTGATGGGCGCGGCCGGCGCCGTGAAGACGATCTTCCGCCGCGAGATCGCCGACGCGGCCGATCCCGCCGCGCGCGAAGCGGAGTTGATCGCCGACTACGAACGGCGCTTTGCGAACCCGTACATCGCCGCCAGCCGCGGCTACATCGACGACGTGATCGAAGCCAGCCGCACGCGCCAAGCCGTGTCGCGCGCGCTCAACATGCTGGCGGACAAACGCGTCGAGCGGCCCAAGCGCAAGCACGGCAATATACCGTTGTAATGGGGGGTACCCCCCCAAACCCCCGGCGCGGACTCCCGCGCCTCTACACGGGCCGGCCGCCTCGCGCGTAAGGGCGCTTGACCCCGCGCCCACGCGCGTGCGCCGCTTTGCGGCGCGGTGATGGTTTTGGGGAGTCGCTGCTGCGTTGAGGGCGAGCCCGCGGCGCTACGCGCGCGGGCGCTGAGGGGGCCGGGTGTTTGGGGCGTTTAATGGGCGGTGGTATGGGGTTGTTGGAGGGGAAGGTTGCGCTGGTTACGGGGGTGGCTAATCGCTGGAGCATTGCTACGGGGATTGCGCGGGAGATGCACCGGCATGGGGCGACGATCGTTTTGACTTATCAAGGGGATCGGGTGCAGGGCGAGGTCGAGAAGCTGGCGGCGGAGTTGGGTGGGAAGGCGTTTGCGTGCGACGTTAGTTCGGATGAGTCGCTCGGGGCGCTGGCGAGTGCGGTGATGGCGGAGTATGGGCGGCTCGATACGCTCGTGCATTCGATCGCGTTCGTCAATAAGGAAGATTTGGCGGGGAAGGTCTACACGACGTCGCGCGCGGGTTTCACGTTGGCGGCGGATATTTCGGCCTTCTCGCTGATCGCGCTGACGAACGCGCTGGTCGACGTGCTCGCGGATAATGCGAGCATCATGGCGATCACCTACTTCGGTTCGACGACGATCGTGCCGAACTACAACATCGCCGGAATCGTGAAGGCGGCGCTCGAGTCGATCGTCCGCTATCTCTCCTACGATCTCGGAGACCGCGGCATCCGCGTCAATGCGATTTCCGCCGGTCCGATCAGTACGGCGAGTTCGCGCCAGGTGCGCGACTTCAAGAAGATGCTCGACAAGGTTGCGGCGGCGGCGCCGCTGCGGCGTAACGTTACGCCGGAAGACGTTGGGCGCACGGCCGTGTATCTTGCCTCGGATCTCTCGCTCGCCGTCACCTCCGACATTCATTTCGTCGACGCCGGCTATCACGCGATGGGCATGTACCCGGAGCCCGCGCCCGCCGGATGAAGACCGGCTCCATCGTTCCCGAGTCGCAAGCCGACGAACTCGCGGCGATTCTCGCGGCCCTTGCGGCGCTCGCGCCGCCGGCGGATCGCCCGGTGCAGCTGAAACGCTCGCGCTGGCGCGCGGCCGCGCGCGATTACGAAACCGAGAGCGTATGAAAAAACTGCTCGTCGCCAACCGCGGCGAGATCGCGCTACGCATCATGCGCACGGCACGCGAACTCGGAATAGCGACCGTCGCGGTCTATTCGGAAGCGGATCGGGGTGCGCTGCACGTCGGCTACGCCGACGAAGCCTACCTCCTGGGGCCGACGCCGCCGGCGCAGAGCTACCTCAACGTCGAGCGGTTGATCGAAGTCGCGCGCCGCGCCGGCGCGGATGCGGTCCATCCGGGTTATGGCTTTCTCGCCGAGAACGCAGGCTTTGCGCGCGCGGTCGTCGCGGGAGGCATGGTATGGGTCGGGCCGCATGCCGCCGCGATCGACGCGATGGGCGACAAGGTGCGCGCCCGTCAGGCGATGGTTGCAGCCGGCGTGCCCGTGGTGCCGGGCGCGACCGTGCCGCTCGTAAACGCGGACGACGCGGTGCGCGCCGCGGCAGAATTTGGCCTGCCGCTCGCGCTCAAAGCCTCGGGCGGCGGCGGCGGCAAGGGACTGAAAGTCGCGCGCACCCTCGAGGAGATTCCAAGCGCGTTTGCAACGGCGCAGCGCGAGGCTGAAGCTTACTTCAAGAACCCCTCGATCTACGTGGAACGCTATCTCGACAACCCCAAACACGTCGAGTTGCAGATCCTCGCCGACAAGCACGGCAACGTGGTCCACATCGGCGAGCGCGACTGTTCGCTCCAGCGCCGGCATCAGAAGCTTTACGAGGAGACACCCGCCCTCGTCTCGGAGGGCGTGCGCGAACGGTTACGCGAGGCCGGCATTCGCGCCGCACGCGCGATCGGCTACGACAGCGTGGGGACGATCGAGACGCTCGTCGTCGGCGACGAGTTCTTCTTCCTCGAGATGAACAC
>Ga0302325_10026286_pt1 | contig 12088 bp, 9 predicted proteins | sample Palsa_T0_2_FD_201948 | JGI IMG/M metagenome (GOLD analysis project Ga0302325, IMG submission 201948) | Peat permafrost microbial communities from Stordalen Mire near Abisko, Sweden - Palsa_T0_2 | ecosystem: Environmental > Terrestrial > Soil > Palsa > Peat permafrost | place: Sweden: Abisko...
GCTGGGGCGACGCGGAAGCCAAAGGCGCCGATCGCCATCACGACGAAGTAAATCCCGCCCAGGATCATCAGGGTTGTCGCCACCCCGGGCCGGCCGTCCTGGGAGGTCCGCGCCATCAGCCACACCGCGAGCGGGGAGCCGATCATTGCTCCGCCGCCGTAGCCCATGATGGCGAAGCCGGTCGCCATGCCGCGGCGATCCGGAAACCATCTGACGAGCGTCGAAACAGGCGTGATGTAGCCCAGGCCCTGACCGATCCCACCGATCAGTCCGCAGCCGAGATAGACCAGCCACAACTGATGGATCGAGACGCCGAAGCCGCCCAGCACCAGACCGCCGCCCCAGCACAGCGCCGCGATAAGGCCGGCCTTGCGCGGTCCGGTCCGCTCCAACCAGCCGCCCCAAATGGCGGCGGAGACACCGAGCATGGCGATGAAGATCTCGAAGACGTGGGTGGCGGTCGGGACCGACCAGTTGCAGCTCCGCGACGTCAGCTCGGCGAGGAAGCCCTGGCCGGCGCACATTGGAGCGCCCGGCAAGAGGGTGCTCATGGGAAGCCAGAACACGCTGAAGCCGTAGGCCATGCCGATGCAGAGATGGATGGCCAGCGCCGCGGGCGGGACCAGCCACCGGTTGAAGCCAGGTCCAGCGAGGGTGCGTTCGCGATCCAACAGCCCCAGAGCCCGCGATTTCTCGCCGGTGACAGTGATCTGGGCCATGCGCGGTTCGCCTTCTTGACCGGAATGGGGTTGGGTTCGCATCGAGGCTGGCAGGGATCGGCCGCCGCGAACCTGAACGTCCGCGGGCGCCGAGTCCACACGCAGCCTCGAGCAGAACCGGCGAACCGGAAATACCCGACCTTAACCATGCCGGCCGCAAGGGTGTAGCGAATTTCCGCAGGTTGGCCGCGATCATGGTTACGACGAGCGAGTTTGTGGACCTGGACGCCGCCGTCTCGCTGCGACTGAGGTCCACCGCCATTCGAGTGGCGATGATGGCCGTGATCGCGGTCATGCTCTGGGTCCTGTCGGACTGGCGGATCGCGCCTCTGTGGCTGACGGTCTACGCCTTCCTTCAATACGGACTGGTCCGCACCCAGCCGACGGCCCGTGGAACCGCCCGCGTGCGGCTCTACGGACTTTCGATCGCCAACTATATCGTCGCCGGCTTTCCCGCCTGGCACCTGTGGAACCATTCGGGCGACCTCGGCATCGCCGCCGCCACGATGTTCCTTTGCGGGATGCTCCTGCATCTGGTGGTCTCGTCGCTTGGGGCCAAGCAGCTCTTCTGGGCGAGCGCCGCGCCCCTGGTCGCCTATCTGATCACCATTCCGCCGCTCGCGTTTGGGACCCAGCGGCTCGGCGCGGGCCTGGCGGTATCGGGCTGCGCGGTGCTGCTGGTCAGTTACCTTACGGTCCTCTGGTTTGGCCATCAGCGGGCGCTGGCGGCCCTCGAAGCCAGCAGGCGGCGGTCCGAGGCGGCGAACCAGGCCAAGACCGATTTCCTCGCCGCCATGAGCCACGAACTGCGCACGCCGATGAACGCCGTCCTCGGCGCCGCCGATCTCCTTGGGCGAACCGACCTCTCCGAGGAGCAGCGCAGTTACCTGGCGCTCCTCTCTGACGGCGGCGCCGTCCTCATGCATGTGCTGAACGACGTCCTCGATCTCTCGAAGATCGAGGCTGGCAAGCTGCTGATCGATCCGACCAACGCTGACGTCCATGATGTCGTGCGGCGCTGCGCGGCGCTGTGGCGACCGAGCATCCAGGACAAGGGCCTGGACTTCACCGCTTCGATATCGCCGCGGACGCCCCAATACGTGATCCTAGACTCGGTTCGAACCGGCCAGATCGTCTTCAACCTCCTCGCCAACGCGCTGAAGTTCACCGACCGGGGCACGATCAGCCTGACCCTGGATGCGACCCCGACGCCGGCCGGAGCCTTCGAACTGGTACTGGCGGTCTCCGACACCGGGATCGGCATGACGACGGAGACGCAGAAGGGCCTCTTCACCGCCTTCCAGCAGGCCGACCAGACGATCAGCCGCCGTTTCGGCGGCACCGGCCTTGGCCTCTCCATCAGCCAGAAGCTCGCCCAGATGATGGGCGGCCAGCTCAGCGTGGAGTCCGCCGAGGGTCGGGGGTCGACCTTCACCCTGCGCATCCCGTGCGCGCTGGGCGAAGGGGTCGATCCGGACGAGGCGCCCGAGCCGCTGCAACCCGATCCCCTCGGATACCGGATCCGGATCCTGGTCGCCGAGGACAACAGCTCAAATCAGAGGATCATTGATCTCTTCCTGAAGCCCATCGGACCGGAGGTGACCATCGTCGCCAACGGCGAGCAGGCGCTCGAAGCCCTGGCGACCGCGCATTTCGATCTCGTCCTGATGGACATGCAGATGCCGATCATGGGCGGGCTGGAAGCGACGCGCCGCCTGCGTGAAGGATGCGGCCCCAACGCCCACATCCCGGTCCTGGCGCTCACCGCCAACGCCCTGGAGGCGCACCGCGATGCCTGCCGCGAGGCCGGGATGAACGGCTTCATCACCAAGCCCATAGACGCCCGCGTCCTGCTTGCCACCGTCATCAGCGCCGTCAACGCCAGCCAGACCCCGCCGGGCGTGATCCCCCACGGACCAACACGGGCGCAGGCGACCAAAGCCGCCTGACCGCTTGGCGCGCCGACGCCGGACTAGTCACCGCACGTCCAACTACCGCCTCCGGCCGCTGATTTGGCTCAATCCAGGACGCGGAAGGTGCGGATCCCGAGGTTGTCGGCGAGCGCCTTGGCGCGCGAAAGCGCCGCGTCTCGGGTCGCATAGCCGCTGTCGTACTGAATCTTCAGGCCTTGCGGCAGGAAGGTGCGCACCTCGACATTGAAGCCGCCGCCGCGACCGGGATGGACGCTGACGCAATCCTGACGGCCCCCAGCCGTCGCATTCACCCTGAATGGTGCGATATTGGCCATCTGCCTCGTGAACGCGCCGGGCGCCGGTTGGTTCCGCAGGCTCGGGCCACGGCGGCGCGTTGCCTTGGGCGCGGGAGACGGGCTATGGCCGGGCATGGCGGATAGGACGTTGCAAGCTGGGAGAGCGGCCGCCGGCCGCGAGGGGAGTAGCTCCTGAGCGCCGAGGACAGTCCGGGGCCGTCGCTGCGGGCGTTGCTGGGCGAAGCCGACTATCTGCGGTTCTGGGCCTCGCGGTTCATGGGCAGCCTGGGATCGCAGATCCAGAGCGTCACCATGGGCTGGCAGGTCTACGCGCTGTCGCGGCGGACGCTGGGTGTGGGCGCTTCGGCGTTCAACGTCAGCCTGATCGGGTTGATCACCTTCGCGCCGTTGTTTCTGCTCGCCCTGCCGGCCGGGGAGAGCGCCGATCGGCACGATCGGCGCGGCGTGCTGCTGGCCTGCTACGCCGGCGAGACGACGGCGGCGGCGATCCTGGTCTTCCTGTCGCTGAACCACAGGGCGAGCCTGCCGCTGATCTTCGCTACGGCGGTGCTCTTTGGAATATCGCGATCCTATTTCGGGCCGGCGATGACGGCGCTGGGGCCGATGCTGGTTCCCCGCGCGCTGCTGCCGCGGTCGATCGTCTGGAATTCACTCGCCGGCCAGTCGGCGTCGATCGCCGGGCCGGCGGCAGCCGGACTGTTGATCGCGATCTCGCCGGGGGCGGCCTATCTGGCGACACTGGCGCTCTATTTGGGCGCGGCGGCGGCGCTGGCGACGATCGGCCGCGACACCAGACCAAAGACGCAAGCCGGCTCGCGCCTGGAACTGGTCAGGGAGGGCCTCGCCTATGTCTGGACCAACAAGGTGGTGCTGGGGGCGATGTCGCTCGATCTGGCGGCGGTGATCCTGGGCGGTGCGACGGCGCTGCTGCCGGCCTTCGCCAGGGACGTGCTCGGGGTCGGGCCGCAGGGCTTTGGCCTGCTGCGATCAGGCCCGGCGCTGGGCGCGGCGGTGGTCGCCCTCTACCTCGCCAGCCACCCGATCCGCACCCGGGCTGGGGCGAAGATGCTCTGCGGCGTCGCCGTCTACGGGGCGGCGACCGTGGTCTTCGGACTTTCGAGGTGGATGTGGCTGTCGGTGGCGGCGCTGGCGATCCTGGGCGCGGCGGACATGTTCAGCGTCTTCGTGCGCCAGACCCTGGTCCAGCTCGTCACGCCCGATGCGATGCGCGGCCGGGTCGGGGCGGTCTCCGGGGTCTTCATCGGCGCCTCCAACGAGCTAGGGGAATTCGAGAGCGGGATCGCGGCGCGGTTCCTGGGGCCGGTGGCGGCGGTGGTGTTGGGCGGCATCGGGGCGCTGGCGGTCACGGCCGCATGGGCGAGACTGTTTCCAGCCTTGCGCGAGGCGGACCGCCTCGAATAAGCCAATGAGAGAACCGAGATCTGAAAAAATTCGGGAGGAAATCACACCATGGGCGTTCTGAACGGGAAGGTGGTTCTGGTCACCGGCGGCGGCAACGGCATCGGCAGGGACTGCGCCCTGATCGCCGCCCGCGAAGGGGCCAAGGTGGTGGTCAACGACCTGGGCGGCGGCCTTAGCGGCGGCGACGAGGGATCGGCCGGCCCGGCCGAGACGGTGGCGCGGGAGATCAGGGACGCCGGCGGCCAGGCCGTGGCCAATTCCGAGAGCGTGACGTCGCTGAAGGCCTGCCAGGGCATGCTAGAGCAGGCGATCGACGCCTTCGGCGGCCTGCACGCGGTGATCAACCCGGCCGGGATCCTGCGCGACGGTATGTTCCACAAGATGAGCGAGGCCGACTGGGACAGGGTGATCGAGGTCCACCTGCGCGGGTCGTTCAACGTCTGCCGCGCGACCATCGAGCATTTCAGGAACCAGGAGGACGGGGCCTATGTGCTCTACACCTCGACCTCCGGCCTCTACGGCAATATCGGCCAGACCAACTATGGAGCCGCGAAGATGGGGATAGCGGGCCTCTCCAGGATCATCGCCATGGAAGGCGCTTCCAAGAACATCCGCGCCAATTGCCTGGCGCCGGTGGCCTGGACGCGGATGACCCAGTCGGTGCCGATCAAGGACGAGGCCCAGGCGGCCAGGCGCAAGCAGATGGCCGAGGCGATCCGGCCCGACCAGCCGGCGCGGTTCTCCGTCGCCCTGATCAGCGACGGGGCGAAGAACGTCAGCGGCCAGTTCTTCGGCGCGAGCGGCGAGAACATCATCCTCTATAGCCAGCCAAGGCCGATCGAGACGGTGAGCAAGCCCGAGGGCTGGACCGTGGAGACGATCCTCTCCGAGGCCCTGCCGAAGATGAGCGCCAAGTTCTATCCGCTCTCCCGCGCCCCGCTCGCGCCGACGCCGCAGGCGGCCGCGACCGCCCCGGCCCAGGCTCGAGGGCGATGAGCGGGGGAAGGCTGGAGCGCCGCGCGGCCCTTGTCACTGGCGCCGGGAGCGGCATCGGCCGGGCGAGCGCGCGGCTCTTCGCGCAGGAGGGGGCGCGCCTCGTCTGCTTCGACAAGACCGATGCGGTGGAGGAGACCGCGGCCATGATCGCCAAGGCCGGGGGCCAGGCGATCGCGATCAGGGGCGACGCCGGCGACGAGGGCGACGTGACCGGCGCGATCGGGCGGGCCGTCTCCGAGTTCGGCGGGCTGGACGTGGTCTACGCCAACGCCGGTGTAAGCGGCGGGCGCACGCCGATGGAGGAGCTGGATGCGGCGACCTGGATGGAGATCCTGAGGGTGAACCTGATCGGGCCGTTCCTGGCGATCAAGCACGCGAGCCCGATCATGCGGGAGGCAGGCAAGGGCTCGATCATCTGCACCGCCTCGGTCGCCGGCCTGCGCTCGGGGGCCGGCGGTATCCCCTACAGCGCCAGCAAGGCCGGGGTGATCAGCCTGGTGCAGACCAGCGCCAACGTGCTCTATGGCACCGGGGTGAGGGTCAACGCCATCTGTCCAGGCCTGATCGAGACCGGCATGACCGCGCCGATCTACCAGATGGCGCGCGAGCGGGGGACCGACGGACGGATCGGCCAGCTCAATGCCCTGAAGCGCGGCGGCGAACCCGGCGAGATCGCCCACGCGGCGCTGTTCCTGGCCAGCGACGACGCGTCGTACGTGAACGGCCAGGCGATCGCGGTGGACGGGGGGCTTTCCTCGTCGCACCCGGTGGGTTCGCGGCGGGGGTGAAGGGCGCCGCCGCGCCGCCGGCCACGCCTTCGGCGCTCACCGAGCCGCTGAGCGATGAGGAGATCGCGGCCGCGCGGTCCCGGATCGCCGGGGTCGCGATCCGCGCGCCGCTGGTTCGATCCGGCGATACCCGGACATGGCTGAAGCTGGAATGCCTGCAGCCCTATGGGTCGTACAAGATCAGGGGCGCGATCAACGCCCTGGCGGCGCGGATCGAGCGCGAGGGAGCGCCGGCGGCGATCGTCTCGGCCAGCGCCGGCAACTTCGGCCAGGCGATCGCGGCCGCCGGCCGCCGGCTCGGGCTGCCGGTCTTCATCCACGTGCCGCAGAACGCCGCGCGGGTGAAGGGGGAGAGCCTGCGCCGGCTGGGGGCCGTGGTGCGAGAGCATTCGTTCGAGGCGTGGTGGCGGATCATCCAGACGCGCGAAACTAAGGACGAGGGCGCATTCTTCCATCCGGTCGCCGATCGCGACGTCATCGCCGGCGCGGCGACGATCGGGGAGGAGATCCTCGAGGACCTGCCCGACCTGGACGCGGTGCTGATCCCGGTGGGCGGCGGCGGCCTCGCCTGCGGCATCGCCCAGGCGATCCGGCGACGCGCCAGGGCCTGCCGGATCATCGCCGTGGAGACCGAGCTGGCGACGCCGCTGCGGGCGGCCAGGCGCGCCGACGCGCCGGTGAGCGTCGAGCGCCGGCCGAGCTTCATCGACGGCATGGGAAGCACGCGGGTGCTCGACGAGATGTGGCCGATGCTAAAGACGCTGGTCGACGAGGTGGTCGTGGTCTCGCTGGAGGAGGTCGAGGCGGCAATACGAGCCCTGGCGCTCGATCACCACGTGATCGCCGAGGGCGCCGGCGCGGCCGCACCCGCCGCGGCGGCCAAACATGATTTGGGCGATTGCGCCGCGATCGTCTCGGGCGGCAACCTCGACCGGGCCGAGCTGCGGAGAATTCTCGCCGAAGCCTAAAGGGCCGCGCCGCGGGCCTAGAGAAGGGGGAGACGCGTGAAGGGCAAGATCAGCATGGTGACCCTGGGCGTGCGCGATGTCGCCCGCTCGCTCGCCTTCTATCGCGACGGCCTTGGGTTCCAGACCCACAACTACAAGGCCGGCGACGACATGGTGATGTTCGCCCTCGAGGGCTCATGGCTCGGGATCTACCCGCGCGAGGCCCTGGCCGAGGATGCGGGCGTCGCGGGCGTCGCGGGCGACGGCGGCGGCTTCGCCGGTTTCAGCTTCTCCCACAACGTCGGGTCGAAGGCCGAGGTCGACGCAGTGATCGCCTTCGCCATTGCCGCCGGCGGCCGGGAGGTGAAGGCGCCGCGCGACGTCTTCTGGGGCGGCTACGCCGGCTACTTCGCCGACCCGGACGGGTTCCTGTGGGAAGCCTGCTGGAACCCGTTCACCGATTTGACGTGAGGGGGCGCGGCGCAGAGCGGCCTTACGGCGTCCCTAGCCGATCATCCCCGTGGCTCATCCCGCGCCACCTCGAAGGCGCTGTAGCCGCCGATGCTGGGCGGGCCGGCGCTGACCCAGGATTGGAGCGGGGAAGGCGGCGCGCGCAGGGCCGTGATCATCGAGCCGGTGGTGAAGCCGATGAGGCTGTTGTCGGGGCGCCTGAGCCGGCAGACAGGATGGTAAGGATCGTCGAAGGACGAGAGTGCGGCCTGGATCTGCGCCAGGCCAGGCTCGCCGCGGCCAAGCCGCGCGTCGAGGCACGCCAGCCGGGCAGCGGTGTTCCTGCGCCAGGCATCCGGTTCAGGCGCGGCGGGCGCCTCGCTCAACGGGTGGTTGGTGTGCAACACCCGATCCGCGTAGGGCGACCGATATTCGGTGACGCCGGCGGCGCCGGCCTCGAACGACCTCGCCGCGCCGGGTTCGGCGACGAGGTAGTGCTGGTTGGTGGCGTGCGGGATCGTCCGGACGACGTCGGAGGCTTGCGCCAGGGTGCGGCATTGGAGGATCCGCCTGACAACGAAGGCGACCGGAACGCCTTCGCTCGCCGACGCCAGCTGGGGGATGGAGTTCACGCAGACGCCGACGCCGGCGGCGTTGACGCCCATGAGGCCGATCATGCCGGCGGTGGTGAAGACCAGGGCCGAGGGCGTCTCGCCGTCCGCTGCGATGTGGATCAGCGCCTGCCAGCCGTCGGTATAGCCGCCGAGATCCATGTTCTGGCCGATCCAGGTGGGACCGCCGTCGGAGACGATGGCGAGACTGCTACATTTCTCCAGCCGGTTCGCGGCGTCGGCGCGGCGAGCTCGCCAGGCCCATTCTTCATCGAGGAGCTGCAGGCCGAAGAGCAGCGGCCGCGGGACCTCGGCCCCATCGGCGATCCCGTCCACTTCGTCGAGCAGGCCCGGCGTGTGCTCGCCGGTCGCGGTTCGAAAATCGGTCCCGCGAAGCATGGCCTCGACGTAGGCGGCAGGATCGCCGAGCTTCGCCTGCGCGAGGCTATCCAGCCAGGCGGCGACGTGCCCCTGGACGAGAGTGCGCAGGGCGTGGCCGTGCGCCCGCCCTCGCTCGTAGGGGGCGCCCGAGATGTTGGTGGTCGTAATCCGCACTGGTCGGCTTGGCTCGATAGATTCCTGCAATCCCGGCCAACCCTTGACAGAGTTGGAGCCGCCAAGCACGTCTGATCGCCGATCGAGACTCATCTGTCTTGGGCCCGATCGCCCTTGGGGGGAAATCGATGCGCGTATCGTGGCTGACAACGTCAGGGCTGACCCTTGGCATGATCATGCTGGCGGCGGTGGCGCGGGCGCAGACCGCGCCGGCCCAGACCGGCGCGCTGAAGGCCGTCGCCGCTTCGGGACCGTCCACGGTGGGCGAGATCATTGTCACGGCGCGACGGCGAGCGGAGTCGGCTTCGTCGGTGCCCTACAACATCACCGCGGTCTCCGGCGCGACGATCGCGAGTGAGAACCTGGAGACGCCCAACGAGTTTCTGCGCACCGTTCCCGGCGTCAGCGTCGTCGACCGCGGTCCACGCAACGCCGGCCAAGTGGACAACGCCCGTATCCGCGGGATCAACGTCGATCCCACCGGGCTTGGCGACTATGCGACGGCCTCGGTCTCGCCCCTCTCCACCTACATCAACGACACGCCGGTCTTCGCCGGCTTTCTCCTGAAGGATCTCGATCGGATCGAGGTCCTGCGCGGGCCCCAGGCGACGCTCTATGGATCGGGGTCCCTCGGCGGCACGGTCCGTTACATCCAGAACGAGCCCAGCCTCGAGGGCTTCAGCGGCAACGTGAAGAGCACCCAGTCACTCACCGCAAACGCCGGGGCCCTGGCCTGGAACGGCGACCTGACGCTGAACATTCCGCTTTCCAGCACGGTGGCGTTTCGGGGCACGGTCAGCCGGCTCTACGATCCGGGCTTCATCGACTATCCCAATCTCTACAACATCGGTCCCAACGGCATACAGCCGATCCTGAGCAGCGGGGCCACGGCTCCGAGCCCCAGCGACTTCCACTCGGCCAAGGATGTCAACGACCAGCGCACCTGGTACGTCCACGGGGCGCTGCTCTGGCAGCCGACCTCGGCGCTGAAGATGGTGTTCAACTATACCTATCAGGACGACCACGTCGGCGGACGCCAGGCGATCTCCGAGGGAACCGATGGTTTCGGCAATCCATACGGACGCTACGACAACGGGGCGGTCGTCAAGGAGCCGTCGGAGCGAAAGATAAACGTCGAGAGCCTCGAGGCGACCTATGACCTGGGTTTCGCCACCCTGACCAGCAGTACTTCGTATTTCGACCACCGCGGCGAAAGCACCACCGACAACACCGGCTTCTACGGCCACCTCATCCCGGGCTTCCCGCCCGGGTTCCTCTATTACTTCTCCTATTACACGCCCAAGCTGCTGCCGCTGACCCTGTTCATCAACAGCTATTCGGATCGGGCGGTCGTCGAGGAGACACGACTGGTCAGCACGCCGCAGGTCGACCAGAAGCTCGACTACGTGGTCGGAGTCTTCTTCGAAGACGAGCACAGGTCGGCGATGTCACAGAACATCACCCCCGGTTTCGAGGAGACCTATTACAGCGAGCCGGGGGCGATTCCGGGTTTCGTCGCCGGCGACCAGACCTTCTTCTACCATCGCGCCGAGCATTATCAGGAGATCGCGGGTTTCGGCGAGCTGACCTGGCACATCACCAGCCGGCTCGACCTGACCGGCGGCGTGCGTCTGTTCCACGACCAGGATGTCGCCGACGCCCTGATCGGCGGCGGGTCGCTCACCCGCAACAACGTCTTCGCCGGCAACGACACCTCGTTGAGCGTGACCAGGCCGCTGGGGAAGGGCAACCTCTCCTATCATCTGGACCAGACCGATCTGGTCTACGCCACCGTCTCGGAAGGCTACCGGCGCGGCGGTTCGAACGCGATCCCGATCACCGGTCCACAGAAGGAGGACCCCAGCTATCTGAACTACGGGCCCGACACGACCGTCAACTACGAGGTCGGCGTCAAGGGTAACCACTTCGGCGTCAACTACAGTGTCGATGTATACTATATAGACTGGACCAACGTCCAGGTGAACGTCTCGACGCCGACGTTCGGATACTATGCCGTGGTCAACGGCAAGTCGGCGGTATCGAAGGGCTTCGAGGGGGAGCTGAACGGCGCGCTTCCTTACGGTTTCGCCTGGTCGCTCGGCTATGCCCTCACCGACGCCCGCCTCACGGCCGACATCATCGGCGCCGGCAACGAATTCACCCACATCCCCGCCGTCGAGGGGCTGAAAGGGGCGTTCCTGCCGGGCGTGCCCTACTCGAGCGTCAACCTGGCGCTCTCCAATACGACGAGCGTCGGTCCGAATATGACCTGGAGCAATCGGATCACCGGCTATTACCAGTCGATGACCTACAACGGCGTGACCCCGGGCGTACAATACCTGACCATGGATCCGTTCTGCCTCTGGGGAATATCCTCGAGCCTCGACTGGAAGGCCATGAACGTGACGTTGTTCGTGAAAAACCTGTTCAACGCCGAGGGAGTCACGGGCGTCTTCAGCCAAGCCTACAGCGGCTCGGACGTGGCGGCCAACTTCTACGGCAACGACAGCCGCGAGACGATCGTCGTTCCAAGGACGGTCGGCGTGTCGCTGAGCTACAAGTTCTGAAGGCGCGCGCGCTGGCGGCGCCGGCAACCCTGCGCCAAGTGCAGGAGCTCATCGCCGCGGGCCGCCGGGGCGAAGCGACACAGCGGCTGCGCCGATTGGTCGCCGGCGCGGAGGACGAGCCGGACCAGCTCGCCCGCGGCGCGGCGCTCTTCACCCAGATGGCGGCCCACGACGACGCCCTCGCCTGCCATCGGGCCCTGGCCCGGCGCCATCGCGGCAACGCCGAGAGCCTGAGGGGCCTGGCGGCCGCCGAGACCGCCAGCGGCCTCCTGGCGGAGGCCGAGGCGCATCTGGACGCGGCGATCGCCGCCGATCCCGCGGAGGCCGACGCCTGGTACAACCGCTCGATCCTGCGCCGCCAGAACGCGGGCCGAAATCATGTCGACGCCCTACGCGCCCGCATCGCCGGCGACGACGGCCGGGGCGTCATCCCGCTGGCCTACGCCCTGGCCAAGGAACTCGAGGATCTGGGCGAAGATAGCGAGAGTTTCGCCTGGCTGACCCGCGGCGCGAGCGCCCGCCGCGCCAGGCTCTCCTATCGGGTCGAGAGCGACACCCAGGCCATGGCTATGATCGAGCAGGTGTTCTCCACCCAGAAGCTCGCGGCGTCGGCGGCGGGGGCGAGCGGCGCGCGGCCAATCTTCATCGTCGGCCTTCCCCGCACCGGCACGACCCTGCTCGAGCGGATGCTGGGCATGCACCCGCAGGTGGCGGCTCTGGGCGAGCTGACCGAGCTGCCGATGGCGGTGATGCGCGCCGCCGCCGGCAAGGAAAAAAGCGAGACGATAAGGCGCGCCGGCGAG
>Ga0302325_10026288_pt1 | contig 12087 bp, 8 predicted proteins | sample Palsa_T0_2_FD_201948 | JGI IMG/M metagenome (GOLD analysis project Ga0302325, IMG submission 201948) | Peat permafrost microbial communities from Stordalen Mire near Abisko, Sweden - Palsa_T0_2 | ecosystem: Environmental > Terrestrial > Soil > Palsa > Peat permafrost | place: Sweden: Abisko...
TGAAGCCCAATATGGTGCTTCCCGCAATGTTCACGAGCATCCATCCGACATTGGACGAGGTAGCCGACGCCACCGTGAACTGCTTTCTGCAATCCGTGCCTGCTGCGGTGCCGGCGATAGCGTTCCTGTCAGGCGGCCAACCGGCAGAGTTGGCTTCGGCCCGTTTGAATGCGATGAACGCGAGATTCAAGTCGCGGTTGCCCTGGGAGTTGGCATTTTCGTTTGCCCGCGCCATCCAGCAGCCGGCCTTGGAAATTTGGAATGGCTGCCAGGCCAATGTCGCGGCGGCGCAGCGAGCCTTGTATCATCGAGCGCTCTGCAACAAGGCGGCGCGCAACGGTAATTATTCATCGGATATGGAGAAACAATGACTGGAAGCAAGCACAACCCAGAAGGAAACAGCAGTTCCAACGGTGAACCTGATCCAGGGCCGTATTGGCGGCGTATGCATCGCGATTGGCGCTTTTGGATTGGCGCAGTTTGCATGGCTGCTGCGCTTGCCATCTATGTTCTGAGTGGCGATCTGGCGTGGGTTCCAAACGGTCATCGGCAACCCGCGATGCCCGCGAGTGCTGCGAATTGAGATCCGATGGTAAGTGACGGGCAGAAATCAATTGGCAACGCGCAGCTATATCCGCTCCAGTTCGACCCAATCTATCAGTATCGGCTGTGGGGTGGCCGCCGCTTGTCCAGTCTGCTCTCCGCGCCGCTTCCGGGCGAAGGACCGATCGGCGAAGCGTGGGTGCTGAGCGACCGCACCGACCACCAAAGCATGGTTGCGAATGGACCGCTCAAGGGCCAGACTCTTGGTCAGGTGATGGAGGAGTTCCGAGAACAGTTGATGGGCAAGCTCTCATCGCGCTTCAGCCGCTTTCCACTTCTGCTCAAGTTTCTTGATGCGCATGAGATGCTTTCAGTTCAGGTACATCCCAGTGACGCACACCCAGAATTGATTCCTGTGGGCGATACGGCAAAGACCGAAGCATGGGTTGTGATCGAAGCTAGAACGGGAAGCCATATCTATGCCGGCCTCAAATCGGGCACAACTGCCAGCAATCTGCGGCGATCGCTCGACGACGGGACCATTGCCGACCACCTCGTCTGCATAACCCCTAAGCCGGGTGATGCGGTATTCATCCCTGGGGGAACGGTTCACACTCTGGGCGACGATGTTGTAGTTTTCGAGGTTCAGCAGAATAGCGATACGACTTTTCGGCTTTATGATTGGGGCCATATCGACCCGGTGACCAAGGAGCCGCGGCCGCTGCAAACTGATCAGGCTTTTGCCTCCATCGAGTTCGGGGCGAGCAATAGTGGCTTGGTTGCGCCCCTCGTAGTGACTACGACACCTGTTAAGCGCGAGAGACTGTTCGATTGTCATGCCTTTTTGTTGTGGCGGGTTATCGGGCAAGAGCGATTCACCGTTGGGGCGACTGCAGAGCCGCGCGTGTTGGTTGGAATCGAAGGATCGGGCCAGATCACGCACGATGGCATTCCCTACACGGTCGGCAAGGGAGATGTTTGGCTCCTGCCGGCGGAGGCTGGAGAGTGTGCATTTCAACCCGGCGGAGAAGTAACCCTGCTGGAGATCGCAATCCCTTGATGGCGCAGGAAATCACCGTACAACAGCTTCTCAGACTTGGAGATGAATGAAAAAGCTCATCGTGTTCGATTTGGACGGCACGCTCGCGCCCAGCAAGTCGTCTCTCGCTCCACAGACTGCGGGGCTGCTGCGTGACCTTCTGGGCATCGTCAAAGTTGCAGTGATTTCTGGGGGTGCGTGGGCGCAGTTTGAAAAGCAGCTCCTCACCGACCTTCCCAAGGACAGTCTCCTTGCGAATTTGTCTCTGCTTCCGACCTGTGGAACGAAATTCTTTCAATACAACGAAAAGTGGCAGGAGCTCTATTCAGAGGATCTTACGGCGGAGCAAAAAAAGAAGATCATTGACTCTCTGGATAAGGCGGCTGGAGAGGCAGGTTATCGAGCCGAGAAGGTGTGGGGAAACGTGATTGAGGATCGAGGGAGCCAGGTGACATTCTCCGCGCTCGGTCAGAAGGCACCTCTCGCAGAAAAGGACAAATGGGACGCCGATTTTGCCAAGCGGAAAAAGATCACAGCGATCCTGGAGACGCTCATCCCGGAATTTTCTATTCGTATGGGCGGTGCAACCTCAATTGATGTGACCAAGCCTGGCATTGACAAAGCCTACGGCATGGGAAAGCTACGGGACACCCTCCACCTTTCATTCAAAGAAATGATTTACGTAGGCGATGCATTGTTTCCAGGAGGGAACGATTACCCGGCGGAAGAGGCAGGTGTTGTGTCGATCCCGGTTAAAGGGCCTGACGATACCAACCTGGTCATCTCGACAATCCTTGCTTGCCTTGGCGATAAGTGATCCTGTCAGAGAGAGCAACCGGGCGAGGAGATTCGATGAGCGGCTTCAAGTTGCAACGTCTGGGCATGATTATGGAGCCGGAACCCGGGAATCCGCATGAAGTGGGTGGTGTTCTCAACCCCGGAGCGGTTCGAGGCCCTGATGGCGGACTGTATCTTTTCCCTCGGCTGGTCGCGAGCGGAAATTATTCGCGGATCGGGATTGCGCGCGTGCGTTTCGATGGCGCCGGCGACCCGTCGGGCGTGGAGCGCCTTGGTATCGCGCTGGAGCCCGAAGCCGGCTATGAATTGCGGCCGGGAGGCGGTGGATGTGAGGACCCGCGTGTCACGCTCGTCGAACCGTTGAAACGCTACATCATGACCTACACGGCATTTTCGCCGCTGGGACCAAGAATTGCTATGGCCGAATCCGAGGATCTCTTCCACTGGAAGCGACTGGGGCTCGCGACTTACGCTCATTGGCACGGCATCGAATTGGGCAATGTGGACGATAAGGATGCGAGCCTCTTTCCTGTCGCGATACCGGACTCGACGGGAAAACTGGAACTGGGTATGCTCCATCGTCCCCTTTTTGCAGGTACGATGCCGAAAGAGACCGCGCGACACCCTGGAATGCGTGACGTGGATCTTGACCGAGAGAGCATTTGGATTTCATACTGTCCGCCGGCCTTGAAGAGTCGCGCCCCTGATCGCCTGGGCCAGTTTACGTCTCATCATCGGTTGGCGACTCCAGTGTCGCCATGGGAGCGGCTCAAGATCGGCGCAGGCACTCCTCCGATTCTGACCAAACATGGCTGGTTGATTGTTTACCACGGCGTGAGCGAACTGGCGGTTGCTGGTGGTGGTCATCCTCTGTGCTACTCGGCCGGGGTGATGGTGCTCTCAAAGCAGCATCCTCGACTTATTCGCTATCGCTCGATTCAGCCGGTGTTGACGCCGATGCTTCCCGAGGAACGCGATGGAGCCGTTGCCAATGTAGTTTTCCCAACGGGCATCGACCGGCGCGACGATCTTGGAACTCCAGATCGTTGCGACGTCTATTACGGCATGGCGGACAATCGGATTGGTGTGGCGCGCCTTGACTTGCCGGAACGTCTACCGGCGGGAGGAGTCGCCGACGCGCCGGAGGCAAGAGTGTAAATCGCGGGTCATTGCAGAATGAAGAACTGGGGAAGGTTACCCCTTTTCAGTAGGTTGGCAGAAGCAACATCGCTTAATGGGGCGTTTTGGAAATGACTATTCATGGCTAGGCAAAACTTGCTGTTGGGGCTCACGACTTGTTCGTTGGTCGCAATCCAGTATTACGATGGACCTTGAATTGACTCTGTAGCTCGAATCTCGCACGTGGAATGCGGTCACCCTGGCGGCAATGTCGTCTGGAGTGGGAAGAGAAGTGTCCATGGAGCGAAGCCATCCTCCATGTACAACCCCGCCGACGAATGGAAGTTCAAACTCAAGCGGCTTCCAATATGCGTTGATCGCAATGTAACGCACCCGTGTGCATGCGAAGTTGTGCAGGGACAATGCGAGACTGTGCGAGTTCCTTCCCCAGTCAGGCTTTCCAATTTCAACGCCGTGCCACTCGATGCGGCTCTCCTTGAGGTAATCCTCTAGCGTTGTTTGTCCTCCTGCAGGTTTCTGGTCGAAATGGAGGCGGAGATCGATCAACAGCCGTACGAAGCGCAGCAAGTCTGCATTGGTGTCACACAGACTCCAGTCGAACCAGCCGGTTGGGTTGTCTTGGCAATATGCGTTGTTATTTCCAAGCTGTGTTCGGCGCACTTCATCTCCCATAAGCATCATCGGCGTTCCAACCGAGAGCAGATTGAGAGCGAGCAGATTCCGCATCTGCTGCATTCGTAATCGGTGAATGGCGGCACTATCGGTTGGGCCTTCCACCCCGCAATTCCAGCTATGGTTGTTGTTTGTTCCATCTCGATTCGCCTCGCGGTTTGCCTCGTTGTGCTTCGCATCGTATGAGACAAGATCGTTCAGGGTGAATCCGTCGTGGCAAGTGACGAAATTAATGCTTTGTGCTGCAGGCCGGTTCCGCTCGCAATAAAGATCTTGGCTACCCGCGATGCGCTCTCGAAGCTTCACGACGGTGTCCGGGTCGCCCTTGACGAAGCTGCGGACGTCGTCGCGAAACTGCCCATTCCATTCCTTCCACTTATCTTTACCAAAGCTGCCAACCTGATATAGACCGCCGGAATCCCACGCTTCTGCAATCAGCTTTGTGCCTGCGAGGACCGGATCGGAATCGATCTCCCAAACGATCGGAGGGTTCAACATGGGCTCGCCCGATTCGTCGCGCGAGAATATCGATGCCAGATCGAACCGGAAGCCGTCCACGTGCATCTCTGAAACCCAGTACCTCAGACTATCGAGAATCAGGCGCTTCACAACCGAGTGATTGGCTTTGAGAGTGTTGCCTGTCCCGGTATAGTTCGCATATTTGGTCCTATCATTTTCCAGCATGTAGTAGAAGCTGTTTTCAAGCCCACGGAAACAGAGGGTTGGCCCATTCTCATCGCCTTCACCTGTGTGGTTGTACACAACGTCCAGAATTACTTCGATGCCGGCCCGATGCAGCTCTTTCACCATGGTTCGAAACTCATCCAAGCAGACGAGCGGGTCATTGCAGGTGCTGTATCCGAGATGCGGCGCAAAGAAAGAGACTGGCCCATAGCCCCAGTAGTTGCTGAGTCCGGGAGCAGCGTCTTGAGTATCGAATTGGAACACGGGCAAGAGTTCGATCGCTGTGATTCCTAGATACTTGAGATAGGGTATCTTTTCGATGAGTCCCAGAAACTTTCCTCGTTTGGCTTCGGTAACGCCTGAGTTTGGGTGGCGTGTAAATCCAGCTACATGCATTTCGTAGATCACTGTGGTGCGAAACGGATGGTTGAGCGGCTGATCTCCTTGCCAGTCGTAAGAACTCAAATCAGCAACAACGCTCTTCATCGAGGTCGCCGCGTTGTCTCCGGGACGGCTCGCAGCGGAACGGTCATAGTGCTGGCCGACGGAAACGCCTTTTCCGTATGGGTCAATCAGCACTTTGTGGCAGTCAAAGCGATTTCCGACGTTGGCCTCGCCAGGACCGTCGACGCGGTATCCGTAGAGTTGTCCAGCCACGATTCCGGGTACAAAGATGTGCCAGTAATGTGAAGTGCGATTGGTTATTGGGCTGAGCTTTATGACTCGGGCCGGTTGCTGGGCGTCGGCGTGCTCAAAGAACACGATCTCTACTTGCGTGGCATGGGCTGAGAAGACGCTGAAGTTCGCGCCGTCTGGAGTCAATGTTGGACCCAGCGGGTACGTCTGGCTTGCGTCTTTGCTAGGAACAGCGGAAGCACAAGGGGCGGCGGAGTTCCGGAGTGAGTCTATGTTGTCCACCTTGCCGCTTCGATTGTGGAATGCCCTGACTCGGCTCAGTGTTGCCAGACAATCTGGCCAGCTTCGAGCGGAACGAAAGCATCGAGATGATGAGGGACGATGCGAGCGGTATAGTCGCTCGCGGGGCGCTCTGAGGAGACTTGAGCTGCATAAGTGACTGAACCTGGCGTATCAGGACCGGGTCCTGAAATCGTCATGACTTCGAAACAAGAGGGCTTCCCTTGAGCGGAATCTGCGTAGAGCTCGACTCTCAGGTGATCTGGAGTGAGGAAGCCGGGAGCAATGTCCGCTTGAATAAAGTGGTGCCCATCGTGGGTGTCTATTCGCACATTGATGAAACGCACCGTGCTCCAATGCCGCTCAAGGTCCCGCCTCCATTGGAGCAGGATCGAGCCGAGTGCACCATCGTCGGCTGCACGATCGCGATAGCGCGCCGCCGCTGGCAGATAATGGCCCTCGGTGTATTCACGGATGGCGCGCGTTGCAGAAAACTCCGGTGTGAGCCGCGCCATGCTCTCACGAATACGCTCCAACCACTTGGCTGGCATGCCGGATTCATCGCGCTGGTAAAACTCCGGAATCACTTCAGCTTCCAGCAGGTCATACAGAGCATGCGCTTCAGTGGCATCCCATGCAGGGTCTGCTCCATGTTCCTGGCCGTCCCCAATTGCCCAACCTACTTCAGGCGAATAGGCCTCTGCCCACCAGCCGTCCAACTCCGAGAGATTCAGGCCGCCATTGACGAGGACCTTCATACCACTGGTACCGCACGCCTCCCAGGGCCGCCGAGGAGTATTGATCCAAAGATCGATCCCCTGGACCAACTCCTGCGCCAACATCATGTCGTAATCGTTGAGGAAGACCACGCGTCCTTTAACCTCAGGGCGCTCGATGAAATCTTTCCATTCCTTGATCAATTCCTGCCCGGGAAGGTCCTGAGGATGAGCTTTTCCCGCAAGAATCAGCTGAACAGGCCATCGTGGATTGGCGAGCAGTCCCACGAGCCTTTCGGCATCGTGCAAAAGAAGATTCGGACGCTTATACGTGGCAAAACGGCGCGCAAATCCCAGCGTCAGCACCTTTTCATCGAAAATGCCGGCGGCATTCGACGGATCTGTGCCCTCAGCGGCCAGTTGGCATTGGTACCGCTTCCGCATTCGCCCGATCAGGCCTCTTCGTCCTGCTGTTCGCAATTGCCATAGCTGCTGATTCGAGATTTGGCGGATGTCATCCTCGACCGGACGATCTCCGCGCCAACGCTTCTGTCCGCAGGCGGAAGTCCACAGCGCATCGGCTTCGGCTGAATCCCAGGTGGGCACATGGATTCCGTTGGTCACGGACCCTATCGGGACCTCTTCCCGCGGCCAGTGCGGAAACAAGGTCTGGAAAATCTCTCTGCTCACTTTCCCATGGAGCTTGCTCACTCCATTGATCTGCCCGCTTCCACGGACCGCGAGATAAGCCATGTTGAAGGGTTCGGAACTGTCTTCCGGATTCTGCCGTCCCATGGCGAGCAGGTCATCCACCGAGATTGCAAGCTCATCGACTGCGTAGTGGCTCAGATACGTACGAATAAGCCTGGAATCGAATCGGTCGAAACCGGCACTCACAGCGGTATGCGTAGTGAATACATTCCCGGCGCGCGTGATATTCATGGCAAGATCGAATGGCTGCTTGTGATCTTCCATATAGGAGCGGGCTCGTTCGAGCACGGCAAATGCGGCGTGACCTTCGTTCAGGTGACAAACCTCAGGCGTGAGACCCAAGGCTCGCAACAATCGCCATCCGCCAATGCCGAGGACGATCTCCTGCTTCAGACGCATCTCTGCGTCGCCGCCATAGAGCTCACTGGTAATACCGCGATGCGCCGCGGTATTGGCAAAGTCGTTGGTGTCGAGAAGATACAACTTCGCTCTTCCCACTGACACCTCCCAGCAGCGAAGCCAAATCTTTGAGCCGGGAAGTTGTATCTGCAACCGCAACCATTCGCCATTTGGCTGTCGCAGCGGCCTGATCGGCAGCTGCCCCGGATCGTTGACTGGATAAAGCGCCTGCTGCCGGCCTTCCGAATCGAAGTCCTGGCGGAAATATCCCTGCCCGTAAAGCAAGCCGACCCCGACAACCGGAACACCGAGTTCGCTGGCCGCCTTCAACTGGTCGCCAGCGACGTTGCCAAGCCCGCCCGAGTAGATGGGCAAGGCTTCACTCAGCATGAACTCCATGCTGAAATAGGCGACTGTTGTCAGTGGTGCGTCGGGATGCTTGTGCTGGAACCATGCGGGGGCGCGGTAGGATTCACGATTCTGCTGAAGCAGGGTGTCGAGCTTCTCCCGGAACGTCTGCGCGGCTAATGCGGCCTTGATCTTTTCGTGAGAGACCGTGCGCAGGATGACCCATGGGTTTTGAGTGGTTGCCCAGAGGTCCTTGTCGAGCGCCTCCCACAATTCATCCGCAGCATGGTTCCAGGACCAGTGAAGATTGAGCGCCAACTCAGCCAGCAAATCAACCCCATCAACCTTGAACCAATCGGAAGGTGACTTCGGATCGTTCAATATCCCCCCTGCGTAACGATTCAAAGAACTGGAGACCGCTATCACCATCCTTTTGCGATGGCACCTTGGCAATGATTTCAGTCGGAAAGAGCCTAACTGTCGGTGAACATGGCCTTCTGCGGATGCCCCTTGGCAAGCGGAGCCGGGTTAGTGGCATCACTGAAGTCCTTTGTCCACTGCCAGTCTCTGATCTCAGGCATATCCTCCAGGTTTTCACGGATGTAGTCGTGGTGGCGTTGTAATTCCTGATTGAAGAAGTTGATTGCATGCTCGGCCTGCAAGCGGAGGCGAGGGATATGCTTCAGTGCGTCGAGCGCCAGGTGGAAACGGCTCATTTCGTTGAGAACCACCATGTCGAATGGAGTTGTGGTCGTTCCGCGGTCCATATAGCCGTGGACGTGGAAGCGGCCTTCGTTGGAGCGCCCGTGAACCAGAGTATGAATGAGCCAGCGATTGTTGTGGAAGGCAAAGATGACCGGCGCCGTCTCGGTGAACAGGTCATTGAACGACATTTCGTCCATCCCGTGCGTATGTTTGTCGGGAAACATCAGAGTCATCAGGTCGACGACGTTGACCACGCGCACCTTGATACCTGGGACATGTTTCTGTAGCAGCCAGGACGCAGCGCAGATTTCGATCGTTGGTACATCGCCGGCGCAGGCCAGCACGACATCTGGCTCTCCGCCTGCATCGTTGGTTGCAAACTTCCATGTGGACGCGCCCTTCGAGCAATGCTCGAGAGCCTCATCCATGTTCAGCCACTGGAGCTGCGGCTGTTTGCCGCAGGTCACAACATTGACATAGTTCCGGCTTCGCAGGCAATGGTCGAAGACGCTCAGCAGGCAATTGGAGTCCGGCGGATAGTAGACGCGAATCACTTCACTCCTGCGCGCCAATGCATTGTCCACGTACCCGGTAGCCTGATGACTGAATCCATTGTGGTCGTTGCGCCATGCATGACTTGTTAGCAGGACATTGAGCGACGCGAGCGGCCTGCGCCAGGGATACTCCCGACACTGCTCGAGCCATTTGGCATGTTGGGTGGTCATCGAATCGACCACCTGCGCAAAGGCTTCATAAGAAGACCACATTCCGTGGCGGCCGGTGAGCAGGTAGCCCTCAAGCCATCCCTGGCAGAGATGTTCGCTGAGAACTTCCATGACGCGGCCGTCCGGACCTAGTTCATCGTCGATCGAAACAATCTCGGCCATGGAGCACCGTTTGGTCGCCTCAAAGATGGAGTTCAACCGATTGGAATTCGATTCATCAGGGCAGAACATGCGGAAGTTTGTCAGATTCATTCTGAAAATGTCGCGGAAAAAATCTCCCAGTTTACGCGGTGCCTCGGCCAGAACCTGACCGGGGCCGTGGATTTCAAGCGCGTAGTCTGTGAAGTCCGGCAGTGCGAGGGTGATCAGCTCGCGTCCGCCATTCACACGCGGGTTGCCGCCCATACGGCGGTTGCCTGCGGGCGATAGGGCAGCGAGCTCGTCGAGGAACTTCCCGTTTGCGTCGAACAGTTCCTCGGCTTTGTAGCTTTTCATCCAGGCTTCGAGGATTTTGAGATGCTCGGGGTTCTCACGGACTGTTGCGAGCGGAACCTGATGCGCGCGGAACGTGCCTTCGATAGGGATACCATCCACTTCCTTCGGGCAGGTCCATCCCTTGGGCGTGCGAAAGATGATCATGGGCCAGACTGGCTGCACTTTGAATCCGCTCTTACGAGCCTCCTGCTGAATTCCCCGAATCTCGGCATAACAATCCTCAAGCGTTTGAGCGAGGAGTTGATGCACAACTTCTGGATCGTCGCCCTCGACAAAGTAGGGCTTGTAACCACGGCCCTCATAAAGTGCTTTCAAGTCGGCGTCGCTCGTCCGTCCCTGGGCGGTTGGCCCGGAGATCTTGTATCCATTGAGATGAAGGATCGGCAGGACCGCACCGTCTCGTACCGGGTTGACGAAGTTGACTGACTTCCAGCTTCCTTCCAGTGGACAGGTCTCGGACTCGCCATCCCCGACGACGCATGCCACAATCAGGTCTGGATTGTCGAAGGCCGCGCCGAATGCGTGAACCAAAGAATAGCCGAGCTCTCCGCCTTCATGCATGGAATTTGGTACATGCGGCCCGCAGTGGCTGGGCACGCCGCCCGGAGTCGAGAACTTGCGGAACATAAGCCGCAGACCGTCCTCATCGTGCGTGATCTCCGGGTGAACCTCGGTGTAGGAGCCTTCGAGATAAGAGCAGGCATTGAGCGAAGGACCTCCGTGCCCCGGACCGGAAATGTAGATGATGTCCGCATCATGCTCTTTGATCAGCCGATTCAGATGAATGTAGATGAAGTTCTGACCAGGCGAGGTCCCCCAGTGACCGAGCAGCCTTGGCTTGATCTGCTCTGCGGTGAGCGGCGTGCGAAGGAGAGGATTGTCAAAGAGGTAAATCTGTCCGATGCAAAGGTAGTTGGCAGCGCGCCAGTAGCGATTCATCTTGTCCAGCAATTCGGGCGAGAGCGGTCCCTTGGGTTGTGGCGCTCTTACTTCTACTTTGCCGTTCGCGGCAACCGCTGTTGATAGACTTACGTCGAAGATGAACCCGGATGAATTGCCAAATTGATCGAAGTTCTTGCTGAAGGGCTGAGGCGTGTCGTCCTTGTCAACTTTGATAGGGAGTTCGGTGGTGGCCATTGTAGCGAATCCTTTCTCGTTCTCCGCAACTGCTCACATCCTGGCAGCGGCTTTCGGACTTCAGAATGTTTGACTTCAATCGTGATCCAGGCTCATCTGAACCAGACCCACGTTATTTGGCAAGCATCTTGCGGATTGATTTCAATTCGGCCCGGTGCTTCTGAGTTGTTGCGGGATAGGACGGTTTCAGTCCCTTCAGCGCGTCAAGAACGATCTGAGAAACGATCAAGCGGGCGTCGTCCTTATCGTCTGCCGGGACAATATACCAGGGAGCGTGATGCGTGCTGGTCGCGCTGAGGCACTCTTCGTAAGCCTTTACGTAGTCCTTCCAGAACTTCCTTTCGTGAATATCTGCCAGACTCAGCTTCCAGTTCTTGTCGGGATCATCGATGCGCGCCAAAAACCGTTTGCGCTGTTCATTCTTCGAGATGTGCAGGAACACCTTGACAACGCGCGTGTTGTTTCGGTCAAGATGCTTCTCGAAGTCCACGATGGAGCGATACCGATCGTCCCATTTCGACTTGTCATCTTCAAGCTGTTTTGAGAGCCCTTCGTTGCGAAGATCCTCCGGATGGACGCGGACAACGAGGACTTCTTCGTAATAAGAGCGATTGAAGATGCCGATGCGGCCGCGCTCTGGTAGACGGCACGCGGCGCGCCAGAGGAAATCATGTTCCAGTTCTTCGGCACTGGGTTGCTTGAAGCTCGAGACTTCGCATCCCTGCGGATTGATTCCGGACATGACGTGGCGTATGGCGCCATCCTTACCGGCAGCGTCCATGCCCTGGAAGATGAGTAAAAGCGCATGACGGTTGGAGGCGTAGTGAAGTTGCTGCAATGCGCTGAGATCCCCGACGTGCTCCTCAAGGAGCTTCTGATAGTTCTTCTTCGATTTGGTCAGCGCCGGCACGGCTGTTGGCCATTCGCTCAGGCTGAGCTTCTTGCCTGGCGGCACGTGGTAGGCCTTGGAATCGATCGGCATGTTTCTCATTTACCCCTGCAAATCAGTTGGCTGAAGACAATTCGCTCCTGGGACTGGCGGCGGGGCAATGCGTCGCAC
>Ga0302325_10026289_pt1 | contig 12087 bp, 10 predicted proteins | sample Palsa_T0_2_FD_201948 | JGI IMG/M metagenome (GOLD analysis project Ga0302325, IMG submission 201948) | Peat permafrost microbial communities from Stordalen Mire near Abisko, Sweden - Palsa_T0_2 | ecosystem: Environmental > Terrestrial > Soil > Palsa > Peat permafrost | place: Sweden: Abisko...
CTTGTTGCGTAGGTAGGCCAGTGGAAGGACGCGAGCCTCGGTCCTCGGAATCGCACGCCCTCTCACTTCGCTGGGCCTTCCCCCGAATGTCGTGGGCCGAACTCGTCTCCAAAGAAGTCGCCCTTGTTCCAGGCCGGCGCAGCCTCCTGTTGCGCAACCTCATATCCCAGCAGGAAGTTGACCCTGGAAGCCCTTGCTCCCGAATCGTAGTCGAGCAGTTGATCCATGTTGTCGAGCGGCGTGTGATATTTCGTCACCGCCCATTCCTTTTGCATCTTCAGCCCATCCACCGCCGGATCGACGGCGTGTATTCCGTCCCCGATAAACACCGCGGGAATACCTTGTTGCACGAACGAATACTGGTCGCTGCGGATGAACATGTTCTCCTCGGGCTCGGGGTCGGGACTGAGGAGATACCCGATTCGCGCCGCGGCCGATTGCGCCGGCTGCTCGAGACTGGAGTGCTCGACGCCCAGCGCAACCAGATCCTTCATGGGGTAGAGCAGGCCGGGCGCACCGTCGATGTTGATGTCCGCGACGATTGCCTGGCGCGAAACAGTCGGGAAGTTGGCAAAGTAATCGGAACCCAGCAATCCCATTTCCTCGCCGGTGACAAACAGAAACAGCACCGAGCGGCGGGGCGCCTTGGGCAGGCTGGCGAACGCATGCGCGATCTCCAGCAGACTGGCTGTGCCGGAAGCATTGTCGAGGGCGCCGTGGCACACGTTGTCACCATTCTTCGGCGGGCAAATTCCCAGATGATCGACATGTGCGGAGTACACCACAAACTGGTTGCGCAGCACAGGATCGGAGCCCGCGATCTCGCCAAGGATGTTCGGGCTGTCGGCCGATGTGTGCGCGCTGATCGTGTGGACACGTGCGCTGGCGGGCAAAGCGAACGATTGCGGCCGGCCGCTCCTGGCCGTTTCGAAAATCTGGTCGAGTGTCTTGCCGGCGCCCGCGAAGAGCTTCTCAGTTCCCGATGGACTCATCATGGCGTATGCGCGAATCTCGGGAAATCCATTGTGCGCGTGGCCCTTGGTATCCAGCCATGCCGCGTTTCCCATCTGAATCTGCGGCATGAACCACTCCCATGGTAAGCGCTTCCGATCCTCTGGCATCATGATCTCCACGTAGCCCACAGCGCCATGCGCGACGGCGATCCTCTGTTTCACGAGGTAATCGGAATAGTAGGCGCGTACTGTCGAAGGAAATTTTGCCGGCGCACCCAGGAGCGTTACCACGATCTTGTTCCGGACGTCGGCGCCGGCGTAGTCGTCGTACCCGCGTTCCGTTGCGCTTACGCCGAACCCAACGAACACGAGCGGAGCCTCCACGGTGTTTTCCGTCTGGTTCAAGTCCCCAAAAAGCACGTAATCCTTTAATGGAACCAGAACCTGCTCGCCGCCCCCGTTCACCAGCACCAGGGAACTCTTGCCATCGTCACACACCGCCTTGCGCAGCGGGACGGTTTGAAACCAGTTTCCGTCGGCCCCCGCGGGATGCAGATCCGCGGCCTCGAGTTGCGCCGCGACGTAGCGTGCCGCAATCTGGTAGCCCGGCGTGCCCACGCCGCGGCCCTGCAACAGCGAGTCCGACAAGAAACGCATGTGCGCTCGAATAGCCTCAGGGCGGATTGCGCTCAGGGCCGGCTCCTCGGGTGAGGATGTTGCCTGTGCCCACGCGCCAATGTGCGGACAGAGGATGAGCATGATGAAAAGGATCGAGTGCTTCATGTCAGGGAAACTCCTGTTGTGCTTGCGCGGCCAATCCGTCGCACATGGGCCCCATCAATTCGAAGGAAGGAACGTTCCAAATGGCCCGAAATCGGATGCGTTTCTGCGCAGATCATAGTACCGCGCACGACGCATCCATACATCTGTTTACGGCAACCTTTTGTGGCGATCGAGGGTAGAAGGCGGATGTCGTTCAGGAGAGGCCAGCAGCTGGGCAATCCGCTCGGCGGACAAAACTACATTGCTCTCAAGAATGCCATCGCCCAAGCGGAGCGCAGGGCAAGAGAGGCGGCCAGTCATTCGAGCGGTAATCCTATGGCCGACTTTAACAGGGCTCGCGATAGGGAGATGGCGACATGGAACTCAAATCATCCTTCCAATCCGTGGCGCTCCGGCTCTGACAGACCCGATTAGAGCAACCGCAACTCAATAGCGGAACGGATCCCGGCGCGACGATGGAAGGCGAGCCACTGGCCGTAAAGTCGGCTATCGGACAAGTGGCGGTGAACTGCAGCCACAACGATCTGGGTAAACGGTCAAGCGGCGCTGGTCAATCCTGCGCATCGACGCCCCGTCAACGAGCGTTGCACGAACCTAACAGCGACTGTTTCTCCAGGTATTATGTTGTATACTACATAGGGGGTGCTCCGGCGCAGAAGAGACTATCGCTCGCTTTGTCCCTTTTTCCGCCCATGCCCTCGGCGATCGGAGCGCGTCTTCGTAGAGGCAATTAGCATGCGTAATGGTAGAAGGAAATGGATTTGTTATCGTGCGGCCGTCCTGCTGGTGGCCCTCGCGTTTGCCTCGTTAGCGGAGGCGCAAAGGGTGATCACGTCCCAATACGACAACGCGCGTACCGGCGCGATTCCCGACGAGACCAAACTGACGCCGCGCAATGTAAATGTTCAGCACTTTGGAAAGCTCTTCACTTTGCACGTGGACGGAGATGTCTATGCTCAACCCCTCTTTCTCGGCGGCGTGGAGATTCCAGGGAAAGGACGCCACGATGTTCTCTTTGTCGCCACCGAGCACGACAGCATCTTTGCCTTCGACGCATACGGTAATCCAAGTACGCCTCTGTGGCAGGCGAGCTTTCTCAAAGATGGTTTCACCACGGTGCCGGCGCGGGATGCGGATTGTCCCTTCATTTCACCGGAGATTGGCATCACGTCGACCCCGGTCATCGACCCGGACAGCGGAACACTGTATGTCCTGGCACGCACCAAAGACCGATCAGGCTTTTTAGCGAGCACGTACGCCCAGCGTCTCCATGCGCTCGCGGTGACCACCGGCGTTGAAAAATTTGGCGGCCCGGTAGAGATTCACGCGCAGATAAGCGGTAAAGGGATAGGGAGCCGTGACGGAAAATTGGACTTCAATTCCTTGCGCGATAATCCGCGCGCCGCGCTCTTGTTGAACAAGGGTGAGGTTTATATGACCTGGGCCTCGGCCTGCGATGTCGGCTCCTACCATGGTTGGGTGATGGCTTACGACGCTCGTAGTCTGAAACAGAAAGCCGTCTTCAATGCATCTCCGGACGCGGATGACAGCGGAATTTGGGAAGGAGATACCGGGCCCGCGGCAGATAAGGCCGGCAACATATTCCTCGCGACGGGCAACGGCCGTTTCGATGCAGCCAAAAATGGACGCGACTATGGCGATAGTCTGCTTAAGCTGGATGGAGCGAGTCTAAAACTAGGCGATTATTTTGCCCCCTACAACGTAAACGAACTCGACAGTGGAGACAACGATCTGGGTTCGGGTGGTCCGGTGTTGCTGCCTGACCAATCCGGAGAGCACCCGCACCTCGCAGTGGTGGAGGGCAAAGGTGGCGTCCTCTACCTGGTAGATCGCGATCACATGGGTCATTGGCAGAACGGGAACAATAGCCACGCAGTGCAGACGATCGCCGTGCCCAACGGCGTGAATGGATCGATGTCCTATTGGAACCACTCTATCTACGTGCTTTCCGATAGCGACGCACTTCGTCAATTCGAGCTGAACGATGGAAAGCTCTCACTGAAGGCGGCCAGTCGCAATACCTTCCTTCGGGTCTCCGCTACCCCGACTGTATCTGCAAATGGGTCCAGAGACGGCATTGTTTGGCTGCTGCGCTGGCAAGGTTGGGATTCACCCGAAAGGTCCGCGGTGCTGTACGCGTACGACGCTACAGACGTCGCTCATGAACTCTACGATAGCGAGCAAAATCCCGGGCGTGACCGCGCTGGCCTCTCCCTCCGCTTCAACATCCCGATCGTCGTGAACGGGCACGTATATGTAGGCACAAAGCACGAGGTGGATGTCTACGGCCTGCTGTCCGTTCGATGAGGAAACACAGAGCGATCACCGCTGAAATCAAACTGCTTTCACCGTAATCCGCGCGGTATTGGCTCCATCCCGCGAGCCGCGTCTGCTTTCCCCACAGGCGCGGGCTTGCTGGCGTTCCAACACCACTTTGCAGTCGCTTTGGGCCTTCACCAGATGGGCGCCCATGAGCAGATGTCCCAAGGCGCATGCCACCATCCAGTAAAGCCGTCTCTTGCGGGCTTCCTCATGAACGTTGATTCCTCCCGCGTATGGTATACGCAGCAAGCGCGGAAGCATTGCAAAGATCCTTGTGGAACTCCGGGCTATGTATAAAGAACGCCTGCGCTCCTATGGCGCAAGCCAAGGCTATAGAGATTTAGTTTTTAGGGCGGCGACGCTAATCGGTGGTGGCGTTCGCGGATCTGCCCAGCAGATCGATCTCTCCTGTCATCACGTGCGCGTGCAGCGAATACTCGCCGTCTGCCGTTTTTTTCCTGATGCTGCGGAAGAAGCCGCCTTTCTGGGCGCCGTACGCCGGAGCGTTCACGGATCCAATGCTTACCGACACGTCGACGCTTCGGTAGTCCAACGGGCGAGTGGAAGAAATCGTAATCTGGCCCGCATACAGATTGATATCCTTATCTCCCTCAATTTCCTCCACCTTCACGTCTCCTGCGGACATCTCGACCCGCAGGCTCGTCTTTCGCGGAACTTCGATGCGGATCTTGACATTGTTTCCTTTGTGCATATTGCCCTTGATGGTCAGGGTTTCGTCATCCTGTTTTCCGTGGAACTGGATGCGGATATGCTGGGCCTCGTCCTCGTCGCTCGACGTACACGAAACATGAATCGCCGCCTGATCCGTGCCCACAATCTCGAGACCGGCGGGTAGTGACTGGATCCTCAGCACGGTTCGTGGCCGGAGGGAAGAGTCGAGCGTGGGCCCGCAAGGGGTCTCCGCCCAGGCCAGACCCGCCAGGCTCCAGGCCACCACGGCCGCGCTCGCAACGGCAGAAAGTGTTCTCATGCAGGTTCTTACGGAGCCGGCCGAATGGAGGTTCCCGAAAACATTGCCAAAGCTCAAAAGGATCGCAGAAACACCCGAGAAAGCTGCCCTCAGGGCCTAAACAGGCTGCGGAAAAACTCCGAGAGCACCTCAAGCCCTCCTGCCTGGACGGGTGCCCCATGTTCGCCCAGCGTACATGGGCTGAATACAACGGGCGAAGCCCTCCAATGCTTTCTCTCAATGAATCACACCGCGACAGATGGAGTAAAAGCATTCGAAAAATGTCATTTCCGGCCCATATACGCTGGGCGAACATGGGGCACCCGTCCAGGGCGTAGGGCTTGAGGTGGCTCTCGGACTTTTCCCGCAGCCTGTAGCCCCTGAGGGCAGCCTTTCGGCCGCGAAACTCGCCCTCCGGGCCTAAAGGCCGCTTGGTTGTTTAACTGGATGCACGGCTTGAAGACAGACACAACAAGGACTTCGGCAGCTTGTTCAGCCCTGCTTTCCCGCCCGGTCAGGAGTTCTGCCGCAACCCGCTAAAGCAACTTGAGCGCCGGCGCCGGCGGCAGAGCACCGCATTGGGCCGCATACCGGTAAAACGCATCGAGCCCGCGAAGGCAGGCGTCATCCAATAGGTAGTGGATATTTTTGGTCAGGTAAAACCGGATGGTCTCGAGCGGTACCTCGATCCGCGTCGACCACTCCTCCGCCAGGTCATCCAGGTGCGCAAGTCCGTGATCGCGAGAGGACTGCAGGTCCCGGACCAATTCGGCGGCGGACGCTCCGGTTTCCTCCAGGGCTCCCGGCCGGATCGCCCAGAAGGCCGAAACCCACGGTAAGCCGGTGAATCCGTGCCACTCGTGTGCCAGATCAAGGTAGAGCAGCCGCTCGCCGGTCCTGATCTCGCGTGCCGCTTGATCTTCCAGAGCCAGTAGCGCCGGATCGCCGATGAGCAAAGCCGCGTCCGCCACCGCAAGCATCGATTCAAGAACCGGCGGGTGGGGAACAAACACCGCCGAAACCTTCCAGAAAATATCGAACAGGATCCGCGTGTACGCGTAAGAGGTACGGGAGGAGGTGTCCGCCGCCACCGTGCGCACCGCGCTCACACCCTCTTGCGGACGCACCACCAGCAGGATCGATCGAACGCGATCGAGCGCGGCGACAGCACAGCCGGGCACAATCACAAGCGAAGGCGTGGTGGCGTAGGCCGCGACCGGCACCAGGCCAACGTCCGCTTCGCCGGCGGCGAGTTCCCGGGCGCACCAGGAGGGCGTGGTATAGCCAATCTGGTAGCGCTCGCGCAGATCGCTACGCCGGGGCTCGTGCTCGAAGTCCCACATTAAGGGAGCAGGATTGAGGAAGTGGATCGCCGCCATGCGGATGCGGCGCTTGAGCTGGGGTCTCACTGCTTAGTGTACCTTGCATGCAGCGATGAATGGACTTGACCCACCGCCCTCAACCGGCTCCCCTCCGCAGCCGGGTCTGGAGAGCCGCCTCGCCTGGCTGGCGCTCGCGCTGACCCCCGGCCTGGGACCGAAACGAATCCTCAAAGCCGCCCAGTTGTTGCAGGATGTATCGCGCATCTTTCGCCTCTCCTTAACCGAGCTGGAATCGCTCAACATTCCTGCAGTCTCCGCCCAGTTTCTCTTCAGCGGCAAAGCGCGCGCGGATGCGGAGCACGAGCTGGGCCGCCTTTCCGAACAAAGAGGGTTGCTCCTCACTTATGCCGACGAGGATTACCCCGAACGACTGCGGGAGATTTTTGATCCGCCCCCTGTGCTCTGGGCGCTGGGCGACGTGAGCCTGTTGTCCCGTCCGGCCATTGCGATTGTCGGCACCCGTCAACCCACCCCGTATGGCACCGGCATGGCAGAGATTTTGGCCCGCGACCTGGCCACCCGCCGGATGGTCATTCTCAGCGGAATGGCGCGAGGGATCGACACCGCGGCGCATCGCGGCGCGCTGGCAGCGAACGGCAAAACCGTTGCAGTTTGGGGCACTGGCGTCGACGTGATCTACCCTAAAGAAAACAAATCGCTGGCCGAGAATATTCTCAGCAGTGGGGGCGCCATCATCTCCGAATTTCAATTGGGCACCTTTCCGGCTCCGCAAAACTTTCCCAAGCGTAATCGCATCCTCAGCGGTATGAGCGTCGGCGTGCTGGTCGTGGAGGCAGGCGAGAACAGCGGCACTCGGGTAACCGCACGCTGCGCGCTGGAGCAGGACCGCGACCTGTATGCCGTGCCGGGCAACGTCACTACCAGGAACGCGTGGGGGCCCAACACATTGATTAAACAGGGCGCCAGGCTCGTCGCGACGTGGGAGGATGTGTGGGAAGGACTGTCCACTCAAGTGCGCCTGCAACTGGAAGCCGAAATAGGTTTTGCATCGCCAACGGAGCATGCTGCATCGATTGTGGAAGAACTCCCGCTGCAGGAACCGGAGAAAGTCGTTCTCAATGCCCTGCGGCACGACGAAGCCGTGCAACTCGATGAGCTGATTGAAAAGCTTGAGTCGAAGTTAACGTCGTCTGAGATTTTCACGGCTCTGTTCGAGCTCGAGCTGGCCAGCCGGATCAAACAACTTCCAGGCAAGAACTACGTCAGACGAATGTAGACTCTGCCGCCAGCGGAGACACCGCCAACGCAAAGGCTGTGGATAAAGCTCCCTACCTCTGCACCATTAGTTGCAGACACGGGAAGTTGCAGATGCAACAGGAGTAAGCGTCTCCTGTAACGTGTGATTCGCCGCTTCGTCCAATACACGGATCACGATAAGTAAATAACTAGGAACCTTCCAGGTGGTACAGTCAGTCCCATCGGAAGCGCTTTTCCACGCAGTCCCTCGGTTGGTATCGGGTTTAAGGAACGCAATGAGTAAATCACTCGTGATCGTCGAATCGCCTGCGAAGGCAAAAACGATCAGCAAATATCTCGGAAAAGACTTCACCGTTGAAGCGTCCGTCGGCCATATTAAGGATCTTCCGAAGAACAAGATCGGCGTCGATCTCACCGACGGCACCTTCGCGCCGGATCTGATCGTCATCCCGGGGAAAGAAAAAGTCGTTGACCGGCTCAAGAAGCTCGCCAAGTCCGCGTCTGTTATTTATCTGGCGCCGGATCCTGATCGCGAAGGAGAAGCGATCGCGGCGCATCTTGAAGATGAGTTGCGCGGTCTCTCCAAGGACAACTCGATTCGTCGCGTCACCTTTAATGAGATTACGTCCAAGGCCGTGCACGAAGCCTTCGAGCACACCCGCGATGTGGACCGCAATCTGGTGGACGCACAGCAGACCCGTCGCGTCCTCGATCGCATTGTGGGTTACCAGATCTCGCCCTTGCTATGGGATAAAGTGCGTCGTGGCCTGTCCGCAGGCCGGGTCCAGACCGTGGCTCTGCGTCTCATCGTCGAACGTGAGCGTGAGATCAAGGCCTTTGTGCCGGTGGAGTATTGGACTCTCGATGCACAGCTCACTCCGGCCAACGACAAGACTGAATTCACCGCCCGCTTTATCGGCATCGACGGCGAAAAGGCAACCGTAGAGACGGTCGACGCTCCCTCGCTGCCCGGCAAGCAGCCAATGGATGCGGTGGTAGCCGCGCTCGAAAACGCAAAGTGGTCGGTAAAGAACGTAGAAAAGAAGGAACGCCGGCGCAATCCAACCGCCCCCTTCACCACCAGCAAACTGCAGCAGGATGCTTCGCGCCAGCTGGGCTTCAGCGTCCGCCGCACCATGGGTGTAGCCCAGCGCTTGTATGAAGGCATCGATCTCGGCAGCGAAGGGTTGGTCGGTCTCATCACCTACATGCGTACCGATTCAACGCGCGTGTCGCCCGACGCCATCACGGATGTTCGCAAATGGATTGAAGACAAGCATGGCAAGGATTATCTTCCCGCCGCGCCCAATGCCTTCAAAAGCAAGAAAGATGCGCAGGATGCGCACGAAGCAATCCGCCCCACCAGCGTTACGCTGCATCCGGAAGAAATCAGGAACCATCTCAGCGACGAACAGTTTCGCCTGTACCGGCTCATCTGGCAGCGCTTTGTCGCGTCGCAGATGCTGCCCGCGGTCTTCGACCAGACAACCGTTGATATCGTTGCTAGGGCAGACCGCGGCTATGACTTTCGCGTGACTGGTTCGGTCATGAAGTTCGACGGCTTCCTGAAGGTCTACGAGGAAGCGAAAGAAAAGAAGGACGACGAGGATGAGGAGCTCAAGAACCGGCTTCCCGCTCTCGAGAACGGTCAGGCACTGGCACTGAGCGCTCTGCTCCCCGAACAGCACATGACGGAGCCCCGGCCTCGCTTCAACGAAGCATCGCTGGTTAAGGAGCTCGAAGAGCGCGGCATCGGCCGGCCTTCCACATACGCCACCATCATTAATACGATTCAGGAACGAGAGTACGTGCAGAAGGTGGGTGTCGGCAGGGGCGCGAAATTCATCGCCACCGAGATCGGGTTTGTCGTCACCGATCTGCTCGTCGCCAACTTCCCCTACATCTTCGATCCGCAATACACCGCCAAACTCGAAGAAGAGCTGGATGACATCGAAGACGGCAAAGAGGTGTGGACCACGCTGCTGGGTGCTTTCTACGGGCATTTCGAAAAAGAGCTCGAACACGCCGGTAAGCACATGGAAAACATCAAGCGGATGGAAAAACCGACAGACGAAAAATGCGATGTCTGCGGTTCTCCCCTGGTCCTGAAGTGGGGCAAGTTCGGCACCTTCTTTGCCTGCAGCTCCTACGACAAGAAGGATAAAAACAGCTGCACCTTTACCAAGGAAAACTTTGCCGCCAAACCGGAAATGAATACCCAGGAAGGCCAGGATGCGGAGCAGACCGAGGAATACTGCGAAGCCTGCGGCCGGGTGATGGTGCTCAAGCGGGGACGCTTTGGCGCCTTCATGGCCTGTCCCGGTTACAGCGAAGATCCGCCCTGCAAAACCACGCGCAAGCTGACCGCGAAGCAACAGCAAAAAGCCCCGCAACCCCTGGACGAGAAATGTCCCCGATGCTCCGAGCAACTGGTGCTGCGCACCGGCCAGTACGGGGAATTCGTTTCCTGCAGCGGCTATCCGAAATGCAAGTACATCAAGCAGAACCTGGTCGAGGGGATGAAGTGCCCCACGTGCGGCGACGGAGACATCGCGGAACGCAAGGCACGGCGCGGCAACCTCTTCTATGGCTGCACCAACTATCCCAAGTGCGACTTCACTTCGAACTTCAAGCCGGTCCCGGAAAAATGTCCGGAATGTGGCAGCTCCTATCTGCTGGAGAAAACGCGCGTGGCCGGAGTATTCCTGGTGTGCCCGAATAACCGCAAGGCAGCCGCCGAGGATGAGGCGCCCAAGAAGCGGGCCAGGAAGGGCGCCGCGGAGGAGCCGGCAGAGCAGGTGCTCTGCGGCTACTCCAGAAAGATTGCCGAGCCACAACTGGAGTCCGTTGAGGCCATGCGTTACCAAACCAAAGCGGAAGCGATTCCGGTGGCATGAACAGTAACCCGCTCCTTGCGTCTTGCAAGGATCCGGGCCGGGGCGTACAACTCAAAGTGCGGTGTTTCACCGCATGGAGCCAATATGAAATTCTTTGCGATGATTTTGGCGCTCTCGACCGTTCCGGCTTTGGCCGCGGATATGAGCGGAGCCAAAATTCCCGGTTACGTCGCTGATTCGAAGTGCGGCGCCACTCACAACTCCAGCAGTCCCAATGCCGCTTGCGTAAAGAAATGCATCGATGGCGGAGCCAAGCCAGTTTTTGTTGATGATGCGAAAAAAGAGGTCTATACCATTGACAATCCAGACGTTGTAAAGGATCACTACGGGCACCACGTCGCTGTGATCGGTAAAGTGGACGAGGCCGATAAGACCATCCACATCGCCAACGTTTCCATGCTTGCCGACCAGGGCAAACCGAGCGGCCCTTCGGAAATGCACTAAACCCTAAGACGGCCCTGTAACGAATGCGTGCCCAGGTTTCACTTTTGAGACCTGGGTTCACCGACTGCACCAATGTCGCCGAATTCGACGAGCTAGATAGCCGTCCGCTACCCCGCGCTGCGATTGTGGTGGCGTAGACACCTGCCCCGTTCTTGCCTTCGCTCCTATCAAAGCATGACTTTGCACCCATAAACGCGTGCTATGGCGAGATGCCACAGCGGGCATCCATCTGCTAAGGTGGGTGAGGGTAGGAAGGAACGCAAAGTTAACCCAGTTATGGCAAAGGCGACCTGGAACGGCAAAGTAATCGCGGAAAGCGACACCATAGAGATGGTTGAGGGCAACATCTACTTCCCGGAAAGCTCCCTCAAACGGGAATTCTTTCGCCCCAGCTCGACGATTTCGACCTGTCCCTGGAAAGGTCAGGCCAGGTATTACAGCCTGATGGTCGATGGCCAGGAAAATCAGGACGCCGCCTGGTACTATCCCGACCCCAAGCCGGCAGCTCGTAACGTCAAGAATCATGTAGCCTTTTGGCGCGGAGTTGAAGTCGAAAAGTAGCCCCGAGTTGAAGTCGGAAAATACAATGATCCGCCGTGGTGGCATTCCAACAGCCCTGCCTTCCCTGCTGTTGTGCCTCACAGTCCTGTACCCCGGCAGCCGCTACCAGGCCCGGGCGCAAACTCTACCCCCCTCCAATCCAGCTACAACCCCGAACCCGCAGAGAGAGCTTGAGGTTTTGCGTCGTCTGGAAGAGGAGTACTTGCGAGCCGAGATTGAGGACGATACCGCGATCGCCGGCAGCATTCTTGCGGATGACTACGTCGGGCTCAGAGCAGACGGATCTACCTCAACCAAATCAGACATTTTGGGCCGCCTCGACCGCCATGAGCGCAGCCGGGAGCCTTATCTGATCACCGCCACCGGCATGCAGGAACACTTGTTTGGCGACACCGCCTGCGTAACCTACTTAAAGGTCTACACCCGGCCCGGCACCAGGAACGCCTATACCGAAAACGTCCTCCATCTTCTCATCCGTCGCAACGGAATCTGGCGCCTGCAACTCAGCAGTCCCATACCCGCCCCCCGCCCCTAGG
>Ga0302325_10026290_pt1 | contig 12087 bp, 15 predicted proteins | sample Palsa_T0_2_FD_201948 | JGI IMG/M metagenome (GOLD analysis project Ga0302325, IMG submission 201948) | Peat permafrost microbial communities from Stordalen Mire near Abisko, Sweden - Palsa_T0_2 | ecosystem: Environmental > Terrestrial > Soil > Palsa > Peat permafrost | place: Sweden: Abisko...
AGACGAAGCGATCGCCGCCTATGAATCCGCCGTGACCCTCGATCCCGGCGCCGTCGACGCCTGGGTGAGCCTGGGCGTCGCCAGACAGGAGGCGGGGCGGGGACCCCACTCGGCCGAGGCGATCGACCGCGCCCTGGCGACCGATCCGAGCTCCCCCGCCGCCTGGTCGGTGCGCGTCGGCCTCAAGACGTTCGCGCCCGGCGACCCGGACATCGGCGCGGTGCGAGACCTGTTGGCCGACTTGGACGCGCGCGGGGGGGCGCCCGACGCGCGGGCCGGCCTCGAGTTCGCGCTCGGCAAGATGTTCATGGATACCGGCGACGCCGAGGCGGCGTTCACGCACCTGAGCGCCGCCAACCGGCTCAAGCGCGCGACCCTGACCTACGACGCCCGCGACGACCAGATTCAGTTCCGCGAAATCGCGCGCGTCCTCAACGCCGACCGCCTGGCGGCGCTGGCCGGACTTGGCGATCCTTCGGACCGCCCCGTGTTCATCGTCGGCATGCCCAGATCGGGCACCACGCTGGTCGAGCAGATCCTCGCCTCGCACGCCAATGTGCACGGCGCGGGAGAACTCACGACCCTGGAAGACGTCTTCATCGGCCATCTGGGGACCCCGCTGGCGCCGATTGCCCGCGCCCGGCGACTCGCGGCGCTGACGCCAGGCGATCTGGCAAAGATCGGAGCAGCCTACGCCGGGAAGGTCGCCGCCCTGGCGCCCGGGTCGGCGCGGATCACCGACAAGATGCCGGCGAACTTCCGCCTGGCCGGGCTGATCCGCTTGGCGTTGCCGAACGCGCGCATCGTTCACTGCCGCCGCGATCCTCTCGACACCTGCCTGTCGTGCTACGCCAGCAACTTCTCCCGCGGGCAGCCGTTCGCCTACGACCTGCGCGAACTTGGGCTCTACTATCGCGCCTATGACGACCTGATGGCGCACTGGCGCGAACACTTGCCGCCGGATCGCTTCCTCGAAGTTCGCTACGAGGATGTCGTCGACGACCTGGAGGGCCAGACGCGGCGACTGATCGCATTCTGCGGCCTCGATTGGGACGACGCCTGCCTGGCGTTCCACCAGACACGGCGTCCGGTCCGCACCGCCAGCGTCAATCAGGTCCGCCAACCGATCTATCGGGCCAGCGTCGGGCGCTGGAAACTTTACGAGCGGCATCTGGGGCCGCTGCTCGACGTGTTGGCTCAACCTGGATAGAGGTCAGCGGGCGGCCAGCCCGCCGTAACGGAGTTTTCCGAGGGCGCCGGCCAGGCGATGGGCGACGCCCGCCGGCCCGAGGGACCCCTTCCAGCGTTCGAACGCCATCACCGCGGCGATGCGGCCGTCCAGGTGCGACTCGGCCGCCTTGGCGCCCCCTACCAGCCGGATGGCGAGGGTGGTGGCGAGGATCTCCGCCAGCAGGACGCGCTTGGTGTAATGGTTCTCGTCGGTGGCGGTGTCGCCCGCCCAGCGCCAGAGCCCATCGGCGCTGGCCCACAACAGCCTCAGACCGAGGGCGGCGTTGGCCGGCAGGACGAGAAAGCCCATCCATCGGCGAGTGGCGTGGGCGTCACCCATGGCCGCCTCAACGCGGGCCAGGACGCCGGCGCGGATCCGCTCGCGGATCTTCAGGTCCGCGGCGTCGACCGCGTCCAGCGCCGCCAGCGCGGAGACGTCGTGGCGGCGCGCGAGCAAGGCGGCGAGGTCACGCGGCCCCTCCGGCAGCAGCAGTTCGGCCTCGGCGACCGAGAGGCCGACGTCGCGGGCCGCGGCGGCGACGAGGCGGCTCGTCCAGCCGAGCTGCTCGACGTGGCCGAGCGCGGCGTCCAGCAGGCGCGCCTCGGTCAGTTGAGCCCAGTCGGAATCTTCGCTCATGGCGCCTCTTACACCGGTTGGCCCGCATGGACAAAAGCGCCATCCCCTGGTAATGCCCGCCCCTTGATCCGGAGGGGCCCTTCCGGAAGCGCCGTCCCGTGGCCACACGGGAGCCCACAGGAGGACCGGTGGTTCAGATTTTCGTTCGTGACAACAATGTCGACCAGGCGCTCAAGGCGCTGAAGAAGAAGATGCAACGCGAAGGCTCGTTCCGCGAAATGAAGCGGCACGTGCACTATGAAAAGCCTTCGGAAAAGCGCGCCCGCCAGAAGGCGGAAGCCGTGCGCCGCGCCCGCAAGCTGGCCCGCAAGCGCATGCAGCGCGAAGGCCTGATCGCCGCCCCGAAGAAGGTCATCCGCGCCTGACGTGCTCGACGCCGCGGATGATGGCGTCGGCGAACTCGTGATTGAGCATGGTGGCGTGGGTGGCCCCGGCCACCGCCTCGACCCGTCCGCGCCGTGAGGCCTCGGCCGGCGCGGTCTGGCCGACCGGCAGGGTGCGACGCTCGGTCGGTCCGCCGGCCAGGATCACCGCCACGGGCAGCCCCGGATCGAAGCCGCCGGCCTCCCGGGCCTGCCTGGCGGCGTCGGGCCAGGCCGCCACCTCCCGGGCCGCCCAGTGATTGTGGGCCGGGTGGGCGAACGCCCAGCGCTTATCCAGGCTGGCCGGGCCGCGGAGGCCGATCGCGTCGCCAAGTCCCGTGCCCGACAGCGGCGCCAGCAGGCCGGCCCCCGCGCCCCAGGCGGCGAGGCGCGAGGCGCGGGCGAACTGTTCGACGAAGCCGCTGACCACCTTGGAATCCATCGCTTCCGGCGTCGTGGCGTCGACCAGCACCACACCCACCACGCGGGGCGCGTTGCGGGCCGCGAACAGCCGGACCCGAAGGCCGGCCATCGAATGGCCGCACAGGATGAACGGTCCGGGTTGGCCGGCGTGCAACAGCAGATGCTCGAGATCGACGACGATGGCCAGCCCATCGCGCGGCTCCGGCCCCGGCGGCGAGAAGCCCAGGCCGGCGCGGTCATAGGCCATCGACCTCAGGCCCTTCCCGGCAAGCTTCTCCTGGACGGCCGACCAGTCGGCCGAGAAACCGAACGCGCCAGCTTCCAGGATCACCAGCGGTTCGGGGCTGTCGGCGGGGCCGGCGAACACGGCGTGCAGCGATCGGCCGGCTCCGATGTCGACCATCTGGCCGCGAGGCGGCGGAGGGGGATGCGGCGATGCGGACATGGCGTAAACCTACCCCGACATGGGCGCGGCGCGCCTCGAAAACCAGCCTCCCGGAAGAGAGGCTAGACTTCAACGATCTCTGACGCATTACAATCTACCGCGCGGTTTGTTTCAGCGCCGTGGCGAACCGGTGGCGAGGCAGGGCGATCGGATCATCGGAGCGTGGGCGTCTCGCCCGCGGTCGGGGGGGCCGAGCTTGCACTCAACGGCGCCTGGCCCGATATCAGCGGTCTGATCTCGCTTTTTGGTGTGTCTCCATGCGTTTTTCGATCCTGGCGATCGCCGCCATCGTCGCGGCCGGCGCCGCGGCCGCCCAGACCCCGCCGCCCACGGCCAAACAGGCGTGCCGATCATCGGCGATGGCCTTATGTCATGACGAGGCCAAGTCTGGCGATCGGGCCGCCATCCGCGCCTGCCTGATCAGGAACTTCGAGAAGGTGACGCCCGAGTGCCAGGCCGCGATGAAGGCGGCGCAGGCCCAGGAGCAGGCCGCCAAGCCGGACGCGCCGCCGCCCAAGCCGTGAGGCGATTCAGCCGGCCAGGCCCCGCCACATGCCCATCGCCAGGCCCAGCGCGCGGGTGTCTCCCTGGGTGGTCGGCTGCATGAGGTTCATCGCATAGCCGAAGGTGGTGCGCGCATCCATGTCGATGATCACCAGCGAGCCGCCGTAGCCGCCCCAATAGATGGAGTTGGCGTTGGGCAGCGGCAGGTGGGCCCCCGGCAGGCCGAAACCCATGCCGAACCTGGCCGGCACGCCGAGAATCAGGTCGTGGCCCTCGATCTGCACCTCGAGCGCCTTTCGGCAGCCGGCTTCCGACAGGATGCGCTTGCCCTGGGCGACGCCGCCGTTGGCCAGCAGGACGTGAACCTGCGCGATCGAGCGGGCATTGCCGTGGCCGCCGGCGGCCGGGATCTCGGCGGCGCGCCAGGCCCGGGTGCGGGTGGCGAGCACGTCGATGCCGGGATTGTTGGACATGTTGGCGGACAGTTCGCTCTGCTCCCCGTCGCCGATCGCGCCGCCGGGCGGCGGTGGGATCAGGTCGGCCACCCGGTGGTCCTCGCTGGCCGGCAGGCCGATGTGGAAGTCGGCGCCGAGCGGCTGGGCGATCTCCTCGCGGAACACCGTTCCAAGCGTGCGGCCGGTGATCCGGCGCACCACCTCGCCGACCAGGTAGCCCTGGGTGAGGGCATGGTAGCCCGGCGCCGTGCCCGGCTGCCAATAGGGCGCCTGGGCGGCCAGCAGCGAGGTGGCCTTGTCCCAATCGTAGAGGTCTTCCTGCCGCAGCGGCTCCTTCCACCCCGACAGGCCGGCCGAATGGCTCATCAGGTGGCTGACCTTGACGCCCGACTTGCCGGCCTGGGCGAACTCCGGCCAGTACCTGGCCACCGGCGCGTCGAAGTCGAGCTCGCCGCGATCGGCGAGCAGCAGGGCGGTCAGCGCGGTCATGGTCTTGGTGGTCGAATAGACATTGACCAGGGTGTCGCGTTCCCACGGCCGGGCGCGGGCCTCGTCGGCCCAGCCGCCCCAGAGGTCGACGACCATCTCGCCGTCGATGGTGGCGGCGAAGGACGCGCCCAGGTCGGCGCCGCTCTCCAGATTGGCCGTGAAGGCCTCGCGCACCGGCGCGAACCGGTCAGCGGCGAAGCCGCCCACCACGATATCCGTCATCTGGTTTCTCCCCCGGCCGGTTGATCTGGCCCAAGACTCGCCCGGCCACGCTGGGCTCACAGTCGCCCGCGGGCCTTTCGCGGGTCAAGCGCCTGGACCAGGATTTCGACGGGATCGAAACCGGGCTTCAGGTCTTTGATCCTCGGATGTTCAATTCCAGATACCGTTTCCCATCTTCCGTAGGTCACCCGTGGAAAGGAATCACCGATGTCGGATATCTCCGAAAGGTCGCCCTGGCTGCTGATCGAGGGGGTGCTGCTGGTCCTGCTGGGCCTGGCGGCGGTGCTGATGCCGCTGATGGCCGGATTGGCGGCGAGCCTGGTGTTCGCCTGGATCCTGATCCTGTCGGGCATGGTCGGGCTGATCTCCGCCTTCGCCGGCCGCAACCATTCGCATCTCGGCTGGAGCCTGGCCTCGGCGGTGATCGCCCTGGCCGTCGGGGTGGTGCTGTTTTTCGACCCCCTGGCCGGCGCGGTGGGCCTAACGATCGTGATCGGCGTCTACCTGCTGCTGGACGGCATTGCGCTGGTGGGCCTGGCGCTCGATCATCGCCGGCGAGGGATGGACAACTGGGGCTGGCTGCTCGGCTCGGGCGTGATCGATCTTGGCCTGGCGGCGGTGATCCTGTTCATGAGCGCCATCGGCTCGGCCGCCTTCATCGGCGTGGTGGTCGGCCTGTCGTTGATCGCGGCCGGCATCGCGCTGCTGGTCGCTCACCGCTCGGCAACGGCTAAAGTCCCTTGACGATGCCCTCGACCATCTTCTTGGCGTCGGCGAACAGCATCATGGTGTTGGACCGGAAGAACAGTTCGTTCTCGACGCCGGCGTAGCCCGAACCCATGCCGCGCTTGATGAACAGCACCGTCTGGGCCTTTTCGACGTCGAGGATCGGCATGCCGTAGATCGGGCTCTTGGGATCGGTCTTGGCCGAGGGGTTGGTGACGTCGTTGGCGCCGATCACGAACGCCACATCGCAGCTGGCGAACTCGGAGTTGATGTCGTCGAGCTCGAACACCTCGTCATAGGGCACATTGGCCTCGGCCAGCAGCACGTTCATATGGCCGGGCATGCGGCCCGCCACCGGGTGGATGGCGTATTTCACCTCGACGCCGTGCTCCTTGAGCTTGTCGGCCATCTCGCGCAGCGCGTGCTGGGCCTGGGCGACGGCCATGCCGTAGCCGGGGACGATGATCACCTTGGAGGCGTTCTTCATGATGAAGGCCGCGTCCTCGGCCGAACCCTGCTTGACCGGCCTGGTCTCGATCTTGCCGCCGCCCGCCGCGCCGCCGGTCTCGCCGCCGAAGCCGCCGAGGATCACCGAGATGAAGGAGCGGTTCATCCCCTTGCACATGATGTAGCTGAGGATCGCGCCCGACGAGCCGACAAGGGCGCCGGTGATGATCAGGGTGATGTTGGCCAGGGTGAAGCCGAGCGCCGCCGCCGCCCAGCCGGAGTAGCTGTTGAGCATGGAGACGACGACCGGCATGTCGGCGCCGCCGATCGGGATGATCAGGGTGACGCCGGCCACCAGGGCCAGCGCGAAGATGGCCCAGAACGCCAGCAGGGCGTGGCCGCCGCTGAGCACCAGCAGCACGATCAGCACGGTGATCGCCACCGCGATACCCAGGTTGATGGCGTGGCGCCCCGGCAGCAGGATCGGCGCGCCGGACATGTTGCCGTTGAGCTTGGCGAAGGCGATCAGCGAGCCGGTGAAGGTGACCGCGCCGATGGCGAGGCCCAGCGACAGCTCGATCAGGCTCTCTAGCTTCACGCCGCTCCCTTCGTTGATGCCGTAGGCGGCCGGCGTGTAGATCGCGGCCACGGCCACCAGGCAGGCGGCCATGCCGACCAGGGAGTGGAAGAACGCCACCAGCTGCGGCATCGCGGTCATCTCGACCCGGCGGGCGATCACCGCGCCCACCGCGCCGCCGGCGGCGACGCCGGCGGCGATCAGCAGCAGGGTGATCCCGTCGAGCGCGCCGGAGACGAACAGGGCGCCCAGGGTGACCGACACGGCGATGGCCATGCCGATCATGCCCATCTGGTTGCCCTGGCGGCTGGTCTCCGGGCTGGAGAGGCCGCGCAGGGCGAGGATGAACAGCACCCCGCAGACGAGGTAGGCGATGGAGGCCAGGTTGGCGGTCATCTAACCCTTGGCCCCCGGCGTCCTGTCCTTCTTGCGGTACATGGCGAGCATGCGCTGGGTGACCAGGAAGCCCCCGAAAATGTTCACCGAGGCCAGGGCGGCGGCGGCCGCGCCGGCCCCCTTGGAGACCCACACCCCCGTATCCTTGGCGCTGGCCCCGCCCGCGCCGTGGGCGGCGGCGGCCAGCAGGGCGCCGACGATGATCACCGAGGAAATGGCGTTGGTGACCGCCATGAGGGGCGTATGCAGCGCCGGCGTGACGCTCCAGACCACATAGTAGCCGACGAAGACGGCGAGCACGAAGATCGCCAGGCGAAAGATGGTAGGGTCGACCACAGCGTCCAAGGCCGTTGCTCCTTCAGTCCGCCCGCAGCGCGGGATGGGTGATGGCGCTGCCATGGGTGACCAGCGAGGCCTGGAGGATATCGTCCTCGGCGTCGGGCGCGACCGCGCCGGTCTTGTCGACCAGCAGCGCCACGAAGGCCGCCAGGTTGCGCGCATAGAGCGAGGAGGCGTCGGCGGCGATGCGTCCGGCCAGGTTGGTGATGCCGACGATCCTGGCGCCGCCGACTTTCACGATCTCGTCGGGGTGGGCGCCGGCGACGTTGCCGCCCTGCTCGACCGCCAGATCGACGAGCACCGAGCCGGGCTTCATCGACAACACCTGGTCCTCGCTGACCAGGCGGGGGGCGGGTCGGCCGGGGATCAGGGCGGTGGTGATGACGATGTCCTGCTTCTTGATGTGCTCGGAGACCAGCGCCGCCTGCTTGGCCTGGTAGGCGGCGCTCATCGGCTTGGCGTAGCCGGTGGCCGTTTCGGCGGCCTTGAACTCCTCGTCCTCGACGGCGATGAACTTGGCGCCGAGCGACTCGACCTGTTCCTTGGCGGCCGGCCGCACATCGGTGGCGGTGACCACGCCACCCAGGCGCCGGGCGGTGGCGATCGCCTGCAGGCCGGCGACCCCGGCCCCCATGACGAACACCTTGGCCGGAGCGATCGCTCCGGCCGCCGTCATCATCATAGGCATGGCGCGTCCGTAGACGTGGGCGCCCTCGATCACCGCGCGGTAGCCAGCCAGGTTGGCCTGGCTGGAGAGCGCGTCCATCACCTGGGCGCGGCTGGTGCGCGGCACGAACTCCATCGCATAGGCGTCGACGCGCTGGGCGGCGAGGGCCTCGAGAACCGCCGGCTCCATGTGCGGGTTCAGCAGGGCGACGACGATGGCGCCGGCTTTCAGCCCGGCGATCTCCTCATGCTCCGGCCCGCGCACCTTGAGCAGGATGTCGGCGCCCGAGAGGGTCGTGGCCAGGTCCGGCGCTATGACGGCGCCGGCGGCCTGGTAGTCGGCGTCGGGAACCGAGGCGGTCAGGCCGGCGCCCGATTCGATCACCACCGACACGCCAAGGGCGAGCAGCTTCTTGACCGCTTCGGGGGTTGTGGCCACCCGCGTTTCGCCGGCGCGGCGTTCCCTGGTCACGGCGACGACGGCCATGGCGGCTACCCCCTGCTGGACTTGGCTAGTGGTCCTGCGCGGGTTTCGGCCGCAGGAAATACAACCCCAGGCCCAGCACGATGAGGCCAGGGATCAGGCCGCCGAAGAACCCGGCGTTCAGACAGAACCATAGTGTCAACATCAACACCAGGACGGCGACATGCAAGGCGCCGTATTTCGAAAGGAGGTCGAAGGCGCGGTAGGCCGCGAGATGTTCGGTGACGTCCTGATCACCATGATGATATTCGGTGGCGGCGTCGTTCATGTTCGCGCGATCCCTTGTTGAAGTGCATGGCGGTGCGAGCGGGTGCTACACGAGACGGGCTGGGGGCTCAAGCTGGCCACACCGCCAGGATGGTGCGCATGGCCGCCACCAGCGCCAGCGGCTGGTCGACCATGATGTGATGTTCGCTGTCGGGAATGACGATGCGCGGCACCGACGTCGGAATCTGGTCGGGCCGGCCGGACCCGGGACCATGGCGGCGGATGATCTCCGAGCGGTCGCCGTAGATGTGCGCCATCGGCACGGTCAGTGCGCCAGGGTCGATCGAGGTCATCCCGGCGCGGTCGAGCTTGGCCCACAGGCCCGGATCGAACCGCCAGGTCCAGCCCTGGCCCGAGCCGTCGGCGGCGGTCACCGGTTTCAGCGAGCGGCGGGCGATGAAGTCGGCGATGTAGAGATTGCCGGGAACCTGGGGCGGCATGAACCGGAAACGGGTCAGAGCCATTTCCAGGGTCGGATAGACCTTGTTGGCCGCCCCGCGCATCTGCGGCCCGCGGAAGCGCGGCGGAATCCGGCCGGCGGCGCGTTCCTCGGCCTCCCAGCGGGCCATTTCCTCGGGAGTGGGCGGTCCGCCGAAGCCGGTGTCGACCAGCAGGCAGGCGCGCATGCGCTCGGGGTGGTGCGCGGCCGAATAGAACGCCTGGGCGCCACCGAACGAGTGGCCGACATAGATCGGCTTGACCGGCGCCTCGTACAATCCCGCCGCCTTGGCGCATTCGTGGATTTCATCGGCGAACATCTCGAAGGTGTAGCGGTCGCGCCAGTCCGAGCCGCCCATCCCCGACAGCGACATCGCCGCGACGCGGTACTGATCGGCCAGGAACGGAGCGATGAAACTCCACCAGTCGGCATGGGCGCTGTTGCCGTGCACCAGGATCAGGCCCGGCTTGCCGAGTTCGCCCCAGACCAGCAGTTCGATGTTGGCGCCGCCGACCGGCACCAGGGTGCGCTCCGGCCGTTTCGCCACCGCCTCGTGGAACCAGGCCGGCGCGTCGGGCGCCTGGCCCTTGAAGCGGGCCAGCGGCGAGGCGATCTCCGGCGGCAGGTCTGGGGCCAGCGGCTCGGGTTGATCCTCATCGGGAATCGCCGTCGCCGCCACCTTGCCCGGTTTGTCGTCGGCCATCTTCAAATCCCGCGCATCGCGCCCTCGCGGCGCCGTGGCATGACTAGCAAGGGTTCGACAAATGGCAAGGCGGGACGAGGTGATTGCACCGCGCACACCGAGGCCTATAGACTCCGGGTGTTGTTCGTGAACGACGTCCAGGCAAGGAGCCGGCGATGGCCGACGACGCGGTATTCACGCTCGAGTTCGACGCCGACCTGCGTGATCGCTTCATGGCGGAGGCCGAGGCCCTGGGACGACCCGCGGCCCAGATCATGCGCGAACTGATGGATGAATTCCTCGCCCGGCGGGCCGCGACGCGCGAACACGACGCCTGGTTTCAGACGGAGGTCGAAGACGGAGTCCGCGAAGCGGATGACCCAACGGTCCAGCGCATACCAAATCGCGTGGTGTCCGCCGATTGGGGGCGCGACAAGTCGGTTCTCCTGAAGCGGCAAACCACCTGACCCGATGAGGGTGGAATGGCTGCCGGCTCAAATGGCACGGCCATGAAGCAAGGACGGTCGCGAAGATCGCAGCCAGCACCAGTCCGAGCGGGACTGACCGCTCACCTAACCAGAATCGAACCCGGCGGACGTTTGCGAGCAAAGTCGCGGTTGAATGGACCCCTCCCCTACCCAGCTGACACGCCAACGCCCTCACTGATAGGTCAATGCTAGGCCGAGATGAACCTGGCGTCCGCAAGGGGGCACGAAACCGTGAGTCTTGTCAGAGCCCCACCGCCGCCAGGGCCGCCCCCCGCCAGCTCTCCGGTCACTTCCCAGCCCGCGGTTCAGGCTTTCCGAATTCTGGCGGCCGAGCAGGACATGGACGTGCTGGAGCCGCTGGCCGAGGGCATCAACATGGTGTTCGACTGCTTCGGTCGGCCGGAGCGCGTTGAAATCACGAGCGGCCGGCGGAATCAGACTTGTCGCTGAAGCGTCAAGGTTTAACCTTCTTCGACCGCCGAAGTGGTGGCAAATGATCTTTGAATATCACTGCGAGAGCTGCGGTTACTGTTTATGATTCCACGCCAACCGCCCAGCTTGGCGGTTCCTTCGCATGCCACAGGGAAAATCCTACTGCCCACATGCCTAGCAGTGCCCAAAGGAATAGAAGGAGTGTACCAAGATGAAACGCTACTGTAGTGTGGGTGATCCCCTGCTTTGTGATCTTGTCTAATAGCTTATCTCGTATGATTATGACATCGTCATTCATCAGGGGATCTAGTCCTCGTTAAGGTCTAAAGCCTACGAACTCTCGTTCTATGCGTTGATCCCCTGACGCACCCCAGGCCCCAACCCTAAGGCCTTCCTCCTTGGCGCTCTCGGCGACCGCGAGCAGCTCCAATGCATTACGCAGCGCATCCGCCTTCGAGACTCCATGTTTGTCGGCGTATTCATTCAGAACGGCGGTCATCCGCTTAGAAAGATCAAGTGTCAGGCGGCTGCGGCCCTGAGCGGCTTGCTCCTTTGCCATTACATAAACCCTCATTTCCTGCACTGTCTAAGTGCTATAAACACATAGAGAGCTGTTACCAGTTCTCGTTCTCCATCCTAAAGTTACTGCCTTATGGCGGATATAGAACATTTGCGTGATTCATCGTGATCTCCCAGGTGTGGTGTTAGCCTTTCGGCGACAATGCCCCACGTCGGTGAGTGCCGAGCGGCGGGCAGACTCCGGGCGTCAGGGGTTTCCAGCTCCAAACGCTCGCTGGTTAAACATACACCGCGACACCCAGGTGTCAACCAATCGTGAGGAAAATTGGTATATAAAAATCATCAAATAAGGCATAAAACCGGTTGCGTCCAAGGGAACGCGTGGTAGGTTGTAGGTTCAAGGGGGGCAAGCCGCGCGGCGGCCGGGGACAGCTTCAGTGATTTTCATTCAGTCCCGTATTTTAAGTGGAGCTATCAATGGAACCCCTGCAGCAGTGGCCGGACGATGCATTTGTGCTGAGTCAAGCCGCTAATGTTATAATAAACGCAGCCAAGATCGAGCAGATTGAAGCATTTTTCCGCACTATGAAGCGGATAGTTGCAGTTTTATTGGAAGTGAACGCGGGTATATATATTCCATAGATGCCGTTGTCCAGCCGAATGGCGATTCGGAACTTCGTACTTGGACCGACTGGCGTAGAGTTGTTTGCCTACAACCGGGACGTGGAGATCCAACTGAGGCGACGGGAATGGGGCTTTCTCATAGTTGCGGTTACGTTCTTGGGCCCCACGATTCACTAGCTAGCTAGTGGGGCACCCCCTCCATCGTGCTCGCGAGTGTTTCAGACGATGGCCGGG
>Ga0302325_10026292_pt1 | contig 12086 bp, 7 predicted proteins | sample Palsa_T0_2_FD_201948 | JGI IMG/M metagenome (GOLD analysis project Ga0302325, IMG submission 201948) | Peat permafrost microbial communities from Stordalen Mire near Abisko, Sweden - Palsa_T0_2 | ecosystem: Environmental > Terrestrial > Soil > Palsa > Peat permafrost | place: Sweden: Abisko...
GGCTCGCTATCGCGGAACGTGCTATCGAGCGGCCAACTGGATCTTCGTCGGTCAAACCGCCGGTCGCGGTCGCATGGACCGCGACCATACTGCTAACGGTCAAGCCGTCAAAGACATCTACGTTTACCCGCTCATGCGAGACGCGCGGCAGCGATTATGCCGCAACCTCACCCGGTAAACAAATACCTTTTGTTTTGAGCCAGTCCAACTCCATCTTGAGCCGGCCAATCTCTTCGAACAGCGCTTCCTGCTCCACCTCACTGTCGCGCACCTTGCGCTTGCGGCCGTCCACGAACAGTTCCGCCATCTGCTCGATGGCTGCCTTGCGCCATTGGCCGATTTGCACGGGGTGCACGTGGTACTGAGAAGCCAGTTGGTTCAGCGTCCGCTCGCCGCGGATCGCCTCCAGCGCCACCCTCGCCTTCAACTTCGGACTGTACTGCTTTCGTGTCGTCGTCATCGTCTTTTCCTTCGCGACCGCCGACTCCGAAATTAACTTATTGCGTGGTCCAAATTCTGGGGGCCATTATATTAGCATCTTATCCCTAGAGTATGTAGGCGGTGTGACTGAACCGCAGTGACTTGGCTGTAGCTTGCATCGAGTGCTTCACGGGCATTCTTTTATGGGTGGAATAGTTGTCGAGGATGACGTGGATCTCTTGTTCCTGCGGCTGATCGGCTAGTCTAGTCGTTTCGCGATATCGGCGTTGTTCCATCCTTCCGCGGCCAGCAGGATCATCTTGGCGCGTTGGACCTGAAAATATGGCAACGTATATTTGGCTGCACGCCTGTTCAACTCGGCGGCTTCCGACGACGACAGCCGGATGACAAATGGACCTAGTTAGACTAGTGAACCGCCGCCTTACTTGAGTTATGCGCGCAAGGCACTGACGAGATGACGCGGTCACTGCTCGTAAAGGATCCTAAATTGTCGTAGTTCGCCGGCACTCAGATCGGAAACCGCCCACCAAGCCATGCCGGCGCTGTTCCAGTGAACCATATGGTAGCCGTTCCGGACGGCCTCCGTATCGCTGTCAGGCGTAGCCGAGGGCCAGATAAACAGATTGATGACATGTTGCCGTCGCTGGTAGACGAGAGCAGCCACCGGACGATCGCTCACATAATCGATGCGCCCGCCAATCAGTGGAAATCCTTGCATGCTGAGATCTTTGACATCCGGCGAGAAGTCCAGTTTGCCATTGAACCAAGGCTTCACGGTGTGCTGATTCGAGGACGGCACGTCCAATAAGTGAGTTCCGATCAGCGACCGTACATGGCTTGAGAAGATATTCTCCGAAACCGTGTCGGCACGGGAAGAATGGGATTGCCGCAGCGCAACGTTCCACGCCAGCGAAGCGGCCAAGAGAATCGAAGCTGCCATTGCAAGCCAACGCCAGAGGCCGCCGCCTTGGCGATCGGCTCGACGCACCGCGACGCGAATGCGATCTTGCAAGTCAGAGGGGGCGCGATAATATGGCGCGTGTTCTCGAATATCTGCCCGCAATGCTCCGAGTTGGGCTAGCGCCTCCGCGCAGGAATCGCAAGTCGCGAGATGCTCCCGCACCTGGACGCTAACAGATGGGTCCAGCTCTTCATCGAGGTATGCGCCGGCCAGGCTGTTTGCAGATTCGCATGTCATTTGGCAGCTCGTTTCATCCTTTCAGTCACGCATTCTTGCAGTCGGCGTCGCGCGCGAGAGAGACGGGACATCACTGTACCTAGCGGCAAGCTGGTAACTGCAGCGATCTCCCGGTACGGCATCTCTTCCAACTCCCGCATCACCAGCACTTCGCGGAAATCAAGCGGAAGCGACTCCAGACAATCCCGCACATTCCCCAACTGACTTCGTTCAACTAACCTGGTTTCCCGGGTCGCGGCGACATCGCCCGAGCTATGGATTACTTCGTCGAAGGGCACCTTGAGCATGCTTTGCTCGCGGCGGCGCCAGGTCAGGCATGTGTTGCGCACTACCGTTAGCAGCCAGGCTTTGCCGTCTCCACCGTGGAAGCTATCGAAAAACCGGAAGGCCCGCAGATAGGCTTCCTGAACGATGTCCTCCGCATCGTGCTCGTTCCGTGTCAGCCAGCGAGCCAGGTTATAAGCAGCGTTTGCGTGTGGCATGATGGATTGTTCGAAAAGCAGCAGCTTCGATGGCGAATCCACGGGTGTCTCTATAATACCCTCCCTTGTACTACCTGCCTTATCCGTCTTTTATTCCCGCTTTCTTCGCAGTTGAACCTTCGGCCCGCCGGTAGCTTTCGGAAAGCCGGCAAACATAGTCTGCTTCCGTACACCGGCCGACTCCCTGGCAACGGTTCAGTTGCAAAATCGCCTATTCACCGCACAGCCGGCCTTGACGAGCCGAAAAAGCGGTGTCATAATTCCGTTACGCACGGTTCTAGTGCTTTTCCGTTAGGCCGCATCAGGGCGTTTATTGGGGACAGGCGGTCGCCGGGCGCAAACTTTTCATGTCGCTGGATCGGGTAACTTGAGCACCCACGTTCGTGGGGTGTCTCCACTCTAAAGGCTAACGGAGGGCTTATGCACAAGAGTAATTCGCCGGCTCGGCCGCTTTCGGCCAGCAGCCGATTTCGCTTCCTGACTATCCTGGCAGTCGGCATCGGCATGTGTATACCGGGTTGGACGCAACTCTATACCGGCACTGTCACGGGAGTTGTCACGGACCCGTCGGGCGCGGTCATCCCGGATGCGCACGTACGCCTGCTTGACTCTCAGAAGGGCTATTCTTTCACCGCCACAACCGACGCGACGGGACGCTATCTGTTCCGCAGTGTGCCGCCTGGAATTTACGGGATTTCGGTCGAGGCGCACGGGTTCCAGATTCAGGAAGAGTCGGGCATCGCGATCGACGTCAATCAGAACGTTACGGTCAACTTCGCCATGAGGGTGGGGGCTACCACTGAGACCGTCGAGATCACCGCCGCCGCGCCAGTGCTCTCGACCCAGGACGCGGTTACCGGCCAACTGGTGGACCGGAGGTTCATCAACGATCTGCCGCTGGTGAGCCGCTCCATCAGCGACTTGGCTTATCTCACTCCGGGAGTGACCGAAGTAGACACGACCTGCCAGGGCTGCACCGCGAATAACTTCATCTCCAACGGCAGCCGCAACGCCACGGCCGACATTCTGATGGACGGTGTTACGGTGACCAACTTCGAGCAGAACAGCGGCATCTTGTTCCCCCTGTACACACCTTCCGTGGAAGCGGTGGAAGAGTTCGCGGTGCAGGAATCGAATTTTAGCGCGGAATATGGTTTCACCGGAGCTACCGTGGTCAACATGATCATTCGCTCGGGAACCAATCAGTTCCACGGCAGCGGTTACGATTTCCTTCGTAATCAGAAGCTGGATGCTAACAATTTTTTCAATAACTCTGCCGGAGTCGCGCTTCCAGCCTTGCGGCGGAACAACTTCGGGGCTACAATTGGCGGCCCGATCAAACACGATAAGACGTTCTTCTTTTTCGACTACGACGGCACGCGGTCGGCCTCGTTGAGCACTTACGAAGCGGGAGTGCCCAGCGCGCTGGAACGTACCGGTAATTTTGGCGAGCTCTGTGGCGCCGCGGGCGGAAGTTTCAACTCGAACGGCATGTGCTCCGCGGCGGGCGGGCAACTCTGGGATCCCTACAGCGGCACCTACAGCTCTAACTTGGGCGGCCCCGTGCGGTCCCAATACATCCCGTTCAACAATATGACTACCTACATGAGCCCGGGCCTTCCCGCGCAACCCGGCAACCTGATTGATCCCGTGGCCCTCAAGTTGATGCAGTATTTCCCGCTGCCCAACGTCGCAGTGGGCACCTCCGCGTACAACCCTTACACTAATTGGCAAGGCGCGGCGGCTAACAAGGGAGAAAACAATCAGTTCGACATCAAAATCGACCACCGTTTCAGCGATAAGGACCTCTTGGCGGGCAGGTATTCGCGTCAGTGGGCTCCCGGCTTTCCGGTGAGCTGCTTCCAGGACGTTGCCGATCCGTGCGACTTTGGTCCGAGCACGGGTGACGCGAACCTGGTGGCTCTTAATCACACGCATACTTTCAGCCCGACGCTGCTGCTGACCGTTTCCTACGGCCTGGCGCGGAGTTTCACCTTCTCCGAAGGCATCGGGAATCAGTCCCAGTACAAGGGCCTGTCTCCCAGCGCGACTCTGGGAATGCCGCAATACATGGATACCTCCGGAATCCCACAGCTTCCCACCATTGAGCTGGGGAGCTACACTTCAGCGGCCGGCGGTGCCAATATCGGAAGCCAGCCGTGGAGCTATCTGCGCGAAGGTACCGAAACACATGAGCTGCTGGGGACGGTGAACTGGGTCAAGGGCACGCACAATTTGAAGTTCGGGGTGGAAGGTCGGATGCATCGCACCAGCTTTACCCAACCGGGCACGCCGGGAGGTCTCTTCTATTATGATTTCAGCGGTACGTCGGAGTTCCCGGCGTCCGGAGGCGGCGACGCGCTGGCGAGTTTCATGACCGGCGTAGGGGGCCCGGGGTCCTGGGGTCAGTACGAGATTCCGAATTACGTCAGCACCCAAAGTTTTCAGTATGGAGGCTTCGTCCAGGACACCTGGAAGGTCAGCCCAAAGCTTACGCTCAACATCGGACTCCGTTACGATATTTCCACGCCCAGGAGCGAGCGGTATAACCGCATGAACGCTCTCTCCACGTCAGTCGTCTCGCCCATCACCGCACCCGGGCTCGGAACGTTATACGGCGGTGAGATTTTCATGTCTCCGAGCGACCGCAACAATTATGGTACCGATTACGGTGATGTCGGGCCTCGATTTGGCCTGGCCTATCAGATCATGCCTAAAACTGTGATACGCGGCGGGTATGGGATCTTCTACTCGACGGTGAGATCCGGCGCTGCCGGCACGGGCCCCACCGGATACCAGGGGTACGACCAGACGACCACCTGGTATGCACTGAACCCGAGCAATGGCGCGACGCCTTATGGAAGGTTGAGCAACCCCTTCCCCAATGGCGTGACGCTGCCGCCGGGCAGTAGCCTGGGGCTGCTCAATGACATTGGTCTTGGTGCGGCAGGCCCGATCGTAGCGCTCGACACGCCCAATCCCTATGAGCAATCGTGGAGTTTCGGCATCCAGCATGAATTGCCCTCCAACACCCTGCTGGATGTGAGCTACATTGGCAAGAAAGGCACCCATCTCTACTTTGGCGGCGCCGGAAGTCTGGACCATCTGGGTCCCCAAATCGAGCAGTATAATTCCAGCCAGATTACCGCGCTCAATACGTATGTGAACAATCCGTTCTATAACATCATCACTAATCCGAACAGTGGTCTCTCGGCGGCAACCTACCCGGCGTATCAGTTTCAATTGCCGTACCCTCAATTCAGCAGTTTCAGCGGCGATGATCCGCCGTGGGCCAACTCGGATTACAACGCGATGCAGATTAAGCTCGAAAAGCGGTTCTCCCGTGGGCTGCAGTTTCTGGTCACCTATGTCTGGTCGAAGTCCATCGATGACGCATCCAGCACCAGCGGCAATGTCACATGGCTCGGTGGAACCACCCACTTAGCGGATCCGAACAATTTCAAGCTGGAGCAGGGTCTGTCGACCTTCGACATTCCCTCCGTGCTGCAGTTCAGTTATACTTATGAGCTTCCTATCGGCCGCGGCAAAGCGCTGGGCGGCGATATGCCTCCCATACTGAACGCAATTATCGGCGGCTGGCAGACCAACGGGATCTGGCGAATCACCGACGGCAGACCGGAGATCCTAGGCCTTTCGGGCGGCCAAAGCCTGCCGACCTATGGCGCCCAGCAACCCAACTTGAACGGTGTTCTCAACTGCGCAAGTTCGAATATTCTGACCCAATATTTTGCCAATCCGGACGTGCTGAGCGTGCCGGCTCCCTTCACCTTAGGCACTGCGCCGCGCACCGATGGAAGTTGCCGCCAGCCTGGCCAGTTCAACGCCAATCTGTCGCTCTTCAAGGAATTTCAGTTATCGATGTTGCGGGAAGGCGCCAAATTGCAGTTCCGCTTCGAAACTTACAACGCTCTGAATCACCCGCAATTCTCCGGCCCCAATACCACAGTCAATGGCGGCAGTTTCGGGGTGATCACCAGCACGGCGAACTCACCAAGAGAGGCTCAGGTGGCGTTGAAGTTGTACTGGTGAAGCCGGCTACTACGGCGATTCCCGGACAGTAAGAATCTGGTCCGGCTTCACATTTTGGAGGGTCTGATGGATTCCGCTGGGCCACCAGACCTCCAGCTTATCGACGTGCTCGGCGGAGCCCAGACCGAAATGCACACGCGGGTCGCTTGAAGCGCCGAGACCAGTGCTGGTGGTGGCGTGGTTGTATATGGGCGGCCCGCCTGCCGGCGTGACCTTCAACTTTGCGCCAAGCCCGTCACGGTTGCTGCGGGTGCCCACCAGCTTGACCAACAACCAGTGATTCTTTCCCGGCGAGCGATTCATGAGGATTTCGGGCCGGCTGTTCTGGATGGTCACCACCGCGTCCATCCGTCCATCGTTGTTCAGATCCCCAAATGCCGCCCCGCGATGTGCCTGGGGTACGGTGAAGCTGGGACCGGCGGTCGCGCCGACATCCACGAACCGGTTCCCGCCTGTGTTCCGGAGAATCTTATCGGGCAGCTTCGAGGGCAGGCGATCGATCTCCTCGGAGTTATCCAGGATCGATGCGCAGGCGACGAACAGGTCCTTCCATCCGTCATTGTCGAAGTCGGCAATCCCCGCGCCCCAGCCTGTCATGCGAACCGTTGCGCCGGCCACGCCCCATGCGCTGGTGACATCCGAAAACTCTTTTCCCGTATTCCGGAACAGCGGAAACATATCGCCGATCATGCCGGTCACGAAAATGTCGGGCCGACCGTCGTTATCGATATCGCGGAAGTCCGCGCCCATGCCGGCGATGGACTTGCCGTTCTCGTTGAAGGCCACGCCGGCGGCAATTCCCACTTCGCTGAAAGTCCCGTTGCCGTCATTGTGAAACAGGAAATTCCGGTAGGTGTCGTTGGAAACGAACACGTCCGTAAAACCGTCGCCATCATAATCGGCGAAGACCACTCCCATGCCCTTGCCGATGTGGCTGCCGATACCGGATCGCTCCGAGACATCCGTAAAGGTACCGTCGCCATTGTTGTGAAACAACATATTCGGCTGCCCGGTGTAGCTGTTCGGCGAGCAGTACGCGACGATGTTGCCGGTCTTACAAACGGGCTCGCTCTCGATCGACCAGTTCACGTAATTGGTGACGAATAGATCCAGGCGGCCGTCGTTATCGTAGTCGAACCAGCCCGCGCTGATCGACCAGGTTTTGCCGAGCTTCGCATCGACGCCAGATACGCCTGCCTTCCCGGTCACGTCCGTGAACGTGCCGTCTCCGTTATTGTGAAAGAGTTGATTGCGGTTGACGCCGGTCACGTACAGGTCTACCCAGCCGTCGTTGTCGTAATCGGCCGCGGCCACGCCCATTCCGAAACCGGCACCGCGCACGCCGGCCTTCTCGGTCACATCGGTAAATGTACCGTCGCCATTGTTGCGATAGAGGCGGTTCCAGTAGCGCGGGTCGGACTTGTCCATGCCGGGCAGACTCGCTCCGTTGACGAAATAAAGGTCCATCAGTCCGTCGTTGTTGTAGTCGAATATAGCAACGCCTGAGATCATGGTTTCGATCTGGTGTTTGCGGGCGCTGGCGCTGTTCTCCAGGACGAAGCGGACGCCTGAGCTCTCCACGATATTTTCAAAGACAATGGGGCCGGCGGGCACCCCGGCACCGGCCAAAGCGAATGCCAGCGCGGCGATGCGGGAAACCGGAGTCACTGAGGCTCCACGATCTTGTGATAGCGATTGACGGTCAGCCCCGGCACGGTTTGTACCTGTCCGCTGGGCCAATGAATCTCCGTGTCCACCTGGTGGGGCGCATGTTCGCCCAGCCCGAAAATCAGCCGTTTATCGTGCGAGGATAGATAGCTGCTTCCTCCCGTAATCCAGCGCACCAGTTTACGGTCACCCAGCGTGACCACCACTTTCGCTCCGATCGCATCGCGATTGCTGCGCGTGCCCTGCAGCTCGAGCCCCACCCACGCGCCGCCCGATGCCCAGGTATTCCGGAGCAGAACCGGCGAATCGTTCAGGCACGTGAATATCACGTCTGTCCGGCCATCGTTGTCCATATCGCCAATCGCCAGGCCGCGTGCTCGGAACTTTTGTTCGAACGTCGGCCCGGCAAGCTTTTCCATATTCTGAAAATGACCATGGCCGCTATTGCGCAATAACAGGGGCGGCTCACGGTAAGAAACATCCCGGCGCGTTCGTTCGATCACTTCGTTCAGATGACCATTCACGATGATCAGGTCCAGGTTACCGTCGTTGTCGAAATCGAGAAAATGCGCGCCCCAGCCTACCAACGAGCGGGTCAGCCTTGCCAGGCCGGACTGTACGGTCTGCTCTTCGAACGGCCAGTGCCCCGGATTGACGAAGAAAGCATGGTGCTCATCGTTGAAGTTAGTAACCACGAATGCCGGCCAGCCGTTGCCGGTCGCATCGCCCGCGTCCACGCCCATGCCGGCGCGCGCGTTGCCGTCCATATTGAGTGCCACTTCGGCGGCCAGGCCGGCGTCTTCGAATGTGCCATTGTGTTTGTTGAGGAGCAGCAGATTAGGCGAGGCGTCGCGGGCCACGAACAGATCCGGCCAGCCATCGCCATCTATATCCAGGGCGACTACGCCGAGAGCCCGCCCGGCGAGCTTCGCCAGACCCGCTTGTACCGTGACATCGGTGAACTTGCCGTTGCCGTCATTATGGTACAGCCGCGGCGAATCCCCGTCATATGCGGTTTGCGCGCAATACGTGGGCTGGCCCTCATAAGAGCAGTGCTGCGGACCATCGAACGAGAACTTCACGTAATTCGTGACAAACAGATCGAGCCGTCCGTCGCGATCGTAGTCAAACCATGCGGCGCTCGCCGCGAACTTGCCGGGGTTGGCGACACCGGCTTTCTCTGTAACATCGGTGAATGTGCCGTCCCGATTGTTGTGGAATAGAGCGCTCGAGGGATACCCGGTGATGTACAGATCCGGGAAGCCATCATTATCATAGTCGGCAGCCGCCACTCCCATCCCATAAAACGGGATTCGGTCCAAGCCCGATCGGGCGGTTACATCTTCGAATCTGCCGTTGCCGAGATTGCGATACAGGGCGTTGCGCGGCGGGGCCTGGCTCTTGCCGTGCGGCGTTTCTCCGCCGGTCACCAGAAAAATATCCAGCAGCCCGTCATTATCGAAATCCAGATATGCCACCCCGCCGCCCATCGCCTCCAGAAGGAAGCGGTCCTTGGATTCGCCGCTCGAGTGTCTCCAATGAATACCAGCGGAGGCGGTGATATCGCTGAAGACGTCTTCCGCCGGAGCTACGGCGACCGCCATGCCCAACAACAGAGCCAGGCGCTGTCGGATTTTCATGGGTGCTGTGTTCCCAAAGCGGAATCACTTTGTACCGCCGTATGTTCCGCAGCTTTCAGCTCTTGATAACTCGCCATTTCCTTGTCGGCATCGGAATTACGGCCGAGACGACGGTACACCCGGCTGATCGCGAAATGCAACCGGCTGTCGTTTGGCTCCAGCTTGATGGCGCGCTCCAGAAATTCCAAGGCTGGCTGGAACTTCCCATCTGCAAGCTCGATATTGGCGAGTTGATAGCGCGCTTCCACCGAGGAATCGTCCGTGACAATAGCCTGTTTCAATAACTCGATTGCGCGGCCCCTGGTCTCGGGCGATCCATCTTCGAGCAGCAAGGTTCCGAACTCGACGCGGGTCTGGGAGTCACGAGGAAACTGCCGCAAGGTCTGTTCGAAGTCAGCCATAGCCTGCTGCCGCGCGCCGGCCCGCCACTCAGCCACGGCCAGTTCCCGCTTCGTCTCCACGCACAGATGGAGCCGTACGGCTTTCTGGGACGAACTCACCGCCTGGGAGAAGTAGTTCAATTTCATTTCGATCGAGGCTTTGGTAGAAAGCGCTTCATCAGAATCCGGGAAGGCCTCCACCGCTTCATTCGCGACGCGCAGCGCCCCGTCATAAGCGCCCCTCTCAGCCAGCACTTTGCATAAGAGCAGATAGGCCTCTCTGTTGGCGTGCCTGGCACTCATTGCGGCGACGAGCGTCTGCTCGCTCACAGCGGTATGACCCTGCCGGTACTGCGCAAATGCAATTTGCGATTCCACGGCGGCAGTATCAAGATAAGTCGAGCGGATCACGGAAAACAGTGCTTCAGCCAGCACGTAATCGCGCGCGTCCATCGCCACGCGGCCCCCCATAAATATCACTTGAGGTTTCGCGGGAACGCCGGGCAGCTTCTTCAAAAGTGACTGCGCCTCTTCTGCGCGGCTGGTGTGATAGTACGAGCTGGCCAGCGCTACCAAGGCTTCCGGCTGCCGCTGGACAATCTCCGGAATGGACTCGAGCAGTGTGATGCTGCGCGCGTAATTCTTCTCTCTTTCAGCGACCATTCCAAGGAGATAGATCGCGACCCTGTCCTGGGGATTGACGCGAAGCAGGCGGTCCAGATTCTCGTGCGCATCTTTAAGGCGCCCGAGCTGCCACTGATTGGCCGCAAGATTCCGCCGCGACACAGCGTCCGCCGGACTCACTTGCACGGCCCGGCTAAGGTACACATTGGCCTGTTGCAGATCGCCCTCCATGCCGAGTATTCCTCCCAGGCTGGTTAGGAGAGAGGGATCGTTCGGGGACATCTCGACGGCTTTCCGCAATTCAGTCTCGGCGCTCTTCAGATCCCCTCGCTGCGCAAACTGGACGGCCTTCTCAGCGTGATCCTGCGCCGAAGATGCGCCCTGCCCGAACAACGGCGCAGCAGACACAATGGCGAAGAAGAAGAAGGCCGTTCGACTCATCTCAGCCTGGCGGCCGCACCGTGAAGACAAAATCCTCCACTGGAAACGGGCTCCGATCCGATGCCGCGTTGGTGACTGCGATGCGCTCGATAGCTTGCACCTCGGCCGCGGATTTCTGCTCATCACCCACAGCTTTATATGCGTCACGCAATGCATAGTGCGCGGGAATCAAAGTGGGCAGCAGACTGGTTGCTCTCACAAGCTGCTCGATAGCTGTAGAGTACTCCTTTCTGGCGACTGAGATCCGGCCGGCCAGCAAAAAGATATAAGGATCGTTCGAGGTCAGCGCCAATGCCCGCGCGATGGTGCTCTGCGCCAGGCCCAGATCATCCGGAGCCGTATGGGTAATCGCCAGTGTCTCGTAGTAGTAAGTCTCGGGTGTGTCGGCGCCCAGAGCAATGGCGGTCTCCAGCATCTGCCTGGCCTCTTCCGACCGAAGCTGAATCTCGAGAATGATGCCGTTTAACAGATAGGGCCGATCCCACTCGGGCCACCGCGCCTGAATCCGCGCCAGGATCTCTTGCGCCTCCTCGTCTCGAGGAATAATCGCCAGGGTCACGGCCTGTGCCAGCACCAGCTCCCGATTATCCGGCAGTACGCGCGAGGCTTGCTCCAACAGCGTCAGCGCCTGATCGTATCGCTTATGCTTCAGCAGGAACCCGGCGGCTTGCAGATAGAGCTCCGGCCTTGTTGGAGCAGTCTGGATCCCGTGATTCAGCGCATCGGCAGCCTCCGGAAACTTCCCCAGGGCATCCAGCAATTGCGCCCGCAGTAAGTAGTAATCGCCTTTCCGATCGGCGGGATTGGTCTTGTCGAGCTCTAACAGCGCCGCCGCGGGGGTCTGAAGTCGATAAATTGCGATGGCCAGATCAAGGCGCGCCGCATCGGTGGACGGTGCTTTGGCCAACGCCGGTTCGAGGAACTCTCGGGCCAGTTCGGACTGATTGAATTCGAGCAGCAGCCTTCCGCAGTCCGCCAGCAGCGCGGCATCGAGCGAGGCCGGCGTCAGTTGCCGGAAGGTTTGCAGGGCTTCTTCGGTCTGGCCTTGAGCAAGCAATTCCCTGGCGAGACTGACCTTCAGGTGCATATTGCGTGGGTCCGCCGCGCACTGTTCCCGCAGGTTTGCGAGGTAGCGCGCTCTCTGGCCGGCGGGAGGAAGACT
>Ga0302325_10026294_pt1 | contig 12086 bp, 9 predicted proteins | sample Palsa_T0_2_FD_201948 | JGI IMG/M metagenome (GOLD analysis project Ga0302325, IMG submission 201948) | Peat permafrost microbial communities from Stordalen Mire near Abisko, Sweden - Palsa_T0_2 | ecosystem: Environmental > Terrestrial > Soil > Palsa > Peat permafrost | place: Sweden: Abisko...
AGAGCTCCAGTGTCGCGTCGTTCGGGTGACCAGCGATATTTCTCTCGATTTCGCTGCTGGCGAGCAACTCATCGGCATCGAAGTGTTAGGGGCCAGCCATCTGCTGCCCCAAGTGGCCGCGTAAGAAGGCGAAGTCTCAGACTCTAGTTCCGCATCTCGCCTGCCAGCCTCGCTGGCTCAAGCGAAAGGACTTAACCTTTTCGCGCATCTCCTTCAAAACCCGATCACAAGCCATTATTTCCATAGATTCAACAACTTACGCATATTTCCGAACACGCGTATAGTAAGCTGGTCTCAGCGGCTATGTTCTCTCTCCCAAAAACAATCGCCACCGGCGCCACCCCACCGTCCACCCGCCGCACCCACAACTGCCCCTCAAAATCGCAGAATTGCCATTCAAACCTAGTCCCATTTTCGGACACCAATATCCCAGCAAGCCATCCCCAATCCCATCCGTGTTCATCGGTGTTCATCGGTGGCCAAAATCCTATGTCCCCTATTATCAGCGCGCCTTCCAATGATGGCACCCGCCCACCCCTGTCACGCAAAACGAACCCAATCCCATTTTCGGACACTCAAGCCGACGCACCGGCTCAGGAAGCCCTTCCACTCCGCTTCGAGCCGCTCCCTCTTCCTGCTAAACTAATCCTGATTCACCCCCACGGAGGAACAGCCTAAATTGAACTCTGCATTGCTCGCCCTGGAAGACGGCTCCGTCTTCGAGGGCCGGGGCTTTGGTGCGCCCACCGAACGGTCCGGCGAGGTGGTCTTCAACACCGCGCTCACCGGCTATCAGGAAGTGTTCACCGACCCCTCCTATTCCGGCCAGATTGTGGTCCTCACCAACCCGCAAATCGGCAATTACGGTACCAGCCGCCGCGATAACGAATCCGCGCGGCCCTATATCGAAGGGCTCGCTGTACGCGAATTTTCCCACATCGCCAGCAATTGGCGCTCCGACGAAGAGGCCAACGGCTTCCTCGGCCAAAGCGGCATCCCGGTGATTTCCGATCTCGATACGCGCGCGCTCGTGCGCCATCTGCGTACGCGCGGCGTGATGCGCGGCGTCCTTTCCTCCATCGAACCTGACGGGCAAAAGCTCGTCGAAAAAGCCCGCGGTATCCCGTCCATGACCGGTCTCGATCTTGCCAGCCGCGTCAGCACACCCGAGCGTTACGAATGGACCGAGTCCGTGGAACCTTGCTCGCCTTCCGACCTCACTGGCAACACGCGTGAAATCCGCCATCATGTAGTGGCTTATGATTATGGCATTAAGCTAAACATTCTGCGTCGTTTAGTCCATTCAGGTTGCCGCGTTACCGTAGTTCCGTCGATGACCTCCGCCGAAGACGTCCTGGCGCTCAACCCCGACGGCATCTTCCTCTCTAATGGCCCGGGCGACCCTGAGCCGCTGCAACCGCAAGTCGCCAATATCCGCAAGCTCATTGGCAAGAAACCCATCTTCGGCATCTGCCTGGGCCACCAGTTGCTCGGCCTCGCCTGCGGCGGCAAGACCTACAAGCTGAAGTTTGGGCATCGCGGAGCCAACCATCCGGTGCGCAATGAAATCACCCAGCGCGTCGAAATCACGTCTCACAATCACGGCTTCGCGGTGGACCCCGATTCGCTCAACCTCAGCGACATCGAAATCACCCACCTGAATCTCAACGACCAGACCCTCGAAGGCTTCCGTCACCGCAATTACCCGGTTTTCTGCGTGCAGTACCACCCCGAAGCCGCGCCCGGACCGCACGATTCGCACTACCTCTTCGATGACTTCGTCCAACTGATGGACGGAGCCGCGGCCGTGAGGGAGCGCAAGTAGTGCCTAGACGCACCGACATCCACCGCATCCTGATCGTCGGCTCCGGCCCGATCGTCATCGGCCAGGCTTGCGAGTTCGATTATTCCGGCACCCAGGCCGCCAAAGCGCTGCGCGCCGACGGCTTCGAAGTGATCCTGGTCAATTCCAATCCGGCCACCATCATGACCGACCCGGATCTCGCCGACAAGACCTACGTCGAGCCGTTGACCGCCGTCTATCTCGAAGAAATCATCCGCCGCGAGCGCCCCGATGCGCTGCTTTCCACCGTCGGCGGCCAGACCGGCCTGAACCTTTCCGTGGAACTGGCCGAGAACGGCGTGCTGGATAAGTACGGCGTGGAATTGATCGGCGCCAAGATCGACGCCATTAAGAAGGCCGAAGACCGCCTGCTGTTCAAAGATGCGATGCGCAAGATTGGCCTTGAGACGCCGCTCTCTAAGCTCATTACTTCGATTCAAGGCGGGCTCGATTTCGCCGTCAAGATCGGATACCCGAACATCCTCCGCCCCAGCTTCACCATGGGCGGGACCGGTGGCGGCATCGCCTACAACCAGGAGGATCTCGAGGAAATTTTGGAGCGCGGCTTGGCGCTCTCACCAGTCCATGAAGTCCTGATGGAAGAGAGCGCGCTCGGCTGGAAAGAGTATGAGCTCGAGGTCATGCGCGATCTGGCGGACAACTGCATCATCGTCTGCTCCATCGAAAACTTCGACCCCATGGGCGTGCACACCGGCGATTCCATCACCGTCGCGCCGGCGCAAACCCTCACCGACCGCGAATACCAGATGATGCGCGACGGCGCCCTGAAATGTCTGCGCGAAATCGGCGTCGATACCGGCGGCTCCAACGTGCAGTTCGCCATCAACCCGGCCGACGGGCGCATGGTGATCATCGAGATGAACCCGCGTGTATCGCGCAGCTCCGCGCTGGCCTCGAAGGCCACCGGGTTCCCCATCGCGAAAATCGCGGCCAAGCTCGCCGTGGGCTATCGCCTGGATGAAATCCGCAACGACATCACGCGCAAGACGCCGGCGTGTTTTGAGCCCACCATCGATTACGTGGTGGTCAAGATTCCCAAGTGGGCGTTCGAAAAATTCCCCGGCGCGGACCCCACGCTCGGCACGCAGATGAAATCCGTCGGCGAAGTGATGTCCATTGGCCGCACATTCAAAGAGGCGCTGGGGAAGGGAATCCGCAGTCTCGAAACCGGCAAGGCGTTCGGCTCGGAAAAATTCGAGAAAAGCCTGATCGTGAATAAGCTGGTCACCCCCACGCCCGATCGCCTCGGTTATATTCGCTTCGCTATGGCGAACGGCTATGGCGTCGAGGAAATTCATGAGATGACTTCCATCGACCGCTGGTTCCTCGAGCAGATGAAGGAAGTCATCGATTACGAAGCGGATCTCGGTAAGACCTCACTAGCCGAGGCGACCAAGGAAACCTTCCGCCGCGCCAAACGCTGCGGAATTTCCGACGTTCAACTCGCCAGGATCTGGCGCTCCGACGAAATCGCCGTGCGCACGCGCCGCAAAGAGCTGGGCGTGCGCGCCGTCTTCAGCCGCGTCGATACCTGCGCGGCCGAGTTCGAAAGCTTCACGCCGTATCTTTACTCGAATTACGAAAGCGCGTGCGAAGCCGATCCGGGCGCGGGCAAAAAGGTAATGATTCTCGGCAGCGGTCCCAACCGCATCGGGCAGGGAATCGAGTTCGACTACTGCTGCTGTCATGCGTCCTTCGCGCTGCAGGAAATGGACGTCGAATCGATCATGGTCAACTGCAATCCCGAGACCGTTTCCACTGATTACGACACCAGCGACCGCCTCTACTTCGAGCCGCTCACCCTCGAAAATGTGCTCAACATCTGCGACACCGAGAAACCCGACGGCGTGATTGTGCAGTTCGGCGGACAGACGCCCCTGAACCTGGCGCTGCCTCTAAAGCGCCTCGGCGTGCCCATTATCGGCACCGATCCTTCTGATATCGATCTGGCCGAAGATCGCAAGCTGTTCGGCAAATTGCTCGACGATCTCGCCATCCCCGCGCCCGCCAATGGAACCGCCACTAGCGCCGAAGAGGCGTGCGCCGTAGCCAGGCGCATCGGGTATCCCGTGTTGGTGCGCCCCAGTTACGTGCTCGGCGGCCGCGCCATGGTGATCGCCTACGACGAAGAGATGGTCAAGCAATACATGCGCGAGGCCGTCACCTTCTCGCAAGAGCGCCCGGTGCTGGTCGATCGCTTCCTCGAAAGCGCCACCGAAGTGGATGTGGACGCGCTCGCCGATACCGATGGCGAAGTGCTCATCGCCGGCATCATGGAGCACATCGAGGAAGCGGGTGTGCATTCGGGCGATAGCTCCTGCGTGCTGCCGGCGCAATCGCTGTCGCCGCAGACGCTGGCGACGATCGAAGACTACACCATCCGCCTCGCCAAGGCGCTGCGCGTTATCGGCCTCATGAATGTGCAGTATGCGATTCAGAACGGCGTGGTGTACGTGCTTGAAGTGAACCCGCGCGCCTCGCGAACCGTTCCGTATGTGAGCAAGGCGACGGGCGTAGCGCTGCCTAAGATCGCGGTCGGCTTGATGTGGGGACGCAAGCTGGCCGATTATGGACTCGCCGGCAAACTCACCACGCCGCGGACATTTGTGAAATCGCCCGTGTTCCCGTTCAACAAGTTCCCCGGCGTGGACCCCGACCTCGGACCCGAGATGCGCTCCACCGGCGAAGTGATGGGCGTCGGCGATAATTTCGGCGAAGCGTTTTTGAAGGCCCAGATCAGCGCCGGAAATTCCCTGCCGGACAAAGGGGCCGTCTTCATCAGCGTCAACGACCTGCACAAGGCGGAAGCCGTCAAGGTGGCGCGCAGGTTCGCGGACCTGGGTTTTCAATTGGTCGCCACGCGCGGCACCGCGGCGGCTCTGCGCGGCGCGGGATTAACCTGCAAAACGGTGTTCAAGGTAAACGAAGGACGCCCCAACGCAGTCGATTTGCTCAAGGCTGGCCAAGTGCAACTGGCGATTTACACCACCACCGGCGCCCCGGCCTTTCACGACGAGAAAGCCATCCGCCGCAGCGCCGTGACCTACCGCATACCCTGCATCACCACCATGAGCGGTGCGCACGCCGCCGCCGATGCCGTAGCCGCTCGCCTGCGCGATCCCATCCGCGTCTGGAGCCTGCAGGAGATCCATGGCAAGTGACTCCTGCCAATCACCAAAAGAAAAGCCCGGCGGAATTTCCTCCCGCCGGGCCACGTCGCTCAAATTTGACCCTGTATGAATAACTTCTTGGTCCCCTTCTCATCGGGGCAGCTTTCACTATATCACTGAATCGTAGCCTTCTTAATGTAATCCAGATGCGGGAACTTCGCGGCCAGATAGCCATTCCCCTCCGTCTGAATCTGCATCGCATCCGGTCCCGGACCGCCAGGCGCCATCTCGCCGTAACCGGCATAGAGATCGTCCACCACGTCCATGCCTTGAATCACCGGGCCCAGTGGCGCGAAGCCCTGCGGATTTAAGCTCCGGCTGTTGTCGCCCAAATTAAAGAACAGCTGGGTCGACCGCGAATTCGGCTGGCCGGTGGCCGCGTAAGTCAGGGTTCCACGCGCGTTAGGCTGGGTGGGCCGGTCGTCCGGTATGTTCACTACGCGCCAGGTATTGTTGGTAGCCGGCTCGCCATTGATTCCGAACTGCACCACGAAGCCGCGGACCACCCGGAAAAAGCGGTCGCCATCGTAGAAGCCGGCCTTTACCAGCTCGTACAAATGATCCGCTCCGTAAGGGGCCCAGTCGCGATGCACTTCCACCACGATCAGTCCCTTGGAAGTGTCGAAGTTGACCTTATAAATATCCGGCGCCGGGCCCGACTTGGTTTCCTCTTTCGGCGCACTCCCGGAGGAGCAACCGAAGGTAACCAGGCTCAAAGCAACCGCCGCTGCAATCGTAAGCGTTTTGCGCACGATCACAGTATGCCACGGCCGGCTTACTGTTTCGCAACCAGCTGCTTGGCGGGCTTCCACGCCACGGCCCTTTGCTCGGCCGCCGCCACTACCGCCGGGGGTAATTTAGCCGCGAGCTCTACGCGCGATTTCGCCGCGTCCCTTTCCCCGTGGCGCACGGCGACCGTATACCAGAAGAAGGCTTGCGCCTCGTCCTTTTCGACGCCCCGCCCGTTCGCATATCGCCAGCCCAAACGGGCTGCCGCCGGCGCGTAGCCCTGTGTGGCCGACATCTGCACCAGTTTGAACGCCTGGGTCTCATCTTTCGGTACCCCTTGGCCGTCGGCATATAACCGCGCCAAGTCGTATTGAGCTTCCGCGTGTCCCTGGTCTGCCGCCAACCGGTACCAATAAGCGGCCTTGGTGTAATCGGTCGCAGTCCCGTAACCTTCGATGGGCATCCAACCTAAGTCGTCCTGGTTATCGCCGTTCCCATTGGCCATTTGCATCCAACGCATCGTACTGGCCTCGTCGGCGGGAACTCCCCAGCCCTGGAAATACATTTGACCCAGGCTATACTCGGCTTGCGCGTTTCCTTGGAGCGCAGCCGCCTCATACCATTGCTGCGCCACCTGTAAGTCGCGCGGTACGCCGAGTCCTTTGGCATACAGCAGTCCCAAATCGTATTCCGCTTCGGGCTGTCCCTTATCCGCGGCCGCTTTCCATTCCCGGTAAGCGGTCTTATAGTCCGCCTTCTTGAATGCCGCCATGCCCGCCGCGGCATCCGCCCAAAGGGTATTACCCACCAAGAACGCAACTGCCACCCCTAACAGCGCGTTTCGAAAGCTCCGATTTTCCATAGCCTTGCTCCTCTCGGGCAAACACCACCCTGATGATATCCTCACACAAAGAAGGTTACAGGGGATAGAAAATAATTTTGTAAATATTCCGTACGAAAACATACCTTTCGTATTTAGCCGGAGTGCGATGATGCCTTCCAGGCCATTCATGCAACTATGAGAATGCGTGCAATTACCTGTGGATTCAACGCTTCCCGAGATCGTACGGCATTTGCGGGAAGCCCAAAATCTGGTACTCGAAGCTCCGCCGGGCGCGGGCAAAACCACACGCGTACCACCGGCGCTCCTCGATCTCGACGACCGCGAGGTGGTAGTGCTCGAACCCCGCCGTCTGGCGGCTCGGCTGGCGGCGCGGTTCGTCGCCCAGGAGCGCGGCGAGCGAGTCGGCGAAACCATCGGCTACCAGGTCAGGTTTGAGGAAGCGGCCGGCCCGCGCACGCGCTTGCGCTTTGTCACCGAAGGCGTGCTGACGCGCAAGCTGCTGTCCGACCCCACGCTGGCGCGTACCGGATGCGTCGTGCTCGACGAATTCCACGAACGGCGCCTCGAAGGCGACCTTGCGCTGGCATTGCTACGCCGCCTGCAGCAGACCAGACGGCCCGATTTGCGGCTGCTGGTAATGTCGGCCACCCTCGATGCAGGGCCGGTGGCGCACTTCCTCGGCGACGCGCGCGTGATTCGATCCGAGGGACGCCAATATCCGCTCGAAATCGAATACTCGCCGCACTCGGCCGCGCCGCTGGAGCTTCAAGTGGCGGCGGCCGTGGAACGGTTGGCGAGGCGCGCCATTCCCGGCCACATGCTCGTGTTTCTACCGGGCGCCGCCGAGATTCGCCGCGCGCAAACGGCTTGCGCGAGCCTCGCCGCGCGCATGGGATATGTCGTCTTCCCCTTGCACGGGGATCAATCGCCCGAAGAGCAGGATCGCGCCGTGGGCAGTTCCGCGCAGCGCAAAATCATCCTCTCCACCAACGTGGCGGAAAGCTCAATCACCATTGAAGGCGTTGGCGCGGTAGTCGATTCGGGACTGGCGCGCCAGGCCAGCCACTCGCCCTGGTCCGGCTTGCCCACATTGGAAATCGCCCGCATCAGTCAGGCATCGGCCAATCAGCGCGCCGGCCGCGCGGGACGCACCGGCCCCGGCCTCGTGATCCGTCTCTATCCTTTAGAAGATTTCGTGCGCCGAGCCGCGCATGAGACGCCCGAGATCCTGCGCGCCGATCTTTCACCGGCCGCGCTGCTGCTGCGCGCCATGGGCGTGGGCCCGCTCGACTCGCTCGGCTGGCTGGATTCTCCACCTGCCGGTTCCGTCAGCCACGCCGAAGATCTGCTCCGGCAACTCGGCGCCGATGGCGAAACCGGCCGCGAGATGGCGCGCTATCCGCTGCATCCGCGGCTGGGACGTCTCATCGTGGAAGCCCGGCGCCGCGGCGTGGCGGAAGATGGCTGCACGGTGGCGGCGCTGCTCAGTGCGGGCGAACGGCTGCCGGCGCGGCCGTCGCACGCGTCGCGGTCGGATTTGCTGGCGCTGCTCGAAGCTCCATGGGAGCCGCGCACCGAACAGGTGGTGCGGCAAGTGCGCCGCGCGGTCCACCCGCCCATGCAAGCGCGGCGCGATGAAGACGCATTGCTCATTTCGGTGCTCACTGCCTTTCCGGATCGCGTGGCGCGGCGCCGCCAGGGAAGCGATTTGCAGATGGCGTCGGGCGGATCCGCGCAGCTGGCGCCGTCGAGCACCGTGAGCGACGCGCGCTTCCTGGTTGCGGTAGAAGCCGAAGCCCGTGACCGGATGGCCCCGCTAGTGAGGTTGGCCAGCGCGGTCGAGCCGGAATGGCTGATGGATCTCTTCCCCGAAAGCGTTGCCGAAATCACAACCGTCGAGTGGAACCGCGCCGCCGAGCGGGTGGAGAGTTTGAGCGCGTTGATGTTCGGCCAGATCGCCATTGAACAGACGCGCCGCGACGCCGATGCCGACGCGGCGGGAGAACTGCTGGCTCAGAAGGCTACAGAGGCCGGATTGGCGCGCTTCATGGACATGGAGGAACTCGAAGCGCTGTTCGAGCGTGCGCGATTCGCCGCGCCTTACCTGGAAATGCCCGCGTTAGGAGCAGAGGCGGCCAACGATATCTTGCGGGAACTGGCGCGCGGCCGCAAGAGCTTCACCGAATTGGAAGAGGCGGCCCGGCGGGACCTGCTGCGAACGCTGCAACGCCAGTTGCCGCGCGGTTTCGAAGCCATCGCTCCCGAAAGCATCAAACTGCCCGGCGGAAGACAAGTGCGCGTGCATTACGAGCCCGGCCAGCCTCCGTGGATTGCCTCCCGCTTGCAGGATTTCTTCGGCATGCGCGAAACGCCGCGCATCGCCGGCGGAAAGGTTCCGGTTGTGGCGCGGCTGCTCGCGCCCAACCAGCGCCCGGTGCAGATGACGAGCGATCTGGCGGGATTCTGGGAACGGCTATATCCGCAGGTACGCAAGGAGCTTTCCCGCCGCTATCCCAAACACAAATGGCCATAGGGCTGGGCTATTTCTTGACGGGGCTGCCCTCGCCGCAAACTGGCGCACTGTGGGCATAGATCATCGCCCCCGCCGGCTCCTTTGGTGGAGTGATTGTCCGAATCGTGTAGTTGGTTTTGGGATCCGGAGTTACATTCAGCAGCGGAATTGCGCATTGCGGGGATGGAAGAGCTTGAGACCGTACAACGACGGGTTTCGGAGGCGCCACAAGCGTATTGAGGGAACCCGGCGCCTGCGGAAGGTGTCGAAAGGCCCCCTGCGCGGCCACGGAAACGACGGTCGCCACGGACGTGAGAAGAAGTTTGGACAGCCGCATGATAACGCTGAGAGTATATAACGATACCGCCTCCGGCGCAATGGTTTCGTCTGCCGGCTTTCAGACTGGTGTTCCACGCTGCCCGGCGGAACCTGAAACGCAACAGCCATTACCCGCGTAACAAGCCTCAAGGCTTGCAATGCGCTTTCGGTTTCTCATTCCGCTAACTTTGGCGCTGGCCCTCTGCGCCCAAGGCCAGCCCCCGCATACACCTGGGGCAGGCATCAATTTCTACAAACTGGACCGCGAAATTGCTTTGGGAGCGGCGCTCGCGGAAGACGTACGCCGCGAAAGCCAAGTGCTCGACAGTGAGCTGGTGCAGGCCTACGTCGCCCGGTTGGGCCGGCAGCTGGCGTTGCAGACGGCTGGCCCCAACTTCCCTTACGCGTTTACCGCGGTTGCGGATCTTCCCCCGGGCGTAATGACGAACAATCCCACCCACGAACCGATGGCTGTGCCGGGCGGCCCCATTTTCATACCCGCCGGCCTCATCCTGGAAGCGCAAAGCACGGCCGAATTGGCCGGAATGCTGGCGCACGCCATCGCGCACGTCGCCGATCGCGATTGCACCCGATCGGAAACGCGCGCGGACCTGATGCAAGTCTCGGCCTCCACCGCGCCGCAATTCCGCGGCTGCTGGAGCGGGGAGCCTGTTGCGCCAGGATCGATACAGTTCCAGCACGCATTCGAACGCCAAGCCGACTACCTCGCGGTCCAAACCATGTCCAAGGCCGGCTACGATCCCGCCGCTCTGGCCGCATACATTCGCCGCGTAAAGCCAGACCCCAAGCGAGCCTCCTCACCACCACGGGCCTTCTCGCCGTGGCCTACCGCGGAGGAACGCCTCAAGCAAATTGAGCATGAAATCGGGACACTGCCGCCTGACCGCCCCTATTCGGCAGGCGAGGATATCGCGCCGATCCAGCTTGCTTTGCGCAGCCTGGCGGCGAAATGAGAGGGCGGTCTGCTAGGATAACCGTATGCGACTGTTTTGCTATCCGTTGACTGCCGTACTCGTTTGTGCGCCGCTGCTTAGCGCTGCCAGCGAGAAAGCCAAGACCATTGAGCGGCTGGAGGATTCCGCGGCGCTGGTTTCCGAAATGATGTCGGCGCCGGATAAATCCATTCCGCAGGATCTGCTCAACAAAGCCGCTTGCATCGTGCTGGTTCCCGGGCTCAAGAAGGTCGCGTTTGTGGGCGGCGCCCAGTATGGGCGCGGCTTTGCGCTGTGCCGTGGGGCTGGCGGACAGGGATGGGGACCGCCGGCGGCTATCCGCATCGAAGGCGGGAGTTTCGGGGCGCAGATCGGCGTCTCTTCCACGGATGTCATTTTGCTGGTGATGAATGAGCGGGGCATGCGCAAGCTGACCACCGACAAATTCACCATCGGCGCGGACGCAACGGCAGCCGCCGGCCCGGTGGGCCGCAGCACCAGCGCTACCACCGATGCCATGATGACCGCCGAGATTCTGTCCTGGTCGCGCTCGCGCGGGGCCTTCATCGGCGTGTCACTCGATGGCGCCACCTTGCGCGGCGATGTGGATGAGAATGAGTCGATGTATGACAAACGTTGGACGACTCAACAGATCATCAGCAGCGGCGCGACCCCGCCACCCGCCGCCGCGAAGCTCATCGACATGCTGACCAAGTATTCGATGAGAAAAGCCAACTAAAGCTGGGCAAGCTAAAGCACGCCCCACCTTACCCGAGCACGTAGAATAGCAGCGCCATTCCCGCCATCATAAACAAAATAATACCGATCCACACGAAGACATAGAGCGTTTCCTGCTCCGGCGGCGGAGTCTGGATTCCGATTGTCATGTGTAGACCGCGAACCAAACTTCGGAGGAAGTCCATCCTAATCAATAGTAAACCAACATCTGCTATTGGTGCAATTAATTATACTTGACAAATACGCACGCATATTTTATTATCGTACCTAGATGAGGTCTTGGATGGCCTCTCAAAAAATCCCAAAATTAGGAGCTAAACACCATGTCTCTCAGCCATTTCGATCCTCTAACCAATTTCCGCGTTTTTGAAGATGCCTTTGCCCGGCTGCTCAGCGAGCCGCAAAACAACCGCCCCTGGTCGCCTTCCGTAGATATTTACGAGACGGAGAACGAACTCGTCCTGAAAGCCGACCTGCCCGATGTCGACCTTAAAGACGTCGATGTGCGTGTAGAAAACCTGACGCTCACCATCTCCGGCGAGCGCAAGTTTGAAAAGACCGGCAATGAAAAGGGCTTCCATCGCATCGAGCGCAGCTACGGCAGTTTTACCCGCAGCTTCGCGGTCCCCAACACCTTCGATACGGAAAATGTCGCCGCCAGCTTCAAGAACGGCGTGCTCACGGTAAAGCTTCCCAAGAAGGAAGCCGCCAAGCCGCGTACCATCAAGATCGAATCGACCAATTAATGCATCTATAGATACAGGAATCCGATTTACGGGTCCTCGACAAGGGCAGGCGGCATTCCGCCTGCCCTAAACTGTCTTTAGGGGGGAAAATGTTCCGATTGGATAAGCTGACTCAAAAAGCTCAAGAGGGATTGCAGCAGGCTCAGAGCATCGCCGAGAAGAGCGAGAGCCACGTCATGTATCCGCTCCATCTGTTGGCGGCGCTGGCGGAA
>Ga0302325_10026295_pt1 | contig 12085 bp, 14 predicted proteins | sample Palsa_T0_2_FD_201948 | JGI IMG/M metagenome (GOLD analysis project Ga0302325, IMG submission 201948) | Peat permafrost microbial communities from Stordalen Mire near Abisko, Sweden - Palsa_T0_2 | ecosystem: Environmental > Terrestrial > Soil > Palsa > Peat permafrost | place: Sweden: Abisko...
TTCGCCTCATTCGGACGTAAAAATTCGCAGCCTTCCAATTGATTTCAGGCGAATTCGGGAAAAGAGCGCGGGCGCGGGTGAAGGCGACCAAGGCGTCATTTTTGCGCCCTGCCCACTCATACGCTGCACCAAGATCGGCCCAGTAGAACGCATTGTACGGGCTTAGTTGCGTGGCTTTCTCGCTAAGGCGTATCACCTCGGCTGGATTGCCACCACTCGAATACAGGTGAGTGAGCGTGGCAAGATCGTCATAGTACTCCGGATTTCCAGGGTCCCATTTGATGGCGGTTTGAATATCTTGGGGCAGTTTCTTTCGGAAGTACCATGCCCCGATTGCCCGCCGGGTGACGAGGTACATGCAGTAGAGCAGACCGCAGACAAGAAATGCCCTCAGCAATAAGGTAAGACTGCGGTTATTCCTCAAATTTCCGTCCGAGGGAAAGTCCGAAGAAATTTCACGTTCCTACCCACTCGAGATTGTGGAGACGGGAAAGCGCGCTGATTGTATCGAAAGCGTTGGCAAGTAACGCAGGATATTTCCGAGGAGAAGCATCCTGCAATCAGAATGAAGCGGCATCCGCGCGTTTTGAGGCAAAAAAAGCCCCACCTTCTTTCCAGACAGAAGATGGGGCTTTTTTATAGACCTAGATTTTAGATTACGACGACCAGCGCAAGGCGAAGACCAGGGTGGACTGGATCGATCAGGTAATATTGACCGTCGATATAATCGACATAAACGTCGTCCGTGTAACCCCAGCCAACCGGCCACGCTTCGCCAAAACCAAACCAATAGCCGCCGTACTGAAAGCGCGACTGGCCTCCCACGATAACCGGATGGCCGACGTGGAACGTATGTTCACGGCCAAAGTGCGAATGGAACTGGGCGTCGGGGATACGGCCGTTCTCGATGGGGCCGTGTTTCACGGTGGACTTGGACTCCGTCCGAGTGTCAGATTTCGTCACCGTTTTTGTTTCATGCGTGTCTTTGGCCTTCGGAGCGTTGGCGTCCTTGGGGGGCTTGTCCTCTTTTGCAGGCTTGGCTTCCTGATCATGGGGCTTATTTTCAGCCGGCTTAGCATCTTGCGGGTGGTCTTCCTGAAACGCCTGCGTGGGAACAGTAGTTCCGAATAGCAAAAGCAAAGCCGCTGTGCCGAAAACAGCGCTGATGTTTCCAATTCGCTTCATGACATGCCCTCCGTAAGAGTATTTGACAGCTCAACTACGTCAGCTGCGTAAGGTCGTAAGTGGGCCCATATGCGGACCCCAAATGTAGATGTAGAAGGCTTGGGGCGAGTTACAAGGATTAGCGGCCCGATTAGCCAGGACTCCACAAACACAGGGCGGGCCGCCTGAACCTCCGTTTATTTTGCGGCGGCGGAAGCAGCAGAAAGCTTTGCCGCGGCGGAGGACACCAGAGTCGCTTCGTCTTGGAGAACGGCAGCGGCACGGGCCATAGCTTGCTCCGCTTGCTTCCATTTCTTCTGTTCGATGGCTTCGCGGACGGCAGGAATTGCTTTCGATTCGTATCCCGTGTAGACGCCCGGCGCGTAGATCTGGTGCTTGTACCAAAACCGTCCCGGCAGGCCTTCAGGAGTGGTTAACTTGCGTTCGCTTTGTATCAGCAAGCCATTGACTTCGGCGATGGATGCGGAAGTGAGCGCCGATCCGCCGTTTGCGTCGGCGGCGGTGAGGGCTTTCTGATACTCGCCGGCGCTTCGCGAAAGCGCGTCCGCGCTGTTCTGAAGCGGAGAGAAATCTAAATAAGGAGGCAGGTCTTCCTTTTTGGGCGGAAAGTATGCTTTTTTCGGATCGGCGGTGGCAGTGAAGACGCCTTCTTCGATTTCAAGGTTGCGCTCGCGGATGTCGTCGCGCATCTTTGTGGAAAATGTTTGGAGGCCCTTGACGTAGGTCTGGACGGTGTCAGCAAAATCGGAGAAATCAAAGGGCAGCAAATCCGCGTCGGCGAGCCGCATGATCATCGAGCCGTTAAATTGAGAGAGGGTGCGGCCGTAAACAAAGTCCGTGTCGCTAAAGTGCGTGTACCAGTAAAAATCGTCATAAATCGAATGGTAGATGCCGCCTCCGTCTTCGTCGCCAAAACTGGCATCAACCACTGCAATGCCAAGAAAATTCTGGAACCCGGCGTGGTCGGAACCGCCTCCTGAAATACCGATGCGAATATCCTTGCGCTGACGCAATTCTTGGCGCTCTTCGTCGGAGCTCGCGGACTTGATGCTGTCGAGCTGCCAACGCTTCCAGACCGTAAGTTTTGTTTCGGGATCCTGAACGTCGTGGGCAACATCGTTTACCAGTTTTTCCAGCGTGTGCGAACCTTCGGCCCCCAAAACACCACGGCCGTTGGAATCTGAATTGATATAGGCGACGGCGTGTTTGCGCAGTTCATCTGCATGGGTTTCAGCCCATTCCACCGAACCGAGCAAGCCGGGTTCTTCGCCATCCCAGGCGCAATAAATAATCGTGCGCTTCGGCTTCCACCCTGCTTTGACCAGGGCACCCAGCGAGCGAGCCTCTTCCAAGAGGGCTACTTGGCCGGAGACGGGGTCTTCCGCGCCGTTCACCCACGCGTCGTGATGGTTGCCGCGAAGAACCCACTCATCGGGAAATTGCGCGCCGGGAATTTTGGCGATCACGTCGTACAGCGGCTTGATGTCCCAGTTGGAAGACATTTTCAGATGAACTTTTCCGGGACCGGGGCCCAGCCTATAAGTGATGGGGAGGCCTCCGCGCCATGCAGGGGGCACCACCGGGCCTGCAATTGCGGCGAGAAGCGGCTCGGCGTCGGCGTAGGAAATCGGAAGGACCGGAATTTTCGTCAGCGTGGGAGCGTTCTTGATGGGGAGCCGCTTGGCATCGGCGGTTGCGCCGATTCCGGGAGTCAGAGGATCGCCCATGAATTCGGTGCTGTCTTGCACGCTGCCGCGCTGCACTCCCTCTTTCGGCCGCCATGCACCTTCCGGGTAGGTGACGCCCGGGGAATAACCGTCGTCACGCGGATCAGAATAAATAATGCAACCGATAGCGCCATGCTCGGCAGCGACCATAGGCTTGATGCCGCGCCAGGCGTGGCCATACCGCGCGATGACAATTGCGCCTTTTACCGAGACGCCGTTGCGCTCGAGAACTTCATAGTCATCGGGGATGCCGTAATTCACGTAAACGAGCGGGCCGGTGACGTCGCCATCAGCGGAATACGCGTTGTATGTGGGGAGCTGCTCGGATTGCTGATTGGATGTGGGGTCCCCGGGCACCGCAGGCTCCTGAAGCTTGGCGACGAAATGCGGGCCGCCATCGACGAGCTCAACGAGACGCTCTTTAGGTGTGGGAAAAAGCACGTTAAAGGATTCGATGTGCGCATCCAGGCCGAATTCCTTGAACTTGGCCAGGATCCATTCGGCATTGTCTTTATCGTACGGCGAGCCGACGTTATGAGGATGCGCGGAAAGCCGCTGCATATAAGCGCGAAGATTGGCAGGATCAGGCGTAGCGCGAAATTTCTGCTCCCAGTCGCGTTCGGTGTGTGACGATTCAACGGAGTAACCTGCGAGCGGCGCATCGTCGGCGATAACGTAGCCGCCAGCGGACGCAATAATGACGGCCAAGAGAAATGATCCTGCGAGAACGTTGCGATTCATAGTCCCCTCGATTTTGCGCCCATATTCTGCCTTAAGCCCGCAACGAATAAAACAGTGCATCGAAAGATGAGTGAACTGAGGATTTTGGCCTAGCGCGGCGTGAAGCACCAACTGGCGTCTGGCTGAAGGCGGCTGCTTCGGGGGCCGGAGCACACGGCGCGAGCGCGTAACTTTATCCGGGATTTCTGATCTAACTTTCAGGAGGGTATGAAATGGCAAAGAAAAAAGGATCCAGAAGAAAATATGGCAAGGCTGCAGGCAAGAGTGTGAAGAGCGCGATGCATCGAGAAAAACGGGGCACGCTGCGCTCGGGCAAGGGCGGAAAGGGCGGGAAGGTGACCTCACGAAAGCAAGCAATCGCCATCGGCCTTTCGGAGGCACGCAAGAAGGGCGCAAAGGTCCCGAAAAAATCCAGGTGACGCACAGCGGAAGAAAGAAAAAGCGAAATAAGGGCTCTTGAGCGCTGCGCTGGTACGTTCGTACCATTGAGACGCATGGGCACCATTGTAAACTCTCGCGCCATGGCCGCAAAACTGCAGTGTGAGGCGCTAAATCGAATCCTTCAAGAGGCCGATCGCACATTCCGAGAGGCCAGAGAAATTCGCAGGTCCAAGGACCTCTCATTCCATGAGGATAGCGAGCTCACCCGCGGCGAGCACAAAAGGATTGATGCTCTGGTGAAACATCTGCTCTCGGGGCATGAGGGCAGGCCTTGTCCGGCGGGAGAAAGGCCGATCGTGGGCGCGCCAAAACGAGCGGAATTATTGCGGAAGAAAGCAGCGGTGGCTTAGACGCGCGGTTCTCGGTTCGTGCAAAAGCTACCTACACTAGGAATAAATTCCGTTCAGTCCTTCACTGACTCTTCAAGGTAACCAGAGAAATTTCCGCAGTTTTTCGCATGAAAGCTAAGTCCTGCCGTTTTGCGATCTTTCGACTTCACTAACAAAACACATCCGGCAAGAATTTCCGATTGATTTGCCCGGTGGCACGTCTATTGCTAGCGCTCTTCCGTTAAACATATCCCCTGGACGGCTCATGAAGACAAGAGACTGCATAGTTGGCGACGAAGAGAAACTGATGGAAGTACGGCTTTGGCAGGCGGTGGTGGTGACGACTATTCAGGAATGGGTGTCCGGGCCGCTTCGCCGCAAACGCGAAGCTGAGGATTATTTGTTTAAGGATGAGCGGGACTTCCCCTTGGTCTGCCAATCGGCAGGACTGGACGTTGGCCGCTTGCGCTCGAAACTAGCGCGGCTCAAGCTCCCGGAAGAACTGAAGGCCTCAAGGTTGCGGCTAATCTGGAATGAACTGTCGCTTCAGCGGTAAAGCATTCGGGCGCGCTTCAACGATTTCCCCTAAGTAAACCTACGTGGCATAATCCTATGCTGTCGTTTAACTATTCCGGGGTAGTGCAATTGGTAGCACGCCAGCCTTTGGAGCTGGTTATCCTGGTTCGAGTCCAGGCCCCGGAGCCAATTCTCCGATACGCGCCCAGCCGCGACGGGAAGCTCGTCGCAAACTCCCCGGCTACGAATTCATCACGGACGCCGACGGTACACCTTGCGCAAAATGGGCTGACGCTCTAGTCTAGGCGCCAGCATGCAAGGCTCGGAGTTCACGCCGCAATTCCTAATCCTCGGAGTAATTTGGTATATCGTATTTCTTTTCTCGACGACGTGCCACGAAGGCGCTCATTCCCTTGCCGCGAAGCTTGGCGGAGACACGACCGCGTTCCACGGCGGGCAGGTAACGCTGAATCCGATTCCGCATATACGCCGGTCGCCGTTTGGACTGGTGGTCGTGCCGATCATTTCCTATTTCCTGGCGCACTGGATGATCGGGTGGGCCAGCGCGCCCTACGACCCCGCATGGCAGCAACGCTATCCGCGCCGGGCTGCCTGGATGGCGCTTGCAGGCCCCGCCGCAAACTTTACGCTGGTGATTTTTTCCGCGCTGGCGATTCGCGCCGGAATATCTTTGGGATATTTCAGGATGCCGGCGTTCGTGAGCTTCACACGTATCACCGAAGCCTCCGGGCCCGGTATAGCCGGATTTGCCGCCACGTTTCTTAGCATCATTTTCCTGCTGAATCTCCTGCTCGGAACCTTCAATCTACTTCCCGTTCCGCCGCTCGATGGGAACACCGGAATCACGCTGTTTATGAGCGAAGGCACGGCCTTGAAATTCGTAAATTGGTCGCGAAGCCAGGGCTTTGGAATGTTGGGCTTGGTGCTGGCCTGGTATGCATACGATAAACTTTTCCCCTACATCTTTCGCTTCGCGCTGGCGGCGCTGTATCCCGGTTCCCGTTGGGGCTAAGGTCATGTGCTTCTAGGCCCCATTTCGGTTTGGTTCAGACACGAACAGATGTTTCGATAAGCACGGCCGCAAGACGCTGAAGCCGCTCGATTATTGCGTAAGCCCTTCCCTGTGAATGGTTCACGCGACAGGTCTTTGGCATCACTTCTGCAATGATCAGCGCGCGGGAGGGCCAATGCATTCACTGCTAGATGGACCCAACAGTTATCGGGTGGAAGTATCGGGCTGGAATATAAAAGGGACATTCTTCGTCGAAACGGCCGTGCTGCACTGGACGGATCTAGGCGAGAAGAGCGTCGAATTGATATCGCGTTTGCACGAGGGCTGCGTAGTGTTTGTGCGGCTGATCCATGCCACGACGGGAAACATCAACTTTCCTGTTGCATACCGCGTCCTAAACATCGGGTCTGAGGATTTAGAGGGCCGAGGTTGCGTAAGCCTAAGACAATTGCATCCGCATATCGACGCGGGCCCGGACACGATTGGCACAACTAGTTCGACTGCAAAGTCGCGTGAAGCTCAGAAAGTCTTGGCTAACTGATCGGAAGATTGATTTCAGGCGCCGTAGGCATCGAGTAGAAGCTTAAGGAAATCTTAGACGGGTTCCGTTCTGAAATCGCCGGGCCAATTCGGAACGAGAAAATATTCGATCGAAAGTCATTCAAGCAGAGGCTCTTTTCTGTTCGCACTGGCCGTTTCCTTCCTGTTTCGATTAAAGCTAACAATGCGTGACTCTTAACGAGAGCTTGCATCAGATACGCGCCTCAGTTCTTTCCATATTCCACCCTATAACGATGTTACGAAACGGCACGGGCATTGCCTATGTATCCGCACCATGCTAGCCGTCGAAGAGCGACCTGGGCCTGAAGCAGCACGAAAGAATCTTTCCGTGTGCGTGGTGGACGACGAATCGGACCAGGTGGATCTCACCACGGCACGATTGCAAAAGGCCGGCTTTCACACGGTCGGTACAACGAACGCAGAAGACGCGTTGCAGTGCGTCAAGACTGGTGCGTGCCGCGTGGTGGTGGCGGATGTGAAAATGCCGGGGATGGATGGCCTGGCCTTTCTCGAAAGAATTTTGAAGTGCGACCCGGGAATGTTCGTAGTGCTGGTCACCGGCTATTACTCGGTGGATGCTGCTATCGAGGCGATTAAGCACGGCGCTTACGATTTCCTGTGCAAGCCGGTGGATTACACGCGGCTGATGAAGGCCCTGGACGATCTGGCAGAGAACTTCACGCAGCGGTCCCAAATCCGCGATCTGGAAGACAAACTCCTCGATAACCTGCTATTTCACGGCATCGTGGGCCGAAGCCCCGCGATGCTGGAAGTATTCGACCTGACCAAGAAAATCGCAAGGCACTATACGAATGCGCTGATCACCGGGCCCACCGGCAGCGGCAAAGAGTTGATTGCGCGAGCGCTGCATCAGATGAGCCCGGTGGCCAAAGAGCGATTCGCAGTGTGCAATTGTTCAGCGCTGGTTGACACGCTTCTCGAGAGCCAGCTTTTTGGGCACGTGCGCGGCTCTTTCACCGGCGCCACGGAGACGCGCCCCGGTCTTTTCGAATACGCGAATGGAGGCACGGTTTTCCTGGACGAAATCGGCGAAACTTCGCTGCACATGCAGGCAAAGCTGCTGCGGGTGATCCAGAACCGCGAAATTCAGCGCGTGGGTTCGCCCGAAGTGAGAAAAGTGGACTTGCGTTTGATCGCGGCGACAAACCGCGACCTTCGCGCCGAAGTTCTTGCCGGGCGTTTTCGCGAAGATCTTTTCTACCGACTCAGCAGCATTGAAATCCGGGTTCCCGGATTGTCAGAACGTCCCGAAGACATTCCGATTCTAGTGCAGCATTTCTTGAAGAAGTACAGCGAAGCCTACGGAAAGCCGATCCAGGGATTGACACGGCGCGCGCAGATCCTTCTCTTGCAGCACGACTGGCCGGGAAACGTCCGAGAACTTGAAAACGTGATCGCCAGCGCCGCGATTACCACGGTAGCGGATTTTATTGACATCGGGGATTTTCCGGAACACCTGCAAAACCCGCACCGCGGCAGTTCCGCGTCGGACGAAAGTTGGCGCCCGCTTCCACTGGAAGAAATTCGCCGCGTTCACATTCAGCGCGTGCTGGACATGTGCAAAGGCAATCGTGTGCGCACCGCACAGGTATTGGGAATTGGACGCACCAGCCTTTACCGTTTTCTGAAACGTCCGGCCAACGGAAAGTCTGCGGTCAGCGCTGCATAAACGACATTTTGGTTATGTGCCGGCACGGTCGTTGTTCCAAGACTGCCACGCCAAGGATGGACTATATGAGAAAGCAACAAGCCGATTGGCAGCAGTTGGGAACAGTTACAACGGACGACCGGCGCCAAGAAGACCGTGTACCCCTGGCGTTGCTGATAGAAGTTTGCGGATTCGACTGTTCTTTACGTTTTTTCACCGAACGCACGGAGACGTGCAACGTCAGCGATTCGGGTTGCCAATTCCGGTTGCATACGGAAGTGGCACCGGAGACCGTGGTGGCCATCCGGGTAATTCACCAGAGCGGCGGTGACGAGCTGAATTCGAAATCAGCTTTGTTCCGGATCGTTCGTGTCCGCCCGGAATATCCGGCGATATCGATCGGAGCGCAGAAACTGCAACCGCATAGTTTGTGGAGTCTGGGAGTCTCGAGACTCAATTAGAAGCAAATCGCTATCAATTCTGAAGCTGACCGGGTCCATAGCCGGGCTGGTGAGCCACGAACCAAGTCATTTTTCCGCTCCAGCGAAGCGAACGATAGCAGGCCCGGATTACAATCCTGCAAGCCGCGCGACTTCGCTCTTACTTTCCGCTCGAGGTGTAAGCCGCGTTGTGCAACAACGAAGCCGGCAGCGAGATCGTGGAATCCATGCGGACGAGCATGCCGGTTTGCGCCGGGAGGTCCACGTCCTTACCCTTCTTTATTGCGATGTAAGCGGTGGTGCCGACGAACCCGATCAGCGTGCCGCGCGCCACGTTGGCAAATAGCACTCCAACAAGAGCGCCGGCGCCGGTACCCAGGCCGCCGGTCATGAGGTCGCCTTTGATATCGCGCTTCTCCTCAATCACGACTCCTTCCGTCGTTTTTACGTCTTTGCGTTTCTTTTCCGCGTCCATTCCGCCGGTGTAAAGCGAAAGAATGCTCATCTGTACGGGGAAAATGCGGCTTTCAACCTCAATGGAATTAAAGACAAGATTCATCGAAGCGCCACTGCGGAAAAGCGCGAAAAATTTAGGGCGCGTCACGCTAGTTACCGTCCCATGGACCTTCGCACCTGCGGGCAGAAGAAGTTGATTGCCGACGAAGACGGGTTCGGCGACGACCGCGGTGAAAGGATCGCCGTCATGGGCAACACCGGTGCTGAGTCCGCTGGCCATCGTGAGCCGGACTTGCGTACCGGGCTGGATTGCAGTGGGTTGTTGAGCGTGTACTGCGGGCGTAAACCACAACAGAACAGACAGTAATGCACAAACACTGATAAAGCGCTTCATAGTTTCCTCCGGGCTTTGGAATTTGGACATGCCAAGCCATCCCCGTGTCGTGGGGTTACCGCTGGCGCCGCGGTGCGAGTGCGGAGGATGCACCCGCAGATAAGATACTCCCCCGCAAGAAAGTGTTACCCGAAAATCAGTCTTCTTGTTCCTAATCGCCAAGCCCCAATATTTCGTCCCACTGTGAAGAAAGCCTGCGGCAGTTGAAGAAAGCGAGACTGGCCTTCCGGACAGGTAGCTTGGACGACATGGCGTGACGCACTCGCGGGTTCAGGCGCAGGCACGGAATGTTAACCTCGCCTACAGGCGAGCATCAAAGGCATTGTCCGTTCCAAGAATTGAGCTCCCGAAAAGAATTCGATGCGAAAACGATTACTGATTCTCGTGCTGTTGCTCATCGGCGTTACGGCTGCCGCGTTCGCGACCGATTTTGCGATCATCGTCCATTCTACGAATCCCGTTCGAGCGACGACTCTGGCTGATCTTGCTAAGATTTTCAAAGGCAAGACCCATACTTGGCCCACCGACCGGAACATAACAATCGTCCTGCGGGACACGGATTCGCCGGGAATGAAATTCGTCATCGAGAAAATTCTAGGAGTCACTTTCGAAGAGGGAAAGGCGATTTTGAACGATCCGAGCCGGAAGATAACGGCTCCGGTCGTTTTCGTCTCGAGTGACGAGGAAGTCATAAAGATCGTGGAAAGCAGCCCCGGAGCGATCGGCGTGGTGGACGTTTACAACATCACCAGTGGAGTGAAAGTGATCAAGATTGACGACAAGCAGCCCTTCGACCCGGGTTACAGCCTGAAGGGCCACTGATCGAGGCTTGAAAATCCATGCGAGGAATCATGAGAATCCGAAACCCCTTTCTATATGCAATCGTCGCGCTGGTAATTACCGGCGCCGGCGCTGCCGCGGCCGGTGCGCAAGCGCAAGAGCCCGCGACCGGAGCGAACGCGGCGGCTGATGCGGCGCCGGCGGCAGACACAGTTCCGGTCACGACTTCGTCGGCCGATGCACGGCTCGATTACGAACACGCGCTGCTGTACCACGAAGACCTGCTTTTCGTTGATAAGGGCCTGGTTTCCCTGCGCAAAGCGGTGAAAGCCGATCCGCACTTTGCCTTAGCCCACGCCATGCTAGCTTACTTCACGAGCGATCCGATGGAAGAGAGACGGGAATACGCCCTGGCGGAAAAATACATTGCGAAGGCGTCGCCCGACGAGCGCTTGTTGGTGCGCTGGATAGATGGCGCGAAGAATGGCGGACTCGTTCCGGCTATCGCGGCGATGAACGATCTTCTCGCGAAGTATCCGAACGACAAACGGCTCGCGAATATGGCCGCTGAGTGGCTGTGCTCGAATCAGGCGGCCTACGAGCACGGCGAGAGAATCCTCAAAAATGTGCTGCAAAAAGATCCGACATATTTTCCTGCGTTGAACAATCTGGCGTACTGCTACGCGCTGAGCGGGCAGCCGAGCCTGGCTCCTCCGCTGATGGACCAGTACGTCGCAGCGCTGCCAGCTCAGCCAAACCCGCAGGACTCCTACGGCGAAATCATGCGCATGCTGGGCGACTATCCGGCGGCCCTCGAACACTACAGCAAGGCGCTGCAAATTGATTCGAGTTTCAACACCTCGCAAGTCGGCCTCGCTTCCACCTACGCGCTGATGGGAGATCAACAACGCGCTCGCGTGGAATATCTGAAAGCGATTGCGGGAACGAAAGAGCGCGCGACCAAGTTGGATTATCGAATCCTCTGGGCTATGACGTACTACCGGGAAAACCAGCTGGAACGAGGATCCCGGGAATTCGCGAAACTCGCGGTGGAAGCGCACGCCGCCGATTTGCCGGTCGAAGAAGCAGAAATTCACCGCGATATGGCGCTTTTCAACCCTGATCCGCGCGCAGCACTGAGGGATCTCGATGCCGGTCGCCAGGTGCTCACGGAAAATCATGAGATCTCGCAGGGCAGCCGTGAGATAGAACTAGCGAATATTCTGCAAACGCGCGCGTTTATCACCGAACGCGCAGGCATGGCGGACGCTACGCAGAAGGCTCTTAAACCCCTGACCGCCATGTCGCAGACGAGCCGCAGCAACCTCGTCCAACAGTCCTATCACTCCGCAAACGGCGCTGCGTTGATGACGGAGGAAAAGTATGACGACGCGATCCCGGAACTGATGGAAGACCCCCAAAACCCACTTTCGCTGACGTTGCTGGCGGAGGCCCAAAGCAAAGCGGGACAGCCCGTTGACGCGCAGAAAACTCTGACCACTCTGGCAGCGATTAGTGACGAGCGTGTCGAAACGGCGTTTGCCGTGCCGCAGGCGCGCGCGGCGTTGAAAGAGAATTCCGTGACGGGCGGCCAAGCCGGAGGCCACTAGCCGAGCCCGACGCAACGTCCGAGTTGTTAACACAGCTTGCCGTATGTAACGGCTTCTGTTCCAAACCTGGGCAGCCTCGCAACACAATCCGCACCAATCTACATTCCATCGCCCATCTTTCACGCAGTGGAGCGCTGTGCTAGACTTCGCGGAGCAGTGCTGAAGAAATAAAAGTTTCTACAGCGACTGCCGATCGGTGGGAC
>Ga0302325_10026297_pt1 | contig 12085 bp, 9 predicted proteins | sample Palsa_T0_2_FD_201948 | JGI IMG/M metagenome (GOLD analysis project Ga0302325, IMG submission 201948) | Peat permafrost microbial communities from Stordalen Mire near Abisko, Sweden - Palsa_T0_2 | ecosystem: Environmental > Terrestrial > Soil > Palsa > Peat permafrost | place: Sweden: Abisko...
TGAACTAATCTCGTCGGGATGTGGAGTTGAAATGACAAACGGTGATATGCAATTTAGTGCCAGTACGTACAGTCCGTTTAGGACTGAGTCGAGAATCATTTCGAAAATACATATCTCATCAGTAATCTTTACACTTGACAACTTTCGTACGGTCATCGATCGTCGCTTTCCACAAACGCCCGCGCGCTCGAAAAGCAAAAGGAGTTTTGAAATGAAACCAACACTTGGCTGCCTTGCTAGGTTATCTGCCGTAGTTTTCCTTCTGGGCTGTGCCCAGAGTCTATACGGGGACGCAACATACTACTTCTCGTACAGCGGAGCTGGATTCACGGACAGCGGCAGCGTAACGGCTAGCCCTTTGGGCGGCGGTGAATTTCTCGTGACGGGCCTGTCGGGAACGCAAAACGGTGAGCCGATGACTCTGCTAGCTCCAGGAGTTTACGGAGCGAATGACAACGACATATTCACGGCCGCACCTCCATTTTTGGATGTGTTGGGCGTGTCCTTCAGTCTCCCCGGAGGTGCGGATTACAACGTCTACTTCGACTCGGGTCTGAGCGAATATCTAGAATGCAACAGCGTCGACGACGGTGTTTGCTACACCGGATCCGGCGTACCTGTAACGTCCGGCTCGCTGTCACTTGCCCCCGAACCGGGAACGATGGTTTTGTTTGGCACGGGCTTGCTTGGGTTGGCTGGTTTATTGCGTCGCAAGCGGCTCGCTTAGGTGTACCGCCCGTAGCCGGCGAGCCGCTCGGTTGGAGAGCATTGCGATCCGGCTGTCGGACTTCACTAATTTCTCAGCGTGCAGACGCTTGAGCCCGTCCGCACTCCTGTAAGTCTTTATCGTGAGTTCCTCAGTCCTACCCCTTCGTTTGTCACTCTCGGTAAAGCTTAGTCGATTTCGACGAAAAGTAATTCGACAGCGTTTACGACGGAATCCCCGGCCGCAAACTTACTGTCAATTCCACTACACGATCTTCGTTGGGTCTAACCGATGGGCTGCGATTGCCGGGTCCCAAACTCTTCCCGCGCACCGATGACACGATCAAACTCGGCTATTGGTCGGGCTTGTCATATTTTCTTGCGAGCTTTCCGCAGAAAACACAAATCAAGCACGTCCCTGCGCAAACTCTCGGTCCCTTGCTGCGACATTTGGAGGCCGTATTGTAGAAAGAGGCGAGAGGGAGCCCAAACACGAATTTCATCCCAACCGCATGGACTTGACCGATTGGATACAAGCGCACTCATTCTGTGAAAAGGTTCATCAAGGGGAGAAGTAAACGACCGATGGACGTATTAGGGATCGAGTTTGTCGCTGGTTTTCCTCCCTCGTTTTCCAGCGACAGAGCCGGGGTTCCTCCGTACCCGGTCACCCGGGGCTAGAGCGTGGGCGCTTGTGCGCGTCTACGCTCGCCCCGAATATGTCTCCAGCGCAGAATTCCGGTAATGGTGTCATTTGAGTTGATGGCCACTGGTCCAAATGACTCGAAACCGACCCATGTTGCCTCTGTAGTACTACGGAGCCACACTCTCATACGATTGAGGCGCACGTGGGACATTTTCACGGGAGGAAAGCTTTAGTCAGAATTCAGGTGGCGAATAAAGGAAAAGAAATAGGGGCCGAGGGTACCGCCGAAACGAGGATTAATTTCAAGGATGTAAGGCCGGCCGCGCATCACTTTGTAGTTCACGCAACATAAACCTTGAAAATCGATTGATCTCAAGACATCGGCGAACAAATCAAGGTATCCACACCGGTGAATGACCTTATAGAGGTCAGGGTCTTGTCCCTTTATGGAATATTCGCTCTCAAACTCAAACATAATATTCAGAGCCTTGACAACCCTGTCATTTGCAAAAAGTATGTGCGTGGCGAATTCGTAGCGTCCCGGAATGATTTCCTGACGATAGAACGCGGGGTCATTCATTTTATCGAGAAAGAGCATTTCCGCTCCCGCGTCTCGGATCATCTGGCATTCCTTGCCCCATTCACTGATGCGCTTCTTCAAGATGTAAGGAGGCTGGAGATTTGCCCCCATTGTGGGGATATTACTTCCGAAGCCCCACTGGATGAGGGCCTCGTTGAGCTTGTACTTATCGTCACAAAGCAAGATGCTCTCTTCACGTGGAATCGGGATAGGGTTTTGGGACAATAACTGCGGCCATTGATGAGCCGCGATCAAATCGGAAATCTCGAGTGGCATCACCAGATCAAACGCGCTAAGACCTTGGGCCGACAACGGTCCAAACTCCAGGGTGTGCCGTGAACCACTAAAACCTTTCTTAATATCCTCGCTCCAGTCCGGCTTTCCGGAGAACAGGATGCGAAGACTCTTGTCTCGGATGAGGCATTGCAGGGATTTTTCATAGGCCAAATAGAGGCGGTTACGTTTGTTAGCTAGAGATCGCTTTGTCGAGATATTGAGTTCCATGCCCGGTTATTTTCATCGTAGTTCGTGAACCGCCAGGTTGGGCCGAAAATGTCGTCGGCTGTCCACAAAGGGTTATGAAAGTAAATACACCAGGAACTACCAAGGTCGAACATTCGTACCTGACGCCCGCGCCAAAAACCGTGAGAGGATGACGCAACACACGATCAGCTGAATCAATTTCATCAGGCTGCAAAGTTGGCGTGCAAAGGTATGGCTTAAATTATGAAATACGGTGCGCATGTTTACAAATTCATATGCGTAAGCGCTTGAAAATCATAGCCACTAACTGGAAATCGAATTGCTAAGGAAAGGAGGTTAGAGTTCAACCTAGATTCCTTCCGCGAGGAGGTTTCGATGCGCAGCAGGCACTGGGTAGTAATGGTAGCTTTAGTACTCGCGCTCGGCGCGCTAGGCCCTGCGGCTTTCGCGGATACTAACCTCTTGGCGAACGGTAGCTTTGAGACGGGCGATTTCACCGACTGGACGCTAGCTGGTAATACGGGTTTTACGGGCGTATGCGACGGTTGCGAAGGCTATACGGCCGAGGATGGTGACTTCTTTGCCTACATGGGCGCAGTCGGCTCAGACGCGCTAATCAGCCAGCCCTTCTCTGATGTGAGCGGCGATAGTTATGTCTTCAGTTTCTGGTACAACAACAACAACGGAGGCACTCCCGAGGATTTTAGTGCGTACTGGGATGGTACTCAGTTGCTGAGCATAATTGACTCCCCGAATACCGACGGCTGGGTGAATTACACGTTTACGGAAACCGGCACTGGGACTGACACCGTCCAATTCGATGCGCGGAACGATCCTAGCTACGACGCCCTAGACAATGCCTCTGTGACGGGTGTCTCACCAATTCCCGAGCCCAGCAGCTTCCTCCTGATGGGGAGCGGCCTATTAGGCTTGGCGGGCGCAGTTCGACGGAAGTTTCGAAACTAGGAAACGCGCTCAACGCGAGTTCTTCTCCCTGGAACATTCAAGATACGGCTCACTCGGTTATGCCGAGTGAGCCGTTTTTGTTTATGTGATTCCCGTCGATCCTCACTCCACGTCGGAAAGGGACCGCTCGGATTCTTGACAATCTTCTGCCAGCGGTTCTTGTGTCGCCCAGGAACTCATCCTCTCGGTTGTGAATTGCTGAGAGCTGACCGCACACCATCAACAAATATCGCGGTCCGCTCTTGAGCCCATGTGATAGATTCGGCTACCTGTTGCAGATGGCACTCTAATGCCTGATAATTCGACGCGGTTCAAGAACGCACTCCCGAGCCGCCCTGGCGGTTTGCATGGTTATTTGCCCCAAGTGTAAGACTGCAAATCCGGACTTCGTCGAAACCTGCTCTCAATGCAGCGCTCCGATGCCCATCGCGGATACCGCGACCATTCAGCAGGTGGATCCGACCGTCCTTAAACCAGGAAGCGATTTCGGCCCGCGTTACCGCATTGAGGCGCTCCTGGGTCAGGGCGGCATGGGTCGCGTATATAAAGCATCTGACAAGGAACTGAGTCGTACGGTCGCGATCAAAGTGGTCCGCCAGGGTGTTGCCGGCGAAGAGGAGGCCCTGAGCCGCTTCAAGCAGGAATTGGTCCTCGCCAGCAAAATCTCTCACAAAAACATACTTCGCATTCACGACATGGGCGAAGTCGCCGGCATGAAATTCATCACCATGGCCTATGTCGAAGGCCACGATCTTCACCAGCTGATCCGTGAGAACCCACAGATGCCGTTGGAACGAGTGTTGAAATTCGCTCAGCAGCTCGCTGGAGCACTCGCGGCCGCTCACGCTGAAGATGTTGTCCACCGTGATCTGAAGCCACAAAACATTTTGGTGGATGCGAGTGACCAGGTATACATCGCGGATTTTGGCCTCGCGAAATCCTACGCAGCGGGCGCCATTGGCATGACGCAAACCGGAGCTTTTCTGGGGACTCCGCGCTACATGTCCCCGGAACAGGTTGAAGGGAAGCCAACTGACGGGCGCTCAGATTTATACGCGTTCGGCTTGATTCTCTACGAAATGGTCGCCGGTGACGTCCCGTTTACCGGCGAGTCTACGCTCAAAGTGATGTACCAGCGCCTTCAGGAACGGCCGAAGAGCCCGAAGGCGACGAACCCTTCGGTCCCGACCTGGCTCGAGCGCGTCATTATGCGCTGCCTTGAGAAAGACCCTGAGGATCGATACCAAAATGCCTACGAAATCCTGGCCGACCTGCAAGGTGGCCAATCCGTAAGTGGCCTTTCGCGGAGCGGTATTTCGCGCAGCGGACTTTCGCGAAGCGGTTCCAGCATACAAATTCAGCTTCCTGAGTTCGCCAGCCGCCGCTGGGTCTGGATCGCTGGTGGAAGCATTCTCGCCGTCGTGATCCTTGCCTTCGCTATTCCGCAGGTCCGCCGCATGATTCTCGGGGGCGGAGCGAAGGGAGGCACCTCTGTCGTTTCGGGAGTCCCCCCCCTTTCAAGCGGCAGGTTTCTCGCGGTCCTTCCTCTCCAAGTCCTCGGAGATTCATCGCAGCTTGGCTATCTGGCACAAGGTATTGAAGAAGCGCTTTCCGCAAAACTGTTTGAATTGAAAGACGTCCGGGTCACCCCCAGTGACGCGGCCGATAAGGTGGACCAGAAACAGCCTCTGCAAAAAATCGCACGTTCTCTCGGGGCTAATCTATTGGTTGAAGGCCAGCTGCAAGGTTCAGGGGACAAAATCCGCATCATCATGAACCTGGAGGACGTAGCGGATGGCAAGAAGCTCTGGAGCAGGCAATTTGATGGTGTCGTGGGCGATCTGTTTACGCTCGAGGACCAAATCTATAACCAGCTGGTCGCGGGACTCAGTCTCAACCCAACGAGCGATGAACTTTCTACGGCGGAGGCACGGCCGACCGACAACGTTGCCGCCTATGACCTGTACCTGCGGGGGCGCAATTCACTGCGTGCCCACGATCCTAAGAGTATTCAGACAGCACTGGATTACTTCGATCAGGCGTTGAAGGCAGATCCCAAGTTTGCTCTGGCGTACACCGGCCTCGCAGACGCCAGTCTGCGGATGAACTCGAATAAGAAGGACTCTTTGTGGACGCAGAAGGCTCTTGCGGCTGCACAGCAAGCGCAACAGTTGAACGACAACTTGCCGGAAGTGCATGCGATACTGGGCAGCGTCTATAGGGCCACGGGTAAATACTCGGAATCGGTGGCTGAGTTGAGGCGCGCTCTTGCGCTTGCGCCGAATTCGGATGAGTTCTACCGCCGTCTTGGCGCTGTCTACTTGGATAGCGGCAACGATGCACAAGCCCTCGACGCGCTCCAGAAGGCCGTGCAGCTCAACCCATACTACTGGGTGAATCAAGATGCGTTAGGCAACGCATATTTTCAATTGGGGGATTATGCGAAGGCTTTGACAGCATTTCAACAGATCACGGTGCTCGAGCCCGACATTGACGTTGGGTACGAAAACGTGGGGGTCGTTAATCTTCAGCAGGGCAGGTACCAAGAATCTATCCCTTATTTCCAAAAAGCCCTGCAAATTGAACCTTACTTTACGACCTATTCCAATCTAGGCACAGCCTATTTCAACCTGAAGCAATTCCCGCAAGCAATCGGAATGTTCGAAAAGACGGCAGAACTCAATCCCAACGACACGATGACAGCTGTCAACCTAGCCGATGCTTACAGGGCCGCCGGGCAAAAGGACAAGGCCCACGATACGTACCAGCGCGCCGTCTCCCTTGGTTTTAAGGAATTGGAAACAAATCCCCAAGACGCCAGCGTAATGAGCGAAATGGCGCTATCGTACGCAAAACTCGGGGAAGGCCCGCAAGCGGAGACCTTTATAAAGCGAGCGCGAGCCGTCGACAAGGATAACGTCGAATACAGTTACAACCAGGCACAAATCTATGCGCTTTTGGATAAGCCCGCCGACGCTCTGAAGTCTTTACAAGAATCGCTAGAAAAACACTACCCCGCAGAATCCGCTGAGCAAGACGTTGAGTTGGACAGCCTTCGAGGGAACCCTGAATTCGTGGCACTAATAAAGAAGTACGCAGCCAAAAAACCCTAAGCAGATTTAGAAGCCGTTGTCAGCGAGGTCGTTCGGAAGGTCGAAACTCGGAACGCCACTGCTGTTTTGCCAATGGCGTCCCTAATAACCAGTGTCAGACGAGCTAAGCAAAGTTACGTTCGAGCGAAAATGCGTCGCCTCGTACCCACAAAAAGCAACATAAGCCCTGTGCCAAAGAGAGCCATTGAACTCGGCTCCGGGACATCCGAAACAATCGGTATATTGGTAGCAGTGGCCCCCTCAGTGGCAGTCATGTAATTGGGGCAAGTATTAATGACGAACGGCGGCCCCTCCTCGCACGGGTCGGACCCGGGCCCCCCTGAAAAGCTGAACGTTACGTCCTGAAAGCCCGCACCATCGGCTGCACTACCTTGTCCGCAAGTCACCCAGATATCGGATTGGCATACGAATACAGTCGAGTCCGGGACGTCGGTGTATTCCAGGGAAAACAACGTCAGAAGCGCGTCGGCAGGAATGTCGTGGGCTGAATCATCAAAGGAAAACTCGATAGACATCGAGGGCCCAGTATAAGGCACCGATAGCGAGCCACTGTAGTCTGGAGATGGGAGAATGGGCGTTGCGACGATGCAGAATATTGACCCACCGCAGGCAGGATCGCCCACGCCATTGACTCTGGCTATGGGGTCCACTGGAGTCTGGGCATAGGCTGCCATAGCCGAAGCCCCCAAAATCACTAAGAAACAGAACATTCGAGTCAATTTCATCTTCATGAGCAAGCCTCCAAGAAACCCAGACTGCGGTTCTAGTAACACTTTCGGTTCCAATCGATACTCTAAAATACAAGAGCTAACTTGTTTGTTTGCAATGGCTCCGTGAGACGACCCGAGGTCGGAACCACGCTATATGCAATAGCTTGCTCAATATAGGACAAACCAGATCACTGTCAGATCTCGGCGGACCCTGTTTTCTTTGCTACCTCGGTCCAAGGGGCCCCATTCGCTGTGACCGGAATCGAGGAGTCACGTTTCGCGCCCGCAAGTTCCATCCAGCGTTGCGTACAGCACTTGTAATCTTTGCATCAATATTCTGTCAAGTACCAATCTCTTTAGCAACTCACAGGACTATCAGTACTTTCTCCGGCCAGAACGAAGAAACGAACATCCCTACCTGACAATTCGGGTGTAGACCTCGGGTGCGGACAGCGGTAGGTTGTGCGCGCGAGTCACGATCATACCGTCCTGGCCCCTTCTCGATGGCCCAAGTCTTCAGGATTGGATGTGAGTTACGCGCCGGTCGCGGTGAGATGTCGGCGATGACCCCGTCCACGACGGTTGCGCATACTGTCTATGGCTATGGAATGTGGAGTTCCCCCGGCGATCCGCGAGCATTGTCGTCACGGTGAACCTCGTCTGGCCCTCCCCAAAGGGGGATCACAAACTTCGATCGCTGGGGCCCCATCATTGCGGGCGGCTATCGGCAACCGCCGAGTGCAGTTGCACGCGCCAGTCGGCTAGCTGGATGCCGAAGCCTTGCGCGAGTCGGGCATTGGAGAGGACAGAGTAGGCGGGTCGCCGGGCTAAAGTTGGATACTGCGCTGTTGTGATCGGGCTGATCCGCTTGGCCCTTAGCGTTCGCCCGCCCGTTGCTGCGACTAGCCAGGAAAGGTCTGGCGGCGCGTGTGAAACCTCATCGAGAATCGCCTCTGCGAAGTCGCACCACGTTGTGAGGCCGCCCGCCGACATGTGATAGACGCCGCCTGCCTCCGGGAGAGTCAAGGCGCCTTTTCCGCTATCAGACAGCCGCTCAAGAACCGAGGCTGTTCCGCAGGCAATTTCCCGGCACCAGGTGGGCGCGCCGATTTGATCGTGGACGACTCTCAATTCCTCGCGCTCGGATGCAAGACGCAAGATCGTGAGCAGAAAGTTTCGGCCGCGAGTTCCGTAGACCCAGGCCGTTCGAAAGATCAGGTGAGGCACACCGGCATCCCGAATCGCCTGCTCACCGGCGAGCTTCGTCTTGCCGTAAACGCTGACAGGATTCGTCCGATCATTCTCCTCGTAGGGAGAGTGTTTAGAGCCGTCGAACACATAGTCGGTCGAATAGTGGACCAGACCCGCGCCGATCTTCTTTGCCTCCTGCGCCATCATCGCGGGCGCGTCGGCGTTGATGGCCTGCGCGAGTGCCTCTTCTTTCTCGGCCTGATCAACAGCGGTATACGCAGCGGCATTGACGATCAAGAAGGGGCGTATCTCTTGAATCGTTCGGCGAATTTCGTCGCACCTGACCAGATCCAATTCGTGACGGTCCAGCGCGATGACTTCGCCGAGTCGAGGCAACACCAGCGCGAGCTCGGCGCCGACCTGGCCGTTCTTCCCCGTCAGTAGGATCCTTGGCTTCATTTCACCGGGCATCACGGCAGGAACTTGCAGCTCCGCCGAGCGTCGACTTGATTTGGATGGTTCGCGCGGAAATTACCTCACACATCAACTTGTGCAACCTGGGCTGGGTGCCATTAGGAGCTAGGACGGAATTTTCTGCGAAGATTTCGGTCCGGACGGCGTGATAGCGCAGAGAGAAGAATCGCGGTTTTCATAGTATTTTTCATAGTAGGTGCGATACTCCCCCTCGCGAATTCCCGCCATCCAATCCGTATTGTCTCTGTACCAGTTGATGGTCACGTGCAAGCCTTCATCGAGAGAAATCGCGGGCTTCCAGCCGAGTTCGTTCTTTAGCTTCTCGCATTTCAAAGCGTAGCGGCGGTCGTGGCCCGGGCGATCCTGCACGTATGAGAGCAAGGTTTCCGGCTTTCCCATCACCCGAAGCAAACGCCGTGCCATCGATAGGTTCTCTTCGATGTCGCCGCCGCCAAGGTGATATACCTCGCCCACGCGTCCACCTTCGAGGACCGCGAGGACTCCACGGCAATTGTCCTCGACATGGAGCCAATCGCGCTGCTGTTTTCCGTCGCCATAAATGGGAAGCGGCTTGTCGTTGAGCGCGTTCGTGATCATCAACGGCAAAAATTTCTCAGGGAACTGATAAGGTCCGTAGTTGTTTGAAGAACGCGTGATCACCGCGGGGAATCCGTACGTCCGCACGTATGAAAGAACCAGAAGATCTGACCCGGCTTTCGAGGAGGAATAGGGACTGCTCGGCCGTAAAGGAGAGTCTTCGTCGGCGAAGGTGCCTGGACGCAAGTCGCCATAGACCTCATCGGTTGAAATATGAACGAAGCGCTTGATGTTCAGATCACGGGCCACCTGTAACAGAGTAAAGGTTCCCTTTACGTTGGTTTCAATGGAGGCCGCCGGCTCGTAAATACTTCGATCGACATGGGACTCCGCCGCAAAATGCACGACTGCTTCGCAACCGGCCATTGCCGCTGCGACGGAAATGGCGTCGCAGATGTCTCCTTTGAGGAAACGATATCCTGGGTCAGCAGCGACGGAATCTAGGTTCGCAAGGTTTCCGGCGTAGGTGAGCTTGTCGTAATTGACGACCGCGTAGCCTTTGTCCAGTCCCAGAACATATCGGATGAAATTGGAGCCAATGAAGCCGGCGCCACCGGTTACAAGAATCCTCATCGGGTCACTTCCTTGCGAACAGAACCGCCGGAAGGAGTCATCTTGTTTGCGCCAGATTCCGCCACGAGGTTATTGGCACGCAGGAGAGATTCAAATTGGCCCGCATCGGTCCACCAGCCATGGAGCACATCATAGGTAAGCTTGTTTTCCTGGACATAGAAGTTGTTGACGTCCGTGATTTCTAACTCGCCGCGTCTAGAGGGCTTTAGGCGGCGAATTTTTTGAAATACAGTCGCGTCGTAAAGATAGATCCCGATAACGGCGTAACTGGATTTCGGATTCTTGGGCTTCTCTTCGATACTGATAACGTGATTGCCTCGAATCTCGGCCACCCCGAACCTCTGTGCGTCGCTGACTTCTTTAAGAAGAATCTTGGCGCCGTCCTTCTGGTTTCTGAAATTCTCGACCGACTGGCAAATGTTGTTCTCGATGATGTTGTCTCCAAGGATGACGCAGATGGGTTCCCCTCCGGCGAAATACTCCGCTAGGCCGAGTGCTTCGGCAATCCCTCCTTCACCCTCCTGATAGGTGTAGTTCAGATGTTTCAAGCCGAATTCGCGGCCATTGCCCAGCAACCTGAGGAACTCTCCCGCGTTCTTGCCGCCGGTGACGAGAAGTATCTCCTCAATCCCAGCGTTGACAAGTGTCTGGATGGGGTAATACACCATCGGCTTATTAAAAATGGGCAGAAGATGTTTGTTTGTAACTCGCGTAAGAGGATCCAACCGGCTGCCCGTCCCCCCCGCCAGTACGACGCCTTTCATGTTTCCGCCTTCCTCCCGATTGACCAATTCGCGCCTTCGAGAGGCTATTGTTGTCTGATTATCGCTTCGATCCGACACTCTGACAACTCTGATCGACCTGGCTCGGCTGACTGTTGGCACACACCCAACATCCTCATCCTCTTTTTCCGAAAATGCGCGGTGGGTGAAGTTGCTCTGTGCTAACATTTGTAGGGTGCGCCGCCACATGCGGCTATCTGGGACGTAAAGTGTTGTAGCAGTGGTACTTAGCTACCTAATGCACCAAGCTCAGTAGACAAAATGCCTAAGTAGGTTCTGGAATCGCCGGCAACAGATTTTGGGGGGTTATTCCTAGATTCTTGTCATATAGCTGATCTCTTCCGGGTCCGAAGTGCTTCAAGGAAATGCAAAGCAACCATGCTATTTGCGCAGCTGAATGTTGGCCCGGAGCCAATTACTTCTACAAAGGAAATTGAATCCCAATGAACGCGAACGGGAATGATCTGTTTTCTCTGTCAGGCAAAACATTTCTGGTTACCGGAGGCACCCGCGGCATCGGCCAGGCCATTTCGCTACGCTTCGCACGGTCCGGTGCTACGGTAATTGCGAACTACCTTCGCAATGAGAAGTCTGCTGAACACCTGAAAGCGATCGCTGCGGAGGAGGGTTTGGCCATTAAGCTGTGTCGGGCGGATCTGACCAATAAAGAAGGTCTGGAAAAACTCGACCTGTCGATACAAGAACACTGCCCACAACTTTCTGGTTTCGTCCATTGCGCTGCCACTGGCGTCCATCGCCCGATAGAAGAACTCACGGAGCGCCATTTCGACTGGACGTTTGACCTGAATGTCGGCGTTTTTTTCAAGCTGATCAAGCGCTTATTGGAGCGTTTTTCAAAAGGGTCAAGCGTCGTGGCCGTCAGTTCCTGGGGAGCATTACGGGCCATGCCGTCCTATTCGTTGGTTGGCTCGTCCAAGGGGGCGCTCGAGGCGTTGGCACGCCATCTCGCCGTGGAACTGGCGCCCCGCGGAATCCGCGTCAACATTCTAACCGCTGGGGCTGTGCTCACCGATGTCTGGAAAGCTTTGCCGAATAGTGAAGCACGCATTGCCGAGACCATCCGTCGCACCCCCGCCGGGCGCCTGGTTACAGCCGAAGAGGTCTCCTTCGCAGCCCAATTCCTGTGTTCCGATGCGGCCGCCGGAATTATTGGCCATACCCTAGTGATCGATGGTGGTACAGGGATCATGGCTTGAGTTTATCCATCCAAAAGTTCTGATAAAACCGCTCCTGTTCGACCGTCA
>Ga0302325_10026298_pt1 | contig 12085 bp, 10 predicted proteins | sample Palsa_T0_2_FD_201948 | JGI IMG/M metagenome (GOLD analysis project Ga0302325, IMG submission 201948) | Peat permafrost microbial communities from Stordalen Mire near Abisko, Sweden - Palsa_T0_2 | ecosystem: Environmental > Terrestrial > Soil > Palsa > Peat permafrost | place: Sweden: Abisko...
GGTCGCGCCTGTGCTCGGCCTGGCCCCCCCGACCGGGGTAGCGATCGCCTGCTATGCGGTCGTGCTGCTGGTCATCTTCCTGTACGTGCTCGGCGTCGGTCACTGGGAGAGGGCGTTTTTCCGCACCGTGAGCTGGCCGGTGACCTGGAGTCTGGTGGCCCTGTTCTTTGCCTTCAGCGCGCACCAACTGGTTCTGTTTCCATAACCCCCGCAGATAAGCCCGATCGCCCGCGGATGAGATCCACAGCTTTCGTCAATTCGTCACGAACAGATCTGATCGCCGCCGCCCTGCTTGGCCTCGGCGGCGGTCTGCGATCCTTCGCGCCGCCCGTCGCACTCGCCATCCACGATCGCGGGCCCCTGGCCGGACCGGCGCGGTTCATCGCGTTTGGCGCTGCTGGGGGCGAGTTGATCGCCGACAAGCTGCCAAACATGAGTAGCCGCTGGTCCCCGCGCGGCCTGACCCTGCGGCTCGGCTTCTCGAGCACCGGGGGTCGCGAGCTGGGTGGCTGGACGGGAGCCGGCATCGCCGCGGCGGCCGCGCTGGCCTCCGCGTTCGCGGGCTCCCACCTACGAGTCAAGGTGCGCGGCCGAGCGGCCCAGTTGGCGGCAGCAGCCGCCGAGGATGCGCTCAGCTACGGACTTGTTCTCGCCGCGGTCCGGTGAAGCTGAGCTGACCTGGACGACCATCAGCGAGTGGCCGTCGGGATCCCGGAACCAGCACATTGACGCCGAACCCCCACCGCCGACGGCGGGGTAGCCTCCGTGCCATGGCAACGACACGGATGATCCGCAGCGAGCGGTTTCCCGACCTCGCCGACCAGATCCTGTTCCCGCGGATCTCAGACACCAAGTTGGCCTGGCTGGCCAAACGCGGGAAGCGGCAGACGTTCCAGCCCGGTGATGTGCTCTATGAGCACGCCGTCCGCGACGCGCCGTTCTTCGTCATTGACCGAGGGCTGGTCGAGTTCATCGACCGCAAGCCCGGCAAGGATGTCTACGTGGGACAGGCCGATAGCAGGACGTTCATCGGCGACATCGCCGCCTTCACCGGGGAGCCGACGATCAGCGCCTGCGTGGCCGTCGAGCCGACGGAGGTGATCGCGTTTGACCGGTCCGGATTGCGCGGCATGCTCGCGCGCTGGCCGGAGTTCGGCGAGGGGGTGTTCCGGACGCTGCTGGCGCGGCGGGCGTGGGACGAGGCCGAGGGACACGGCGTCATGCGTCTGATCGCTCCGCGCAGCTCTCGTCGGGCGTTCGAGGTCCGCGACCTGCTCGAGCGCAACCTGCTGCCGGTGCGGTGGTACGACGTGGACACCGACGAGGAGAGTGCCGCCATGCTCGATTGGCTGGGCATCCCTCGCTCCGAGACGCCGGTGCTGGTGCACGCCACCCACGTGATGCGCAACCCGTCGGCCGCGCAGGTCGCGCGGTCGCTCGGGCTCCGCGCCGAGGTCGACGGCGAGCGATTCGATCTCGTCGTGCTCGGCGCCGGGCCGGCCGGGCTGGCCGCCGCCGTGTACGGTGGCTCGGAAGGGTTGCGGACCTTCGTGGCTGAAGCCTGGGCGCCTGGGGGACAGGCGGGCACGAGCACGCGGATCGAGAATTACCTCGGATTCCCCAGCGGGGTATCCGGCACCGAACTGACGCGCAAGGCGACGCTGCAGGCGCGCCGTTTCGACGCGGTGCTGTCGAGCTTTCATCGTGCGGTCGAGCTGGCCGATGGGCCTGAGGGACTGGTACGCGTGGATCTCGACGACGGCCAGCACGTCCTGGCGCGCTCCGTCGTGATGGCCACGGGCGCCCGCTGGCGCGAGCTCGAGGCGGACGGCGTCGACCGCTTCCGCGGCGCCGGGGTCTACCACGCGGCAATGGCCACCGACGCCGAGCGCTGCCGCGGCGAGGACGTGATCGTGGTGGGCGGCGGCAACTCGGCGGGACAGGCGGCAGCCCACCTGGCCTCGCGGGCCCGCAGCGTCCGGGTCGTGGTCCGCGGCAAGGCGCTGAAGTCGACCATGTCCCAGTACCTCGTCGATCGCATCGAGCGCTCGCCCCAGATCGAGGTGATGACCGAAACGGAGGTCTCGGCGGTGCATGGCTCGGCCACCGTGGAGTCTGTGGACCTCCGTAACCGGCGGGACGGCAGCATCGAGGTGGTGGCCTCCACGGCGGTGTTCGTGATGATCGGCGCGGATCCGTGCACCGAGGCGGCGACGGGCATCCTCGCCGTCGACGTCGCGGGCTACCTGCTCTGCGGCATCGGCGCGGCCGAGTGCGAAGGGCACCTTCATTGGCCGCTGCCCGACCGCGAGCCGCATCTGCTTGAGACGGTCCGCCCGGCAGTGTTCGCGGCCGGCGACGTGCGCTCAGGCGCCTCCAATCGCGTCGCGGGCGCGGTGGGCGACGGCGCCATGGTCGTGCGGTTCGCCCACGCGGTGTTGGACGGCTGAGACCTCCCAACCGTCGGCGACGGGCGAAAGCGCACATCAGGATCAGGTGTCCTGGACGCGCCTGATCGACGGTCCCGCACGCCTCACGCCTCACGCCTCACGCCTCACGCCTCGGCCAACGCGATCGCACACATCCCGCTGACCCGGGCTGAGCTCAGCGGCGCGCTGTCAAGCGCCCGTCGTCTCGTTGTCGGTCGGCGAGGTGGTCGTTCTTGACAATGGCGCGGTCAGTCTCGCTCGAGGCTGGGGACCGCGACCTGATCGAGCACGAGCTTGATCGCGGCTGCCACGGGTATCGCAACCAGGGCGCCGATGATGCCGAGCAGCGCGGCACCGATAACCGTCGCTACGACGGTGACCAGTCCTGGTACCGCGACGGTGTGCGCCATCACCCGGGGCGTGAGCAGATAGTCCTCGAGGAAGCGGTAGACGAGGTAGAAGATTCCCGTGGCGATCGCGAGCGGGAGCGACACGCTGAGCGCGACGAGCGCCACGATGATGCCTCCGATCGTTGACCCGACAATCGGAATCAGGTCGAGCAGCGCGACGAGCAGGCCAAGGAACACGGCGTATGGGATGCCGAAGATCACCGCCCACGCCAGCGTTCCAAAGCCAGCGATGAAGGACGTGAACAGATCACCGAGGACATAGCCGCCGACGCGGTCGAGGATCTCGTCGGTGAGCAGCACCATGCGTGCGCGTCGACTGCGCGGGGCGAGCTGGTAGATCCCGCGCTTCACGCGAGGCAGATCGACGAGCAGATACACCGTCAGGACGATGACCAGGACCGCCGAGCCCAACAGGTCCACAGCGACCATGCCTGCGCCGAGGACCGTGTTGAACGAGGTGCCGTTGCCTCTCAGGACCTGCTGCAGTCGGCTGACGATGTGATATTTGAAATTGAGCTTGCCGAGAGTCGTGTGCCGATTCTTGAGGCTGTTCAGGTAATGCGGGGCGTCTCGGGCCAGATGGCTTGCCTGGGTGACCGCGAGCGGAACGGCGAAGGTCAGGAACAACGCGAACACGCCAAATGCCGCCGCCAGGACCATCGTCACCGCCACCCACCGTGGCAGCCCGTGGCGGAAGAGCCATCTCACGGGCGGGTCGAGGCCGACGGCGAGAAAAAACGCCAGCCCGATGAGCACGAGGATCTGGCTGACCGCGACCACGATGTACGCCACTCCGAACGCGCAGGCGACACCCAGCGCTCCGACGAACCCAACGAAGAACGGTGCGCTGCGGTCAAACCGACGCCCGGCGCGGCCAAACGCGTTATCGGCTGTCGCGCCGGCCTCGGCCGCCGCGTCGGCGTGAATCTCGTCGACAACACGTTGCGTGGCCTTAGCCGGCCCATCCTCCGCCGCCAGACCGACCGTCCCCGGCTGGTCAGGGCTCATGGGTTTCTCCCGTCTGCACGCAACAGCACCCGCAGACGGGCGAAGGCAACGTCTCCGGGCAACGGCACAGATCAGCCACTATGCGATCACTCCGCAAGCTTTGCAGAGACGGCCAGATTCGATGGCCTGAGCGTGGGACGACGCCGCGCTGGCCCGGTGCTCACCGGGACAAGCGTCGGGGCGCCGTCGCGGCTGCGGGTGGAGCGCGCGAACTCGACCGCGAAGTTGGCGCTTGACGACGGCGATACGATCTCGCCGGCAGGCGGCCTCATACCCGCTCTTGGGAAGGAGATACGTGGTGACGCGCAGATTCCTCACTGCAGTACTGGCGGCCGGGGCGACTCTCGCGCTGTCGGCGGGCTCGGCCGGCGCCGCCTCGGCGGCGGCCGCCAATCCCGGGCCGCCGGTGCTCATCCATCCTGGGGCGATCCACGCGCTGGGACGGTTCGCGCAGCCGCCCACGACCGCCGACTGCGAGAGCGCATTTGCGGTCGCCTGCTACGAGCCCGGGCAGGTCGAGACGGCCTACGGCCTACCCACCGAGTTCGCCAATGGCGTGGACGGGTCGGGCCAGACGATCATCATCGTCGACTCGTTTGGCTCGCCCACCATCGCGTCGGACCTCAAAACCTTCGACAGCACGTTCGGCCTGCCGGACCCGCCGTCGCTGCAGGTGCTGCAGCCGGCTGGCGCGGTTCCGCCGTTCGATCCGACGAACGCCGATATGGTCGGCTGGGCCGGCGAGACGACACTCGACGTCGAGTACGCACACGCGATGGCGCCGGACGCAAAGATCGTGCTGCTGGAAACCCCGGTCTCCGAAACGGAGGGCACTACCGGGTTCCCGCAGATCGTTCGCGCCGAGGAGTACGCGATCGATCATCACCTCGGCGACGTCATCAGCCAGAGCTTCAGCGCAACTGAGCAGACCTTTGCCACACCGCAGTCGCTCCTCGCGCTGCGCGGCGCCTACGTGGATGCGCTGCGGCACCGCGTCACCGTGCTCGCCGCCACCGGCGACAGCGGGGCTGCCAATGTGGAGCTGGACGGGGAGACGTTCTACACGTACCCCGCGACGACCTGGCCCCCGAGCGACCCGCTGGTCACCGGCGTCGGCGGCACGCAGCTGCATCTCGATGCCAACGGCAATCGGACGTCGCCTGACACGGTCTGGAACGACACCTACAGCGTGGCGACCAACCAGTTCATCTTCGGCGTCAACGGGCCCAACCCGCTTGCCGGCGGGGGCGGCCTATCGGTCATCTTCCACCGGCCCTTCTACCAGGACTTCGTCACGAAGGTCGTGGGTGCGCAGCGCGGCGTCCCCGACATCTCGATGAGCGCGGCCTGCAACGGGGCAGTGGACGCCTACCAGAGCTTCCCCGGCCAGCCCGCGGGGTGGTATCCGGTCTGCGGCACCAGCGAGGCGACCCCGCTGTTCGCCGGCATCATCGCGCTGGCTGATCAGGCGGCCCGCCATCCGCTCGGATTGATCAACCCGGCCCTCTATCTCCTGTCGGCCGAGCGAGCGCCGGGGATCGTCGACGTCACGTCCGGCAACAACACCGTGAGCTTCACCCAGGACAACGCTCTGGAGACCGTCAACGGCTACTCGGCGAAGCCCGGCTACGATCTCGCATCCGGCGTCGGGACCATCTACGCCCCCGACTTCGTCGCTGAGCTGGCAAGGCTCAACCGGTTCGGGCCGGCGCACGCCATCGCCGCGCTCAGATAACCACGCGGTAGCGTCTCCGGCGGCGCCGCTCCAGCGGCGTCGCCGGACCCGCCCGCGCTCGGCGGTTGCGGCGTCGCGTGGTCGGGCGATGCCTGTGAGCCGGCTGATTTTGCGACGGCCGAAACAGGGTACCGTGGACCTCGTGACGGATACCGTTCGAGTGATCCGCGGCGAGCAGGCGAAGACCTACATCATCGCGGAGGAGCACGACGACGGATCGTTGTTGCTGCGCCCGGAGAGCTCAGGCCAAGCGATCCTGGAGCGGGCAACCGAACCCCGCGGCTCGGCTGCCGCCGACCACCAGGAGCTGATCAAGGGTCAGCCACCAGGACCGACCCCGTCGGTGAGCCGACGTCTACCGGAGCACACGATGGCGACCGGATCGCAGGCCACGAAGCCTGGCGGCCTCCAGCCGAGTCTCATCTTGGAGATCCGCGACCTGTCGGTCGCCTACGGCACCACGACAGCCGTCGACGATGTCAACCTCCAGATCATTCGCGGAGAGATCTTCGGGCTTCTGGGCCCGAATGGAGCGGGCAAGACGAGCACGCTCAGCGCCATCGAGGGTCTGGTCAAGCCGCGGTCCGGGACCGTGCTCGTCGATGGCGTGGACCCCAGACGTGATCCGGCACAGGCCAAGGCGAAGCTGGGCGTGCAGCTTCAGACCACGAGCTTTCAGTCGCAGCTCACGATCCGGCAGATCGTGAGGTTGTACGCGGGCCTGTACGGCGTCAAGCTGTCTGACCGCGAGATTACGGACAGTCTCCAGGCGATCGGGCTCGGCGGCGAAGCCGGCAAGCCGTTCAAACAGCTGTCGGGCGGGCAACAGCAACGCGTCGCCCTGTACATCGCAGTGGTCCACGAACCGGTACTGCTGTTGCTCGACGAGCCGACCGCCGGTCTGGACCCTCAGTCGCGTCGGCAGCTCTGGGCTCGTATCGAGCACCTCCGACAACAGGGCGGGAGCATCCTCTTGACCACCCACTCGATGGAGGAGGCCCAAGCCGTGTGTGATCGCGTCGCGATCATCGACCACGGCACGCTGCTGACCACCGAGACGCCACACGACCTGATCGAAAAGCACAAGGACGATCCCCGGGTTCGCGAGGTCGCCCACGGCGAAGTGACCCTGGAGGATGTCTTCATCGGCCTCACCGGGAGCGAGATCCGTGACTAGCTCGCGACCCGCCACGGGACCGCCGATCCCGCTCATCCTGACCTCGCTGCTCCGGGCAGACTTCTTCGTGTTCTCGAAGAACCGCCGGGTGCTGCTGCTGAGCACTCTGTTGCCCGTTTTCCTGCTTGTCACCACCAATTCGAGCAAGGCTGTGCAGCATTTCGGGGGGGCGGCGTTCGTCGTCGGGTTGGCCATCGCCTACGGGCTCGCCGCGACCTCGATCCTGGGCTACGCGCTCACGGTGGCACGAGACCGGGAGCAAGGCGTATTCCAGCGCCTCCGTGTGACCCCCGCCCCCACGTGGGCGATCATGTCCAGTCGCCTGGCCATGCAGGTCATCGCCAACCTGGTCATCGCGCTCGTCGTCGTGATCATCGGCACGCGGATGCACCACCTCTCGCCGTCGGCCGGTCAGTACGGGCTGGTGCTGCTGGTCTCGATCCTCGGCGGCGCGGTGTTCCTGAGCATCGGCCAGGCGCTCGTCGGTCTGGTGAAGTCGGCGGATGCGGTCAACGCTGTCGGCCGGATCATCTTCATCGCCCTGGTCGTGCTCGCCTCCCTCGGTGCCAGCGGAGCGCTCGGCAGCTTGTGGGAGTCGATCGCGCGGTGGACCCCGATCGGGCTCGTCATGACGCTGTTCGCCGGGGTTCTCGATCTGAGCGCGTGGGCTAGCCGCGACACGCTGGCCGTGGTGGTGTCCGTCGCCTACATCGTTGTGTTCGCCGGAATCGGTATCCGGTGGTTCCAGTGGGATGCTCGATGACGGCAAGGTCGCGCTTACGCCTTGGCTAGGTGGTGGAGGCGACCGAGCGCCGGAAGGGCGCTATAAACCGCGCCTATGTCCGAAACCTTGGGCCCGGGCTCGACCTTTGCCGGATGCCGGCTTGAGGCCGTCGCGGGGCGCGGAGGGATGGGGGTGGTCTTCCGGGCAACTCAGCTTGTCCTCCAGCGGCCGGTCGCGTTGAAGGCGATCGCTCCCGAACTCGCCGCAGATAAGGATTACCGGGAGCGCTTCCAGCGCGAGTCGCATCTCGCCGCGTCGATCGATCACCCCAACCTGATTCCGGTCTACGAGGCCGGCGAGCTTGACGGCACGCTGTACTTGATCATGCGCTGGGTCGACGGAACCGACCTGCGAACGTTGCTCAAGACCTCGGGGCACGTTTCGCCCGGCCGCGCGATCAAGCTGCTGCGGCCTGTGGCCTCGGCGCTAGCAGCCGCCCACAAGCGCGGCCTGGTGCACCGCGACGTCAAGCCCGCCAACGTCCTCGTCGCGCGCGGCGACGAGGAGGACGACGACGACCATGTCTACTTGTCCGACTTCGGGATCGCGCGCCGGACCGACGGCAGGTCGCTCACGCGCACGGGGATTTTCGTCGGCACGGTCGACTACACCGCGCCCGAGAGGTTCAAAGGTGGTAAGGGAGACGCGGCGTCTGACATCTACTCGCTCGGCTGCGTGCTGTTCGAGACGCTGACCGGGCACGTGCCATACAAGCGGCCAACGGGCGTCGCGAAGATCTACGCGCACTCCGCCGACCCGATCCCGTCAGCGCGGGACGAGGTCCATAAGGTTCCCGAGGAGCTCGACGCAATCATCGCCAAGGCGATGGCCAAGCGCCCGGAAGATCGTTTCGGGTCCGCGGGCGAGCTCGCCGTTGCACTAGGGCAAGCGCTCCAAGAACTCGAAACCGCCGAGCGGGTGGCCGTTGCGCCTGATCCACGGCCGGACGTGAAAGACCCCTGGTTGCCCACGGTCGTGACCGAGGATGCCGCGACACGCATCGATCCCACCGCGACACGGATCGATCCCACCGCGACACGCATCGATCCCACCGCGACACGGATCGAGCCCGCCGCGACACGGATCGAGCCTGCCCCGACCGTGAGCGAGCCGGCCCCGACCGTGAGCGAGCCGGCCCCGACCGTGAGCGAGCCGGCCCCGACCGTGAGCGAGCCGGCCGTGACGGTGAGCGAGCCCACGGTGGCGAGCCCCCCCACGGTGGCGAACCCGCTCACCGTGGCGAGCCCGTCCCCGGAGAGCCGTGTCCAGAGCCGGTCTCGTTCCGCGCCGAGCTCGCGCCGCTCCCCGTTTCTTTGGTTGGCGCCGATCGTCCTGCTCTCCTTGGCGGGAGTGCTCATCGCGACGCTCTCCGATGTGCGGACTCCTCCCTCCGGGAGCGGCGTGACTTCGACTCCCACACTTGCCTCACCCACCACTCAGGTTAGGCTCCAGGGCGGCGGCCTGACGGCAGGTCGGACGCTCAGCGTCTCCAGTGTGCCTGGCTCGGTCTCGCTCGGGACGCGCAACCTCTGGGTCTCACTGCCCAACGTCGGCGAGCTGGTCCGCACCAGCCAGACATCGGGCACCCGGCGCAGCTTCCTGGCCAGTGGTCGTCCGACCGCGCTCGCGGCCGGTTTTCGCGCTCTGTGGGTGGCCCAGGCGGCCTCCCGGTCGCTGGCCCAGTTCAACGGCGACAGCGGCACTCAGGTCACGGTCACCCGGCTCCCGGGCAGTCCCGTCGCAGTCGCGCTCGATCAGGACGACGGCTCTGTCTGGGGCGCGGACTCGAGCGGAGCGATCAGTCATGTGGCCGTCGGGGGTGGAGTGATCGGGACGCCCGCGCACAGCGATCCGGCCGCGACGAGCATCGCCTGGGGCGAGGGCTGGCTATGGGCCGTGAACGGCGCCGACAACGGCTTGCTTCGGGTGAGCCTGGGCACAGACGGCTCGAGCACGGCGTTCTCGGTCGGCCCGAGCCCAATCGCCGTGACGCTTGACCAAGGCGTGTGGATCGCACGTGCGAACGGCCATGTGACGCGATTCGATCCTCGACCCGGTCGACTCCGCGTTAACGCCGACATCGCGGTGGCACCCAAGCTCGATGCGATCGCCGCCACGGACCCGAGCCCGTTCGTCTGGGCGATGAGCACAAGCCAAGAGACGGTCTACCGGATCACGAACACGAGCAGGCCCACGGTGACGGGCGCCATCGTGTTCAACAGCCCGCCCGTCGCGCTCGCCGTCAACGCGAACTCGCTCTGGGTTGCCACGCAGAACCAGCAGATCACCCAGATCCGATTCTGACCCTCAGTGCCGCGTGCGCTCAGCAACTGAGCAGCCTCGCGGAGGCGTGGCCTCAGTGACCGGCGACAGTCGAGACGTAGGTGGCCACGGCCGCGATCTGAGCACCGCTGAGCTTGCCCGAAAACGAGGGCATTTCCCCGCTACCCGTCCGCACGATCTGGCTGACGGTTGCCGCGCTGGGTCGCAGCTGATCGAGGTCGGGGCCGATTGTGCCGCTCGCGCCCGCAGCCTTGAGCGTGTGGCAGTTGCCGCACCCGGCGCTCGCGAACACGACGGCCCCGGAGGGTCGACCGCCCGCGCCCGATTGGCCGGCGGGCGCGCCCGATTGGCTGGCGGCCGCGCCAGACTTCTTGGCGCCGATCAGGCTCGGCCCGGCGAACAGCAGCACGACGACCAACGCGGCAGCGATCCAGCTGAGGACCGCAAGGCCGCGATCGAGCAGGCGCAGCATCAGGGCTTGGGGAAGCCCGATTGCTCGATGTACCAGAACACGCCGGTGATCCAGATATAGACCAGCAGCAGGAAGACCAGCCCGCCGGCCAGTGGCAGCGCGCTGCCGGGTAGGTTGCGGGAGCGAACGATCAGCACCTTGGCGGCGAACGCCCCGTAGAACAGGCAGCCGAGAATCGAATGGATCAGCACCCGCGCGCTGGAGTGCTGGAACCCGAACTGGTACAGACAGTGATAGGCCACCGGGAGGCTGATCAGGAACGCGAGCCGGCCCGAGATCCGGTGCACGCTGCCGAGCCAGGATGGAGCGGTGCCCAGCGGCAACCGGCCATACATCCACAGCGCCGACAGCAACTGGATGACAGCGAAACACAGCACGATCGTCGTCAGCCATACCTTCATGGTGATCGTGTTCGTGAACCCGAGCGTGATCACGAGATCCGACGACGGGGTGTGGACATTGGCGTAGATCCCCAGGGTCAGCGACACCGCAGCTCCGACCGCTCCGATGATCAGCAGCCTGCCGAACGCAGGGTCCGGCTGCGGGACTGTCCCGGGACCACGCTCCGACAGCATGTGCGGCGGCTCTGATACGCCCAACTCACCCTCGCTTTCGCTTCGGGGCCGATCTTAATCTGCCAGGGCGCCGAGCGCCAGGTCCTCGCTCCGCCAAGGTCCCAGGGCTCGGACGTGAATGATCGCGGGCCGGAACTCCGGCCCGGAGATTATGTTGCCGAACTCGCTGGGGGCACGGGCGTGGCGAAGGGGAGTTCGAGGTCGCTCGGAGCTCGTCGCCGCGTGTCGGCCACCGCGAGCCGCGGGGAAAGAAATCAACCGCCGAGCCAGTCGAAGACGTAGGCTGGCCGGAGAAATCCGACAGCGGTGCACAGGCCGAACGCGGTGCGCAGGCCGAACGAAAGACGAGGGATCAAATGGCACTTGGGTTCTACATCACAGGTAAGGGCTTCACACAGGAGAAATACGACACGACGACCGCCCAACTCGAGGAGGCCGGTGCCGGCGCGCCCGAGGGCCGCGTTTCCCATGTCGCACTCGAGACCAACGGTGAGATTCAGGTCTTCGACATTTGGGAATCTCAGGAGGCGTTCGAGGCGTTCGGAGCGACGCTGATCCCCATCCTGACCGCAGCCGGCATCGAGCTGAACGAACCGATGGTGGCTCGGGTACACAACGAGATCGCTGCCTGATCGACCGACACACGCGCGGCTTGTGATGGGCACCCGCCAGCTCGCCGATCGACGCCAGTGCGGGCGCGTGGGCGAACGAGCGCCCTATTGGCGTTCCGATGACCCGCCGAGCCTCGCTACGGACGCTCGCGAAGGTCGGTCACGCGATACTTGTCGGCCATGGCCCACGTTCCGACCGCCCGGCACCTGTTGCGCGCCAAGGACCTCGCCGACGCGCGGTACGCCGATCCGCTCGACGTCGACGATTTGGCGGCCGTCGCGGGGCTGTCTCGTGCGCACTTCAGCCGGGAGTTCCGGCGCGCGTTCGGGGAGTCGCCCCACGCCTACCTGCTGACCCGCCGCTTGGAGCGGGCCGCGTCGCTATTGCGCACCACCGATCATTCGGTGACCGAGGTGTGCTTCTCCGTTGGCCTGCAGAGCCTTGGCTCCTTCACCACCAGCTTTACCCGTACATACGGGATGTCGCCGACGGCGTACCGCGCCGCGTTTCCACCGGCGGTGCAGCTGGCCGTGGTCCCCAGCTGCGTGACCCGCTTCTACGGCCGTCCTCAACGCCGCACGTTTCGAGAAGACAGCACCG
>Ga0302325_10026299_pt1 | contig 12085 bp, 7 predicted proteins | sample Palsa_T0_2_FD_201948 | JGI IMG/M metagenome (GOLD analysis project Ga0302325, IMG submission 201948) | Peat permafrost microbial communities from Stordalen Mire near Abisko, Sweden - Palsa_T0_2 | ecosystem: Environmental > Terrestrial > Soil > Palsa > Peat permafrost | place: Sweden: Abisko...
GATTAAAGAGCGGCCACCTAAGCCCGAGGGTGCGCTCCAGAGTCCCAAGCTGACTTGCGGGGATTGCCCGTGCGCCGCCAGCCACGCCGACAAAGTAGCTATACCCTGTACATGTCCATAGGCCACGTACTGATCGACCTGGAACAGATCGTCTGGACGCAACTGAAGTGTGTATGGCTCGCTGTCGTGCTCATGCCTGAGGATCTCAGCCTGCACTGGTGGGGAGATTACGCCGGCCGATCCGCTGAACCAGATGACGGCGGGCTTCCCGGTAGCCAGGACGGGTCTCCAGAATGCTTCCTCCGGCGAGGGTCGGGATACCCAAGCCCATACCGCCAGAGTAGCGGCGACAAGCAAGGCCGCCGGCAGAATCCACCGCTTCCACGGCCACGTGCCTCCGCGCAAGGCTGGAGCGGCAAGCGGTTCCACGGAGGGGTGCCGTTGCAATTGGAAGACAGGTACGTAATGGCCACGGGGCAAATCAATCTTCACGCTAGCGTCCAGATGCTGGTTGTAGTACTGCGACAAACGCTTCCGCAAATCGCTGACGGCCACACGCACCAGGTTCTCCTCGGAGGGTTCGTAAGCCGGACGGCCAAAGACGTCTTCGCCCAGCGAACGTTCCTTCAGGTCCTCAACTTGACCGGAAAGAGTCTTCTCTACCAAATGGGTAAGCAGATCCCGACTTCGCTTGCTGGTTTCGAATGATGGGCTCGTTGTGATCAGCGCAAGATGAGCGCGAATCGCAAAGTGATTCGCGCCGTTGGCATCGGGGGGAACACCCGCGATCGGAACCGTTGATCGATTAGAGCTCGGCAAAAATGAGATCTCCAGACGATACGGTATATCACAAACGGGGAGCCTCGGTAGCCAAAGGAACTAACATGTAAGTCCAGCGGCGTAACATTGGGGCCAAGTGATTGATAAAACAAATATTTGGCGGCCTAACTGTAACATACTTTAACTTTTACTGAACCGAGAACTACACTCCTCTCCATCCTCATCGGGATGGAGCCCGTCGCCGGCCATGTCCCGACGCTCGGCAAGCCGGGAAAGCCGGCAAGCCGGACAGAATAGTTGCCACGTTTTGCACAAAAGGGAGTTGAACATCATGAAGTCCAAACGAACGATTGCCACGAAGCCACTACGATTCGTATTCCCAATTCTGCTTGCCGCGACCTCGGTGGCCCTCGCCCCTGTTGCCCTCGCTCAGGATACCCGGGGCATCATTCTCGGTTACGTGACGGATGCCGCTGGTTCCGCCGTCGCCGGGGCTGCGGTGAACGTAAAAGACCTCGATACCAACGTTACAGTGGCATTGAAAACTAACGACTCGGGCTATTACGAGGCTCCGCTGTTGATCATCGGCAACTACCAGGTCACCGTCGATGCTGCCGGCTTCAAAAAGGATGTGCGCGAAGGGCTCGTGCTGGTTGCCGGCGCCCACCTGGGATTGGATTTCAAATTACAAGTCGGTTCGTCCTCCGAATCCGTTACGGTCAAGGCCGACGTGCCGCTCGTCAACAGCGACACTCTCTCCTCTGGTCTCAACCTCGACTCCACCACCCTCATGAATGTTCCCTGGCCGGGTGACAACGTGATGGAGTTGACTTGGCTTACGCCCGGCGTCCAGGGAACCCTCAGCATTGCCGACTATTCCAACCGGTTGCACAGCGGCGGTCCCTCGAACGGGGCCACCGTTTACGGCTCAGTCGGGGGCAACGAATATACCCTCGATGGAATCTCCAACCAGGAGGCACGTGGCACGGCCTTCAATCCTCCGCCGGAGGTGGTGGAGGCGTTGCGGGTCGAGACATCCGCATTCGACGCCTCCATGGGTCACGCCACCGGAACTTCCGTTGCGCTGATGACCCGTTCGGGGACCAACCAATACCACGGAGCCCTGCGTTACACCTTCGATGAAGCCGCCTGGTCCGCGCTCGATTTCTTCACCAAGCAGTCTTACTATCAGCGCATCGCCACGGCGAATGCGGCGGGCAATACGGCGCTGGCGAACAACATTGCTTCCAATCCGGCCCTGACGCCGTATCACCACAATCAGTACGCAGCCGCCATCGGCGGGCCCGTCATCATTCCCAAGCTCTACAACGGCAAGAACAAGCTATTTTTCTTTTTCGGATACGCAGGCTTCCAGATCAATGAATACCGGCAATCCTACGCCACGTTTCCGACCGCCGCGGAGCGCGCGGGGGATTTCTCCGCCCTCCTCAACATCAGCGCCACCAACTACCAGATCTACAATCCTTACAGCGCGGCGCCCGATCCCACTCGAGCAGGCCACATCGTGCGCACGCCGTTCCCCGGCAACATCGTGCCGGCTTCGCTCATCACCGATCCCGCTTACAAGTTCTACTCGAGCTTCCTGCCTTTGCCCAACGACCTGCCGGCCTCGAACTTGCAGCCGACTAACGATTTCGTTTCGTACAGCGCGCCGTACCACGAGAATTACAATTCCTACACGAACCGCTACGACTACAATATCGATGCGAACAATCGGGTTATGGTGCGCTGGGAATGGAACCAGTGGAAGAACTACAATCCGACGTGGCAGTTCTACGCCCCCACAGATGCGAACATCTTTGAGGGCAGCGGACAATTCCGTCATAACGTGGGCGCCGGCCTGGACTATGTCCACAATTTCGGCGCAAAAACCATCTTGGACGTAAACTTCGGGTCGGTGAATTACTTCACCAACAGCGTCGATCCGGGCTTCGCGTCGAGCCCCCCTTCGTCGATTGGACTTCCGGCTTACCTGGATACCAAAACATCCAGCTACCCCCTGCTTCCGTCCATGAGTTGGGGCGGTTGGACCGGCTTTTCTCCGGCGATTGCTCCCGGAATCACAACCGACCGGGTGATGACGGCTAAAGCCGATGTCGTTCATGAGATGACGAAACACACGCTCAAAGCCGGATTCGATTTTCGCGGCAACTACTATTCGGGATATACCCCGGGAAACAATGCCGGATCTTTCACTTTCGACAGCACTTACACCCAGCGTACCGACGACGGTTATCAGTCCGCGGGTACGGGAGCGTTCGGTTCATCGTGGGCTGCCTTCATGATGGGCATACCAACCACCGCGACCGCCGATACCAACGCCAGCTATGCCGTGCACAATCCTTATTACGGTTTCTACGTTCAGGACAACTGGCGAGTCAACGAAAAGCTCTCGGTGAACTTCGGGCTCCGCATGGAATATGTTCTCGGAGGCACCGAGCGCTACAACCGGTTGATCGGCCAATTCGATCCCACTTTGACATTGCCGATCACGGCGGCTGCGCAAGCGGCATATGCGCAGCTCGCCAGTCCCCCGATTCCTGCTTCGCAGTTTTCTGTCCTGGGCGGCGCGACGTACCCGGGGGTCAACGGTTCCCCGAGATCGGTCTGGAATAACTCCCTGGTCTGGCTGCCGCGCGTGGCCGCCGCGTACCAGATAAACCAGAAGACGGTGATCCGGGCCGGTGCGGGAATTTTTTACGATTCGCGCAGCGTCCAGAATGAGACGGTGCTCCAGACGGGATACAGTTGGACGACCAGCCAAACCGTCAGCAACAATCTCGGGCAGACATTTCTGGCCAACATGAGCAACCCGTTTCCGTCGGGGTTCCAGGCGGCTCCGGGCAACTCCCTCGGAGCCATGGCGGTCGTTGGAAAGGGCTTTACCTATCTTCCTTACAACCGGCCTCCCGCAGGCCAGTACCGGTGGCGAGCGGACGTACAGCGGTCGATCGGATCGGCGACCGTGGTCGACGTGGCTTACAGTGGTTCGTATTCCGACAACATCCTGATCAACCAGACGCTAAACGCCGTCCCCGCCCAGTATTGGAATTTTGCGGACTCACGAAACAACACCGTGGCGAATCTCTGGAATACCAACATAACGAATCCATTTCTGCTCTCGAATTTCGCCGGCCTGCAGACGTCCAACCCACTGCTCTATCAGTACATGTCGACGAATTCGTTCTTCACCTCAACCACCATCCACCAGAGCGTCCTCTGGGCGCCCTTTGCGCAGATGAACGGTCTCACCGCGACGGTGCCTCGCGGAAAGGCCAAGACCGAGGAACTCGACATCAGTATCAATCGGAGGTTCGCCAAGGGATTCAACGTCAATGCTGCTTACACCCGGCTCGGGCTTTGGGCTGCGGATTATTTCCCCAATCAGTTCGACACCTCGCCGGCATTCGAGCCTAGCAACAATGGGCGTCCGCACCGCTTCATGGCCAGCACGGTAATTGACCTTCCGTTCGGCACAGGCCGCCGCTTTCTCAGCAATGGGTTCGTCGGGAAGGTGGTCGGCGGGTTCCAACTCACGGTCCTGGGGCAATGGCAGCCGGGAGCGATGGAGCAGTTCAGCTCCACCGCCTACTTTATCGGGACCAGTGTCTCCTCGCTCTGCGGCGGGCCGCACACTCTTGCGGAATGGTTCAATCCGGCCGACTTTGTGACCAATACGTCGCTGGTCGCCACCACCGGCCAGGCGCGAACCTTCCCGAACTACATCAACGCGTGCCGTGGAGAAGCGCTAGCCGTAGCCAATGCCAGCGCGTCGCGCAACTTCAAGATCACCGAGCGTTTCAACCTGCAATTCCGGTGGGACGTTTACAATATCACCAACCACTCGGAGTTTTCCCCGCCCAACGCGTCGAGCCCCACTGCCAGCAACTTCGGCGAGGTGACTTCGACGGTCGCAGGCGGAGGCGGGACACCGACCCTAAACCGGTCTATGCGAGCCGTCGTCCGAATCGTTTTCTGACGGCGCTTGAATTCCGGTAACAAGCTATCGCGGCACGTGAACCGCTTTGGCAATGGATGGGCGACCGGCCTTTCGAGCGCGATACACTCGCTGGACCGCGACCGCGGGATTGCCAATCCCGCCCTGCGTGAGCCCCGAGGAAACTCCGCGTTTTCATCTCCCAAGGTGGCCGATAGGCCATGCGCTTCCTCATGCATCGCCACAGTTAACGTTAGTGCGAGGCACGCGGTCGCGATAAACTAAAAGACAAGACCGCATCATGAATCCGGAACGCTTGGCTCGAATTACTATCGACGATGCCCAATGTGGCGGGCGTCCCTGCATCCGCGGCATGCGAATTCGGGTAACCGATGTTCTCGATCTGCTCGCGGCCGGAGCAAGTTTTGACGAAGTGCTCGAAGACTATCCCTACCTTGAACGCGAAGATTTGATCGCGTCCATCGAATATGCGGCCCGGCAGACAGATCACGCTGTACTGCTGTCCGCTTGAAATTTCTCGTTGACAACAAACTGCCGCCGGCATTGGCCCGCTTCATTCGAGACGAATTGGGTAGCTTCGCCGTTCACGTCACCGATGTCAACCTGAGGGACTCTACTGACGAAGCGATCTGGGCCTACGCAGCCTCCGGCCATTTCATCGTCATTTCGAAGGACGAAGACTTTGTAAGTCTCTACCTGACAGCGCCCAACGCGGGACTCCTCTGGGTACGGGTCGGGAACTGCCGCAAAAATCACTTGTTGGAAGTATTCCGGCGGTCATGGCCTTCCATTGTGCACCGATACAAAAGCGGTGATCGCTTCGTTGAATTCCGGTAAGGCCAGCAAGGACGAAGGCATTCGACGAGATCCTAATCGACGCGGCGTCCACCCGACTGACTGGCCCGGGCCGCGCAGTCTCCGGTTCAAGATGGACTACGTCAAAGCCGACGGCGACATTTCCAAGTACTATTCCGATTTCATAGTGCGCCGCACCGGCGGCGAAATATGGGAGCGCCTCCAACAATGGTGCGCCGACGCCAGCGCCATCGATTCCGGCCGCCACTATCGCCCACTATTCGTCCGTGAAGAAGCCTGGGACAAGTTCCATCCCTCAACCTTCAAAGACGCGATTGCGTCCTTTTCCGCCTAGAACCCAACACGTAACCCACTGATAAAGAACTCCTTACTCCTCGAAATCCGGCGTCCGGCGCTCCCTAGAACCCAAACCACCCCCAGCAAATGACCCGGCATGGGGGGTCAATAACCAATCAATAGACCCGTTAGATCCGTCAACCCAAGACTGTCTTATCCGCGTTCATCGGCGTTCATCCGCGGCTAACGGTTTTGGCCGGTCACAAGCCCTAATTCTCCACAAAATCAATAACCTACAGCCCCTTATGCCCGCCCACTCCCAATCCAACAGCTACACTGAATCGTGACCATCGCACCTTCTTACCTCAAAATCCCCGCCACGCCCGAAATTCGCACTCTAGAACCCAGCAACTCCAACAAAACAAAGCCCCGGGCCCAATCCCAGAACCCAAGCCCCACCGCTGCACATCCGCCGGAGAACCCCTCCCGCCCCAATATCTGTTATGATTCCGGTTCCACCACCGCGTCCGTGGCGCGAAATCCCCCTGGCCCCCAGCCTCAAGGAGCATTCATGAAGTCCCTTTTCGCCAAATTTCTCACTGCCACCGCCCTGCTACTCCCCCTAAACGTCGCCCTCCAAGCCCAATCCGGCATGGAGCGCCGCGACGGCTACATTCCCATGCTCTGGGACGCCGAATCCGGCAAACTCTTCTTCGAAATCACCAAATTTGACGAGGACATTCTCTATTACACCCAGGTCGCCAAAGGCAGCGGCTCCGGCAGCGTCGGCTTCGAATGGGCGGGCGGCGGAGAAGGCGGCGTCATCCAGTTCCACCGCGTCGGCCCCAAGGTCATGGTCGTCCAAAAGAACATCCGCTTCCGCGCTGGCGCCGGCGGACCCGGCATCGAAAAGGGCATCGAAGCCTCCTTCCCCGATTCCATCATCGCCAGCCTCCCCATCACCCGCACCGACGCCGGAAAAGTCATCGTCGACGCCAGTCCACTAGTAGTCCGTGATGCCGCCGGATTCGCCGCCGCCAGCGCTGGTGGTGGCCGTGGAGGCGGTCGCGGTGGCCCCCAGGCCGTCGAACTCATCGCCGGAACCACCTGGCGCTTCGACCCAACCCGCAGCGCCATCTACCTGCCCCGCACCAAGGCCTTCCCCCAGAACACCGAAGTCGAAGTCATCGCCACTTATGAGGCCCTCACCGGCGGAGCCCGCACCGCGCCTGAAGCCCGCGTGCTCACCGGCCGCCTGCACTACAGCTTCGTCCAGCCCCCCACCGGCTATACCCCGCGCGTGGCTGACCCCCGCATCGGCGTCCAGGGCATCCGCTTCACCGATTACTCGCTGCCCCCCACCGCCACCAACGTGGTCGAATGGGTCCGTCGCCACCGCATCGAGAAGAAGAACCCCAACGCCGCCATCTCCGAGCCCGTCAAGCCCATCGTTTACTACCTCGACGCCGCCGTCCCCGAACCCACCCGCTCGGCTATGAAGGATGGCTTTCTCTGGTGGAACAAGGCTTTCGAAGCCGCTGGATTTAAGAACGCGCTCGAAATCCGCGACACCCCCGCCGACATGGACCCCATGGACGCCCGCTACAACCAGATCTACTGGGTCGATCGCGATGAGCGCGGCTATTCCACCGGTGGCGGACTCACCGACCCCCGCACCGGTGAAATCCTGGCAGCCCGCGTGCGCCTCGAATCCGACCGTGTCCGCACTATGAGCCGCTTCTGGCAGACCTACGAACCCCCAACCGGCGGCGGAGCCAACGGGAATGGCGACGCCAATTTCGAGGAAGGCTTTTTCGACGCCGGTCTCCCTCCCTATTCCACGCCCGAAACCGAACAGCAACTCATCCTCCTGCGCCAAGCCCTTCTCACCGCGCACGAAACCGGCCACACCCTAGGCTTCGACCACAACTGGAACTCCAGCATGAATGACCGCGCCTCCGTCATGGAGTACCCCTCCCCGCGCATCAACATCAAGAACGGCAAGATCGACCTCACCGACGCCTATCAGAAGCAGATCGGCGCCTACGACATCATGACCGTCCGCTACGCCTACACCGTCTTCCCGCCGGCACAGGAGAAGGCCGGCCTCGACAACATCATCAAGGACATGCGCAAAGCCGGACTCATGTACACGCCTTCCACCGACCCCCGTTGGAACCGCTACGACGACCTAGCCGACCCCGCCGAATATATGCGCCAGGCTAACGCGCAACGCAAGATCCTCATGGCCAACTACGGCCCCGCGATTCTCAAGGATGGCGAACCCTACGGCAACCTCCGCGGCATCCGCCTGTGGATGGCGTACCTCGATAACCGCTGGTCGATCGATAGCGGCGTCCGCTACATCGGCGGCATGTTCCATAACTTCGCGGTGAAGGGCGAATCCATCCCGCCCACCGAGATCGTTCCCGCCGCCAAGCAGCGCGAAATCCTGGCCCTCCTGCTAGACGATGTCGATCCCGCAGCCCTGGCCATCCCCGAGCCCCTGCTAGCCAGCCTTACGGTCGCAGTAGACCGCGGAGCCGGCGGCGGTGGACGCGGCGGCGCTCGCGGTCCCGATCAGGACAATATGGAATCCAGCACCGGCTACGCCTTCGACCACTTAGCCGCCGCCCGTACCCTAGTCGGCTTAGTGTTCGACCAACTCTTCGAACCCGAAACCGCCGCCCGCTTAATCGGGTTTGCCGATCGCCAGGCCAACGCCCTAACCCTCCCAGAAGTAATCGAAGCCTGCTCCAAGAAGGTCTTCGGCACCCCCGCCCCCGCCGGCATGCAACGTTCCCTACAACGCCAAGCCCAGCGAGTCTTCGTAGACGCAGTAATGACCTTGGGCGCCAGCCCCACCGCCACGGCTGACGTAAAGGCCGTAGTAATGGCCGAAATCCCCACCATCAAGACTCAAGTCTCCGCCCTAAAAGACCCCGACCCAGTAAACGAAGCCGCGCTAAGGCAAATCGAGCGCGATCTAACCCGTTACGCCGTTAACCCGACCATGCCGAAGAAGTCCTCCCCGACTCCCCCCATCATGGCCCCCATCTGATGCTGAGGTTTACCGCACAGTCGGATACTTAATCCCCAACTGTTCCAGGTAAGTATCGTACTTCGATGGGTCGTAGTACATAGCCTTCATCGCCGGCCGGTACTTATCCATAATTTCTTTGTTCAACCACACGGCCGGCTTATCCTCTGGCCGTAAGAAGCTCTTGTACTTAACGTCCTTCGTCTGGACATTACGGAAGTAATCCCAGGCCTGATCCACCAACTCCGGATGCAACAGAATATCGAGAATCGTCATAGCCTGAACCTTAGCGCCGGCTACAACACCCTTGTGTGCAATCGGCGTAGCCATAGCGATGCCATTCGCCCAGTTATGCCCCGGTCCGCCCGGAATATTCGACGGATACCGCAGCGTCACCGTCGGCACGTTCCAGGAAATATCGCCAATATCGTCCGAAGGCCCGCCGGTAGGCTGCCCGCCGCGCCCGCCGCCGCCTTCTTCATCGCCCGCCGCCTCAACCCGCGGAGCCCGCAAAGGAGGAATCCGCGTATCCAGACCGCTAACCCGAACCTTCAATTCCTTCTGCAGCGCCTTAGCAAGCATCTGATCGTCAGCCGACCATTCCGGCAACCCGACCTTCCGTATATTCGCATCCATCGCCTCCGCAATTGGCTTGTTGAAGAATCCCGGCCAAGCCGTTCCCAGCATCCGCGAAGTCCAGGTCGTATCGGTCATCAAAGTGGCCGCCTGCGCCATGTTGTCGCCGATGCGCCACAGATTCATGATGTGCTCGTAATCCATCTCGCGGTAGTAGTACCAGACCGACGCGTTCGGAGGCACCACATTCGGCTGATCTCCGCCATTCGTAATCACGTTGTGGATGCGCGTCGCCAGCCGCAAATGCTCGCGCCGGAAGTTCCAGCCCACATCCATCAACTCGACTGCGTCCAGCGCACTCTTCCCGCGCCATGGAGCCGCCGCCGCATGCGCGCTCTCGCCCTTGAACATGTACTCCAGGGACACCAAGCCGCTCCCGCCCGACGCACCATACGAGACGCCCAGATTATTCGCCACATGCGCGAAAAGGCAGATATCAACATTCTTAAACAGCCCCGCGCGCACGAAGTGAGCCTTCGTTCCCAAAGCTTCTTCAGCCACGCCCGGCCAGATCATGAGCGTGCCCTTCAAGTGCTCGCGCTCCATCACCTTCTTGACCGCAAGAGCAGCGATAATCTGCAGCGGCATGCCCGAATTGTGCCCTTCGCCATGTCCCGGCGCGCCTTCGATCATGGGGTCGTGATACGCCACGCCGGGCTTCTGAGATGCCTGTGGAATATCGTCAATGTCAGATCCCAGTGCGATCACCGGCTTACCCGAACCCCAAGTAGCAACGAATGCAGTCGGAATCCCGGCCACGCCGCGTTCCACCTTGAAGCCCTCTTTTTCCAGAATGCCCGTCAGGTATTTCGACGTCTCAAACTCCTGAAAGCCAAGCTCGCCGAAGCTGAACACGCTGTCCACCATCACCTGCGCCTGCTTCTTCATGCCGTCGATCTGCCCGATCAAATCGGCCTTCATCGCAGCCGCCTTCTCGGGAGTCTGCGCAACGGCGCTGGCCACTGCGATCAAAAGAACAAGGGTTATTCGGATCATCGAAGCAATATAGCATCCACCACCAATAGTGCGAAGATAGCTCAAATGAAATTAGCCGCCCTCCTGGTTTGTTTCTGCTCCTTGGCTATCGGCCAGGACGTTGCCACGAAGATCAAATCCGAAGCCATGGACCACTCGCAAGTCGCCCCTGTCTTCGAAATGTTCACGGTCAACATAGGCCCTCGCCTCACCGCATCGCCCGCCCAAAAACGAGCGGCTGAGTACGCCCGCGACCGCCTCGCGGCCTACGGCCTCGAAAATGCGCACCTCGAACCCTGGCACTTCGGCCGCGGCTGGACGCTCGAGAAGCTCACGCTGGAAATGGTCGAGCCACGCTACATGCCCCTCATTGGCTATGCCGATGGCTGGTCACCGTCCACTAGCGGCGAGATCACCGCATCTCCCATCTGGGTAGCCGGCAAATCAGCCACTGAACTCCCTTCGATTAAAGGCGCCATCGTCATGACCGATCCCGTAATGACTACCTTCATCCGAAAGGACCGCCCGAACCCAAGCGACCCATCCTACGAACCGATGTCCGCAGCGTACGCCACAAGCGTCGGCGGAGCACGTGGAGGTGGTGGCAGAGGCGCCGCCGCAGCCATCGCACAAGCGATCCGCGCCGCAGGCCCCGCTGTCATCCTGAAGCCCAGCCGCGGTGAACACGGCACCGTCTTCGTCACCGGACGCGACGGTGGCCCGGGCGCAATCCCCACAATCACAATGGCCGCCGAGCACTACGACATGATCGCAGCCATGCTTCAGCACAACGTCCCCGTCAAACTCCGCATCAATGTCCAAACCAAGTTCTACGATTCCGATAACGGCAACGCCTACAACGTAATCGCGGAACTCCCCGGCTCCGACCTGAAGGACGAAGTCGTCATGATCGGCGGCCACCTCGATTCCTGGCACACCGGTGTCGGCGCAACGGATAACGCCGACGGAGCGACCACCGTCATGGAAGCCATGCGCATCCTCAAAGCCATCGGAGCCAAACCCCGCCGCACCATCCGCGTCGCTCTTTGGAGCGGAGAAGAGCAAGGCCTCCTCGGTTCCAAAGCCTGGGTCGAGAACCATCGCAACGAAGCCCCGAGGATCGATGTTTACTACAACATCGACAACGGCACCAACAAGATCTACGGCTGGTACCTGCAGAACATGGCCTCTGTTCAAGACCTCTTCAATCAGTGGCTGGAACCCATGAAAGCCATCGGCGCCCGCCGCAACGTCATCGAACCCGTCGGCTCAACCGACCACCTCAGCTTCATCGACGCCGGCGTCCCCGGCTTCAACCCGATACAGGATTACGGCAACTACGATATCCGCACCCATCACACCAATATGGACACTAACGAACGCCTCGACGTAAACGACATCCGCGAAGCCGCCGCCGTAATGGCCTGGTTCGCATATAGCTCCGCCACGCAAGACGCACGCATACCGAGGCCCGCAGCAAAATGACACCTCTCTTACTACTAGTAGGCCTCTTGGCCGCCGACTATCCAACGCCCGTCCAAGGCGACTTCATCACCAAGGACTTTCACTTCGTCACCGGCGAG
>Ga0302325_10026300_pt1 | contig 12084 bp, 17 predicted proteins | sample Palsa_T0_2_FD_201948 | JGI IMG/M metagenome (GOLD analysis project Ga0302325, IMG submission 201948) | Peat permafrost microbial communities from Stordalen Mire near Abisko, Sweden - Palsa_T0_2 | ecosystem: Environmental > Terrestrial > Soil > Palsa > Peat permafrost | place: Sweden: Abisko...
AGCGTCGCGCCGAGGTATCGGTGTCCGTGCGGGAACGAGCTTTCGTCCTCGCGGGTTCCGCCGAGCCGAGCATCCCGCTCGCGCAAGGCACCGATAGAACCCCTGAGGACGATGGCATGAATACCGGAGCGCTTGCTGCCGTCCTGCCGGCGTTTGAGCTTACGGCAACATTCGCCGGCCGCAGCACGGGGCCGCGCGACGGCCCCGTCTGCTTCCGTGCCAGGCAGGCTCATCTACCAGTAGCGCGGCTCCTTGTAATAATCGAATGCCCGCTCCCGATATGAATTCCCGCCGTCGCTTCGCGTCAGCTCGTCAATTGATCCAGCCGGCGCGGCCTTCAGCTGATCCTTGGTGTACTCAACCACGTAGGCATCCTTTGCGGGGTCGTAATCGAGCGAAGACCAGGGAATCGGATGATATTTCTCGGCGACGCCGAGAAATCCACCGAAGCCGACCACCGCGAAGAGAATACTGTTCGATTCTTTGTCAAGTACAACATCTTCGACCTGGCCGATCTTTTTGCCAGCCATGTCGTTGACATTCGATCCGATGACTTTCTTTGCACGTATGGCCGAGGTGTGGCCTGAGGAAGTCGTCATGAGCAAGCTCCTTTCAATGTGAATATTGGCATGCACAATTAAGTGCGATGCATACACAATGACAGCGAACTTGGAATGTTCCGCTGCAAAGGAGCGCATCTGCGGTGCAGCTTTAGATCGTGCACCGCGAATCTCAGGCGTCCTTCGTCACCGGCCGGTGCAGCATCGCAACGCGCGCGATCAGCGTCTGCGGATCTATGGGTTTGACGAGGTGTTCCTGGAATCCTGCGGCAATAGCTTCGTTGCGATCCTGCATGCGTGCGAACGCCGTGAGCGCTACAGCCGGCAGACGGTCTGCGTCGTAGCCGAGCGCGCGCAGGTTACGCACCAGCTGGTAGCCGTTTTGATCGGCCATGCCAATGTCACTGATCAGAATATCGGCGCCGGTCGTGCTCACGCATCGCAGCGCTGCTTCGGCGCTCGCCGCTTCGATGACGATTGCGCCTGCATCGCTCAGGATACGCTTCGTCAATTCCCGAGCGTCAGCGTCGTCTTCGACGACCAATGCCGTTACGCCTGTCAGATTGTAAGAACGTAAGCCCGGTGTCTCGGCAACCGGCGCGACGAGGGTTTTTTCGCTGAGCGGAAGATGGATGGTGAAAATAGCTCCGTGCCCTTCGCCGGCGCTCGCGGCCTCGACGGAGCCGCCGTGTAGCTCAACCAGATGCTTAACGATTGCCAATCCAAGCCCCAGACCACCGTGACTGCGCGTGCTCGTTGCATCCTGCTGACTGAAACGATCGAAGATGCGTGGCAGAAAGCTCGGATTAATGCCCTTGCCGCTGTCTTGCACGACCAGACGAAAGAAGTGGTCGACGCGCGCTGCCGACACTACGACCGTGCCGCCCTTTGGGGAGAACTTGATGGCATTGGAGAGCAGGTTCCACACGGCTTGCTGCAGACGTGTAGGATCAGCCTCAACGCGTACGCTCTCCGGTGCGAACGTGGCCTGCAGCTGGATCCCTTGGGCGATGGCAGCAGGGTGGACGACATCGAGTGCAGCTTTTACGATGGTGTAGGGGTCAACGGTTGCGGCGACCAGGCGCATTTTGCCGAAGGAAATTCCCGCGTAATCCAGAAGATCAGCGATCATTTGCGCTTGCAGCTTGGCGTTGCGCTCGATGGCTTGAATTCCCTGCAAGACGTTTGCCGGCAAGTCGGAGTAACGCCCCAGAAGAGTTGACCATCCGAGTATTGCATTCAGTGGATTACGCAGCTCGTGCGACAGGGTCGCCAGAAACTCGTCCTTGAGGCGGTTGTTGCGTTCCGCCGCGGTGCGCGCGGCGCGCTCGCTCGCGAGCAGTTTGCTGCGCTCACTCTCCGACTGCAGTCGCTGCGTAATATCGCTCGCCACGAGAATGCGGGCACCGGAGATGCTTTCCTTTGCGATCACCCATTCGACTTCAACCGCGCCTCCGTCTCGGCGTTGCAGGTGCGACTGACCTTCCCAGCAACCGGACTTCCCAGGCGGCGCGTCCGCGCTTGCAGATTCTGCATCACACACTACACCCGCGGCGTCACTTGCCAGCTTGCCAATGAGCTCCTCGGAGCGGTAACCCGTGAGCCTGCAGTACGCCGGATTAACGTTTTCGTACCGGCCTTGAGAATCGAGGATCGCAGTCGCGATAGGCGCGAGATCAAACAGCGTGCGAAGCTTTGCGGCAAGCCCGCGTCGCTCGTAATCTGCCTGGCGGGCAAAGAGCAACGTCTTCACCACGGCGATTAACACCAGTGGCTCGACGGGACGCGTCAAGAAAGCGTCGGCTCCGCTCGCAAGGTTATGCACAAAATCCGCCGGATCGATATGGGGTGTCAGATGCAGCACGGGTACAGAGGAGGTCTTGGGATTCGCGCGTAGTCGACGGCTCACTTCCAAGCTGTCGATGTCGGGCAGATTACTGTCAACCACGACAAGGTCGGCCGCAGGCGCCGCAGCGAGGGCCTCCGCGCCGGTGCTCGTCTCTATGACGTCATATCCTGCCGAGCGCAACGCACTTGCTGTCGTGTGCAGCGTCGCCGAATCGTAATCGACCGCCAATATCTTAATCGCGGCCGCCGCAGTCGATCTTGCCGGCTCCAAGTAGCCTCCTATCCGGACCTGCGTGGCGCCGGGGACGTTCGCCGCTCTCGAGCAGGCTCTGTAAGGCCATGAGTCGCGAATCGAGTTGGTCGGAACGCCAAGAATTAAGCTCGAAACCCCTCCCTGTACAATGAGATTGCGTGAACTTCACTTCCAGTCTGGTGAACTCCTACCATGGCTCGGTTGTTCCCCCAAGAGAGCGCTGCTGTTGCTAGAAATCCTCGAATTACTGAAGTCAGCACGCGTAGCGCAGCGATAGGCTAAAGCGCCGCAACAACCTGCCGCGGCGGCGTCCCGGACTGTCGCGAGCTCGGGCGTGTCGGTCGGCAGCTGCGCCGGCAGCCTGGTGGCGGATCGCCCTACTAAGTCCGCAACTTGCGCGCCGCACGAACGCAGGAACTAAAGATGCAAAATAGAAGAAAATGCAGCGAGGAGGTGGCAATCCGTACGCGACCCGCTTCGCGCTTGGCAACAACGGCATCCTTCGCTTGACGCTTTTGCAGAGCGACCGGTGCGGTGCCTTTTGGCGGCCGTCTCGGCAAGGCGCGCTCTAATGGAGCGCGTTCGCTTCGAAGTCGGCGTTGTCGGCGCCGCCCCGAAGTGATCGTCTGCTGACGCTCGGCGGCCTCTTCTAGTGTCGGCAACCCTGATCGTCGTTATGACTGTCACACCAGTGCGCTTCGCGGTTTCCATCGCGGTCGATGCGATCGCCGTTCTCGTATCTGTAGGGCCCATGATCGTAGGGTCCATGGGCGACGACGCAGCCGGATATGCTCACTACCATCGTGAGCGCACTCAATGCAGCCATCCGATTAAATTTATTCATTCATTCGTCCTGTTAGAAATCGTCGCCAGAGGGAACGCCGGAGGGCATTTCGACCCGCGACAAAAGAATATTAAATCCTGCAGCGCGCGGCGCAGCCAAATACCGGCGACACCGGTGAAAGGCTGCACGCAAACTCAGGCGTCGTCTGTGCGCTAGCGGACGAAGTGGTTACCTCTGACGTGCCCCAGGCATTCATTGCACTGAGCGATATGCGCGCCGATGGACACTGTGCGGCGCGCACTCGCTCTGGAGCGATTTTGTAACAGAGACCGGCCGGGAGAATTTCCCGCTCGGTGGCACCATGGCGATGATGCGGCATCGGCCGATTCAGACGGTGATGCGTACTTTCGAAGCGGCGCGATTGGCGAAACCCGGCTGCCCGGTGACTGGGCGATCATCCTCCAAGCGACGGAGGAACGCCGACTCTGTGGGACTCTAGTCTCGCTTGCTTAAGTTCACCCGATCTGTGGGGAAAGCCGGTCATGGCACAAGCGCGGGCCTGCTCTGTGGCCGCAGGAGTGCCATGACCGGTTGTGCGGTTGTTAGTCGTGCGTCGGCGGCAGCGTCAACAGTGCGGTCGTGCAGCGCTCCGATGCTGCGGAGCTTCCACTAAGAGAACCCTGGTCTGAGCCAGCCCCAACCGCGCAGCTTGTACCTCCGTTCTTACACAACTGGATGTAATCCGAGGCGATAGTGCCCGCGCCGAAATACTCCGGGTCGGTGCTAAAAGCGCTGAGCGTCAGCACTCCGCCAGTGCTGGAAGTGCACGCGCTACCGGTCGTCATTAGGATGACGCTGGACGCGGTCTTAGTGAAGCCTGCCCACGGTGCGCAGCTGCCCGCCGCCGGCACAGCAAAGTCTGTCCCGATGAAACTCGAGCCGCCATTGCCGAAGCCGCCGCCCACTGCGATGCAGTAGTCTGCCGCGTTACTGAATACGGGGGCGATCAGCCCCAGCAGCAGGAGCAGATGGGGTGTCTTGAAGCGAAACATAAGCTGGTTCCTCCCTCGTTCGATTGTGACCATCCGCGCCGGAAGCTATCAAAGTTTCCAGCACTGTCTGGCGATATTATTTACACACGGGCGAAGCCAGAAATCAGCTTGCCGTGCATAGGAAGTATACAGCCTTGCCCGAACACCACCGAGCATTTTTCACGGTGCAGATGCCCGTGATCACATTTAGCCGCGCATCTACCGCTCGGACGACGACGCAACACGAACCAAATCAAGGGGGCATGCAATGAAGGTAATGTCATAGTTGAGGGTGACACTCGCATTAGCGGCCGAGCCGGTGTTTGCGATCATCACGACCCAATCGGCGCCGGCAGACTCCCATCGAATGCATGCTGACGGTCAGGCGCCGTGCTTTCGATTCGCTAGCTGACGAAGCGGCCGGCAAGAACTGATGCGAGTGGTCAAACGACCAGAGCAGACAGCATGGGTATCTGTGATGGGGGTAGCAATTCTGCGCGTCCAATTTGGCGCGTAGCCTCCTCATCGTTTAAGACCTCTTGGTATCAATTCGCTGTTCACATACAGTGAGTGCTTGCCCGGGAGGAATTCGCCATGCAAAGCATTGACGAGTCGAACCTCTGAATGGCTGCATGGGCGCGATTCGACTTCTGATAGCCCGTCCGCGAAGGAGCGATCAACTGTGCCCGCCAAAAAGAGGAAACGCCGTCCCACAGGATTCGATATACGTCGAGCGATCGCCGCATACGCGGAAGCCAGCCAAAAAGCGCACGCGTGGGCAGAGAAATCTATGGCCCTTCGCATAGCGGGCTTGCCTACAGCGGCCGATCGGGCCGAGGAGAAAGCCCATTATTGGCTGCGTAAGATGATAGCGCTGGGCGCTCTCGTTCCCCGCGGCGAACTGCCGGACGGACCTCACGCCGGGGGATAGGCTTCTTGACTGCTTGCGGCGGGCTCGCCGGCCCACCCGAGGCTTCGCGCCGACTACGCAATTGATGTGGCGCGCTTTCACCGGCTTGCGGAAAAGCTTATCGAGGCGCTGAACGATCCAAGATCGTGAGCGCTGCGCCGCAGGATCAAGGCGCGCGGCTCCTGGGCTAGTGCCAGCAGGTTCTAGGCGAGACGGCAACCTACTTGCTACAGGGAAACGCTTCGGGGATCGCGTATGCCAAAGCGGTTTCAATGGCTACGGTATCCGCTAGTTTCTTTCGTTGGATTATCTCGTCCAGTATATCCACATAGAACAAGTCCCTTATGCCAATCTTGTCAGGTGGACAATCCAGGGGTGGGGCATGTCGAGACGCATGCATCGCATCTGCATAGTTAAAACCGGAGGCAAATCCTACGATATACGACTCTAATTTGTTCCATGCGTCGCCACCTGCCGCTCTTATGTCGTGATACTGCTTAACGGTGTATTCAGCGTTGGCGGCCGTCGAGGCGAGTGCGAGCACGCACATTAATGTTATTCGCTTCATAGGACTCCCTCGACGCAAAGTAAGGCGGACTGTAAACGGGAAAATCGAGACGACCTGACGCTGCGAGCGTACTACAGCGGGACCGCGCTTATACAGTACCGCCCCGCTGCATGAACTGGGTTTACAGCACTGTACCGCGGTGCCTAGCCGCCGCTTTTCAGCGCACGGTTGGCGAAACTAAATGCGAGACGAAACTCGGCGACACCATCGCCATGCATTTTGCTATGAAGTGGCTGAGAAGTGGGCCGCCAGTGAACTTCTGTCCCTTCTGCGGTGTGAACCTGGATGAGCGGCGACGATAGATCATGAACGAGACCATTCGCGACGCTGTTAAACGACGCCTCTGCTTGGCATTTACAATCGGCGGGGTGGGACGGCTGATCTTGGTGTGGACTCTGATATTTCAACCTATACGTCCGACAGAATGGCTTCCCATAGGGTCCATCGGCGCTACACTCTTTGGTGGCGGTGTCATCCTTTTTCTTTTCCACTTGAAATGCCCCGGTTGCTCGGGAAGCCTGGGACCAGTTATAGACACTGTGGTGTTGCGATGGGGTCGATGCTATAGGCTCCGGTTCTGCCTCTACTGCGGTGTCAACCTCGACGACCAACTCCTGCACAAAGGCATTACTTAGGTTCATGCGGCCGCGCTCTGCGAAAGCCATGGGAAGACTTGTTTTCGTCGTTGTCGCGGGAGGCCTGATCGGATACGCCGATTATTCGCGACGCTGTCGCCTATTTCATGACTGCCAGTTCTTCCAGACCCCGCTACATGTGTTCCTTGAGTGGGAAGCGCTACGTTTTGGCATCGTGGGGCTAGTGGTACTCGTCGTTTGGCTGCTACGACGGCAGCAGAAATAGTCATCATGCCGCCACCTCGCGTCGGCAGTGCCAACGACCGCGACTCTTAACCCCACCGTGAACCTCGATTCGCCAGTTTGCGGCGGGCAGAATTCTCAGGCATCGATTTCAGTTCGGCGATCGCCTTCTCTCATGCCGCTCGCAGCGTGCGCCCTGGCGCTGGGGCCTGCACGCAGGTCAGCTTCCGATTCGTCGGCCTAGATTCGCGTGCTCCAATGCGTTGCCCTCGTTCGATGAGGACTCGCAGGACTCGAACCCTCGACCCCGGCATTATGAGGCCGGTAGTTAGTTCAAGGTAGCCTGTACATTCAATCGCAGATCGTATGAATGGCTTGGGAAGGTTGTGCTGTAGTGCAGTTTGGCAACACGACGCATTTCCGGACTCGCGTTAGGCACTCCGCAGCAAGTCAATTCGCGGTTCGCGGGTTGATAGAAATCGATATAGGATATAGCTGAGAGTTGTTGCTAATCCTTCACCAACTAGCTCGTCAGTGGCTCCGTACCATCCATACGATTGGTTGGCATGAAAAGCGATCAGCAGCGCCATCCCGCTAGCGTTGAGGACCAGTGAGAAGGCAAAAACCAGGAAGAGTCGCTTTGGGACCGTAAGCTTGCGTCGGCGAGCGACTACTTCGGCTGATAGGGCCGGTGGCCAAAACAATGCATGGCAAAACGCATATGCCGCCAAGGCGAGAAGCGGCGTTATATGCAGCCCGGGTGGTCGATTCCAAACCCCGGCCAGAAACAAAACCAGCGGAGCCGCAAGGATGGCAACACATTCGCGAACTCCTCGAAGCATAGCCGGCGCGTCCAACGTTAATGTTGAGGGGGCACACGACGACACCCGATCAGAGCCGCCGCGGCCGCACGCTGTCTTGTCGGGCCCGCGGGTACGCCACCGCCTCTCAAGGCCCCCCAATTGTTGTTAGATTGTCGCATCGTGACACGCTACCCCCCCCCCAGCTTCGGGCGACCAGATTGCGCTACACTCGGAAGACTCTCGATTCTATCCCCAGCGGCCGTGAGCGATCTTTTGCATCCACTCAGTTGTGGTCGCGGCTTCTCGCCTCCGTCCAGAATCTTCGCCCAACTCAGCAATTCGCTCGCGAATATCCTTCACAGCCTCCCTCCAATCGTTCCGCTCCGCAACGCTGTCTTTTAACTCGCGGGCCGCGAGCCCGTAAAAATTCCTCGCCGGCAGCGCGTTGCGTTACGCAATGGAGATGTGGCCCGCGATGATCACGACGGGACCTGTGCTTGCCGATGCCGAGGCTGCAAAGGGACCCGACGCGCAGACGCGGGGTCTTGCTACCAGTTGTTGACCAGGTTTTCCACGTTCACCGTGCCGATGCCGGTCGCAAAATCCCAACCAGAATGGGCACCGTAGGCCGGTTTGTCGCTGCTGCTGGAGGTGGAGAGCACGCCATTCGCGCCGCTCGGCTGATAGCAGTCGAAGATTCCCGCACAGTTGACGTCCATATCGCCTTGCGTGACGTCGTAGAACACGCAGCTGCTGGCGACGTTCTTGCCTCTGGTCGAATCGCAGGTCGCGTTGCCGCTTTCACCGTACTCGGTCGCCGCGAGTGCATAGAGCACCGGATTCGGATTGCCCTGCGCGGCGCCCTCATGCTGGTTGACAAGCGCCTGGAAACCGGCCCAGATGGGCGCCGCGAACGAGGTGCCCCCGGCGCCGGACCAGTTGTCCGGGGCGCCCTTGCAGTCGGCGCCGCCGTCCGAAACATCGCTGTCGCAGTACACGTAGAAATGATTCCAGACGCCGTTGGCGGCAAACAGCGAAACGTCGGGAAGGTCGCGTACCTTATCGGAGTGGTTGCCGAACACCGACTGCCAGGACGGCTTGGCGTACCCCTTGCACGTGCCACCGACCACCCCGCCCGTGGCAGGCGCCCCGGTTGCGCAGCGACTCGGACCGCCGCTGCCCGAAGCCGTGCTGAGGTAGTTGTCCTCGCCGGCGGCGCTGTTGCAGAAGCCGCTCGAGCCATAGGTGGTGGTGTAACCTTGTGATTCCGCCACGAGCAGGCTGGCGCACGAGTCGTTCCAGGGGATCTCGTTGATGTAGGAGCGCGCGGAGCCAAGGGTCGAGCTGTTTTTCGCTTTCCAGTAGGTCTTATTTTTGCCTGCATAGGTGTCGCCGAAATCAGTGCCCCCAACCGCCACGTTATACGGCGTCGAGGCGAACCCCGAGACTCCAATGCCGTGCGTGGCCATGGACTGCTCGGCGTCGCAGCTAGCGGCGCCCTCGTCCCCGGCGGATACGTAGACCGAAGTACCCTCGGCGACGGCTTGCTGGTAGGTCGTGTTGTAGGCCGCGTTGGCTGTCGCGCCGTTTTCGGCCTCGCACTCCCCGTAGCTGATGCTGACTATCGCAGGCGGGCCGCTGTCATTGAGCAGGTTCTGCAACGCGATCAGGCCACCGAAAGTCGTGGAGGTGTCCGCACACGAGGCGAGGACAATCGCCGCGCTCGGCGCCGCGGCGCTCGCCCATTCCGCATCGAGCTCGGCCTCCGCTTCGTCGCCGGAAACCACGCCGGGATCGGCGCAGGCGCTGCTGCCGCCCGGATGCTCCTGCGTGAATGAACCCGAGGCGTAGGACTCCAGGCCGAACTTGCTGCGGAAGGTCGTCCAGTCTTGCGCATGCGCGACATCGGTGTCCTCGATAACTACGATCGTCTGGCCCTGGCCCGAAATGCCGGCGGTAAACAGCGGATTCAGGTTGTAGATGGTCGCCAAATCTGCCGGCACGACCGCGTAATAAGTCGACCCGTCTAAACTGAACGTGTAGGCCGACCGTGGTTTGAAGTTGGTATGCGGCCGAAAGTCATGCAGCGATACGACCCCGGCCACGACGCCGGCCAGCGCCGCCGGAACGCTGGGGTTACTCATGTTCGCGATGTGCGCCACGCCATCGGCCAGAAGCTGGTGAATCTCGGTGTGAAACGCCGCGTCCACCTCGTCGGCGGTGCCGGAGAAGTCGATCATCATGCCGTTTTTTTGCGCGCCATTGACGGTCAGACCATGGTTCTCGAGCCAGCCGGTAACCGCCGCCACGTCGTCGGCGGCCGGTCCAAATTCGCTGCCGAACGACTCGGCGGTCAGCCACTGATGGAACCGCGGGGACTTTGGGTCGTGTAGCTCGTCGATCCGGCTCACGAGGTCCGCCTCCTTAGAGGCCGGTCGCCTGAGCAGCAGCAGCATGTGCTCAAGACGCATCGTGGCGTCAACGCGCCCGCGATCGTTTTCCGGGGTTGCTTCGGGACGCGTATTCCCCGTCAACTCGACCGTCACGCGCTCGTCGACGACTTGGGTCACCAGCCTTGGAGTCGAATTCTCGTCCGCTCGCACGCTCGCGCCGACCGCCGCGAGAAGGGCCAACAGGACCTGTGGGCATGCCGAATTCAATCTTGGGGACATGTGTACTCTTCTCAGTATTGTTTGCTACCGACGGTCCGCTCGTGCGAGCAGGTCACCCCGCCGCCACGGTAAACCTAATTATCCCCGGCAATGTACTCGTCGAGGCTTTCCGGTTACGTGCCCGCCGATCCGAGCTGCGAGATGATTCGATATTATCTGATTGCTCACTGCGCGTAGGGGGACGAGTTTTGCATCGCCATTGACCGCGAGTTGGTAAGCGACCATGTGCGATAGAGCGCCTGGCAGACTCCATGCAAGCCGTTCATGACGTCGAGCGTTGAAAACCCGTCGAACTCATCGGATTCGGTCAGCTGCAGGCCTTCTTTCTTGACTCGGCGCGCCCGGCGCGGCTTCGACGCCACCGGCGGCCCGGGCGGCTTGCCCATTAAACGGATGGGGACAACCTTGTCGCTCATGATTGCACCTCTCCGGAAGTCTCTTTTGGTGCTCTCTCGCCAGCAATGAATTCTTTGGCGCGCTCGAGGCTTCCGAGCACCGAGAAGAGCGTGCTTTCGAGCGAACGGGCCCCAAGGGACTAGACGCCGCCGCTCTCCGCCAACTCTATGAGCGTATCAACGACGCCGTGCGCCTGGTCGATCTCGCAGACCGCCTCATTGCAGGCGTCTGCATTGGACCAATCGGTGGCCGCGCGTCGGCCATGCGGTGGCGCCTTGAGGGGAATCGACTGAAGGGAAGGCTTGGGCGATTGCCGCGCCTTGGCGGCGGTATGATTTTTGGTAGCCATTGCTGAATCTCCTGTACTCGGTGATGGTCAGCCGCGTGGCCGTGTTGACACACGGTCGCGCGGCGCATTTTCGGGCCGGCAAGGCGGCCCACCGAGGCACCAGGAGAGTCGAATTCAAAAGTGGCCACAAGGGTGGCCACAGTCGATTTCAGTAACGCCCGTAAGTCTTTGATCGGAACGCCGAGATTTGAACTCGGGACCCCTTGCACCCCATGCAAGTGCGCTACCAGACTGCGCCACGTTCCGACCCGCAGCGGATGATATCACCGCTTCGCGGGTGGCGAGGCTCCCCGCATACCACGAACGGCTGCGAACACGCGGCGGACCAGAGAGAAGATCAAGAATCCGCGCGTCGCCCACATGACTGGGCGTGCCCGGCGCAGCAGCGCGAATCCCAGGCCGCCCGCGCTCAAGAGAATTGATGGCGAGGCGATCTTCCGCACGATCGCGAACACATGATCCACCCCTCCAAGGCGTGTTTCGAACTGCCCAAACGCGCTCGCCAGATCCAACCGAAGACGCTCGCTGCGCTGTACCAGCATTCGGCGCCGGGCCTCAAGTTCACCCTCACTCTCGCTCATCGCTTGCGTTCCAGATAGGCGCGGTCACGTTTGAGCTCTTCAATGCTGGCGGCCAGGAAGCGCGGCTTGGCCCTCACGCGCGCCTGCGCCAAAAACCCCATGACCGCCGTAATGGCGATGAACAGGCCCGTGATGAGCGCAGCCACCAGGACGCGGTGCTCGTCCCAAAAGATGACCAGCAAGGTGACGGCGAGCATGAGCACAGACAAGGCGCCGAAGAACAGCGCGAACATTATCCAGACGAGAATGACGACGCCGCGTTGCAGCTCCTCCTCGAACTCTGTCGCGAGGAGCTCAATGCGCGTATAGACCAGCGCGACGATCGTCGCGCCGAAATGCCGAATCAATGCGAAGAGCCCCAGGGGACGTCCGCCTCCCGACCAAGGTTCCTCAGGACCCATCGCGCTTATCGGCGGCCGGCAAGGAGCCCGACAAGGAAGGCGACGCCAGCGGCGATGCCCATCGCCTGCCAGGGATTCTCTCGCACGTACTCATCGGCATCGTCGAGGGC
>Ga0302325_10026301_pt1 | contig 12084 bp, 7 predicted proteins | sample Palsa_T0_2_FD_201948 | JGI IMG/M metagenome (GOLD analysis project Ga0302325, IMG submission 201948) | Peat permafrost microbial communities from Stordalen Mire near Abisko, Sweden - Palsa_T0_2 | ecosystem: Environmental > Terrestrial > Soil > Palsa > Peat permafrost | place: Sweden: Abisko...
CGAACGGGTGATCGGTGCCAAGCAGGACATGCTCCGCGCCGACGTCTTCGACCAGCCGCCGCAGCAGCACCGGGGTGAACACCGCGGTGTCGTAGTAAAGGCGTCCGGTATAGAAACTGGGCGGTTTAGCCGTAGTATGCGCGACGTCCTTGTTGCGCCAGCCCATGTCCATCCGGCCTCGGATGGCCGGCAGGCAGCCACCGCCGTGGGCCAGGCACAAGGTCAGGTCAAAGCGCTCAAGGACGCCGCCGAAGGTCAGCCGCGCGACGGCCAGCGCGGTCTCCATCGGGTAGCCCACGAGCTGGGCCAGGTAGAAGTCCCGCTGACGGTAGGCGTCCGGGACGCCGCTCGGGTGCAAGAAGACGAAGGCGCGGCGCTCCGCGAGCAGTTCCCACAGCTCTTCGTTCACCGGATCATCGAGATCTCGCCCGGCACCGCGGCTGCCGATCGCGATGCCCGCCATACCCAGCTCGTCCAGGCAGCGCCGGGCCTCCGTGGCGGCTCCGGGCCAGCCGAGCGGAACCGAGCCGAGGGCGACGAGCCTGCCCGGTCCGCCGGCCACGTAGGCGGCGAGCTCGGTGTTGCCGCGGGCGACCACGTTCCTGACCAGCCCGCCGTCGTCAGCGGTGGAGCAGAACAGGAACGGCGGCATCGAGACGGCGTGATGGCTGACCCCGACGTCGTCCATCTCGGCCAGCCGCACGCCGACGTCGTGCTGCGAGCGGGCCAGCGGCAGCGGGACCCGGTCGCCGACGCCGCTGACCCGCGAGTCGAGGCGGATTACCTCGTCGGCCGCACCGGAGACGTCCGCCAGGCCCAGGTCGGCAAGCCAGCTGAGCAGCGGCATCGGCATCGCGTGCGAATGCACGTCGATGACCAGATCACGCTGGGATGGCTGGCCCATCAGACCTCCACTCCACCCGCAAGGCCGACCGCGCGCCGAAGCGTTCCAGGTGACGGCCTGCTACGTCCTGGATGTGAGCCAGGCCCTGGACGTTTTCCGCGGTCGCTTCGAGCACGAGCAACTGGCCCTCACCGGTCAGCGTGCACTGGCCGTCATGGACAGCGATCACACCTGTCCCGTCAGATCGCAGTTCTGTGGTGGCCTTGTGGCTGAGGTGGCTGACGAGTTGTCTGATATAGCGGTCTGGTGTCGCGGTGGCGACTTCCGCACGCGCATAGAGCATGCAGCGAGCGTATGACCGTCCGGCTACGCGGACGATCTGGCCTTCCACTTGATGGAAGGCCAGATCGTCCGCGAGCTGCCTATCGCCGCGGGACGGGCCGGCGGTCACTGAGCGGAAGAGCCTGATCGGCCGGGGTCGCCTGAATGCCACACTGCTGAAGGCGGCGTTGAGCGGCAGTCTACGGAGGTATCACCGTGCTCCCTGTTGCAAATGCCAAGGCATACAACAGTCTCTGGCAGTTCAAAGCCGATGCTTGGTCTGCGCTGGAAGATGCGGCCGTTCAGCTGAGCGTCGCGAGCGCGGGGGAGCGGTCCCTCGAGCGCGCGGTCGAGACCTCGACTGAACTGCTCGATGTCCTAGAGCCGATCGAGCGGCTCTATGCATATCCCGGCACCCAGGAATTCTCCGAGGTGCGGCGGATGTTCGCCGCCGGGAAGTATGACCAGTTCGCCGCCATGGTGGGGGAGATCAACCGGGCCTTCGTCACCGACTCCTTCCGCACCGGGCAGGCGCGGAACCTTGGCCGCGTAGACCAGGCATCCGATCGCGACACCCATCCGGGGGAGCAGACCGGCGGGAACCGGCCCTATTTCGAGGTCCTGGTCGTCGAGGACATGAGCGAGCAGCAGGAGCGCGCGCTGCGCGAGGAGTTGCGGCAGGCGCGCCGCCCGGACGACCAGTTCGTCTTCGAGATCGTGGTCGTGCCCAGTTTCGACGAAGCGGTCATGGCCGCGCGGCTGAACTTCGCGTTGCAGGCGTGCGTGGTCTGCCGCCGGTTCGTGCACAAGTCCCGGCATGAATCATCCTTCCTCGCGCAGCTGGTAGAAAACGCCAGACCGGATGACCTGATGGAGCACGTGCCGGATGACCGCGCCCAGGAGCTGGCCAGGGCGCTGGCCAGGATCAGGCCAGAGCTGGACCTGTACCTGATGACCGAGAGCTCGGTCGAGGATCTGGCCGGCCGGCTCAGCCACCACTACCGGCGTATCTTCCATTCCCGGGAAGGGGCGCTGGAGCTGCATCTTTCCATCCTGGATGGGGTCGAGGCCCGGTACCAGACGCCGTTCTTCAGCGCACTGCGCAGCTACAGCCACCGGCCCACCGGGGTGTTCCACGCGCTGCCGATCTCGCGTGGCAAGTCGATCGTGAACTCGCACTGGATCCGGGACATGGTCGACTTCTACGGCCTGAACATCTTCATGGCCGAGACGTCGGCGACCTGCGGGGGGCTGGATTCGCTGCTCGAGCCCACCGGACCGCTGCGCGAGGCCCAGAAGCTCGCGGCCACGACGTTCGGCTCGCGGCAGACCTACTTCGTCACCAACGGGACCTCAACGGCCAACAAGATCGTGGTGCAGGCCCTGGTCCAGCCCGGCGACATCGTGCTGGTGGACCGGAACTGCCATCAGTCGCACCACTACGGGCTGATGCTGGCCGGGGCGATGGTGACCTACCTGGAGGCCTACCCGCTGCATGAGTACTCGATGTACGGGGCGGTGCCGCTGCGGGAGATCAAGCGCCAGCTGCTGGAGCTGCGGAAGGCAGGCAAGCTGGACCGGGTCAAGATGCTGCTGCTGACCAACTGCACCTTCGACGGCGTCGTCTATAACCCCATCCGGGTGATGGAGGAGTGCCTGGCCATCAAGCCCGACCTGGTGTTCTTGTGGGACGAGGCCTGGTTCGCGTTCGCCAGGTTCCACCCGGTCTACCGGCCGCGCACCGCCATGCGGGCCGCCCGCACCCTGATCGAACGGCTCCGCCTGCCGGAGTACCGGGCCCAGTACGACAAGTTCGCCGATGAGGTCGGCGCGATAGATGCCGCGGACGACGAGGTGCTGCTCGAGCGCCGGCTGCTGCCCGATCCGGCCCGGGCCCGGGTCCGGGTGTATTCGACTCAGTCGACGCATAAGACGCTGACCTCGCTGCGGCAGGGGTCGATGATCCACGTTACCGACCAGGACTTCAGCCAGAAGGCGGAGGAGACCTTCCACGAGGCGTACATGACGCACACCTCGACCTCGCCGAACTACCAGATCCTGGCGTCTTTGGACCTGGGCAGGCGGCAGGCGGCACTGGAGGGCTTCGAGCTGGTGCAAAAGCAGATCGAGAACGCGATGCGGCTCCGCGACGCGGTCGATAATCACCCGCTACTGAGCAAGTACATGCGCTGCCTGATGACCGCGGACCTGATCCCGGACGAGTACCGTCCGTCAGGGATCAGCCAGCCGCTGCGATCTGGACTGAAGAACATGATCAAGGCGTGGGACACCGATGAGTTCGTGCTTGATCCGTCCCGGATCACGATCTATATCGGCGCCACCGGTATCGACGGGGACGCGTTCAAGCGCAGCCACCTGATGGACCGGTACGGCGTGCAGATCAACAAGACGTCCAGGAACACCGTGCTGTTCATGACCACGATCGGCACCTCCCGCAGTTCGGTGGCCTACCTGGTGGAGGTGCTTGTCAGCATCGCCCGGGATCTCGACCATCAGATTATCGACATGAGCATGTCCGAGCGCGCCGCGCATGAGCGCGCGGTGCTGCGGTTGACCGCGCCTTCGGCGCCGCTGCCCGACTTCAGCGGCTTCCACCCCAGCTTCACCGGCGCCCACGGGCTGCCCACCCCGGAAGGGGATGTGCGACGGGCCTTCTACCTGTCCTACAACGACGCTTACTGCGAGTACCTCATGCCGGATGAGGTGGAGCAGCGGGTGGAGAACGGTCAGCAGGTCGTATCCGCGAACTTCGTCACGCCCTATCCGCCTGGTTACCCGGTGCTGGTGCCGGGCCAGGTGTTCAGCGCCGAGATCCTGTCGTTCATGCGTAGCCTGGACACCCCCGAGGTGCACGGTTACCGGCCCGACCTCGGCTACCGCGTCTACATCGACAAGGCCCTGGAGATCGTCGCCGCCGTCACCGCCATGGAGATCGCCCTCGCCGACGAGCAACCCCCTGTGGCCCAGGTCTCAGTGCCTGAGGCCGCGCCAGCCCGCAGCGGGAGCAAGGGATCGTCGGGCAGCAAACCAAAGGGCAATCGAGCGCCAATTAGTGAGGAGCAGAAATGATCAGCGGGACGACCACCTTGATCGCACATGTGGGCTATCCGACCCACGCCTTCAAATCGCCGCTTATCTACAACCCTTGGTTCGAGAAGAACGGCATCGACGCTGTCGTCGTGCCGATGGGCGTCAAGGCGGAGGAGTACCCGGAATTCTTCAAGTACCTGTTCAAGCTGACCAATATCCGGGGTGCCCTGGTCACCATGCCGCATAAGGTCACCACCATCCGGCTCGTCGACGAGGTCACGCCCACCGTGCAGATCGCCGGTGCCGCCAACGCGGTGCTGCTGCGCGAGGACGGGACGCTGCTCGGCGACCAGTTCGACGGAGCCGGGTTCGTCCGCGGAGTAGAACGCAAGGGCTTCCCGCTGGCCGGCAAGCGAGCGCTCGTGGTCGGCAACGGCGGCGTCGGATCGGCCATCGCCGCGTCGATCGCCGGCGCGGGCGTGGCCGCCCTCGGCCTGTTCGATCCCTCCAAGGAGGCGTCCGAGGCACTGGCGGCAAGGATCGACGAGCACTACCCGGACATCAGGATCGACACGGGCTCCAGCGACCCGGAGGGTTATGACATCGTCGTCAACGCCACGCCGCTTGGCATGAACGACGGCGACCCGCTGCCAATGGACGTCGACCGGATCTCACCGGACACGTTCGTCGGCGAAGTCGTGATGAAGCAGCAGATCACGCCGTTCCTGCAGGCCGCGCTCGATAAAGGCTGCCGGGTCCAGGTCGGTTCGGACATGCTCTTCGAGCAGATTCCGGCCTACCTCGAGTTCTTCGGATTCGGCACCCCGACACCGGAGGAGCTGCGCGCGGTCGCGCAGCTCAAGAGCTGACGGGAGGGCAAGCCGCGGGTCGCTGAGGAGTCCCCGGCCGGGTGACACCTCCCGCCGTGATGGGCGACCGGTATGACTCTCGCCGACGACGCTAGGGCTACCGTCTCGGCGCTGCGCGCCGCCGCTCCGCAGCGGGCCGGCATCGCGGTGCGAACCATGGTCTCCGTGGCGCTGCCGCTGGCGATCGGGGTCGCCGCCGGGCACCCGCAATCGGGCGCGGCCGCGTCCTTCGGCGGCCTGGCGAGCCTGTATGTGCCGCAGTCGCCCTATCGTTACCGCGCGCGAGTCGTGGCCGCGGTGGGAGCGGGCTTGGCGATCGCGGTCCTGATCGGCGCGCTGGCGGGGAGCTTGACTCCGGTGGCCGCAGTGGTCACCGGCCTGGTGGCCGGGATAGCCTCGTTCGTCTGTCAGGCCGCGGAGCTGCCGCCGCCGCGAGAACTGATGCTGATCATGGCCCTGCTCGCCGCGACCGCTGTTCCCGCCGGGCTGGCCGGGGCCGCTCAGCGCGCCGGGCTGGCCGCCGCCGGGGCCGCGTTCGCGTGGCTGGTGACGATGTCTCCGGCGCTCAGCCGCGGACGGCGCCGTCTTCCTGAGCAGCGGGCCGTGACCGGCGCGCTCGCCGCGGAGGCGACGTTCCTGGACACCGTCGGAACGGACCAGGCACCCGCGGCCCGTCATACCGCGGTCGAGAGCGTGCGGAGGGCACGCACGACCGTGGCGCAGGGCGACGTGCCACCCGGGGATCCGCTAGCGCGCGCCGTGATCGCGGCCGAGGCGCTGCTTGAGGCCACCCTGCATCTCGAGGCGGAGGCACCGGGGCGGCTGCGCCCGGACTGGGGTATCGCCGTCCGCGCCTTGATCCCCGCGGTGACGGGCGGTCAGGTCCCGGCCACACCGCCGCCCTGCGGCTCCGGCACACCGCCCGCCGCGGTCCCACTCCTGCAGGCGATCGAAGACGCGCGCGCGGATCTCAGTCGCCATGATCCCGTCCTCACCGAGAGAGCCGCCCTGGGTGGGTGGCCTGGCCTAGTACCGCAGATCGCGGCGGCCCTGCGTAGGCATTCGGTCGTCCTGCCGTCGGCCGCCCGGATCGGGATAGCGGTCGGGCTCGGGGTCGCGACCGGCCGGGCGCTTGGCCTGGGACACGCCTACTGGATAGGCCTCACCGCGGCCGCGGTGCTGCAGGCCAGCAACCTGATGATCACCCGGCGACGTGTGGTTCATCGCCTCGCCGGGACGCTCATCGGAGTGGGCCTGGCGTTCGCCGTCCTCGGCTGGCACCCGCCGATCTGGCTGGTCGTGATCGCGGTGGCCTTCTTCCAGGGTCTCGTCGAGCTGGCGATCGCCACCAACTACGGGGTGGCGGTCGCTGGTATCACCGTCCTGGCCCTGCTCCTGTTCGACGTCGCCGCTTCAGGAGAGGAGGCGATTACGATCACGATCGGCTCCCGCCTCGCGGACACCGTGATCGGAGCCGTCCTGGCCCTGGTTCTCCGTCAGCTGCTGTGGCCGGGAGCGACGCTGCGCCGGCTGCCGGGCGCGCAGGCACTGACGCTGCAGGCGACGAGCCGGGTACTCGCCGAGGCCTGGGCACAGCGGCCGACCCCGCAGGCGCTCGCTGACCGGCGCCGGGCCCTGCAGGGAACGCTGGCCGTGCTCCGCGCCGTAGACGCCGACGCGGCGGCCGACGCTGGCCTGGCGTCTCGGAGCATGGACGCCGCGTGGCCGGTCTCGGCCGGAATCGAGGAACTCGCGCGTCTGGCCTTGTCGTGGCCGGCTTACCGGCCGCGGCCTGAGCCCGCGCAGGCCGCAGCATTGCGGCACCACCTGGAGGAGCTGGCGTCGGCCATCACCGAGGCACGACCACCCCGTACGACCATCCCTGCGCTGCCCGGGCAGCCGCTCACCGCGGCCGCGACCACGGCCCTGACCTCGGCGGTAATGGACGCGCAGCGGACCCCCGCATCTAGCTGAGCCCCTCCTTAGCTGGTGACCTTCCTCACGGTGGCGGCCATCTTGGTGACCTGATACCATCCAAGGAGATGGTAGGGAGATGGTCGACGGATGGCCAAGGGTGAGATCGAAAAGACCGAGAAGATCACTATCAACCTGGGACTGGTGGATCTCGGGCAGATCGATCTCCTCGTCCAGGAAGGCTTCTACACGAATCGCACCGATTTCATCCGCACGGCCATCCGTACCCAGCTCGCCACCCGGAGCGAGGCGCTCGACCGGACAGCGGCCCGACGCACCCTCACCCTGGGTAGCTCTTACTACACCCGTCGCGACCTGGAGGAGATCCGCGACGCCGGGCAGATGATCCACATCCGGGTACTCGGGCTCGCGAGCATCGCCGACGATGTCTCCCCCCAGCTGGCCCTGGCCACGATTGCCTCAGTAGAGGTACTCGGCGCCTTCCGCGCCCCCACGGCAGTGAAGGCCGCCCTGGCACCTCGCACCGCCTAAGCCCAGTAACCGTGATCACAACGGCTGCCCGAACGGCCGACCGCCTCAGCGCACAGGCTGTGCTGCCAGGAAACCAAGAAGGGACACCCTATGGACGCCCCCCAGATGAAGGCGATGACTGAGGCCACCCGCCTAACCCGCGAAGGCCGCCTCGCCGAGGCAACCGCGCTGATCCAGCAGACCCTGGCCCGCCCGGCGACGCCATGGCGGATGCCGGATGCGCCACCCGCCGGGGAGGGAAACGGTAACACGCCTGGCCACTACCCCGACCCCCCGCCAGCGCTTCCGGCCGGCCAGGGGACCAAGCTACGGCGGGCCATTCCCGGCTGGCTTACCCGCCGCCGCACGCTCCCCAGCCAAGACGGCGAGACTCTGGTCCGGCCAAACCGGCCCGCGACTCCAGCCGTGAAGCGGCCGGCTGGCCGGTTTGAGGCCTTCTCCTACGCCAACGCCGTCGGCACCCGCCACTACCGGCTCTACGTCCCCTCCAGCCACAACGGCAGCTCCCTGCCTTTGGTCGTGATGCTGCACGGCGGCACCCAAGACGCGGCGACCTTCGCCGCCGCCACCGGCATGAACGACCTCGCCGAGCGGCAGGGATTCCTGGTCGCCTACCCCGAACAGCCCCGCTCGGCGAACCCGGGCAAGTACTGGAACTGGTTCGTCCCCGGTCACCAGCACCGTGACGCCGGCGAGCCGTCGCTGATCGCCGGGATCACCCGCCAGGTCACCGAACGCTACGGGGCAGACGCCAGCCGGGTGTACGTGGCCGGGTTCTCCGCCGGGGGCGCGATGGCCGCGGTGATGGCCGCGGTCTACCCCGATCTCTACGCCGCCGTCGGCGTGCACTCCGGGGTACCCTACGCCGCCGCCGACAACGTGGCCTCCGGGTTCGCGGCGATGAAGCAGGGCCCGTCGCGCCCGGCCCGGCCAACGGCCCGCCCTGTGCCGCTGATCGTCTTCCATGGTGACCGGGATACCACCGTGGCTCCCGCCAATGCCGCCGGCCTCATCGGCGACGTTCTGGCCGCGGCCAGCCCGGACGGGCGCCCGGGCACCCCGCCTGCCGTGGTGACCACAGGGCAGGTGCCCGGCGGGCATGCCTACACCCGGACCCGCTACCAGGACCCCGCGGGCGCGGTCCTGGCCGAGCGCTGGATCATCCACCAGGGCGGGCACACCTGGTCCGGCGGTGTCCCGCACGGCTCCTACACCGACCCCCGCGGGCCGGACGCCAGCGCCGAGCTCATCCGCTTCTTCGACGAGCACGCTGCCGGCAACGAATAGGCGGCCACCTGCCCGCCACATCCGGATCGGCCAGCCCGGTGCGGCGTCATGATGGATGTCACGTACCCGGTCTGACTTCCAGCCGTAGGGGGGCCGTTCAGCTCCATGGAGCGGCCCCCTACGGGAATCCCGACTTCCCCGTCACGCGTGTGACGGTTCTCAGGACGCGGCGAGAACCTCGATGGCGCCGGCCATGACCTGCTCTGCGGCGACCTCCACACCGAGCGCGAGCAGTTCGTCGGACATGACCTCGACCGAGATCGTTGCGTCGACACCATGGTCGTGCAGGGCGCGCATCAATCCGGGCACGTCTCCGTAACCTCGACCAGGCGCCAGCCGGTGGTGCAGGGTCTCCTGGCGCAAATCGCTCATGGGTTGCTTGGCAACGTCGCACAGCTGCACAACAATGATCGCGTCTGCAGGGACCGCAGCAAGATCCTGGGGCACCGCGCCTGAGCGCGCCCAGTGCCAGGCGTCGATCAGCAGCCCGGCATTGAGCGGATCGGCCCGGCGCAACACTTCCCACGTTGCCGCCAGATCCGGCAGGCATCCGAACGGCATGAACTCCAAGGCGACCCGGGCCTCACCCATCCGGCGGCACAGGGCCGCGAAGGCAGGCACGACCACTTCGATCGGCAGCAGCTGGAACAGCCCAGCATTGACGTGGTCAGCGCCGAATGTGCGAGCTACGTGCAGGATGGTTTCCTCCTTTTCCCGCTGCGCTGGATCGAAGCTCACCGAGCCCGCCCAACCGGCGAGCAGCTCGACCTCTGTCACAGTGATCCCGTGATCGGCTAGCACCGCCGCCATGTCAGCATCACTAAGCCCAGCATCTCGCGCGGCGACGTAGTCCTCCGCCCTCAGCCCGATGCCAGAAAACCCCGCACCCGCAGCCGCCTCAACCCGCCGAACAAAGTCCACATCTCCGAGGGTCAACGAACTGAGCGTCAACCGCCTGCGTCTGGATCTCATCCGATCGCCTCCTAGGTCGTCCTACGTGAGCGTAGAACGGCGCCACACCTCCCCAGCGGGCACGGCCGCGACTTAGCGGGCAGTCCCCACCGGGATCTCGCCTCGAAAGCTAATCTGACCTGCGACCATGTTGCGACCAGGATGGGCTGCCCCGTCAGCCGATGAGACAGCGTTGTTCATTGAGTGGGAACAGGGTGTCGGCTACGCCCCAACGGCCTTAGCGTGGGACGATCGGTAGGACCCGTGGCCCGCGAGCGCGGAGCGGCTCGTCCTGCTCGGCTGCCTATCTTGGAGCGAGTTTGATGTCCCAACAGCCCTCAGATCCGACCCGTTGGCTGACCGACCTGATGAAAGCGGACCACACCGTGTTGTGGCCGGCCGGTGACCCTTTCGATACCTCCAAGGCGCTCGCCGCCGCGGCCACAACGTGGACGAAGGCGGTCGCGGACTATACCGCCTGGCAGCTCGACACGCTGCAGCAAATGGCCGCTCTCTGGACGGCGGCCGTGCCGGGAGCCGGTGTCGCGGCCGCCCCGGTGAAGGACAAGCGCTTCGCCGGCGACGCATGGACCAAGGCCCCCGCCTTTGACGCGTTGGCCAGGATTTATCTCGCGCAAACCGAGCAGGTGCGCAAGGCGCTGGAGGCCGCACCTCTAGATGAGCGCAGCAAGGGGCAGTGGGGATTCGCGCTACGCCAGCTGACCGATGCGCTGAGCCCGGCGAACATGCTGCTAACGAACCCCGAGGCGCTGCAACTCGCGGTGGAAACCAAGGGCGCCAGTCTGGCCGAGGGCCTGCGCTTGTTCACCGAAGACCTAGCGCGGGGCCGAATCGCGATGACCGACGAAACGGCCTTCGAGGTGGGCCGCAACGTCTGCACGACGCCGGGCAGCGTGATCTACCAGAACGAGCTGATCCAGCTGATCCAGTACGTCCCGACAACCGACCGCGTGCACAAGCGCCCGCTCGTCATCGTGCCGCCCTGCATCAACAAGTACTACATTCTCGACCTTCAGCCGGAGAACTCGTTCGTCGCGCACGCGGTAGCGCAGGGCCACACGGTGTTCCTCGTTTCCTGGCGCAACGCCGGTCCCGGGCAGGCCAAGCTGACCTGGGACGACTACATCGAGCAGGGGGTACTGACTGCCATCGATGTGGCGCGGCGTATCACCAAGGCCGACAAGGTGAACACGCTTGGTTTCTGCGTCGGTGGCACGTTGCTGGCGAGCGCTCTAGCAGTGCAAGCGGCTCGCGGTGAACACCCCGCCGCGAGCATGACGCTGCTGACCACGCTGCTGGACTTCACCGATACCGGCGAGCTCGGCCTGCTGGTCAGCGAACAGGGGGTCGCCACGCGCGAAGCGAAACTTGGCAAGGGTGGCCTGCTCAAGGGAACCGAGCTGGCGCAGGTGTTCGCCTCATTGCGCGCGAATGACCTGATCTGGCCGTACGTGGTCAAGGGCTACCTGGAGGGCAAGGCTCCGCCCGCTTTCGATCTGCTCTACTGGAACAGCGACGACACCAATCTGCCAGGACCGATGTACTGCTGGTACCTCCGCAACACCTACCTGGAGAACAAGCTGCGGGAGCCCGGCGGCACCGTGCAATGCGGTGAGCCGGTCGATCTCGGTGCCATCGAAGCGCCCGCCTTCATCTACTCCTCCAAAGAGGACCATATTGTGCCGTGGAAGTCGGCCTACGCCAGCACGCAACTGTTGCGGAGCGACACCTCGTTCGTGCTCGGGGCGAGCGGCCACATCGCTGGTGTGATCAATCCGCCGGCGAAGAACAAGCGCAACTACTGGACCGTTGCCCAAAGCGAGGCACCAGATGATGCCGATGGCCAGGCGCGGCTCGACGCCGACCCGGATAGCTGGTTCGACGTCGCCGAGAGCGTCCCTGGCAGTTGGTGGCCAGCCTGGATCGACTGGCTCGCACCACACAGCGGGCCGAAGGTGGTCGCCCGCAAGAAGCAAGGCAACGCCGAGTTCCCGCCGATTGAGGAGGCTCCCGGCAGCTACGTCAAGGAGAAGGCCCCGTGACGGTAATCCGGTCGGTAGCTCAATACCCGCGGGAACGGTCATCCGGCTGGGCTTAACAGGCCGGGCTAGCCGGCTGCGGCTGCGGGTCCGGCCAATCCGGCCCGTTGCTCGATGGCCTGGGCGTATAGCCGGCCTGCCCGGTAAGAGGAGCGGACCAGGGGGCCGGACATCACGCCGGCGAATCCGAGTTCCATCGCCTCTTCGCGCAGCTCGACGAACTCCTCGGGCTTGA
>Ga0302325_10026302_pt1 | contig 12084 bp, 15 predicted proteins | sample Palsa_T0_2_FD_201948 | JGI IMG/M metagenome (GOLD analysis project Ga0302325, IMG submission 201948) | Peat permafrost microbial communities from Stordalen Mire near Abisko, Sweden - Palsa_T0_2 | ecosystem: Environmental > Terrestrial > Soil > Palsa > Peat permafrost | place: Sweden: Abisko...
TTCGGCATGTAAAGGCGAATAGGACTGGTAGGCTTCCATGCGCCCTGTAACTTCTCATGCAGGAGGGTCAGGTTGGCCCGCGGCCAGGCTCGTAGGCCTGATACAGGTGCCGAAACATGCGCTTGTGCTGCATATTTGTCGCGGTTGTAATGCGCGACCAGGCCAGATCCAAATTTCTCAACGAAATGAGCGAGGCCTTGTTCATTGGTCGGAAGCGAGATCGAATTGTATCTCGTCGTAACCGCGTTTCGCGCTTTCATTAATGGAAATGACCATCATTTTCGTGCTAGGTTGGCGCACCGTTTTACGAAGGATCCCATGCGGCTGCAGCCGCGAAATCAATGTAAAGGTCACCGCGACCAAGTGATTTCCGTCACTTCGTTGTCCGCCCACCTCACGAGTTTGGCAGGTGCCAGGGCTCTTAGTTCCCTGCCTCCAGACGCCTTCGCGCAGTTTCGATTGCGTTGTGCAGTTTCTCACGGAGTACCTCGGCGGGGGGTAGAACGGTGAGATATTCCGCGACATGGATGCCCGCCGACCCAAGTTCCAGCAGCTCTATCTGTTCGGTGTTCTTGCCGGCGCAGAGAATGATCCCGAGAGGGCTTTCCTCGCCAGGTTCTGTTTCATGCTTTGCCAACCAGCGCAGGTAGAGCTCCATCTGCCCTTTGTATTCTGGCTTGAACGATTCCTGCTTTAATTCCACGACGACAAGTCGCTTGAGCTTGCGGTTGTAGAAAAGAAGATCAATGTAAAAGTCGTCTCCGTCGAGCTGAATGCGTTTCTGGCGCGCTACAAACGAGAAGCCGGATCCAAGCTCCAGGAGAAACGTCTCCAGCTCGCGCAGGATGGCGTCTTCCAGATCACGCTCCAGAAATCGGTCGGAGAGCCCTAGGAAGTCCAGAATGTAGGGGTCTTTCAGTAAAAGTGCTGGCGTTAGATCGCCGCGACTGCGGAGCACGGCCAATTCCTGCTTCACAAGCTCGTCAGGCTGCTTCGAGAGCGCGGTGCGCTCGTAGAGCATGGATTCGATGCGCTCATGTAGCGTGCGGACGCTCCATCCCTCGATGCGGCACATCTCGGCGTAGAACTCGCGCTGATGGGGTTTCCCCAACGGGAGAAGCTCCCGAAAGTGGGACCAGCTCAATTGTCGCCACAGCGTGGCGACAATTGCCTCGTCGGGAAAGGCCTCCGCAAATTGCATCATCCGGTGGAGGTTTTTCTTTTCAAAACCACGTCCGAAGTCGGCAACCAATTGTCGCGACAGTGTGGCGACAATCCGCTCACCGTATGTCGCCCGTTCGTTCCCCAGAACCTCCCGGAGTATGCGGTTCCCGATTCGCCAGTAGAGGGCGGTTAGCCCGACATTGACCGCTGCCGCCGTTTGGCGGCGAGCCTCCTCGATCAACCCCCGGATCTCGTTCAGCAAATTCGGGAAATCTCCCGCATTCGCTTTTATTTCCAACTTTGCCATCCTTCCCTTTTACTATGCCGTTCTCGGAACCAGCCAAATGCCGTCAGAGCCCGAGATTGTCATTCACAGCCACGACGATCTCCTGCTCGGAGCCCAGGTAGCGTTCGGTCGTCTGGATGGAGGAGTGCCCCAGCAGAAACTTGATCTGTTCGAGGTCGCCGCCCGCCTTCCGGCAGAGCTTCGCGCAGGTCCGGCGCAGGTCATGGGCGCCGAAGCGCTCGATCCCGATCTCCTTCGCCGACTGCTCAACGACCGACCAGACCGCCCAGTCGCTCAGCACACTTTTCGCCACACCTACAGCTCCCTCCTGGCTCACACCGGCAACGATGTGCGAGTCGTTCAGGAGCTGATGCGGCACGCCAAGGTGAGCACCACCATGGAAATCTATACCCATGCAGCGATGGACAAGAAGCGGGTCGCCCAGCAGAAGGCGGTCGACCATTTACTCAGCCGCGACAAGGACGGAACAACGGCTAGCATCCCGTGTTCCCAAATTGTTCCCAAAAACGTGATCCTGTTCCCAGATCACACTCGCTAAGTCGTTGATGGGATTGGTGGGCGCAGCAGGATTCGAACCTACGACTTCCACCGTGTGAAGGTGGCACTCTACCGCTGAGTTATGCGCCCTGGATGAAAGAACCAAGACGTTGCCCGGGCGGGCAGATTCAATTCCAAGGTTCCTCTTAAAGACTAGCACTGGAGGGAGGGCTTGCCAATCCGCCCGCCCGCTTGCAAATCGACCCGTCGCCCTTCCAGTAATTACATGGGAACTGGTTTCATAAAGGGGGTTGGCGGGTTGGAACACGGATGGGACCCTCACCTTCGGCTTGCCGGAAGCGGCCCCTCAGCTCCCGAGTGACCGGCCAACCGGAGATCTTTCGTCCTTTCGGTGCGAAGCTGCGGGAATCTTCAGGTGTCTGCGACTCATTCACTCGCAGCGCAGCGCGGTCATGGGGTCGATGGCGAGAGCCCTGCGCGCGGGAACCATGCAGGCAAGCGCAGCCACCAGAATGAGCAGCCCGGACGCGGCCAAAACCATGATCGGATCGCGCGTTCCACTCTCGATCCAGCGGGCAATGAGACGATTCAGACCGAAGCTGAGCGCAAGACCGGCGGCGATGCCAAGGCCGACACTGGTTCCGGCAGAGAGCGCCACGATGCTGAGCACGTCGCGGCGTCGCGCTCCGAGGGCGACGCGCACCCCCAGCTCCGTGGTGCGCTGCAGGACTGTATAGGAGACTACGCTGTACAGGCCCACTGCGGCGAGACTCAGCGCCAGTATGGAGAACGCGCCAAAGAGCATAGAGATGAGACGCGCCCTCGCAAATTCCGGCTCACGCTGGATCCAGCCTTCGAGGTCGCGTATATCGCCGGCGGTCTGCTGGTCGGGATCGATGGTGGCGATCTGTTGCTTAATGCTATGCAGCATGGCGAGGGGCTCGCCCTGGGTGCGCACCAGGACCTGGGTAAACGGCAACGTTATGAGCGTGTACGGCGCGTAGACCGCGGGCTCCACGGGTTTGTCCAGCCCATCATCCAGCGAGTCGCCGACGACTCCAATGATCTGCAGCCACCCCGCGGCCCCGTTTGCCGTTAGCGCCATGGGAGGGAGAGCGGCGAATCGGGGCACGCGCACCGCATGACCCAAGGCATCCCCGCCGGACAGGTACTGACGCACGAACGCCTGATTCACAAGCACGAGTGTGGCGCCCCGCGCGATTTCGCTTTGGTCCCACGCGCGGCCGCTGAGGAACGGTATCCGCAAGGTCACGAAGTATTCGGTGCCGACAAATTCTACTTCCGCCTCCTGGTCCTGGGAAGCAGATTTGCCGAGAATCTCGACAGGCAGGCGCCAGCCGCTGTTCGGCGGAGTGGCATTGGTGGAAACGCCGGCCGATAGGACGCCGGGCATTGCCGCGATTTTGTCGCGAAGTGCGGTGAGGAAGCGGGCCCGGTCCGCCCAGGTCGCATGCGCATCTTCGTTGATGGGGATTTCGACCGACATCACGTGCTGCGGCTCATAGCCGAGCGGCACCGCGTTCATGCGGATGAATGCCTGAATGGCGGCGCCTGCCGCCGTCATGAGCAACAGAGTCAGCGCGATTTGTCCCGCAATGAGCGCGGTATGCAGGCGTCTGCCCTTCACGCTGCCGGTTAGGCGCTGCGTCCCGGCCTGCATGACCTGGCTGATCTCCGGCCGCGCCGACTGGAGGGCGGGAAAGAGGCCGAAGACGATCCCGCTCAGCAATGCCAGGCCCACGCTGAAAAACAGGACCGCGAGATTGATGTGGAAGTCGGCTTCATAGGGGTAAGAGTGGTCGGGCAGGCGCGGGATGAGGAAGCCAATGGCGCGGTAGGCGACAAGGATGCCGAGCCCCGCTCCGGTCGCCGACAAGAGCAGCGATTCGGTGAGGAGCTGGCGCACGATGCGGAGGCCGCTCGCTCCCACGGCCGAGCGGATAGCGAACTCGTGCTGTCGCGCCGCGCCGCGCGCGAGGAGCAGAATCGAGACGTTGCCGCAACCGATGACGAGCAGCAGCGCGACGGCCCCAAAGAGCAGGGCCATCGTCTTCTTCAGATCGCGGGTGTACGTCTCCGCCAGGCCGCGCACGCTGATCTTGAATTGCTTGGGAAAGATATTGGGGGTTTGGCGGTCGAACTCCTGGTAGAGGGGCCGGAACTCGGCCTCGGCGGCGGCCATGCTGACGCCGGGCTTCAACTTGATCTTCGTGGTGTACCGATGGAGTTGATCGGATGCCAGTTTCATCGGAACGAAGACCTCTCCATCTCCCCATGTGAAGCGCACCGGCATCACCCCGAGGACGGTGTAGGCCTTATGGTTGAGTTGGATGGTCTTTCCCACGACCGCGGGATCGCCATGGTAGTGCCGTTGCCAGAACTTGAAGCTCAATACTGCCACGGGCTGCGGATCCTGGCCGTCGGGCGCGTCGGAAGGGACGAAGTAGCGGCCCAGCAGGGGAGGAAGGCCGAGAAACTGAATATGGGACCCCGTCATCTCGAGCACCCTCGCGTCGTCGGGTACGTCACTGCCCGTGATCGTCTCCTCCGAAGACGAGGCGGCAACCACATCCTCGACAGCATGCGTCTGCCGAAGCTGCTGAATCTGCGGACCGGTCAGCCCCCAGGTTCCATCGTGGCCGGCGTTGTCCGTAAGCCAGACGTCGCAGATCCGGTCGATTCCCGCGTACGGCCAGGGATGGAGCACAGCGTCGTAGAGGATGCTGTAGACAGCAACGGTTGCGCCAATGCCAAGAGTGAGCGAAAGGACCGCGGTAAGGGAGAAACCGGGATTACGGAGGATTTGCCGGAACGCAAAGCGGAGATCCTGTAGCAGTATCGGCATCCAAGCCTCCTGCGCAAAGCGAAACGAAAGCCAACCTTCTATTAGATCGTAAGCATTTGAGCTGCCATATTTTGGATCGCCGACTGTTCTGCGCCTGGACAATCTGCGCTTGTTCAAGTGGCCGCAGAGAGCACCGGACCGCAATCCAGAGATACCGTTCTTTCAATGAGTTGAGTTTTCCGGTTCGCCCGGGGAGAACAGAACTTTCGAGACCGATCTCTCGACTTGCGCCTGATCGCTTCCGCCTGCAGGGTGTCCGATTCCGCACGAGACTGTCCATGATCGAACAAATCTGTTGGGCCTTTGGCCGTCTTCAATTCGGCGTCGGGGCGACTCTCGCTTTTGGGGCCGCGCTTTGCCTTGCTAGTAGTAATCCGTGGCTCACGCCCATCGACCCTCCCGGCCGCCAGCAGTTACACTAGTAGGCTCAGCCATGCTGCCGTCCACAACCGAACCGACCGAATCGATGAGATCTCAGCGCCTCTTCCCCGCTCCGCCGACGCTTCCGCGGCCAACCCCGGCTTCTTCCGCAAAGGGCAAAAGCCGGCGCAACCTTCGGCCCGCGCCGGGGTTGTTAAGGGCATGGGAACCATCGTCCTGGACCAGCCGCTACTCCACGCCGCCCCGACCGAGAGGCTGATGGGCAGTCATGGGCATTCCACACCGGCGGATTGGAGCACGCTCAGCGATGCCGAGATCATGCTCCGCGTCAGCGCCGGCGAGGATGCGGGATTCACTTACCTGCTGGAAAAGTACCGCAAGCCGATCGTCAATTTCATGTTTCGCATGGTGCGGAACCAGGCGGTCGCGGAGGAACTGGCCCAGGAGGTGTTCCTGCGGGTGTACCGCTCCCGCGAGAGTTACCGTGCGGAGGCCAAGTTCACCACCTGGCTGTATCGGATTGCGACCAATCTCGGCGTCAATTATGCCCGGGACACGCGGCATGAGCGGGCGGCGCAGAATGTTTATCTCGATCAGCCGGATCCGGAAACGGGGACGACTCCCGATGTGGCGGATGCGCGGCCGACGATCGAATTCGAGCTAGTGAAGGACGAGCGGATGCTGGCCATTCGCAAGCATGTGCTGGCCTTGCCGGAACGGCAACGCGCGGCAGTGCTGATGCACAAGTATCAGGGGATGGATTACAAGCAGATCGGCGAGGTGTTGAAGCTGAGCGAATCTGCGACCAAGTCGCTACTCTTTCGCGCCTACCAGACGCTGCGCGAGAGGCTAAAGGATTTTGTCGGCAAAGATATTGCGAACAACTAGATGTCTGGCTGGAGGATGTCATGAACTGCCGGGAAATGAATACCAAGTTAGCTGGCCTTTTGCTGGATCCCGACTCCGCTACGCCGGAGTTGCGACGCCACGTCGAGGAGTGCGACGGTTGCCGCGATGAGTTGGCGGAGTTGCGGGCGACGATGGCTTTGATGGACGACTGGTCGCCGCTCGAGCCGAGCCCTTTCTTCGATGCGAAGCTGTTGGCGAGGTTGCGGGGGGAGCAAGAGGCGCAACCGGCGGGATTTTTTGAGCGGTGGAGGTGGTGGTTGCAGTATGGCACCCGTCTGCGTATGCAGCAACTTACGGCGGGCGCTCTGGCGCTGGTGCTGATTGTAGGCGGCGGGACTTATGCGGACATCGCCTGGAGAGCGCAGACTCCGCAGGAGTCGGCGACGCTGCATGACCTGCAGACGCTGGACAGCAATGCTGAAGTCTATCAGCAGCTGGATTCGGTGGACCAGGCGACGGGGCAGCAAGACCAGGATTCGGGAGCTCAGCCAAGTTCGCCGTCGAATGACTGAGAGGCTAATGACTGATTCGCAGGGCAATTGACCGCATGACAAATCGATGGTTAGCAGTTGTTTTTGGCGGTCGGGCAGCCGATTATACGATTAAGATAACTGCTAAGTTAACGACTGATTTTGCGGTGGAAGGCTTTCGCCGCGCGGATGCCACGTTGTCCTGGGAATCCGGTGAACAAAGTTTTACAGGATGCGCAGGCCAGGCTGCGAAGCTGGGTGCCTGCATTTTTTTTGGGACAGATGCGGGTCGCATCGACCGTCCACTACGTCACAAGGGGTGACGAGACGGATCAAAAGAACAGGCATGCACGGGTCTGAGGATGCGTTAGGGGATTGGATGAGATTCCGAGAGACATTGAGAACGACGGGCATCTTGGGAGATCCTCATCCGCTTGACGGGTCCGCAGGGATGCAGAAAGTCCCTGCATTGCGGGGTCGGATTTCCTGGCCGCGAGCAGCCAGTTGCGTCCTTCGAGCTGGGGTGTCTGTTGGTCTTGCCCTATTGACTCCGCTGGGAGTGGCGGCCGGGCACGGGACGGGGCAACATAGCCACTCGGCGCCTCCGCCGGCACCGCATGCATCGACGCATGAATCCGCGCCGCACTCTTCTTCGGCCCATCCTTCGCAGCCGAACGGGTCGAACCATGCGAATGCGCATCCCCCGACGCAGCACTTGCCGGACTGGATCCAAAAGAACCAGGGGCTTTCTCCGCAGGAGCAGCAGCGGCGGTTGCAACAGGAGCGGGGTTATAGCCAATTGCCGCCGGACCAGCAGCGACGCGTGCAGGACACACTGAACCGGGTTAACCAGATGCCCCCCGATCAGCGACAGCGGACCCTGGAGCGAAACGAGAACATGGAGCGGCTGCCGCCGCAGCGTCAGCAGCAGATTCGAAACTCGGCCACGCGGCTGGCGCAGATGCCTCCCGAGCGGCAGCAGGCGATGAAAGAGGCGATTCGCAATCTGCGGAACGTTCCGCCGGGGCTGCGGCAGTCGCAGTTGAATTCGCCCCAGTACAGCCACCTGAGCCCGGACGAGCGCGGCGTGGTTGGAGATTTACTGAGCGTCGAGCCTTATCATCCGCCGCCTCCGCCGCCGCGGTAGAGGGGAACATATCTGCCGCCGGGCGATTCTCTGCCAGCGCGCCCGCCTGACCACTCCCGAGTTCCCGGCTGATACGCTAGAGAATATCTACTGATTCTTGCCGATGAACCAAACGATCCTGATTCATTTTTCGGGGCGGGACAAACCCGGGCTGACGGCGATGCTCACCGCGATTTTGGCGGAGTATGACGCTTGTGTGCTGGACATTGGGCAAGCGGTGGTCCATGAAACCGTGGCGCTGGGGCTGTTGATCGAGATTCCTTCGGGCGGAAGCTTCCTTCCGCTGCAAAATGCTTTGATTGGCAAGTGCGGCGAACTGGAGTTGCGGGTCCACTTCACGCCGATCGCGGAAGCGGAGTTGATGCACTGGATTTCCCACCAGGGAAAAGACCGCTTCCTCATTACTATGCTGGGGCGGTCGATCGCAGCACGCGACCTGGCACGGGTGAGCGCGATTATTGCCGACCACAATCTGAATGTCGACCGCATCGAGCGGCTTTCCGGCCGGCTGTCGCTGACCGAACATTCCCCCAATGCAAATGCCTGCGTGGAACTGCGGGTGAGCGGACAAGTACGGTCGGAGCCGGAGATGCGGGCGGAGTTCCTCGCGACCACCCAGGCCCTCAAAGTGGACATTGCGTTCCAGCGGGAGAGCATTTTCCGGCGGAACCGGCGGCTCTTTGCCTTCGATATGGATTCGACGCTCATCCAGGGCGAAGTGATCGATGAGCTGGCGAAGATGGCCGGCGTGGGTGACCAGGTCGTCGCAATTACCGAGGCGGCGATGCGGGGAGATCTCGATTTCAAGCAGAGCTTCACCCGGCGGGTGGGGTTGTTGCGCGGACTTCCCGAAGAGCGCGTGCTGGGATTGCTCGGAACGATTCCACTGGTTGAGGGCGCGGAGCATTTGATTGGCACATTGAAAATGCTGGGATACAAGACGGCGATTCTTTCGGGCGGATTTACTTTTTTTGCGCGGCATCTGCAGGCCCGGCTGGGGATCGATTATGTCTTCGCGAACGAGCTGGACGTAGTGGATGGGGTGGTCACGGGGCTGGTGAAGACCGAGATCGTCGACGGCGCGAAGAAGGCCGCGCTACTGCGGGAGATTGCAGTGCGGGAAAATATCTCGCTCGAACAAGTCGTCGCGGTGGGCGACGGCGCGAACGATCTGCCGATGCTGGGCGTTGCGGGAATGGGCATTGCCTTCAGGGCGAAACCGCTGGTGAGGCAAAGCGCCGATCATGCGGTTTCATTTCTTGGCCTCGATAGCCTGCTCTATCTGATAGGTGTGCGGGACCGGGACCTGAAGACTGCGACCCCTCGGAGTCACTGATAAAAGCATTCTAGGAATAAATGTAGGCCGGGACCACACGCTCCGCTGGCCTTTTCGTCAAGAAAAGACCAACATGACACTCGCCAGCAATTCCTAAACTGCGCCAGCGATTGAGGGCGAACCGAGTTGCGTGTAAGGTGGCTTGGAGGACTCCCGCTGGTATTTCTCCCCGGCTAGCGGATTGGTGATCGATGCGCTGGAAATATCTTCTGCTCTTTCTGCTGGCATTTGGCCAGCTGCATGCCCAAACCTATCAGCCGAACTGGGACTCTCTCGACAAGCGGCCCATGCCGGCGTGGTATGCGGATGCGAAGTTCGGCATCTTCATTCACTGGGGCCTTTACTCAGTGCCGGCGTATGCGCCAGTCATTCCAAAGAACACGGCTTATGCGGAGTGGTATTGGAATGCGATGACGCAGGGCAAGGACGATCCCAAGGCCAATCCCATTCAGACCGGGACGTGGGCATATCACCAAGAGCTGTATGGTGCGGACTTTCCTTATCGGAACTTTGCGCCTGAGTTCCGCGCGCAATTGTTCGACCCCGGCCATTGGGCGGACGTCTTCGAGCGGTCGGGCGCCAAGTATGTGGTGCTGACTTCCAAGCATCACGAGGGGTTTGCTCTGTGGCCGAGCAAGGAGGCTTCGGCGACCTGGGGACGGCCGTGGAATGCGGTCGACACCGGTCCAAAACGCGACGTGTTGGGCGACCTCAGCGACGCAGTCAGGCGCAAGGGATTGAAGATGGGCTACTACTACTCGCTCTATGAGTGGTACAACCCGCTTTGGCTTTCGGACAAGCCGCGCTATGTCAGCGAGCATATGTTTCCGCAGTTCAAGGATCTCGTCACGCGGTACAAACCTTCGATCATCTTCAGCGATGGCGAGTGGGAGCTGACGTCGGCGCAGTGGCATAGTCCGGAATTGCTAGCGTGGCTCTTCAATGACTCACCGGTGAAGGATGAGGTGGTGGTGGATGACCGGTGGGGTAGCGACACTCCGCACAAACATGGCGGCTACTGGACCACGGAATACACGGCCGGCATGAGTGGAATGGAACATCCCTGGGAAGAGAGCCGGGGCATGGGTTACAGCTATGGCTACAATCGCGCCGAACGACTGGAGGATTACCACACCGGCCGGGAACTGGTCGTCATGCTGGTGGACATCGTGAGCCGCGGCGGCAACCTGCTGCTGGATATTGGACCAGCCGCCGATGGGACGATCCCCGTCATTATGGAAGACCGGCTCAGCCAGATGGGAAGCTGGCTCAAGGTCAATGGCGACGCCATCTATGGAACGCGGCCGTGGACGAAGTCGCGGCAATGGAGCGCCGGTGAAGTGCCGAAGGTCGACTACGACACGAAGTTCCAGACTCCCTATGACGTGACCAAGTTGACGATGAAGCCGGACCCCGGCAAGGCGACCATTGAGGCTTTTTTCACGGCGAAAGGTGACGACATATTCGCGATAATGCCAAGATGGCCCGGTCGGAGCTTCCTGCTCAAGAATGTGAGCGGCGTGAAATCGGTGATGCTGCTGGGATCGGGTTTTCCCTTGAAGTTCAAGACGGTGGGGAGCGGAGTCATCGTTGAGCTTCCGGAACTGCCGGAGGAATTGCTGCATCAGCCTGCGTGGGTTTTGCAGGTAAGCCGGTAGCGGGGTGCGGGTTATAGGAAGCCAAAAATCGGGGCGCCAGGGGGCGCCCCATGTGTTTGTTTTCCTTACGATTTCAGTGGGACCGGCATTGCTGCGGTCCGCGCCCAATCGATGCGTAAGCGTAGCGGAGGCAACTAGAATTTTCCGATCAAAATTGACCGGTATGGGTAATTGTTTAGTGACCTTCCCCTTATGGGACTGTTCCCATTCTTGGAACTCGGGCGGAAGAATGGGTGTCTCGGCCCGTCACTTAATAAGTGAGCGTTTGTCAGCAGGGCCGGGACCCGAGACCTTTGCGGAGGTGGATTGCGATATGCTGAGTAGAAGGACGCGTCGTGCTTTCAACCCCTACCAAAGAACGAGCCCACGAACTCATCGACCGAATGGCCCCGGAGCAGGTTTCTGCGGTGGTCGGCCTGCTGGAGGTGATGGTCGATCCCTTGGCTCGCGCTCTCGCCGATGCTCCGTATGACGACGAGCCCATCGGCGAAGACGAAAAATTTGCTGTCGCCGCGTCCAAGGCTTGGCTGGAAAACAATCAACCAATTCCCAACGAAGACGTTCTAGCCGACTTTGGCCTGACGGACGAAGATTTCGAACGCATGGGTCGCACACCGCTCGAAACTCACGCGCCGGGGCAGTAGTGGGGAAGAAGGTTGAATGGACCGACCAATCCAAGTCCGACTTGCGAGCAATCGACCAGGCAACGGCGCTCCGCATTCTGCATGCTCTGGCTCGCTACCTTTTCACAGGCGAAGGCGATGTCAAGCGCCTACAGGAAGTTCAGCCACTAGAGCTTCGGCTCCGCGTCGGCGATTATCGCATCCGTTTCCGCGACCTCGGCGATTCCATCTTGATATTGGCCGTTAAGCATCGTCGGGAAGCCTATCGGTAGCCACCAATACAATCATGGCTCCGTCGCGTAGACAAGCACTCCGCTCCCCGATACTTCAAGACATTCATGTCTTCCTGCCGAGAACTTAGGCGAAGCAAAGAACACGTATCGATGGGATGCGGCATCACCAGCCAAGCGTTTTATTTCCTTGCGGAGCTTATTATTGTTCGGGCGAGTTGCGGAAAATACTTCTGCCGCCACGAGCCCCGGCTCGATGCTCTCTATGTCACGACCGCTGCACGTCCCGAGCGCCACGCGAAATCCACCGGCGTCGGGGTGAAGTTCAAGAAGGCGCTCAACCGCCCCGAGCGTGACAAGCATGGTGACTGTCTGATTGAGTTGCTCGACTACATTCAGCGGTTCGCCAGTGAGCGGGTCGTGACCTACCAGTTCGTAGCGTAACTTCTGAGGAGAACAATCGGTTCGGCCTCGATTCCTTGAAGCCATTCTGCG
>Ga0302325_10026304_pt1 | contig 12083 bp, 10 predicted proteins | sample Palsa_T0_2_FD_201948 | JGI IMG/M metagenome (GOLD analysis project Ga0302325, IMG submission 201948) | Peat permafrost microbial communities from Stordalen Mire near Abisko, Sweden - Palsa_T0_2 | ecosystem: Environmental > Terrestrial > Soil > Palsa > Peat permafrost | place: Sweden: Abisko...
CTCCAAATACTGGCCGAGCCGAACGTGCTGGCAATCAATGGCAAAGCCGCCAGCTTCGTGGCCGGAGGCGAGTTTCCCTTTCCCGTAGTACAGGGCGGCGCTACGGCAGGCGCTGTCAGCATTCAGTTCCGGGAATACGGCGTCCGCATCAACTTTCTGCCGACGGTGACGCCGCGTGGAACCATCCGGCTGCAAGTAGCCCCGGAGGTCAGTTCCCTGGACTTCGCCAATGCCCTGCAATTCCAGGGCTATACGATTCCCGCACTGGCGACGCGCAAAGTACAAACCGAAGTCGAGCTGGAGAGCGGACAGAGTTTCGTGATTGCCGGCCTGCTCGACAATAACCTGACCGAGACCATTAACAAAGTCCCGGGCCTTGCGAGCATTCCCTTGTTGGGCAAGTTGTTCCAGAGCCGTTCGGTGACTCGCAGCAACTCGGAACTAATGGTTCTGATCACACCGGAGCTGGTCCGGCCCATCCCGGCGGCGGCGAAGCCTCCGGAGGTCAATATGCCAAGGGAGTTCATGGCGGACGCCGCCAAGCAAGCGCCGCGGACCTCTGGCCTGGAAGTCACCGGCGCACTGGCAGCGCCGCCGGTGCGGAGGACGATTCCCTTGGAACAGTTCCTGGAACTGGAGAAGATCAGGCAATCCGCACCGATTCTGACGCCCGGTCCCGGCGCACAGTCCGGTTCGGCACCGAGCCCCGCTGGATCAGGAGGAGGAAAGTAATGGCGTCACTAATGATTAATAACGACGTACGTAAATCGCCGGCAACACCCGTCACGGTGGCCATGGCGATCCAGGCACCCGACTTGTGGGAGCAGGTGCAAGGGGCTTTGCGGGGCTTATCCGTGCGGGTGGTCCTCGAGCAGCGCGACCTGCGGAACTGGACGCCCTTCCTCGAAAAGTTGGCATCCCTGCGGCCGGAAGTTGTGCTGGTGGACATCACCCAGCTTGCCGAGCCGCTCTATGAATCCATACGCGCCATTCGCACCAGCTCCCCCGATTCGATGCTGATCGCGCTGCATGGTACGGCTGAGCCGGAAACCATCCTGACCGCCGTGCGCGCCGGGGCTAACGAATTTCTTTACCCGCCTCTGGAGAGCACCCTACACAAGGCCCTGGAACGTAGGGCCGAGGACCGCGGCCGTTTGCAGGAGACCTCCAAGCCGCCGGGCAAGATCCTCGGCTTCCTATCGGTGAAAGGGGGCTGCGGAGCTTCGACAATCGCCTGCCATCTGGCGGCGGAACTCGGGCGGATCAGCGCGCAGCGGTCAGAGCAAGCCTTGCTGGCTGACCTGGACCTGGAGTCCGGAATCGTGAGCTTCTTGATGAAAGTCAAGTCGTCCTACTCGGTGCTGGACGCGGTGCACAACCTTTACCGGCTGGACGCAAGTTACTGGAAGGCTCTGGTGACGGGCGGATGGCCCGGGCTCGAGATTGTGGTCGCGCCCGCGGGCTATATGCCCACGGAGGCCATCTCGGGAGAGGCCTTGCGCAAGGTGCTGTCATTTGTTCGGACGAACTATGCCTGGACGGTGGTGGACCTGGGCTGCAGGCTGAATCTGGCCACGGTAACCGTTCTCGACGAAATCGACGAGATCTACCTGGTCACCACGCTGGAGGTTCCGGCGTTGCACCAGGCCAAGCAGATGGTACAGACGTTGATGAACGCCGGTTATGGAAACCGGCTGCACGTGGTCTTGAACCGCGCGCCGCAACGCCCGGATGTGACTACCGAGGAACTCGAGCGCATCCTGGGGCTGCCTATCGACACCATGCTGTCCAACGATTACTACGCGCTCTACGACGCGTTTTGCAAGGGCAAGCTCTTGCCCCCCGGCAGTCATCTCAGCCGGCAACTTTCGAGTTTCGCGATGCGCCTGGCCGGGGTGCCCGCGGAGAAGAGCAAACGACGCTTCGGCATATTCGGATAAAAGGAGATCGAGCATGGACAAGGGATGGAACGGATCGCCGCAGCCTGCGGCAGACTCGGGGTGGGTGGCGCGGCTCTTCCATTCCGAATCCTACACACCGGAATACCAGCAACTGAAATTTGCGCTGCATCACCAGTTGCTGGAGCGTATCAATCTGGAGGCGCTCTCGTCCATGGCGGGCGAGCGGGCGCGCATGGAGATCAAGTCGGCTCTGGTCCGGCTGGTCGACCAGGAGAAAACTCCGCTGAGCCGGGTGGAGAAGGACCGCGTCGTCGAAGAGGTGCTCGACGAAGTTTTCGGCCTGGGTCCGCTCGAGCCGCTGCTGCAGGATCCCACCATCTCCGACATTCTGGTAACGACACCCAAACTGGTCTATGTGGAGCAGGCCGGCAAACTGCACCGCACGCCAGTACAATTCAAGGACAACGCGCACCTGCTGCGCATCATCGAGAAGATCGTGGCGCAAGTCGGCCGGCGGGTGGATGAATCCTCGCCGCTGGTGGACGCACGCCTGCCCGACGGGTCGCGCGTGAACGCCGCCATTCCGCCAGTCGCGGTGGATGGGCCCCTGCTCTCGATCCGGCGCTTCGGACGCCAGGCGCTGCGCGGCGAAGACCTGGTGCGCAGCCTCACGATCACCGAAGACATGCGGCTGTTATTGGAGGCCTGCGTTAAAGCACGGCTGAATATCCTTATCAGCGGCGGCACCGGCTCGGGCAAGACTACGCTGCTCAACGTGCTTTCCTGCTACATCCCGGAGGACGAACGCATCGTAACCATCGAAGACGCGGCCGAACTGCGGCTGCAGCAGACCCACGTGGCTCGCATGGAAACGCGCCCTCCGAACATCGAAGGGCAAGGCGCCATCCGCATACGGGAGCTGGTCATCAACGCGCTCCGCATGCGCCCGGACCGGATCATCGTGGGAGAGGTACGCGGCGAGGAAGCGCTGGACATGTTGCAGGCTATGAATACCGGCCACGACGGCTCGCTCACCACCGTACATGCCAACACCCCGAGGGACGCAGTTGGCCGCCTGGAGGTGATGGTCGGGATGGGCAACGCCAATATGGGCGTGCGCTCCATCCGCCAGCAGGTAGCCTCGGCGGTGGATCTGTTCGTACAGGTGGCGCGCTTCAGCGATGGAACGCGGCGAGTCACGCATGTGACTGAAGTCACCGGCATGGAAGGCGATCTGGTGACATTGCAGGACATCTTTGTGTTCGAGAAAAAGGGCCTCACCGAGAACGGGCGGGTGCGCGGCTGTTTCCGGGCGACCGGGATACGGCCTAAGTTCTACGAAAAGCTGGCATCCTGCGGACAGCTGCTGCCGCCAAGCGTATTTCAGTCCCATCAGGAGATCTGCTAGCCATGCCGTTTTCCTTCCCCCTGTTCCTGGTACTGCTGACTTTCGTGCTGATGTCGATCGCGCTGGGTCTGAAGTTCTACGAATGGTGGCGCAGGCGCGAGGTGTCGGCCATGCTCAAGACCGCCACCGAGGGGCCGGCCAGTCCGAGCACCGAACTGCTGCGCGGCATGGCCGGCGGCAAGCGGGCCCTGGTGGAAGGGTGGCTGGAGCGGTTCGCGCTATTGAAGAAGCTTGAAACCCTCATCCGTCAGGCCGGGGTCGAATGGACGCCCGGCGGGCTACTTTTGCTGATGACCGCTGCCTCGCTGGCCGGTCTGGCGGCCACCCTGTTTCTGCCGCCCGTTTTCATCCGGAGCTGGACCGCTCCCCCGCTCATGGGATTGCTTGGGGCGTTGCCCATTCTCTACCTGCGCCGCAAGCGCGACAAACGGCTCGCGGCATTCGAAGAGCAGTTTCCGGAAGCTCTCGATTTTCTGGCACGGTCCATGCGGGCCGGCCACGCCTTCACCATCAGTCTGAAGATGGTGAGCGAAGATTCACCCGAGCCGCTGGGCCTGGAATTCCGTACGCTGTTCAACGAGCAGAATCTCGGTGCTCCGCTCGACGTGGCGCTCTACAACCTCGCCGAGCGGATACCGCTCCTGGATGTGCGCTTCTTTGTCTCGGCGGTGGTCCTGCAGAAACAGACCGGGGGCAACCTTGGGGAGATCCTGACGCAACTGGCGCATCTGATTCGAGAACGGTTCCGGCTCAAAGGTCAGGTAAAGGCGACCAGCGCCCACGGAAGGACCACTGCCCTGGTGCTCACGATCATGCCTATTGCCACCACCATCCTGATGCTATGGCTCGCTCCCGGCTATCTGCAAAGCATGGTCGCGGATCCGGATGGCAAGTGGCTGATCGCCGGGTCGATCGCGGGTCAGCTGGTGGGCCAGATCGTGATTCGCAAGATCATCAAAATTAAGGTTTAGCGCAAAGGAAACGATATGATCATACTGGTTTCCGTGGCGCTGTTCGGAGTGTTGGCGACCGTCATTACCGCCTTCGGATACGGCCGTAATGCCAAGCCCGCGCGATTTCTGCAACAGCTGCGCACCGAGGGGGCGTCCGCCGAAGTGTCCCTTGAAAATATCGGGCAGGCGAAACAGTCCGGGCTGGTCCGGCGGCTGCAGGCCGTCGGAAAGCACGCACCGGTTTCCCCGCGGGACGCGCAATCGGCGCGGCGCATGTTGAGTTCGGCCGGATATCGCAAAGAGGGCGCCGTCGCTGTGCTCTACGGTTGCAAGCTGCTTCTGATGGTGATGCTCGCCGTTGTGGGCATTATATTCCGGAACTCCATTACAGCGAACCCCGTGCTGCGCATCGTGCTGCCGATAGCCGCCACAGCGTTTGGCTACTGGCTGCCCAGCTTCCTGTTGGAGCGCCGCATTAACAAGCGCCGCGAGCGACTGCGGCTCTCGCTGCCCGACGGCCTGGACTTAATGGTGGTGTCCGTGGAAGCGGGTCTGGGGTTGGATCAAGCGGTACAGAACGTGAGCCGGGAGCTGGCCCTTGCGCACCCCGAGCTCAGCGAAGAATTGGGACTGGTCACGCTCGAGATGCGCGCTGGAAAGCGGCGCGCCGAAGCGCTGCAGAACCTGGCGCAGCGGACGGGCGAACCCGAGCTGCGGAAGCTGACCTCCCTGCTGATTCAGTCCGACCGGTTCGGGACCAGTATGGCGGAAGCGCTCCGGACACACTCCGAGTTCATGCGCACGCGCCGCCGCCAGGATGCCGAAGAACGCGCCGCCAAAGTAGGTGTGAAGCTGGTCTTCCCCATCTTCTTCTTCATCCTGCCCTCCATGCTGGTGGTGGCGGCCGGACCGGGATTGCTACAAGTTTTCAAATATTTATTCCCCATGATGAAGGCCATCTAAGGAGACATCTGAGGAGAAAGGAGAAACGCTTATGACTAACACGATGTATCAGGCCATTCTGTGGCTGGCTGCTGGAGCCCTGCTGGTGCTTTTGGTGGCGCGCCGCCGCAAACGCAAAAGCATGTAAGCAAAACCGTGGGCGGCGCGGGTCACTAAAGCCCGGCCGCCCGCCCCCTTCTTCAATCGCGTCCTCTTCTTGTCCTATTCCCAACTCTTGTCCTATTCCCAATCCTTTCCCGCACCGGGAACAAAACCAGACTATAATCGGGAAAGGGTTTGGCCGAAGCTTAGCCAGACTCCACCTTAAGCGGACTGATAGCATCATGATTGCACTCATATTCCAAAGTCAAAAAGGAGGGCCACCGTCATGAGCGTTTGGAATAAGCAGCGCCGGGAAGACGAACCTTCCGGGCCCTTTAGCACCAATAGCCTCAGGCCCGCACCGCCGTCGCAGCCTGTTGAAATTAAGGAAATTAAGAAGGAGGCAACAACTTTGTCCAGTATGTCCAGCATGACTGTGGGGAGGACTGAGCCGGATACATTACGTAGCGGCGTGGCTACTATCGGGAAGGCCGTTAAAATTGTGGGTGAGATTACCAGCCGGGAAGATCTGTACGTGGACGGCGACGTGGAGGGCACCATCGAACTGATGGAGCATAAGCTCACCATCGGTCCGAACGGGAATATTCGTGCGGGAGTTAAGGCGCGCGAGGTGGTTGCGATGGGAGCCATACTGGGCAATGTGGAGGCCAGTGACCGTATCGAGATTCGCAAAGACGCCAAGCTGGTGGGCGATATCAAGACTGCCCGCATAGTTATTGAGGATGGTGCATACTTTAAGGGCAGCATCGACATCGTTAAGACCGAGCCGAAGGCCGCACCGGCACCACCGCGACATCAGCCTGCCACCCCTACTCCAATCGCTACGCCCGTCCCGGCGCAAGTCGGCGTCGCCGAAGCGAAACGCTAGCCGGCCTGCGAGGAACAGGTATTGTTGCGCGATCGGCTGAAAAGCATTCTGCGCGGTCCTGTCGCGCCCCGTGCGGCCGGCCCGCCCGCGGCCGATTTGAGCCGTGCTCGTCCGTCGGCCAAATCCGGCAAAAACGAAGTGTTCCGAACGCGCACCAGTCGGGGGTTAGAGCAGTTCGTCGGAGGTTTGAACGACCTGTCCGGCCTATCGATTCTGGATCTCGGCGGCGCCAACCAGGAGAACGTTAATTTCATCACCGGCCTCGGCCACAAATTCTATTCCGAGGATTTCCTGCGCGTTTTTCAGGAGATCTTTGCCGGCGACCCGGCGGACCAATCCAATCCCAGCCGGATCGAATACTTTCTGGGCCAGGTCCTGGACTATCCGGATGAACAGTTCGATGGCGTGTTGGCGTGGGATCTGCTCGAATACATGGAACCTGCGTTGCTTTCGGCCGCCATCGACCGTTTGGCTCGCATGCTGAAACCCAAGGGCTACCTGCTGGCCTTCTTTCATGCGGAGGAGCGCCTGGATACGGTACCCTGCTATTCTTTTCGGATCGAGGATGTTCGCAACCTGCAGGTCTGCGAGTATGGCAAACGGACGCCATCCCAGTTGTTCAACAACCGGCGGCTGGAGAAGTTATTTCAGAAGTTCGAATCGGTGAAGTTCTTTCTCACGCGCGAGAGCCTCCGGGAAGTAATCGTCCGCAAGTAACCGCCCGAGGCCGCCCCTTCATCCCTTAACAACGATATTCACCAGCTTGTCCGGCACCACGATCACCTTCACTACCTGCTTGCCCTCCAGGAATATACACACCTTCGGATCTGCCAGGGCGCGCGCCTTGAGAACATTCTCCGGCGTCCCGAATGGCGCGTAGATGCGGCCGCGCAGTTTTCCGTTCACCTGCACCACGATCTCGGCCTCCGGCTCCTTGGCCAACTCAGCGTCATAGACCGGCCAGGCCGCGCGGAACACCGGACCCGAGCGGCCCAGTTCATCCCAAATCTCCTGGGCCAGATATGGCGCGAACGGTCCCAACAGCAACGTCAGCTTTTCGAGTACTTCGGCAACGGTGGCGTCCGACAGCCGCGCCTCTTCGGCGTACAGGTCGTTCACCAACTCCATGATTCCAGCGATCGAAGTGTTGAAATGCCACCGCGATTCGAAATCTTCAGTGATCTTGCGGATGGTTTGATGCAGCTTGCGGAGAATCTTGCGATCGGCTTCGGGCTCTCCTCCAAACGAACCCGCACGCGCACGCTCGAGGTTGCGTGTGGCGAAGCGATACACCCGGCTCAAAAATCGGTAAATGCCTTCCGCGCCTTCCGAGCGCCAGTCCACTTCCTTCTCCGGAGGCCCGGCGAACAGCACGAACAACCGCGCAGTATCCGCGCCGAAACGGTCGGCCAGTGCGTCGGCGCCCACCACGTTTCCCTTGGACTTCGACATCTTGGCGCCCTCGGCAATCACCATGCCCTGCGTGAACAGCCGCTTGACGGGTTCGCTGTTTTTCACCAGGCCAATATCGCGCATCATTTTGGTGAAGAAGCGCGAATAGATCAGGTGCAGAATGGCGTGCTCCACGCCGCCGATGTACTGGTCGATCTCAAACCAGTACGCGATCTTGGCCGGGTCGAACGGCAGGCTGGCATTGTGCGGATCGCAGTAGCGGTAGAAATACCAGGAAGAATCGACAAACGTATCCATGGTGTCGGTCTCACGCCGCGCCGGACCGCCGCACCGCGGGCAATCCACGTTCACAAACTCGGGCACTTCCTCGAGCGGCGACCGTCCCTGGCCGGTGAACTGCACATTTAGCGGCAACACCACCGGCAGGTCGCTCTCGGGCACCGCCACCGCGCCGCAGCGCTGGCAATGGATCACTGGAATCGGGGTGCCCCAGTAACGCTGCCGCGAAATGCCCCAGTCCTTGATGCGAAAGGTCACCGCGCCTTTGCCGAATCCTTCCGCCTCCGCCTTGGCTGTCATCTGGCGGCGGGCTTCCGCACTCGCCATGCCGGACCATTCGCCGGAGTTCTCCACGATACCTTCATCGGGAAAGGCCTCCTGCATGGTCCCGGAGTGCGCCAACGCGCCATCCGCCGGGCGGATTACCGGACGGATCGGAATCCCGTACTTGGTGCAGAATTCGAAATCGCGCTCGTCGTGCGCCGGAACCGCCATGATCGCGCCGGTGCCGTAGCTCATCAGGACAAAGTCGCCGACCCACACCGGCGCCTTCTCTCCGCTATACGGATTCACGGCGTAGTGTCCGGTGAAAAACCCCTCTTTTGCGGTATCGGCGGGATCCTTAGCCGCGCGCGCGTCCACCATCGATTTAGCGCGCGCCTGCCCCTCGCGATCGGTCAATTGCGCCACCAGCGGATGCTCCGGCGCGAGTATCACGCAGGTGGCGCCGAAGATGGTGTCCACCCGCGTGGTAAATACGCGGACAGGCTGCCCGGTTCCTTCCAGATGAAAGTCCACCTCCGTGCCTTCCGAGCGCCCGATCCAGTTGCGCTGCATAGTGAGCACGCGCTCGGGCCAGCCGCCCTCGAGCCGCGCAATGTCCCGCAGCAATTCGTCTGCGTAATCGGTGATGCGCAGGAACCACTGCTCCAGCGCGCGCTGCTCCACCGGAGTATCTTCATGCCGCCAGCAGCAGCCGTTCACCACCTGCTCATTGGCCAGCACCGTACAACATTTCGGGCACCAGTTGACCAGCGCCTTCTTGCGATAGGCCAAGCCGCGCTCGAGCATCTTCAAAAAAAACCACTGGTTCCACCGGTAATATTCAGGCTCGCAGGTGGAGACCTCCCGATCCCAGTCGTAACTGAAAGCGAAGCGCCGGTGGGTCTTCTTCATGGCCGCGATGTTCTGCAGCGTCCAGTCGCGCGGATGCCTCTGGTTGGCGATGGCGGCGTTCTCCGCGGGCAAACCGAACGCATCCCAGCCCATGGGGTGCAGCACGTTGAAGCCCCGCATCCACTTGTAGCGCGCCAGCGCGTCGCCGATCGAGTAATTGCGAATGTGGCCGATGTGCAATATGCCGCTCGGGTAGGGCAACATCTCCAGCACATAAAACTTCGGCCGCGCGGAGTGCTCCTCGGCCCGGTAGAAGGTGGCGTCCTGCCACCGCTCGTGCCATTTCAACTCGATCTGGTTGTGGTCGTACGGCTTTTCGAGCATAGCTTCTTCAAATTATCTACGTTGCGCCGGTCATCGCCATCGTTATCGACCGGCGTCTCCAGAATGAACGGCTTCTCTCGCAGCCTCGGATGTGCCAGAATCCGCCGGAATGCGGCCCTCCCGATGTATCCTTCACCAATGTTTTCGTGCCGATCCACGTGCGAGCCGAGCGGTGTCTTCGAGTCGTTGGCGTGAATCAGCTTCACGTTCTCGAGTCCTAATACGCGCTCCGCCTGCCCCACTGTCTCCCGCAGCCCTGACTCGCCGGCTATGTCATATCCCGCGGCCAGCAGATGGCATGTATCCAGACAATAGCCTATCGGCGCATCCGTCAACTCCGCCGCATAATGACGGATCGAGCGCAGTTCTTCGAACCGGCCTCCGATCTGCGCTCCACAACCGACCGTGTTCTCCAGCAGCACCGTCACTTCCCGCAATGGTAGTCCTTCTACCGCATCTCGCAAACCCAACACAAATGCCGCGATGCCCTGCTCGACCGATTGCCCCTTGTAACTGCCGGGATGCACCACCAGATACTCGGCGCCGAGCCACGCGGCGCGCTCCAACTCTCCCCGGAAACAGGCGATCGACCTGGCGCGAATGGCAGGGTCGGCCGACGCCAGGTTCACCAGATAGTTCACGTGAATCGCCAGCGGATACAAATCGAGCCGCTCGCGGGCACGCCGCAATAATCGAATTTCGTCCGGGCCCGGCGACGATGCGCGCCACATCCGCGGGCTCGAAGAGAAAATCTGAAACGTGTTGGCACCCAACTCGGATGCTTTCAAAGCGGCTTTTTCGAGCGACCCCGCTATGGAAGTGTGGATCCCGATCCGCAGACTACCATCGTAGCAGGGCTGGCAAGACCGCCGTTTATGTCCGGATCTGCCGCAGGCGGCCCGCCAAAGCGAACCCCCCCAGGAACAACGTAGCAGTTAAGAACACCAGCGGGGAAGGGGCGCCTGTGGCACCCATATAGTCGAGTTGCGCCACCTGGTTGGCCGGGCCCACATACCAGAGCAGCGTATAAATCACCTCAAACAGCTTGCTGCTGCCGCTCCACACTCCGAGCGCCAGAGCCAGCGTCGGGATGAACAGCGCGCCTACCGCCCAGGCGGCCAGGTGCGAGCCGTCGCCAGCGATCAGGAGCCGCAGCGCGCAACCGCCGCCTGTCAGTACCGCGACAATCACCCCTGCCATCCAACACGCCGGGAACTGATGGGAGAGCGGGTGGGCGGTGGAAAAGATCAACTGGCCGGTTCGTTGGCGCGCCTCGCGCGTTCCCATGGCGGACCAGATAAGGATAGGCCAGATCCACGCAGCGATGAGCCAGAAGCGTGAGACCGCCAGAGGGCTGACCAGCCCGCCCACGATCAAGATGGCGGCTACGGTATACCACCAGCGGCTGAGACCCTTGAGCGCGAGGCGGAGTTCGGAGCGCACCATGGCCCCGAAGCGAAAGTGCAAAGCCCCGGGCAACGCTGATAGTGCCGGCAGCGTCACGTGAGTTGTGGCAGGTCTTGCGGCGCTCATTTCACGATCCGGGGACTCGCCCGGCAGAGCCGCCCTCCTGCCCGACTCGCGTGCGAGATCGAAGCGGTGGAAAAAAATCGCCGCCGGCAAGGCCATCCCCAATCCCAGACCGAACCAGATCAGCCGCCCCAGAACGATCGCCAGCGTCCACTGCACACCCTCCCAGCGGAAGGTCGTCAGGTCCCAAAGCTTGCCGCTCGCGAAGTTGAAACCCATGCTGAAGTTCTGGGAGGTCGCGCACCCGGGGAAGACCGCTCCGCAGGCCGAACGAATGCCGGGGATCACAACACCGAACCCCAGCGGGTCATTTCCGGCCAGGGCACTGGCCTCCGCTCCGGCGCCAAGCGCCGTCCATAGGAAGAAATACACCACATTGCCCAAGCCGCCGCGCAGCCATGGGACGGCCTCGAAAAGGATGGCGACGCCCGCTACCCCAGCCATGACCGGCATAACGATAAATAGAAAAGGAGCCATGAGCTGCCAGGGGTGAATCGCCAGGTCCTCGTGCCGGGCGAGCTGCATCAGGCCGGCCGCCAGGGTCATCACCGCCACCATCACCGCAAGGACGGTAAAGTTGCTGAGCGCTTTGCCCACGGTGTAGAGCGGCTTGGTCAGACGCGTGGCCGCCAGAATCTGCCCGACGCCCGTTTGTAAGTCGCGATCGATAGCGTTCTTGACCAGATAGAAGCCTGCCAGCGAAAGAATCAGCGCGGTTTGCATCGCCACCAGGCTGCCGATGTACGCGGAACCATATACGCCGCGATGGCCGGCGATCTGCAATGTGACATAAGCGGCGTGATTGGGCGGAACGCAGATGTATGCGTAATAGATGGTCAGCCCGAGGGTGATGAGAAAGCTGTAGCGCCGCACGCGCTCCAGGAAGTCGGCCCTGGCGAGGTGGTAAAGAATTCGCGCCGTCCTCATGCGGGAGCCCTTCTGGCATTTGAAATCGAATAGAGGTAGGCGTCTTCAAGTGTTGGTATCGCCGCGGCGGCGCCCGCTCCCGGCGGCGATTCGGCGACCAGGCGCACGTGCACGCCGTCGCTGCGATGCATCGCGCTGCTGGTGAGATAGCGTTGGCGGACGGCGGCCAGTTCGGCGCTCGGAACCACCCACTCCCAGACCTTGCCCTCTACCGACCGCAGCAACTCTTCGGGCGTGCA
>Ga0302325_10026305_pt1 | contig 12083 bp, 9 predicted proteins | sample Palsa_T0_2_FD_201948 | JGI IMG/M metagenome (GOLD analysis project Ga0302325, IMG submission 201948) | Peat permafrost microbial communities from Stordalen Mire near Abisko, Sweden - Palsa_T0_2 | ecosystem: Environmental > Terrestrial > Soil > Palsa > Peat permafrost | place: Sweden: Abisko...
TCGAGCTGTGCGCGCGGCTGAAGATCTCCGAGCAGGAGCTCCACGAGGACGTCGCCGTGCTCAACGTCGTCAACTTCGGCGCCGGAACCTACGTCCTCTACGCCGAGATCGGGCCCGACGGGACGAGCGAGGTCGAACCGGAGCCCTACGGCGACTCCTTCGCCCGTCCCGCCCGGCTGCTCCCGGTCGAGGCCAAGGCGCTGGTGGCCGCCATCGACCTGATCGGCGAGCACATCCCCGAGGGATCGCTGGCCTCGGTGCGCAGGAAGGTGGTGGCGGCGCTCGGCGAGGACCCGATCCAGGATGGGCTCCAGGTCGCCGCCCCCGGCGGCGACGACGTCGAGATCTCCGCCGTCGTCTCCCGGGCCATCGCCTCCCGCCGGTTGCTCTCCTTCGAGTACTACAAGGAGAACGAGGACGAGTTCACGACACGCACCGTCGAGCCTTACGCGCTCATCAACGGCCGCGAGGGTTGGTACGTGGTCAGCTATGACCCGGCGCGCGAGAGCATGCGCCATTTCCGCCTGGACCGGATCAAGTCCGCCGCCGTGAGCGGCGAGAGCTTCGAGCCTCGCGACGACGTCGACCCCGCCGCCGACATCGACGGCTGGCCGAGGACGGGTGTGGTGCCCGCCTCGCGCCGGGCCCGCGTGTGGATCTCGGCCGACCGGGCCCGGTGGGCGCGCGAGGAGCGGCGCGTGGACCAGGAGCTGGAAGATGGGGCGGTGGTCGTCGAGCTCGGATTCGCGGGCGTCGACTGGCTTGTCCGCGAGGTGCTCAAGGAAGCGGGCGACGCCGTCGTGCTCGAGCCCGCCGACGCCCGCGAGGCGGTGCTCGCTCTGGCCGAGGCGGTGGCCGCGGCGCTCGAGTCGGCCGTCGGGTCGCGTTGATCGGGCACCGCAAGCGCTGAACCCGGGCGCGCCGGTACGCTCCGGCACGAAATGCAAGAGCTCAAGGGACTGATTCTCTCGGGGGGCAAGGGCACGCGCCTGCGCCCGATCACCTACACGAGCGCCAAGCAGCTCGTGCCCGTGGCCAACAAGCCGGTGCTCTTCTACGGCATCGAGGCGATGGCACGGGCCGGCATCCGCGAGGTGGGGATCATCATCGCGCCGGAGACCGGAGACGAGATCCGCGCCGCGGTGGGTCAGGGAGAGCGCTTCGGCGTGAGCATCACCTACATCGTCCAGGACGAACCGCTCGGCCTCGCCCACGCGGTGCTCACCGCCGAGCCTTTTCTGGGCACGGCACCGTTCGTGATGTACCTGGGAGACAACCTGCTCCAGGGAGGGATCGAAGACCTCGTAGCCGCGTTTCGCTCGAGCCGCCCCGACGCGCTCATCCTCCTCACCCAGGTGCCCGATCCTGAGCAGTACGGCGTCGCCGAGCTGCGGGAAGGCGCCGTGGTCCGGCTCGTCGAGAAGCCGTCCGAGCCCAAGACCGACCTCGCCCTCGTCGGCGTCTACATGTTCACCGATTGCGTCCACGGAGCCGCGCGGGCGATCGAGCCGTCCGGGCGCGGGGAGCTCGAGATCACCGACGCCATTCAGTATCTGGTCGACCAGGGCATGCGGGTGGAGCCGCACATCGTCCAGGGCTGGTGGAAGGACACGGGCCGCCTGGGAGACATGCTGGCGGCCAACCGGCTCGTCCTCGACACGATCAAGTCGCGCATGGAGGGCGAGCTCGTCGACTCACAGGTCGACGGCAGAGTGGTGATCGAGGCCGGGGCCCGGCTGGAGCGCTCGACCGTGCGTGGCCCGGCCATCATCGGTGCCGGGGCGCGCCTGACCGACTGCTACGTGGGCCCGTACACGGCGATCGGCGAGGGCTGCGAGATCCGCAACGCCGAGGTCGAGCACTCGATCCTCCTCGCCGGGTCCTCCGTGCACGACCTGGCGGGGCGCATGGAGTCCTCGCTCCTAGGTCGCAACGTCACCATCGGACGCGATGAGCGACAGCCGCGGGCCTTTCGCTTCCTCGTCGGTGACAACTCGGAGATCGGGATCCTCTAGTAGGGGCGCGGCGCCCGCAACCCTTTCGGGCCGCGGCGCCGTCACCTCCTGTCCTGCGTACGGCGGCGGCTAAGACGCGCGCGCGCCTAGCTGCCGTCGGGGAGCTTGTAGCCCCGGTCGGCCTTGACCACCACGCCGCTCTTGGCGAGCTTGGACAGCGTCGTGCTGACCGTGCCACGCCCGAGGCCGGTCGCGGCGGCGACCTCGCCGGCCGTCAGCGCGCCACCCTTGCCGAGTGCGGCGAGCACCGAGTTCTTGGTCGCGCCCGGTGCGGTGCGAGAGTTGGATCCCGTCGAGGCTGCGCGGCGCGCGCTCGCTCGGGCCGGCGTGGCGGGACGGGCGGCTGCGGGCGCCGATGCCGTCCGTGCCGGCTGGCGTGCCCGGGCACGCTTGGCGGCCGACTTCTGCTCGCGCGGATCGAGAGCCGCGAGTGCGTCACGCAGCTTCTCCGCTTCTGCAAGAAGCTGCTCGAGCCGCTCTTGGATCTCCTGTCGAATTCGATCGATCAAATGGTGCTCCTTCAATTACTCGGGGGGAATAACGATCGTACATACCACTGGCGGCAAACGGTTCACCCGCGCTTGGGATTGTCGCCTCTGTCGCGCCCACGCATGAGCGCGAGCGGTGGGTTGCGAGCCGGTTAGTTGTCTTGGTCGCCGATCACGCGGGCCCTACCCCGCGTGAAAATCTCCTCGCCGACGGTGTTGCCATGTACGACAACGACCTTGCTCGTAGCGTGCCAATGCTCAGGGGCCTTCAACCTAATCAAGAAGGTCCTGGCAACCGAGCGTGCTGCGGCGCACGACACGTTGACCGCGGTCAGATTGTTCAGTGCGCGGTGACCGTGGTCATCGGTGTGCGGGACGGTATAGCTGACGCTGCCACAGTGTTCGGCGACCGACGCACCCGCAGTTCCGGTTAACGCGATCAATCCTCCCACGGCGACTGGCGCAACCACACGCAGTAGCTCGGCCCGCATATATTCGGATCCTAACAGGTTCCCTTGACAGTCAGCAATCCGGCGCTTTGTTGATAGTAACGACGACGTACAGCCCGATGAACAGGGTCACCAGGGCATCGAGAAGAGAGCGCACCAGTGACAGCGAAGCTCAGGTGTCGCGCAGCTCCGCCGCGGCCCGTTCCGGGGCGACGATGTTCAGGTTCACGCCGGAACCGAGCTCGAGCCCGGCGATGTGGGTGAGCCGGGGGACGATGTCGATCCGCCAGCAGAAGTGCTCGGCCCCGCTGGGCGCGGTGCGAATCCACAGGTTCAGGGGCGGCGCCGTCCCGAACCGGCGCGCGAGCCGCACGAGGGCCTCGTGGAGCATGGACGCAGCGATTGGGCCCTCATCCTCGAAACGCATCCTGCTCGCCCGGGGGGCGAGCAGGAGCTGGAAGGGGAAGCGCGCGCCGTAGGGTGCCATCAGTACCGACTCGCCGTCGATCGCCACGATCCGCTCTCGCAGCCGCACCTCCTCCTGCACGAGGTCGCCAAGCAGGTTGCCGCCCATGGTGCGAGTGGCGTAGGCGCCGAAGCGCTCGCGCTCGCGGGCGATCATCGCGGGTACGAACTCGAGCGCGTACAACTGAGCATGGGTGTGCTGGAGCGATGCCCCGGCCTCTTTGCGCTCGTTGACGATCAGGTGCAGGCACGCGGCCTCGGGGTGGGCCCGCATCCGCTCCCGCCACACCTCCATTGCCGCCCCCACCTGCTCGCGGGTGAGCTGCGAGAGCGAGGTGACGGGATCGCGCGCGTTGATGATCACCTCGTGAGCGCCGCGGGCGGGGCCGGCCCAGAACAGGTCGGGGTTGGCCTGACGCGCGGGTGCGGTGGCGTCCGGGGCCAGGGCCGGGTAGAGGTTGGGCACCACCCGGACGGTCCAGCCCGCCGAGTTGGGCGGTCCGCCCCCCGGCCGCAACGCGTAGAGCTCGGGGGGCGTGCGGTCCTCATTACCCTCCGCGAAGGGGTCGGTGCTCGGGTCCAGCGTCTCCGCCGGCTCCACCCGGAGCCCGCCACCGGGACGATCCGCTCGGTCGGCGGCGACGATCGACCGCTGGCCGCTGAGCGGGTCGACCCGGACTTCAGACAAGCGCGCTGCCCCTCACAGCGTCTTCTCCATCGCGACGTGCTCGATCCCGGCCTCGACGAAGGGGCGCCCGCGCGCCCGGTAGCCCGCGCGCTCGTAGAGCTCCCGAGCGTAGGTCTGCGCGTGGAGGACGAGCCGGCGCGCGCCGCCGGCGCGGGTCTGCGCGTCGGCCTCCTCGAGCAGCGTGGTGGCGATCCCCCGGCGGCGCGCCGACTTGCTGACCGCGAGACGGCTGAACTGGACGGTGCTCCCGACGAACACGAGCCGGCAGGTCCCGAAGACAATCTCCTCGCGCACCGCCACCAGGTGAACCGCCCCATGGTCGCGGCCATCGACCTCCTCGCGCCGGGGGACGCCCTGCTCGAGGCAGAAGACCTCGTACCTGAGCGCGAGCAGATCGGCGTACTCCTGCTCGCCGCGGGCCCGCCGGATCTCGTAGGGGGAGACCACGGTCATGGCAGCAACTCACGCCGAATATGCCGCTTCAGCATGGAGAACAGCTTCGCAGATGGGGACGCCGTCGGCGGCCGCGCGGGCCCGTCATTACCCGATCTGCTTAAATACGCGGTATCCTCTTCGTGGAGGTTGGCGAAGGGGGTCCGCTCCAGAGGGTGTTTCCTCGTCCCCGGCCAACTGTCCCGGGCCGTTGCCTGAGCCGCTACGACGTGTTGCCGCGGCTCGCATTCCAGACTCAACCTTCCAATATTGCATGGGTGCTGCCACCCCCCTTCCGAGTACTGACGCGATTGCGCGCGCCGAGAAGTTCACGCGCGAGCGATTCATATATGAAGGCGAGACCGCCGCCGAGGCCCTCGCCCCGGAGTCGGCGCGCCGACGCGCGTTCGATGCGGCCCTGGCCGAGATCGAGGCCGGCGCCACCCTCCCCTCCGTCGAGTGGCGCCGGGCCTACGCCCTGCTCCTCGGGCTCGAGCGTCTGCTCTCGGAGGAGGAGCCTCGCCTGGTCGACGGCACGGTGCTCTCGGCCCACCAGGTCGACGCGCTCTCGGGCACGCTGACGGCGCTTCTGGCCGAGGCGCAGCAGCGGACGAACGGGAACGCCAACGGAAACGGCAGCGTGCCGGCGCCGCCCCCCGAGCCCCCCGTGCTCGCCTCCGCGGCCATCCCCGGCGAGGAGGACGAGGACGAGGACGACTTCGAGGAGGAGGAGGAAGAAGAGGCCGACGAGGAGCCCCAGGACTGGCAGGACGAGGAGGCGGTCGACGCCGACGTCGAGGTCGCGGAGCAGCCCGAGGATCCCAACGCCGCGCGGCGCTTCTGGTTCGAGCACGCCACCGGAGCGGGCAAGACGGTGGCCGCGCTCGGCTTCGTCGAGGCGTCGCGGACGGGAGGGGTGCTCATCCTCACCCACCGGCGCAACCTCGTCGACCAGTTCCACGGCGAGCTCCGCGATCGCGGCTACGCCAAGCGCATCAGCCCCGCGCTCCTCGACGGCAAGGACTCGGCCAACGGCCCCGTCACCGTCGAGACCTACCAGTGGTTCGTCCGTAACGCCGGCCGCGTCTCCGACGCCTACACGATCGTCATCTGCGACGAGGCCCACACCGCTCTGGGCGAGAAGACCTCGGCCTCGATCCGGAGCTGGGCCGGGCCGGTGTTCGTGGGCATGACCGCGACCGGCGCCCTCATCGCCCGCCACGTCACCGACCTTTTCCCCACCCAGACCTCGCGCTTCGACCTCGCCCAAGCCGCCCGGCGCGGGGTGATCGCGCCACTGCGCTGCATCCGCATCCCGCCCGGACCGGGGGTGCGGACGATCGCCAAGGTTCCCCTCCGGCGCGGTGAGGTTTACACCGAATTCGATCAGGAGATGCTGGCCGAGTTGCTCGACCAGCACCCCTTCAACCAAGCCATCGCCGACCTCTACAAGACGCGCTTCAACGGCGTTCCGGGCGTCGTCTACACCGCCGGCGTGCGTCACGCCTACAACGTCGCTCACTCGTTCCGCGAGCTCGGGATGAAGGCGCAGGCGGTCTCCGGGGAGACACCCAAGCGCCAGCTCGCGCGGATCCTCGCGGACTACGAGTCGGGCAAGATCGACGTGCTCGTCAACGCCCAGCTCCTGGCCGAGGGCTGGAACTCCCCGCGCGCGACCATCTGCATGCACCTCGCGCCCACGGCGTCCAAGCGCATCTATCAGCAGCGCGTCGGGCGCGTGACCCGCCGGCATCCGGGCAAGGAGGCGGGGATCGTCGTCGACTTCGTCCATCCCGCGACCAAGCACGACGACCCGGTGGTCACCCTGCACTCGCTGCTCGATCGCGACGTCTACCGCGGCGGCGCCATCGTCGTCGGACCGGTGCGGCGCGGACGGGGCCGGCGCGTCCGGGTCGAGCGGCGCGTGCTTCCCGTCACGCCGGATCCCGACCGGCGGGCCGAGGTCTTCGAGCGCGAGCTGTGGCGGATCGCCGTCGATCACCTCGACTACGGCGAGCAGCACGTGTGGGCCGCGCTCGCCGGCGCTCGTGTCGCCCCCAACGGCTGGCGCCGGGCCAAGGCGATGCTCCACTTCGATCGCGGCGGGGAGCTCAAGCGCCGCTTCCTGGTCACCGCACTGCAGCGCAACCGCAACGCCCAGCTTCGGCTACGAGCGCTCCAGGAGATCGCCGCCGCCCGCGACGCCGAGGCCTTCGACACCGCGGTCGACATCATGGCCGGCTGGCCCCGCGACGAGCGTCGCGAAGGCGTGAAGATCATGCTCCAGGCCCTGGCCGAGCGGCGCATCGGCCGCCGCGACGAGGCTAACGCCTGGATCTGGCGCCTGGCCGAGTACACGCGCGAGGTGCACGAGGAGTACGCGATCCAGCGCTGGCCGGAGACCAAGCGCCTGCTCGGTTTGCTCGTCAACTCCAGCGGCGGCGCGCACGCGCGCAATGCCCGTCGCCTGGTCCACGCTACGCGCAAAGAGGACCGGCGCCTGTCGGCCGCCCTGCTCGCCGCCGCACTCGCCCACACACCCGAGGCCGAGGAGGCACTGCGCGGGGCGCGCACGCGGATGGCGCGCAAGCCCGCGGCCCTGGCCCGCGATCTCCTGCGCAACTTCCCCAAGGGGCGGCGCACCAAGAGTCGCCGCCGGCGAACGCAGGGGGGTTCAGGAGGGGGCGGCAATGGTGCGGCCAAGCCGGCGCGCACGAGTGCCGAGGATCCGCTGGTCACGGCGGTGAACGGCGACGAGCCTGATGTGGTCGACGACGATGATGCGGGCTCGGACGAGGGTCCGTCGGAGGACGTGCTCACCGAGGCACTCGATAACGGGGAGATCGATGACGAAGCAGCGGCTTAGTGGGCCGACCACTTTTAGCGCGGCCCGAGATCAGTAGACCGGACCGCGGGCGGGTGGGCCGGTGCTGTCGATGCCGTGCCTGACGCCGTGGACCTGCATGTAGACGGCGTATCCGGCGTCCATCGCGAGCAGGGCGATGACCGTCACGGCGGCCAGGCGACGGCGCTCGCGCACGACGTAGGCGGCGGCGACGTAGAACACGGGCGCCGCGAAGAAGATCATCCGGTCCCAGTCGATGGCATAGGTCATCGAGGCCACGCAGAGGACGACGAGCACGAGTCCGCGGCGGGCGAAGGGAAGCTTGCGCAGCGCCAGGGGCGCCGCGAGCCAGAGCGGACCGTAGACGAGCGCGATGCGGCGGAGCTCGAGGTGCCAGCCGCCGTGGGTAAGGGCGTCGCGGAGCACGTCGAGCCTGCCGCCGAAGAACGATCCCGTGTAGCCCGGCTGATACGCCTCCCCCACGGCGACGATGGAGAGGCGCAGATAGGCGTAGAGGGCCAAGGGGACGATCGCCACCGCGGCGACGTCGCGCAGTGCGCGGAGATCGAACGCGCGCTCGGCCCACACGGCGTAGGCGAGCGGAACCAGGAACAGGCACGACTCGTGGACGGTGGCGCCGATCAGGAGCGTGACGGCGAGTGCGACGCGGCGGCGTTGGACGATCCATAGGCAGCCCAGCGTGATCAGGAGGATCGCGGCGGCGTCGAGCTCGCGCCCGTTGCGTAGGAGCACGTCGAGGAGCGGGGGCGAGAGGCAGAAGGCGAGGGCGAGGCCGACGGCGAGGCGGTCGTCGATCTCGAACTCGCGCAGGAGCGCGTACATCGCCCCGCCGGCGCCGCCGGTCGCGAGCAGCGCGAGCAGCTCCCAGGAGAAGGCCTGCCCGAAGGGCAGCACGTGCACGAGGTAGGGAACCCCGATCCGGAAGGCGTAGGGGAAGTTGTGCGGGCCCGCGGGATGACCTGCGATCGCCGTGTAGTAAGGCTCATCCCCGGACAGACCGGTCTGGTGCAGAACGACCGCGTTGACGGCGGCCGCCACCGCGAGGCACAGAGCACCGACGAGCAACGGAACCGGGATCGCGCCGGCCCACCGCGGCCGCGGCGCCGCTCCCGGGGCTCGCTCGTGGTGCCCGACGCCGACGGCCCGCCGCTCGTCGACGTTCAAGTCGAGCCCTTCCATCAGCGAGCAGCGTAGCGGTCGGGCCGGGGCGCCGGGCGTGCTCGGGCCTTCTCCCCGCTTGCTAATCGCCGGTTAGGACCGCCCGGGCGATTGCCCGGCGGCCGGGGTCACGGATTTCCGTCCTGCCAGTCCGTATTCGGGTTCTCGGGGGTGGTCACGTAACCGCAGCGGGGGTCGTTGAGCGCCGCCGCGGGAGCTTCGTTGAAGGCGAGCACGCAGTAGCTGTAGCGGGGCACGGCGTTACCCGACTCGCCCCAGGTCGGGTCCGAAGGGTCGGCGGCGAGGTTGCCGCCGCCGCCCAGGGGGTTGGGAGGGACGCCCTGCTCGGCCGTAAGGTCGGGCCGATCGATCCCGAGCAGGGCGGAGTCGAAGTTGTCCGAGCGATAGTCATCGGTGCCGTCGCCGTAGGTCTGGAACTCGTACCAGAACATGTGCGCCACGAGCCCCGACCACCGCAGGTGGAGGAACCCCTCGGCGGCCTCGGCCTGGCCGAGACCGTCGCCGCCCAGACACCCGCAACCGGTGGGTCCTATGGGCGTACCGGCTTCGGTAACCCAGACGTTCGAGGTCGAGAAGCGGTAGGAGGCGAGCAGGTTGTGGAAGTTCTGGGCGTCGGTAGTCACGCATCCGCTCGCGTTGATCGACGTACAACCTCCTGACTTGCCGCTGTCCGCGACGTCGATGTAGTCGTGGAACGACCAGTTCGTCGGCGCGGGCGTATGGAACTCGGAGTCGAGAGCCAGAATGGCGCACATGTAGTCCCAGTCGAAGCCGCCCGACGCCTCGGCAGACCCATCGGGGCTGTCGAAACAGTAGGTCCCCGCTGTATCGCTGGCGGTCGCGTCCTCGAAGGTGCCCGCGATGAGGACGTCGTGGCGTCCCAACAGCTCGTCCACGAGCTCCGCTTCCTCGTAGTAGTCGGCGGCGCAGTACCAATTGGCCAAGCCCGAGCCCGGCGCACACGCGTCGCCGATGTCTGCCTCGCCTTGGGGCTCGTTGTAGGTCTCGAAGTATGCGGTCGAGGGCAGCGCACCCGCCGACGCGAGGTCATCGACCAAGAGGGCGTACGCACATCCGAAGTCCTGGGTGGTTGGGTTGATCGGATCGCTGGCGCCCGCCGGCCATGTGTTGCCCATGGCGTTGCCGTACTTGAACGCGACGACTGGAGTCATACCTTCCAGCTTCGCGTAGTCCATCGCCTGGATCAGATTGGAGAGCGACGACCCGTAGGACGTCGCCTGGGTGCAGCTGCCGTTGGAGAGGGCCGTGCCGGCGGTGTCCCAGCTCACGTCGAACCGGGCCCAATGGAAGGCCGCGCCCGACTCCACCGCCCCGGTGCCATCGACCAGGTCCGTGAACGCCGGGCTCTCGAACAGGTAGAGAAAGTCCCCCGGGGACATAGCCACCCCCGCGTCAGCGCTCGCTCGCGCGGTCAAAATGCCGCACGCCAGAACGACTGCGAGCACGACCAACGACGACCTGCGCAAAGTGGCGGTAACCGTCATCCCTACCTCCGGAATTCCCCAACTCCGTTTATGAGTTCTCCAGCGCGCCGCAAGCTACTACGCGTCCAAGGGCGTGTCAACGGAGAAGGTCCGCCTGTACGATCTCCGCGCTGGTGGCCCTGAGATGACGAGCGAGAAGGTCCCGCGGTGGGTGGTGCCGGTGACGCTCGCCGTTCCCTACCTGGTGGGCGTTGCGGCCCTGCGGGGCCTCACGGTGGCGCTGCCCATCTTCCACGGCGGCGACGAGCTCAACTATCACTACCCGACCATCCTGCGCTTCGCGCGGGAGCTGCCGTTTCCCAACCTCGTCCACTATCGCGCGGCGCAGACGCCGCTCTTTCACCTCGTGCTCGCCTATGTCGGGAAGGTGATCGGCTATCAGCTGTGGCGCCTGCGCCTGGTCGAGGTCCTGATCTCCTACCTCGCGGCGCTGACTGTGTACTCGCTCCTGCGCCGGCGGCTCGGACTCGAGTTGGTGACCGCGCTTGCGCTCAGCCTCCTGTTCGCGCTTTCGCCCTACATGTACGGAGGCTCGTTCCGCCTCATCACGGATAACCTCGCCACCCTCTTCACCCTCCTCGCGCTCGAGCGCTTCGAGCGCTTCCGCGAGACCGATCGGATCGGTCCCTTTCTTCTCGGATGCGCTTGCGTGGCCGCGGCCACGCTCACCCGTCAGAGCACCGCCTTCATGATCGGCGTGGCCGGCCTCTATGCGCTGCATGGGCGGCTCCCGGCCCGGGGGTGGCGGGCGCTCGGCGATCGGGCGATCCTGGTCGGCGCCGCGGGCGCATCGGTGGTGCCCGTGGGAGCGCTCTTCCTGGCTTGGCACGGACTCGTCCCGCCCGGGGGCGATCCCAGCTCGTGCGCCCTGTGCCCGCGCAAAGCGGGCTCCGGCCAAACCGCTCAGGGCCATCTCGTCGTACAGTCCACCGAGCTCGCGCTGGCGACGATCGGCCTCTACGGAGCCGTGCTCTTCGCGCCCGTTCTCATGGGCAGGGTGTGGCCGCCTCAGCGCGTCCTGCGCGAGGCGCGCGGCCCGCTCCTCGCCGCGGCGGCCGCGGCGCTCCTACTGGCGACGCGACCGGCCACTCCGGGCCCCCACGACGCCGGCATCATCTGGCGCGCGGCGAGCCATTTCCCCACCGTGCTCGGGAGCTCACTTGTGTTCTGGGTCCTGGTTCCCCTCTCGGGCGCCGTTCTCTGGTTCCGCATCAGGGTTGCTCCACGACGGTGGCTCGTGATCACCTTCGCCCTGTGCTTTCTCCTCAGCACGCTGGTGATCCGCTATCCCTGGCAGAAGTACGTCGATCCCTTCGCGCTCCTCACCGTGCTCCTCACGGTCAGACCCGGGGAGCTCAACCGGCCGAGCCGGCTCGCGGGCGCCGCCCTCATGGCCCTCGCCTTCGTCGGTTATACGCTCAGCTTCGTGGTCTGAGCGGTCGCGCAGGCGCCGGTATCATTCATGTATCCACTTTTTGAGAGTTCATCGGGGTCCGACAAGACCTGGAGTCGGTCTCAGCGTGAGCCGCGGAGGCCTCGCGATCCGGTGCCGTGGCCTCGCTGGCAACGAGACCTAGCAGCCCGCGCTTCGGTCCGCGCCGCTGGGCCGCCCTTGCGCTAGGGCGTGCGCGGGGCGGTGCCGGCCCCGACGCGGTGCTGGGCCTGACGCTGGCCGCGGCGCTGTGCGTGCTGACCTTCGTGACGAGCGGGGGCGCGACCGATGGCACCAATCTGGCCGCCAACACCTGGGCTCAGATCGTTCTCGTCCTGCTCGGCGCGGGCCTGGTCATCGTCGCTGCCCGCGTGTGCGCGCGCGGGCGCGCATGGGGCGGCGCGGCGCTCGGGTGCTTCGGGGCGCTCGCGGCGCTCACCCTGCTCTCGATCTCGTGGTCGGTGCAGCCCGACAACTCGTGGCTCGACGCCAACCTGATGCTCTCCTACCTGGCGGCCTTCGCCGGCGGGATCGCCCTGGCCCGCATGGTGCCCGAGCGCTGGG
>Ga0302325_10026306_pt1 | contig 12083 bp, 20 predicted proteins | sample Palsa_T0_2_FD_201948 | JGI IMG/M metagenome (GOLD analysis project Ga0302325, IMG submission 201948) | Peat permafrost microbial communities from Stordalen Mire near Abisko, Sweden - Palsa_T0_2 | ecosystem: Environmental > Terrestrial > Soil > Palsa > Peat permafrost | place: Sweden: Abisko...
TTTCTTCGCCGCATCCAAACCTTCATTCTTTGCTGATGTTTCGAGTCTGTCCCACACTTGCCAGAAATAGTGCGCGAAGTCGTCTTCTGGGATGGGCACTGAATTGACTTGTATGCGTTCGTTGACGGCTTTGAGGTGCGGGGATGTGAACAAGCCGATTTTTTGTTCAGGGTACAAGTGCTGTAGAATACTGGATACAAAAGCACATGTGGAACCCTTTCCTTTTGTCCCAGTGATGTGGATCATGTTTAAGGAATTCAAGTCGTTGGGGGAGTGATTGATCCGGCGTAGCCATTCCCGCATTTCAGGTAATGAAGTCTCATTCATTCTTCCCCCCGATTTCCGCACCTGCTCCAGAATAGATGAATTCGTTTGTAAGGAATTGAGCGCCGTGATAGCATCCTAAATCAGTTTCCAAACAAACATCACGGGCCTCGGGGGGAATACTCCATAATTCCGTTGAGTCATTGTGAGGAATCCGTTTCCACAAAGACGGGACGAAGTAAGTAATTGTCTCACCGTAGAAGAACGAGACAGCATTTGTTCCTGATATCCATATTCCACGCCGTCCTTTTCCTTCTTGGGGATGACTTATATTACCGCCTCTACAACCAAGCGGAAAGATAAGGGGGAAAGGAAGAAAGATCCGCGGTTTTTGAATTTTGATCAGGATATGTCACATGACACAATATGTTACAATGTAGTCCCCGTGGAGACTGAATCTAGAGGCGATTTTTGAGTGAGCTGGACTGTTGTGAAGGACGTTAAGGGGTAATCCAGCAGATATATATCTTTCGTTTGATGCGCGGGAAGGGGAAACATGAAGTGTCAAGTTAGCGAGCTGCCTCCATCTATTCACGTGGAGTGTCGCCGCGGAAAGTCGTTCGAGTCCCGAGTTCAAGAGACGAATAGATGATGCTGTCAACGCACTTGTTGTCAAGGCTGAGGAAGTACGAGATGGATTTTGCGACAGATTCTCTCGCGTCCACACAGTCCAGCCAAGCTTCGCCTACGTTACAAGAATTCGTGTCCTGAAAGGGGGACTTCATATTCAGAGACGCAGTGCAATGAAACACCGAATCTAGTCTTTTAAGCTTTTGAGAAGCTCGTATTCCTGTCAGAGAGAGCGGGAATAAGGATTCTCGATATCGATTGTCAACCTTAAAAGTATTGTTGCATCTCAAATTGAATCGAAGGTTTTCCCTTTTTGTGACGGCGCTGACTTTAGCTTAAATAGATTCTATTGCGAATTAAAACGAATTTGCAGGCTATTCGGGAAGGAGCTGGCGGCATGGGTATATTGGTCTCAAACTCGTTGAAATCACAGACAGCGGTAAAGCTATCATTCTGGTGAGTAAGTGCAGGCCGAGATGCACCATATCCAAAAAGCCAGAGAGTGGTTATTCGGTGTGTCTCTATCATGCATCTTTGCGACAGAAATTCGCGATGTAACGAGAAACGGGAATGAAGAACCAGTTAGATACCGTGGTCACTGATATTCGATACATTTTTATAGGTATCTATGACTTTGTATAGTGTGTATCGTTTAATGCACGTAATCTACCCGCCGCTTGCTCAGGAGTCAAATCCCGTTGCGGTTCACCCAGCATCTCAAACCTACAAGTCAACATCAAGCATTAATAGGAAATGTACCCAACAAGAAACTTCCTGACTGTCGCGCTTCGTAGCAGTGGTGGATAAAAATGGAAATGTAGATGACTCACATCCTTTAAGAAATTTTCGCCGGGGGGTATCTGTAACGGAGCCTGATGTATCCCCATCGAATACGGAAAGGAAGTCTCGAACAGATTATCATACCGTACCGTTATAGCCGACAACATCTCCGCCAAATCCTTTACTTCCTGCTTCGATAAATCCGGCAGAGCATGTACATGTCGCGTCGGCAGCAATAAAACTTCAAACGGCCACACGGCCCAATACGGACATACCGCAACCCACATCCCCTTCCTAACAACGACTCTCTCATTCTTCCGGATCTCCAATTCCGCATAGTCGCATAATAAACATGATTGATGGGATCGTTGGTATTGTGCCAAGGAATGAAATTCGGAAAGAGGTTCGTGAGGGATGTGGCTTGTTACCCAGGCTTGGCAATGGGGATGGGGATTGGAACAACCCATTGCCTGGCCTTTGTTCTCGAAGATTTGGATGTAGGAGAAGGGTGTTGATTGGACTTTGGTGTAGAGATCGCTCCAGACTTGGAGGATTGGGATGATGAGGTCTGGGGGCATTTGTGCGAGGGTACTATGCTTAGTAAAAGGAAGGAAGTTGGGGATACATGTTATGAGAAGGATTGAAGCATATCACGTATGCCTTTCCTGTGACGCCCTGCGTTCGCAGTAATAAACTCGACTTGCCTAAAATTCAACCCACCGCCTTGCAGACGACGCCATACCTCCCCTTTCCACTTCCTCATCATTGACCTGTGTAAGCGGCAGATCAGGCTGGTCTTCCTTCACAGCAGCATAATCGTTCTCAAACATAAACGTGGTCGAATAATCAGGATTGACATCCCCCTTGGCTCGTTTATTCCGTGGACACAAGTAACAATCTGGATCATAGGCCGGGAGACTAGGACCGCCTAAAGATTCCTGGGCGCCCTGCCATGGCCGTTGAGTTCGGTGTGGAGAGACCAGAACCCAGGTGTTTGAGAGAGGATTGAAGCGACGATGGGAATGGGAGTCGAAGTCAAACGTCATTGTTGCTCCTGTCGATGCGAGTGAGTGGTGATCTTCAGCATTTGGGCAACGTTACACAAGCCCCTTAAACAAGGTACAGTCAGATAGAAGCTACTCCAGCAATTATTACTCAAACGACTCTAGCCTGTCCACCTCCTCAAATAAAGCAACTTACAAGCCCGGTGACTATACTCATATCCCATATTCTCCACTAACAGTAAACGTCGGATCACCCATCTCCCATTTAACAGTCATATTAACCCCACTCAACGAGAATGTTGCCTCCCAAGGTCCACTCGGTCGCAAATAACATCCCAAGACTTTGCTTTCAAAGTCGTCAACAGGGATTTTCACAGTCTTCTTCTTGAAGTCGGAGGGAATGTTGAACAATTTACAAATTACGATTGGATCAGGAACGACTGCTTCGTACTTTAGCTTCGCCTTTCCGGATCCCCCGCGTTTAAGACTAGCTTTCCACTATACATTAGCAACTTTGAAGAACCCTAGACTTGCAAACAAGAGAGCAAACATTATAATTGTCATCGGGGATAGGAGGAAGTTACTTTCATTTGAGCTTTCAAACCCGCAATTAACATTCGACGCGTAACGTCCACTTTCTCGTCGATTTGTTCGGGGGACAAAGCATCGTGACTTTTCTCTGCGGATTGAGTATCAGAGAGTTTGGTGACATAGTCTTGGAGAGCAAGGAAATGAGTTACGAGATCGCCTTTTTCAAACGAGTCCAGCTCCTGAGAGGTATATTTTGCAGTGACATCGCCGAGAGCATCGCGTTTGGCCTTTTTCGCAAAAGGTTCAAAGAACAATGATGGGTCTGTGGTGATGGAATATCTTTTCGTGCCGGTGGCGGTGGCTGTTGCTTTGGCTTTGGCTTTGGGGGGCATTGTTGTTTACTGCGAGGCTATGCGTTTGTGTTTTTGTATGACGGTGATAGGTGTGGTCACTGGTGATGAGGGGTAGAATTTCTCATCTCATCGTAAAAATGAACTCCATCTCACCTGCAAATCTAACCCCCTCTAACCAACGAATATCATTAATTTTAACGAAATCGCACAGAAGATGTCGTATATCAACGACATTCATTGATGCATCTACACTATAATCTACAGTCCCAAACGCTCGAGATGCATACAAATCTCCCATAATCTAATCCGCACTCTCAGGCAACCCATAGGCAACCACTTTCCCACTCGCCGTACCACCCACAATCCAATCCTTCCTCGGATGAAATTGCACCACCGCAGGAACCGCAGTAACGAACTCTGGATCCGCAAAATGATTCACCAACTCGCCCTTCGACGAATATACATCGATTCCCCTACAATCAGTATCCCCTGCTGTGCCAGGCGAGCGGCGGGAGCGGTACCTCTTCATATTCCCGACGACAAACTTTTCAAAACCGTTTTCTGGCCGTTCGTGCCAGCGGGCTTTGAACACACTGACGTAACGGCCCGTTTGATTGTTGTGCACGATGCGATCGGAGGGAGTTATCGTGCCGAGTGACTTTCCGGGTGGGAAGTCCGCGGAGACGACGTTGTTGAAGACGGAGAGAGTGTCGTCGTAGGAAGTGGCTACTATATCCCCCTGACGATTGAACTCGGAACTGGATATTGATTTCGAGGCTTCATATTCCGCGATGAAGACTTGTGATTTGGGCGTGAGTTTCCGTAGATCCCATATCTTTGTCGTTCGATCTAGAGATGACGTTGCGATGATTTCTTCGTTTCCAGGAAAAACACTTAGGCCGCCGATTTTTTTCTCGTGAAGTGGGTACATCGTTGTCGTTCTTCCCTTGACTGGCTCTCGTAGATCCAGTTTTCCCACTTCGCCATGGAAATTGGCGAATAACATTATATTGCCATTAGGTTGTAATTGCACCGAGGATATTAATGCGTCTGTATCGGACTCGTCTGGTGGGAAGTATACCTCTGTGGCAACTCCAGTAGGAAGATCCAGGACCCGTATCGTAGTATCATAAGACGACGTATACAACTTTGTCGGATCCGTGGGCGAGAATAAAAACTGCGATATCGTCCTCGAATGCATCTTATAACTCGTTACCAGCGGTAATTGTCCTCCCCCATCTTCCTCGTCATCCTCGTCCGCGTTTTGAACATGTCCAAAAACATCCCATATCCCCAGATTCCCAACTTTATCCCCTGCAAAAACAAGAGGCTTCGACGGCGAGGGATGCATGCCAATATAATATATCCTCTCCGGCGTGATCGTAATCTCCTTGGGAGTCCATTTCTCAAATAACGTCATCTCACTCATTTGTCTCCGCATCTCGCGTAACTCGACTCTCACCCCCTCGGACTCCTTTTCAAACTCCTCTCGATCGAATGGCACACGAGCCAATTCCCGTAATATAACCCCCATATTCCCTTCATCCTCGCCCTCGAGATCAGCTAATCGGAAATCACCACTCCGTCGTAATCGCTTTAGACGCTCGAGTTCTCTTTGCGCAGCAGCTTCTTCTTCGTAGTGTTGATGCGCAACTTCACTGTCCGCTACGATGCCGGCTAATCGTGCCGACGTTCGCCGCGGACCTTTGTCTACTATCGGCTCCTTTTTGACTTTTTTCTTCGGCGCGGTGGATTTCGGAGCAGCTCGCTTTTCTGGCTTAGGACCGATGTTGATGCCCGATAGACCTACTTCCCTATGAATCAGGAGGAATAAAATTGCGGGGGAGACTTTAGGAGGAGTTTGTTCTTTTCGATGTTGGCTAGACGTTGTCTTTCGTATTCATTTGCGTCGGCTTCTGCTTTGACTGTGACCATTTTTGCGGTTGATGGTGGGTTAGGCGGATTGGTTCGGCGCTGGGGTGGCGGTTGTGAACGCGAAGTGATTTTCTCCATTTCGGGAAGGATGACAAATCTCGCGCTAGATGGATCTCACGTCTCACGGTTCTCACCCTCGAATTCAGGCACCACTAACGCGAAGAAATATTCAGGAACGTGTCCGAATATGTTCTCAGAAAGGAAGAGTGGTTGATGTGGAGTGCTCGCTGGGCCCCTGGTCACTACATAGCTGGTACTTTGGTGTTCCGGTACTTTGGATCGCATGTGCGACGCTGATCTGTTGAACGGGACTGAACTCTGTGGACATTCTTTACCCCCTCCAACATCGAAGGTATGCGAGAAGCAGGCTTATCGTCGAGCGCGCTCTTTTTCAGTAATCACGAGATTCAGATTAGGAAAGAATATCCTGTGGTGGCCAGGTGTCTATTGGGAGGTATCTTCCTCGCAAATATATAACTATCAATCATATATATATGCATCTTACTCCTGTAACCGGAACTTGTTCTAGTCACTGCCTCTGGTATACTATCGGCCCTTATGCTGATCTCTCTCATGATCATGTATGGCATATTCGCGGAGGCTTTCTTTGCCTCACACCCGTTATCTTTTTTTCTGTCCACATCGGTCCAGATGGAGCGCTTGAATATCAAGACAGAGGTTATAACGCCAAGGCTTACCACAGACGACTATAAAGTAAGAAAAGACGCGATACTAGGCGCGGTGAGAGATTCGCGAAACTCAATTGACGCGTGATATTAATTAGTCCAACGTCCGGCCGCGGTCGCGGCATGGGATATCCTTTGAACTCTGAAACTCAGGGGTTGCAGTGCCTGAAACAACGTCTGGACCGGGCACTCCGCAGCCGCCGGACCTCGCTTGGAGGATATTACACGTCCTGCATGCTCCAATTGTTCCTGGATCGGAAATTGGGGCTAACCAATGCAATGTGCATGTAGATATAAGAGACAAAGGCTAACCTTAACTCCACATCCTGCAGCATGCCGTCTACTAACCCAATTCCCCAATTAAATAAACTTCCATGAAAAACAAAAATTGGCTGTGTTTCAACGTGTGGTTTGTAAGTGATTGTCTGGAGTGTGTAAAACGGGTGCCCCTGAACCTGAATATTAAAATTAGCCGCTGCCCAGTCCCGTCCGTCCCAACCATTCATTGCACGCGCCGGCCGCACACACAAAATCGGCCAGAAAGGGACCGTGCCACGCCACTCAGCCTTGGCCCGTAGGCTGAAATCCCGCGCCTGGAAAACCTCTTTGTCCCATTCAAACTTGCAACAAAGGTCCTCGGCCCCGTCAAATACATTCCCTCTGGGCCGCACGGATAACAGACAATAATATTCCTGCCCACACAGCAAGTACGCCAAAGACAAAGTCAAATCCGATTCCTTCGCGAAAGCAGCTTTCAATTTAATTACATACCCTTTTACGGTCCTGTTCGGGTCGGTCAGTCAGTCAGGTGCGTCTCAATTAAATTGGCCGACTTAAATACAGAAATTCTCGCTGTTCGTATAGCACGCAAAGAGAACGTTATTTCGTGTTCAGACAGTCCGTGTCGATTTAACTTGTTCCCCTGTCTTTCAACGTCGGAAAAACGTCGTCAATACTCCTGGAAAGCTCTCCTACCGGATACCCCCCAACGACCACAACTTCTTCTAAGCGCACGACCGCAAACGCGGCAAACCGACGTAAACGAGCCTCGTCGCTTCGAAACCAATTCTCTGTCCTAGCGGGCCGGTTCAACAAGTTCGTCTCGTCAGTAGGATCATTCCAAATCGTCACTCGACGAGCCTCGTTTTCTGATTCCGCGGATCGGTTACGGATATATTCTCCTGCTGTAGTCAAGGAAGAGAAGGATTTAATTGACGAAATGTCTTCGAGAAGTCATCGCAAGATTAATTTCAATGTCTCGGACCAGTACGAGATCATTGATGTCATTGGCGAGGGGGCATATGGTGTTGTTGCGTACGATCCGTTCTAAAGGGGCAAGGTTAATGGTAGATCTGCTTTGCATAGGCCAAGTGGACAGAAAGTGGCGATAAAGAAGATCACGCCGTTTGACCATTCTATGTTCTGTCTGCGGACGTTGAGGGAGATGAAACTCTTGCGATATTTCAATCACGAGAATGTATGACCCTCGAAGAACTCAGCTTACAGAAGATCATTTCAATTCTCGATATCCAGAAACCAAAGACTTATGATACCTTCACAGAAGTCTACCTCATTCAGGTACCGCGTTCCTCTTCCACGCTAACAACAGGAACTCATGGAAACCGACATGCACCGCGTCATTCGGACACAAGACCTCTCAGACGATCACTGCCAATACTTCATCTACCAGACTCTCCGCGCACTGAAAGCACTTCACTCAGCCAATGTCCTCCACCGAGACTTGAAACCCTCGAATCTGCTCCTGAACGCGAACTGTGATCTCAAAGTCTGTGACTTCGGACTTGCTCGCAGCGCAAATTCAACGGAAGACAACTCGGGGTTTATGACGGAGTATGTTGCCACGCGGTGGTACCGAGCGCCGGAAATCATGCTCACTTTCCAAGAGTATACCAAGGCTATTGATGTGTGGAGTGTGGGATGTATTCTCGCTGAAATGTTGAGTGGAAAGCCCCTCTTTCCTGGCAAAGATTGTACCTTCCCTCTTCCCCCTTTTCTGTGTGAGAGACTAATTTAGATCACAATCAATTAACTTTGATATTGGATGTTCTCGGAACACCATCCATGGACGATTACTTGACCATCCGCTCCCGCCGCGCAAGAGAATACCTCAAAGGACTCCCCGTCCGCCGCAAAGTCTCCTTCCGCTCGATGTTCCCCAACGCCAATCCCCTCGCATTGGACCTCCTGGACAAACTCCTTACTTTCAATCCCATGAAACGGATCACCGTGGAAGAAGCCCTCGGACATCCATACTTGGAACCATACCATGATCCCGAAGACGAGCCCGATGCACCTCCCATTCCGGACTCGTTCTTCGATTTCGACAAACATAAAGATCAATTATCGACTTCTGATCTTAAAGGTTTGAACCTCTTAAAGACTTGACTAATGGAAGCACTTATTTATGAGGAAATCATGCATCATAATCATTAGGGTGGTAGGCAGTCAGGACTGAATGCTGGGAATTTAGAACGGACTTTATAGTATGGAAAGACGAAACAGACAGGAGAGGGTTTGCATGTATGTCCGTACGCGCGTGTGTGTGGTTTTATTATGCATTGAAATAGCATTGCAATCTCTTGGTATCTCATATTAAATTGCAATTCCTCTTATACTACATATCATTGCTGTCATACGGGGTATCATTGTCCGAATGCTAATGCCCCTTTACACTGATTCAATAATTCCTGTTTATCACTGACATTATCCCACTTTTCCAGCATCTGTTTCAGTCGTTCTATTTCGGCTTCTGCGGTGGGACGCTCGTTTGTGCTCAGCAGCTGGCGGATACGTTCGGGTAATTGGATTGCCCAGCGGACTTGTTCGGCTAGGGTATCTGTGATATGATCGTCTTCTACGGGATTCAGTGACATTGATAGTTCCGATATCCGTTGTATTGAAGGGCGCAGAGTAGATTGATTTGGATCCAACGGATCAAGATGTGTTCGCATCTACCATCAACCCCGTATCCCCCAGGAGTCAATACTTTACGTATCGTCTCCGTGGCAGCAATAAGCTTATTGTAATTGTCATATACCAAAGACTTTCTCTCCCCATCCAAATTCCGAATATCTACATCAACAAACGACACCCCACGGGAAATACCTTGGACGAGATCATTCTCCATAGCAATAAGGGTACTCAAATTCCGTTCCCGCACGACTTTATCGACATAGTCCTTGCCATCAAACTCCTCTCTGTCAAGCTCTATGGTCGAGGAAGAGGACGCCGACTTTGATTTGTCGAGGTTGTAGAAGTCGCGGAGGGCCTGTTTTCGTGCTGTGGGAGTGAGGATCGCGGGATTGCGGCGGACAGTGGGAGTCGAGGGAGAGGATTCGCCGCGTCTGGCTGCGTTGAGGGCGACGGTGAGTTTGTTGGAGGGATTGGAGGGCGTGGGAGAAGAGGCCATCGGCGAGGTTGGCAGGGACATTTTGATGGTTGACGTGTTTGACTTTGACAACAGCAAGGGGAATGAAGATCGCCGATCAGATCAGCGGCGGTAAGGGTGCATCTCAACACCTCAACTCATCGGTTATATGCTAGCTCGTCTCTCAGCTTTTCTATTAAGTCTATCTCCAAAATTTATCTCCCATTCAGTTTTTCTACTTCTTTTCATAAGCATGATACGCCGCTCCACCAGCCTTGCTATCAATTTCCATTGCCTTATTCAACCCCACAACCTCAAAAAACCCCTTCGGTCCCATCCCCCTCGCACTCTGCACATCCGTCCCACTCTCCAGGATTTCCCTATACGCTTCTCTCATCCCATGCACCGCAGTCATCGCCCCCGCCAGCGGAAATATCACAATCTTGAATCCCATCTCCTGAGCCTGTTTCACCGTCCAATTCGGCGTGCTGCCGTTTGTCGCAAGATTAAGCAGACAGGGCATGGGGTGTAATTCTCGGACCACTTTCCGGGCTTGCTCCTCATTTAGAAGGCCTTCGACGAAGGCGACTTCGGCGCCAAGGGAGTAGGATTGTTTCATTCGGGCGATGGCTTCGTCTAGACCTAGGGGTTGGATGGAGTCGGTTCTGGGAACGTTAGATGGGCTGATGGAAGGGTTGGAGGGGAATGGGGGGTACCGGGCTATTCTTACGGGGGCAGAGGGGAGGGAGGATTTAGCGGCGCGGGCGGCACTGATTTTCATTGCAAATTCTTCTCTGCTGACGACCACTTTTCCCAATAAATGCCCGCATCTCTTCGGCGAAACTACCATTAACCTTCACGAGTTCTCGGGAAAAGGGAAATATACTTTGATCCTCGATATGTAGTCCTGCAATACCAACTTGTTCATACATTTTAATCGTCATCGCAACATTAATAGGTCCTCCAAAGCCAGTGTCCGCGTCTATCCGGTCAGCATCACATCACGGACCAGATGGGAAATACCACAGATGACAGGTTTTTCACCAGCAACCCTCACAATCATCGCCCCATTCTGCACAAAATCATAGAGACTAGCAATCCCCAGATCCGGCGCCCCGAGCGCACTAGCGGTAGTTCCCGCTCCAGTCATGTAGAGCGCCTTGAACGGCGACTCGAGCGCAACATGTGCTGAAATTCCTACTAATGAACACCAATGACAGGGATTTGTTGGGGGGAATATTTACCATCGTATACGCCGGGACAGACTACTATTAGAGTGGGGTCGGATGGAGCGGACCTAGGATTTCATTCGATTTCAGGAGTTCGCGAAGTTTTTGGGCCATGGCTTGGGTGTTTTTGGTTGTGGAGAACCGTGAGATCGGCGGCACATCTTTTATAGTAGGCGGCTGAGTCTCGGAAATAACCCTAACCCTGACCATCTCTAAGCGTTGCGAGTAGTTGGCAGCCGTTGTGGAAGCGGAAGGCGGGAGACCGCGCTGACGGTCAACCTTTCTCCATTCTGGGTATATGGAACTGCCAAGGTTAAATTTGGAACAGTGCTTGGAATAATCTGACGATTATGTGGTGAGATCCACATTTAGGGGATCTCAGAGATAAAGCCACGATTCTTGGCTTGTATTCCCGGACTTAACAAAGTGCTTCGGCTGTGTAACATCAACACCGAAGATTCTAGTTGCGAAGGACTTGGAAGGTGTTCCATCAACACAGTCGTGAAAGCAAACTCGCCTAGCTTCACCCGATGACAGATGCATCATACGCAGTAATGGGTTCAGGTCGGGATGTGACCGGGTTTCACCTCAATTCATCCCGAGCCGATGAAGATCGGCTCTAGTATGAAGGCTAATGAAGCAGACCGGTTTCTTGCCGGCTCGGGTATAGATCATGGTCAACCCGACCTGGTTCATTCTAGGAGCATGGCTGGACCGAGCCGATGCACTTCGGGGTATAGGAGGTCCTTGACAAGCCCGACCATGGACCGAATCGGGACCGAACCGGGGAACCGGTGAATTCATGTGGATCAGATGGTGATGTGTCTATCTCAGAGCGATGTAACGGGAATGGCAGTCTTTTTAGCTTAAAAGGGATGGTTCCCGTTACATTGCAACAATATGACGTTAGACTAGCCAAATGTAACGGGACAGCGACTTCCTAGACCCCAGAAGTGCCCTGTCCCGTTACCATGCAACAATATAACGTTAGACCATCCAGAGTCGCAATCTAGAAACCGAAGATAACAGCGCCTGCACCTATCCCCTTCAAGAAACCTCTGAACCCCCTCAAGTCTTCGAATCCTCTAGCTCCGAAGAAATCATCCAATCCCCTCAAATCAGCAATGAAGGATGTCAAGAAGGAAGAGTCATTGCCTCCAACAACCAATGCAAACGGCAAGAGACCTCTGCCAAAAGCGGTCGAGATAATGCAGGAGGAACAGCGCCTCAAGAGAGTCCGGGAAGAACGATATAATCGCGACCATCACAAAGACGACCGATAC